>Ga0070684_100004356_pt1 | contig 10759 bp, 11 predicted proteins | sample KBSC723LmetaG_FD_65653 | JGI IMG/M metagenome (GOLD analysis project Ga0070684, IMG submission 65653) | Corn rhizosphere microbial communities from Kellogg Biological Station, Michigan, USA - KBS C7.2-3L metaG | ecosystem: Host-associated > Plants > Roots > Rhizosphere ...
CCGGCGACGTCGTAGAGGAAGCTCTCGAGGATCCGCTGGCCCTGCGGCGTGTGCACGACCTCGGGGTGGAACTGGACCCCGTAGAGCCCCTGCTCGGGATCCTCGAACGCCGCGATGGGCGTCGTCTCCGACGAGGCCGTGACGCGGGCGCCGGTCGGCGCGGCGGTCACCGAGTCGCGATGGCTCATCCAGACGACCTGATCGGCCGCGAGATCGTGGAAGAGCGTCCCCGTGCCGTCCAGCTCGACGTCAGCCTTCCCGTACTCCGACACGTCGTTCGCCTCGACGGCACCCCCGAGCTCGCGGGCCATGAGCTGCATCCCGTAGCAGATGCCGAGCGTCGGGACGCCGAGGCCGAAGATCGCCGGGTCGGCGAGCGGCGCGCCCTCGGCGTAGACCGAGGCGGGGCCGCCGGAGAGGATCAGCGCTGCCGGATTGCGCGCGCGAAGCTCCTCGGCGCCGAGCCGGTGGGAGACCAGCTCGGAGTAGACGCGCGCCTCGCGGACCCGTCGCGCGATCAGCTGGCTGTATTGCCCACCGAAGTCGAGCACGAGGACCGGGCGGTCCTCCGGTGAGGGCTCGGGCGCCGGGAAGGGGATGATCTCAGCCTCGGCGGTAATTCGGCGCGTCCTTCGTGATCGTCACGTCGTGGGGATGGCTCTCGCGCAGCCCCGCTCCGGTGATGCGGACGAAGCGCGCGCCCTGGAGCGCCTCGATCGTCGGCGCGCCGCAGTAGCCCATCGCCTGCCGGACGCCGCCGACGACCTGGTGGACGATCGGCCCAAGAGGCCCCTTGTAGGCGACGCGTCCCTCGATCCCCTCCGGAATCAGCTCCGCGACGTCCTCGACGTCGCCCTGGAAGTAGCGGTCTTTCGAGAACGACCGCGCTTTCATCGCGCCGAGCGACCCCATCCCGCGGTACTCCTTGAAGCGCTCGCCCTGGACGACGATCACGCCGCCCGGCGCCTCGTCGGTCCCTGCGAGCATCGACCCGAGCATGACGGTGTCCGCGCCCGCCGCGATCGCCTTCGCGACGTCGCCCGACGAGGTGATCCCACCGTCCGCGATCACCGGCACGTCGTGGTCGGCCGCGACCGACGCGATCTCCCAGACCGCCGTGACCTGGGGCACCCCGACTCCGGCGACGACGCGAGTGGTGCAGATCGACCCGGGACCTTGCCCTGCCTTCAGGCAATCCGCCCCGGCGTCGATCAGTGCCTCGGCGGCCTCGGCGGTGGAGATGTTGCCCGCGACGATCTCGATGTCATGGGTGTCCTTGAGCCGGCGCACCATCTCGACGACGCCGAGCGAGTGCCCGTGGGCGGTGTCGACGACGAGGGCGTCCACCTCGGCGTCGACCAGCGCCGCGGCACGCTCGACCGCGTCGGTGCCGACGCCGACAGCGGCCGCGACCCGCAGCCGTCCGCGCTCGTCCTTCGTCGCGAGCGGGTAGGCCTCGCGCTTCGAGATGTCCTTCACGGTGATCAGGCCCTTCAGCCGGCCGTCGAGGTCGACGATCGGCAGCTTCTCGATCCGGTGTCGGCCGAGGATCGCCTGCGCCTCCTCGAGGGTCGTCCCGACCGGCGCGGTGACGAGCCCTTCCTTCGTCATCGCCTCCGCGACGCGCATGGTCGACGGGACGCCGAAGCGGAGGTCACGGTTCGTCAGGATCCCGACGAGCACGCCCTCGGCGTCGGTGATCGGGATCCCGGAGACGCGGTAGCGCTCCATCAGCGCGAGCGCGTCGCCGACGAGAGCGTCCGGTGAGAGCGTGACGGGCTCGACGATCATCCCCGCCTCGGAGCGCTTGACCTTGTCGACCTCGGCGACCTGGTCGGCGATCGAGAGATTGCGGTGCAGGACGCCGATCCCGCCGAGTCGCGCCAGCGCGATCGCCATCCGCGCCTCGGTGACGGTGTCCATCGCCGCGGAGAGCAGCGGGATCTCGAGCGCGATCGTCCGCGTCAGCCGGCTGGCAGTGGAGACGTCGTTCGGGAGGACCGCCGACTCGGCCGGCACGAGCAGGACGTCATCGAAGGTGAGGCCTTCCTTCGCGAACTTGTCCTCGCGCTCGACCAAGTGAGGCGATCCTAGCGCGCGGCCCGGAAGGCCTGCCGCTCCTATTGGTGTCCGACTTCAAGTCGGACACCAGGCGTCCTACGAAACCGGCAGCAACTCGCGGATCTCCACCGCGGCCGCGAGGCGGCGAGCCTCGCCGGGGTCGAAGCGGCCTGCGCCGACGTCGAGCACGGACGCGGCGCCCGTCGCGACGGCTGATCGCAGCGCCTCCTCGGCGGAGGCAGAGCTGTCGAGCACGGAGGCGAGCCACTGCGCGAGGAACGCGTCCCCGGCGCCGACCACCGAGACAGGCTCGAGGCGGGGCACGTCGACCCGGTAGCGGCGGACCTGCCGGTCCTCGCGGACGAGCGCGAAGCAGCCGCTCTCGAGCGTGATCTGGACGTTGCGGGCGCCGAGCTCCGCGATGGTCTCGAGCGCCATCACGAAGTCCTCCTCGTCGTTCAGCTCCTGGCCGACGATCTGTTCGGCCTCGTGCTGGTTCGGCGACACGAGCCACGGCTCGGCCTCGATCCCGAGGCGGAGCGGCTCGCCCTCGGAGTCGAGCACCACGCGCACGCTGCGCCGCTGGAGCTCGCGGGCGGCCTCCGCGTAGAACGTCTCGGCGACGCCGCGCGGCAGCGAACCCGCGAGGACGACCGCGTCTGCGCCACGGGAGAGGTAACGCAGCTTGTCCATCAGCGTGCCGAGCTCGGATTCCGTGACCTTCGGGCCCCACTCGTTGATCTCGGTCTGCGTCCCCGAGGTGGGGTCGACGACGAGCGTCGACGTTCGCGACTCGTCGGCGATGCGCACGAAGTCGTTGAGGATCGCCTCGCCGGTCAGCTCCTCGACGATGCGCGTACCCGTACGACCGCCGGCGAGGCCGGTGGCGACGACCGGCACGTGGAGCTGCTTGAGCGCACGCGCCACGTTGATCCCCTTGCCGCCTGCCAGCGACAGGACGTCGCTCGCGCGGTGGCGCTGGCCCAGCTGGAGCGTCGGGACGGTCAGCGAGCGGTCGAGCGCGGCGTTGAGGGTGACGGTGACTATCACGGCGAGTCCCGGCGCGTCAGGAGACGAGCCCCACGAGATTGTGAACTGCGCGGCGGGTGACCCACCACCCCTTTCCGGCGGCCCCCGGCTCGCTCCGCGACTCGGAGGCGACGAGCGGCGATCGCGCGACGACGCGCGAGCCGTCCGCGACCACGACCGTCCCGACCCGCTGGCCGGCAGCGACCGGAAGCGCGAGGACGCCGGGGACGACGACCCGCTCGGTGAGCGGCCTGTCGGTCGACGTCGGCCGGACGATCCGCCGTGGCGCGACGACGCGAACCGGCGCGAGCCCCCAGCCCACCGGGAGCGTCGCGTAGGTGCGCCCGGGGTCGACGACCGTCATGCGCCGGTAGCTGTCGAGGCCGAACCGGAGCAGCGCCGCGAGATCGCCGTCGCGCTGCGCCTCGGTGGGCGAGCCGAGCACGACCGCCGTGATACCCACCCCGCCCTTGCGCGCAAACGCGGCCTGCGACCACCCGGCGTCGGAGGTGTGACCGGTCTTGCCACCCACGAGGCCGCCGAAGCGCCCAAGCAGGTTGTCGGTCGACTCGACGACGCGGCCGTCCGAGAGGGTCGCGCGGGACATCCCCGCGTAGTGCCGGATCGCGGGCACGCGGAGCGCGTCGCGCACGAGCACGGCGGTGTCGCGTGCGGTCGAGACGTGGCCAGGCTCGTCGAGCCCGTGCGGATTGCGGTAGTGCGTGCCACGGAGGCCGAGCTCGGCGGCCTTCCGGTTCATGAGCGTCACGAAGTGGGCCTCGCTCCCGCCCGCGGCGACCGCCAGCGTGGTCGCCGCGTCGTTGGCGCTGGGCACGAGGGTCCCGATGAGGAGATCGCGGACGGAGATTCGCTGGCCGGCACGGAGATCGAGCGTGGACTCTCCGACCCGTGCGGCGACGGCGGGCACCGTGACCACGTCGTCGAGCGAGAGCTGCTCGAGCGCGACGAGGGCTGTCATCAGCTTCGTGATGCTCGCCATCGCCCGCGGCGCGTCGGCACGTCGCGCCGCGAGGGTGTGGCCGTCGACCGAGCTCTGCACGATGTACGCCTGCGCCTGCACCGCCGGAGCAGTCGCGCCCTGGGCGGACGCGGAGACGGCGAGAACGGCGATGGCGACGGCGAGACCGAGGCGCGTCACGCCGGGCAGGGCTCGTGGACGCCGCGCGCCCGAAGCGGGACGGTTCACCACCCCGCCGCTCCCCAGACGGCGGCCGACAGTCGCGCCGCCTCCGCGCCGGCGGCGGCGCGCCAGTCGTCCGGTGGTGCGTCGCGGTACGCGTAGATCACGGATCTCGAGGCGTTGACGAGGGCGCTCGCCGGGCCGCTCGTGAACGCGCGGGCCACGTCGGCCGGGCTCGCGCCCTGCGCGCCGACGCCGGGGAGCAGGATGATTGCGCGCGGCATCGCACGGCGCGCCTCGCCGACGATGCGGGGGACGGTCGCGCCGACGACGGCGCCGACGCTCGACAGGCCACCCGCGCCGACGAGGTCCTCGCCCCACTCGTCCACGAGCTGTGCAACGTGCTGCCACATGGGACGCCCGTCGGCGAGCATCGCGTCCTGCAGCTCCGTGGCGCCGGCGTTCGAGGTGCGGACGAGCAGGAACACCCCCGCGCCGTCGCGGCGACAGGCGGCGAGGAACGGGTCGACCGAGTCGCGGCCGAGGTAGGGGTTGACGGTCAGCGCGTCTGCCAGAGGTGCCTCGCCGGCCCTCGGCTCGAGGAACGCGGTCGCGTACGCGCGGGCGGTCGAGCCGATGTCGCCCCGCTTTGCGTCGGCGATCACCAGCAGGCCGGCCTCGCGCGCGTAGCGGGCGACTGCCTCGAAGGCACGCCAGCCGTCGCTGCCGAGCGCCTCGAAGAACGCGGCCTGCGGCTTGACGGCGACCACGTACGGTGCGACGGCGTCGACGATCCCCTTGCAGAACCGCTCGACAGCCCCCGCCGCGGCGACGCGGCCCGCGTCGGCCTCGCCGCGCAACTCGACGGGGAGCAGGTCGACGACGGGGTCGAGCCCGACGACGAGCTGCGATCGCTTGCGCTCGACCGCGTCGGCGAGGCGGTCCGCGAACGGCATCGGAGCGCCTGCGGCGTCGCCCGTCACGCGGCCAAGGGTAGCCCGCCGACCAGCGTGCAGATCGCATCGACCTCGAGCGCGCAGACCCGGAGCTCGGGCGGCGGCCGCCGTAGGAACGATGCGACGAGACGCAGCTCGTCGGCGTCCTCGGGCGCGCGCGAGAGCGTCGCGCGCCGTGCCTCGGCGACGAGCGCCGCGGCCTCGTGCGCCGCCCCTGCTCCCCGCGGCACGAGCCGCGTCGCCGCGACACGACCCGCCGTGATCGCGTGGACGCGGACGAACCCGGGCTCGCGCGCCGGGACGGCGACGCAGGTGCAGAGCGACCGGAGACGCTCGAGCTCGCGCAGCGCCTCGACCGCCTCCTCCAGCGCCGCGAGGCGGTCGCGCAGGCGCCCGGCGTCCTCGAAGCGAAGCGCACGACCGAGGCTGCGAACCCGGGCGCGGAGCGTGGGCAGCGCCGCGTCGATGTCGTCGGAGGCGTGGCCCTCGAGGGCGCGGGCCGCGCGCCGGGCCGGCCCACGCCCGGGCAGCGGGCCGAGCGGCGTGGGATCGGTGGTCGTCGTCCAGCGGCTTCCGCGACGCCGCAGGTAGACATGCCGGTCCGGTCGCGTGCTGCGCGCGTTCGCCGGCGGGCGGAGCTCACGGAGCAGCTTGAGCTCCTCGAGCGCCGCCTCGAGCTCCGAGCCGGTCTCCCGCCACTCGACGTCCTCGAGCGCCCCGAGCGCTGCCTCGACCGCGGGCCGCTGGCGGCCGCCCGCGAAATACGAGCGCAGCCGGGCGCGCAGGTCGCGCGCCCGGCCGACGTAGAGCGCGAGCCCAGCGCGGCCGCGGAAGACGTAGACGCCGGGACGCGGTGGCGCGCCCGCCACGAGCGAGCGCTTCGCGTGCAGGCGACGTGCCCGCGGCGCCGCGAGCTCGACGAGGTCGGCGAGCGTCCTCGCGCCGCGCTCCTGGGCGAGCCCGATCAGGACGACGAGGATCTCCGCCGTTGCGCGGGCGTCGGGAAGCGCCCGGTGGCACGGCTCGGTCGCGACGCCGAAGAAGTGCGCGAGGGATGCGAGCCCGACCTTCCTCGTGCGCTCCCCGAGCAGTCGCCGCGCGAGCCAGACGGTGTCGACGACCGGCGCGGCGATGCGACGCCCCGTCAGGAGCTCCACCTCCCGGTCGAGGAAGGCGAGGTCGAAGCGGGCGTTGTGCGCGACGATCGCCGCGTCCCCGGCGAACGCGAGCAGGCGGCGGACGGCCAGCTGGGCGCGTGGCGCTCCCGTGAGCGCCTCCGCGCGGATCCCCGTGATGGACGTGACGGCGGCGGGTAGCGCGACCCTTGGGTCGACGAGCGTCTCGAACGCGTCCTCGAGCGCGAGAGCCCGAACGCGCTGCGCCCCGATCTCGCAGATCCGCGAGGTGCGCGGCGAGAGACCCGTCGTCTCGAGATCGACGACGACGAAATGAGCGTCCTCGAGAGGGACGTCCGCGCCCGGCGGCGACGCGAGCCCGACCGATGCGCCGCGCCACGCAAGCCGCGCGTCGCCGGTGACGACGTCGTCGAGCAGCGACCGGGCGAGCGCCGTCGGCGCGCTCGCGAGCGCGAACAGCGTCCGCGCCGCCTCGTCGGCCGCCACCGGCCCCCGCCGCGCCTCGACGAGCTCCACGAGCCGATCCGCGGCGTCGAACGACAGCTGCATCGAACGAGACGATACGCGAACGTATGTTCGCTTGCAAGCTGACGCACGTCGGCGTACAGGACGGGTGTATCCCTCACCGGGGCCGGCAGCGACGCTACGGAGAAGTTGCGGCCCGCGAAGCGGGCCGCCTTCAGGGGTCTGCCCGCCGAAGGCGGGCCGCGGGACGGAAATCCGCTCCTTCGGATTTCCGTCCCGCCAAACGAACTAGTTGACGGCCTTCTTGAGGTGCGAGCCCGCGCTGAACTTCGGCACGTTCGCGGCGGCGATCTGCACGGGCTCGCCGGTGCGCGGGTTGACGCCCTGGCGGGCCGCGCGTCGCGTGACGTGGAACTTGCCGAAGCCGGTGAACGTGATGGCGTCGCCGTTCTTCAGCGCGCCCTCGATCACGTCGAGAGCGGCGTCGACGGCGGACCCGGCGTCGCGCTTGGTCAGGCCGGCCTTGTCGGCGACGGCGTCCACGAACTCCTGCTTGGTCACGTTCGATCCTCCCTGGTCGATTGTCCTGCGATTACCCCGCTCCGAGCCTATAACCCGCGCGGGTTCGGCTCAACCATGCGGGTTCATCCCCTGCTCCCGCTCCGGGAGCAGTTCGCCCGCCCGGTAGAGCGCGGCGAGCCGCACGCCGACCCGTGCGAGGGCGTCTGCGCCCCCCTCCTCGCGGTCGACGACGCACACCGCGTGGCGGACGACGAGCCCGGCTGCGCGAACGGCCTCCACCGCCTCGCAGAGGGCGCCGCCCGACGTGACCACGTCCTCGACGAGGCACACGAGCTCGCCTGGCTCGTGCGGCCCCTCGATGCGGTTCCCGGTGGCGTATTCCTTGGTTTCACCGCGCACGATGATGAAGGGCAGACCGGACGCCATCGCCGCCGAAGCGGCCAACGCGACTGCTCCGAGCGCCGGCCCGGCGATGCGGGCGGTGTCCGGCTCCGCTGCGCGGATCGCCGCCGCGAGCCGTTCGCCGAGCGAGCGCAGCAGCTCGGGGTCGGTCTCGAAGCGGTACTTGTCGAGGTACCAGCGCGAGCGCCGGCCGGAACGGAGCGTGAAGTCGCCCTCGAGGAGCGCCACGTCGACGAGGCGGCGCCCCAGCTCGTCGACCGCGCTCACCGCAGGGCGCCCTCGGCGATTGCGACGAGGCGCTCACGCGACGAGCCCTCGCCGAGCACGAGCTCGGAGCCGTCGGCCCACCCGACCACGACGTGCCGTTCGTCCGCCGCGCGGCGACGCCGGAGGAAGAGCCAGGCGCCGACGGCCGCGGCGGCGAGCAGGACGAGCCTCACGCGTCGTCCTCCGCGATCCGGCGCAAGGCCGTCCGCAGGTCGAAGGCGACGAGCCCGGCCGTGGGCTCGGGCACCGTCGTCGCGACGATCGTGCGCGCGCCGTCGGAGACGGTGACGAGGGAGCCGCGCTCGAGATCGACGTGGATGCGCTCGACGGGGGACTCCGGCCGTAGCGACGACGCCTCGGCGAAGAGCTCGGCGCCTGCAGCTGCGAGGCGTCGCGCGCGCTCGTCCTCCGCGGCGCGTGCCGCTTCCACGGCACCGTCGGGCGTCGTCACCACGGCCTCGACGATCTGCGTCGAGAGCGCTACGAGCTCCGAGAGGGCGGCGGAGGCGTCCATGCGGCGCCCGAAGCTACCAAACGAGCGGACGTGCGACCGGCGCCTGCGGCACCATCCCCCCGTGCACGCGATCGGTGCGACCTTCGACCGCTTCTTCTCCGAGCGGGGGACTCACCTCGCCGCGATGGTGGCCTACTTCGCGCTCGCGTCCTTCGTGCCGCTGATCTTCCTCGCGCTCTCCGTCCTCGGCTTCCTCGACCAGGCCGACTCGTCGAGCGCGCTCGTCTCGTACCTCGAGGACGTCTTCCCCGACCGGTCGGTCGAGTCGATCGTGAAGGTCGTCGACGCGGTGCAGCAGAACGCGACGGCGCTCTCGGTCGTCGGCGCCGTCGCGCTCCTCTGGAGCTCCGTCTCGCTCTTCTCGGCGCTCGAGTCCGCGTTCAACATCCTCTACGGGCGGCCGAACCGCTCGTTCCTGCGCGGGAAGGCGCTCGCGAGCGTCTACATGACCGCCGCGCTCGTCGTCCTCTTCGCCGGGCTCACGGTCGGGACGTTCGGCTTCGACCTGCTGCGCCGCTACGCGACGAACGTCGTTGCCAACCAGTGGGTCGCGCTCGCGCTGACCCTGCTCGTGTCCGGCGCGGCGCTCTTCGCCTTCCTCCAGTCGGCGTACTACCGCCTTCCGAACGCGCGCCTGACGCACCGCGAGGTGCTGCCGGGCGCGATGCTCGGGGCCGTCGTCCTCGTCGGGACGCTCCAGGCACTGCCGCTCTTCGTCTCGCTGTCGTCCGACGTGGTCGCGCTGCAGGCGCTCGGAACGACGTTCCTGCTGCTCGTGTGGCTCTACGTGATGGCGAACGTGATCGTGTTCGGCGCGGCCTTGAACTACGTGCTCGCGTATGGCGTGACGGGACGCGTGGTGGAGCCGAGGCGCCCCGAGCCTGCGCCGGCGGGGTGAGGCGGCCATGGCCAACCTGAGGGACGTGGCTTCGGCCTCGTCCCTCCTCCTACGCATGCGGAGGCGAAAACACGACGGCGAGGCTGAAGCCACGCCCGGGGCGCTGCTCAGAGCAGCCGTGCGAGCTCGCGGGCCGCGCGGGCGCGGTGCGAGTGCCCGCGCTTCCAGGCGTCGCCGAGCCCGGCGACCGTCGGCGTCTCCCCCTCGGGGACGAACACCGGATCGAAGCCGAACCCCTCGTCGCCCGAGGCCTCGCGCGCGATGGATCCCTGGAGCATCCCCTCTGCGACGAGCTCCCGGCCGTCGGCCGCGATCGCCACCATCACGCAGACGTAACGCGCCCCCCGCTCCTTCTCGCCCGTGAGCGCCTCGAGCATCCGGCCGACCGGGTCGCCGGCCGCCCAGCGGGCGGTGTGCACACCCGGCGCTCCGCCGAGCGCGACGGCCTCGATCCCGGAGTCCTCCCCGACCGCCCACGCATCCTCGGGTGCGTGCGCGCGGCCCCAGCGCGCCTTGATGCGCGCGTTGTCCTCGTACGTCGCGCCGTCCTCGGGCGGCGGGTCGTCGCGACCGAGAAGCTGGATCTCGAAGCGCGGCAGCGCCCGCCGCAGCTCCTCGAGCTTGTGGGGGTTCCCCGACGCGAGAGCGATCCGCGGCACTAGATGATGGAGGCGGCCTCGCAGGCCGTGCGCTGCGCCGTGCGGAGCTCCTCGATCCCGCCCGTCGCGAGGTCGAGCAGCCGGTCGAGGAGCTCACGCGAGAACGGCTCCTTCTCCGCCGTCGCCTGCACCTCGACGAGCCTGCCGTCGGCGGCCATCACGACGTTCATGTCCGTCTCGGCGGACGAGTCCTCGACGTAGTCGAGGTCGAGCACCGGCTCGCCGTTCACGACCCCGACCGAGACGGCGGCGACCGACGACGGCAGCGCCTTCGTCAGACCGAAGCGGTCAAGGGCGCGGAAGGCCGCGACGTACGCGCCGGTGATCGCCGCGCAACGCGTGCCGCCGTCGGCCTGGAGCACGTCGCAGTCCAGCCAGAGCGTCCGCTCGCCGAGCGCCTGGAAGTCGCAGACGCTCCGCAGCGCGCGGCCGATCAGCCGCTGGATCTCGACCGTGCGCCCGTCCGGCCGACCGCGCGTCACCGCCCGCTGCGTCCGCTCGCCGGTCGAGGCGGGGAGCAGCGAGTACTCGGCCGTCATCCAGCCCTTGCCCTTGCCGCGGAGCCAGCGCGGGATGTCCTCGTCGATCGTCGCCGTGCAGAGGACGACGGTGCGGCCCTGCGCGTAGAGCACCGACCCGTGCGGCTGCTCGAGGAAATCGGGCTGGAGGTCGAGCTCGCGAAGCTGATCGGGGCTGCGTCCGTCGTGGC
>Ga0070684_100004358_pt1 | contig 10758 bp, 11 predicted proteins | sample KBSC723LmetaG_FD_65653 | JGI IMG/M metagenome (GOLD analysis project Ga0070684, IMG submission 65653) | Corn rhizosphere microbial communities from Kellogg Biological Station, Michigan, USA - KBS C7.2-3L metaG | ecosystem: Host-associated > Plants > Roots > Rhizosphere ...
GTTCACGGCGAGATCGGCCGTGATGCCATGCGGAAGCTCTTTCGCCAGGCGCAATCCGAGCGTCACGGCGCCGAACGCCGAGAGGCGCGCGTCGGCCGTGTAAAGCTCGCCGGGCACGAAGCCGTCGGGAAACGGCGGGTCGCGGTAGAAGCTCGCGGCCGATTGCGTGAGGTAGCGCAGCGTCGGCGTCAGCGTGAAACCCTCGGGAAGCGTCTGCACCCACGACGCCTCGAGCATATGCGAGCGGTCGCCGAATGAATCGTGAATGTACCGATAGGCGAGCCGCAGCGTTGCGTCCGGGCCGGGGAAGTACCGGTTGTAGTGCGTGAGCCACGCCAGGATCCGCCGCCGGCCGGGGCGCGTGTCGTGCAGCTTGTACGGATCGGCATAGAAACCGCGGCCGTCGGACCACGTGACGCTCGATTCGACGAGTGAGCGGGCGTCGAGGACCTGCGTGATGCCGAGCAGGTAATCGTAGGTTTCGCGCGGCTGATCGAGCACCGGTCCGTTGACGCCTTCCACCGCGTTGATCCGGTCCTTCGCGGCCCCGATGCCGATCGCAAACGTGCGGTTGCGATCGGCGCTCCACGTGCGCCACTCGACGGACGCGGCGCGCGACAGGTAATCCTGCTCGTGCGAATACGCCGCACCCACGGCAATGGCGGAAGCGCCGAAATATCGGGTCAGCTTCGCGTCGGCCGCGGTGCGGTAATCGCCGATGCCGCGCCCGGACGCCCCCGACACGGTGTCGTGGTAGAGCGGCGACGCGCCGGAGACGCTGTCGTAGACGAGCGAGCCTTCCACGGTCAGCGTGTCCGACAGCGGCACGAGCGCATACAGCGACGGACTCCTGACCGATATGCGATCAGTACCTGCCTGCCAGTCGCGATAGTCGTAATAGCGCAGCGCGATGACGCCTTCGTCGGGCGCGCTTTGCGCGAGCGAGGTCCCGGGAAGCATGCCGGGAAGCGCCAGCGCCGCCGCGATCAGTGCGGCGGACCGATCGGCGGCGCTCGTATTCGCAGGCGCGCTTCGCCCCGGCACTGGCTGCAAGCCGTCAGTTGCAGCCACACCCGCCGCCGCCGACGGTGCCGCCGCCGCCCGCGCCCTCCTTGCTCTGGTAGATATGCTGCGTGAGCTTTGCCTCGAGCGGATCGGTGTCGAAGCGCATCGACGCTCGCGCGAGATCGCCCTTCTCCCACGGTTTTGGGGGACTCATCGCCGCACACCCGGCGAGGGCCGCGATCGCGGCGGCCGCAAGCAACCGCTCAATGCTGCGCGAGCAGCGCACGGATGCGGGCTTCGAGCGCTGCCCGGCGCTCGTCGTGAAAACCTTCCTCGACGGCGGTGATGTTGCCCTCGCGATCGATCAGGTAGGAACTCGGCATGCCGCGCACGTCGTAGGAGGCCGGCGTGCGGCCTTCGGCATCGTAAACGATGGTGAACGACGCCGGCGTGTCGCTCAGGAAGCGCTCGGCATCGGCGCGGCGCTTGTCCACGTTGACGCCGACGATGGCGAGTCCGTCACCGGCGTAGCGCGCGTGCATCGCGTTCATCCATGGAAAGGATCGGCGGCACGGAACGCACCACGACGCCCAGAAATCGACGTAGACGACGCGCCCGCGCAGTGCTGCGAGCGCGACCGTTTCACCGCTCGCACTCGGCAGTGCGAACGGCGGCGCCGGCGTGCCGGGTTTCGCCGCGTGGGTCGGTGCTGCGCACGTCAGGCCGGCGAGCAGGAAAGCGAGGAGGAGGCGCATCGGAAAGCCGAGTGACTGCCTCGCGCAAACAACGCCCCTCGCCCGGCTATTCCGTTCAGGCGTTGAGCTTTTCGAGCAGTGCGGCGACCCGGCCAGGGTCGTCGGCGCGCCGGATGCGTTCGATCAACGGTGCCGCGGCGGCCACATCGGTCTGCAGCACACGCTGCTTGACGCCGAGGAGCTGCGACGGATGCATCGAGAATTCGCGCAATCCCAGTCCGAGCAGCAGCCGCGTCAGCGGCAGCTCGCCGGCCATCTCGCCGCATACGGCGATCGGCACGTTGGCGCGCGTGGCGCTGCCGATCGCGAGCCCGATCAGGCGCAACACCGCCGGATGCAGCGGATCGTACAGATGCGACACCGCTTCGTCGGCGCGATCGACGGCGAGCGTGTACTGGATCAGGTCGTTGGTCCCGATGGACAGGAAATCGAGCTTGCGCAGGAACGCGCCGATCGCGAGCACGGCGGCCGGAATCTCGATCATCCCGCCGACCTTCACATCGGGATTGAATGCGATGTCCTGCTCGCGCAGCGTTTCCTTCGCGCGGGCGATCAGCGCCAGCGTCTGGTCGATCTCGGACACCGACGCGAGCATCGGAATCAGGATGCGCACGTTCCCGTAGTGCGTCGCACGCAGGATGGCGCGGAGCTGCGTGAGGAAAAGCCGCGGCTCGGCGAGGCAGAAGCGCACGGCGCGCAGTCCGAGCGCAGGATTGGGCGCGACGCGCGCGAGGCCGTCGAATTGCTCGGGCTGCTTGTCGGCGCCGAGGTCGAACGTGCGGATGGTGACCGGCTTGCCCTGCATCCCGGCCGCGGCCTTCCGGTACGCCTCGAACTGCTCGTCCTCGGTGGGCAACCCGGCACGATTCAGGAACAGGAACTCCGAGCGGAACAACCCGATGCCGGCAGCACCGTTGGCGAGCGCCGCCGGCACGTCCTCGGGCAGCTCGATGTTCGCGTGCAGCTCGACATGCTCGCCGTCGAGCGTCTCGGCGCGCTTGCTGCGCAGCCGCTTCAGCTTCTGGCGCGCGAGGTCGAACTCGTCCTGCTTCAGCCGGTATTCGGCGAGCACCGCGCGATCGGGATTGACGATCACCACGTGGTGACTGCCGTCGACGATCAGCATCTCGCCGTCGCGAATGAGCTGGCGCGCGTTGTGCGTCGCGACGACGGCCGGCACGTTCAGGCTGCGCGCGACGATCGCCGTATGCGACGTGACGCCGCCGAGGTCGGTCAGGAACGCCGCGAAATGGTGGTGCTTGAACTGGATCACGTCGGCCGGCGACAAGTCGTGCGCGACGAGAATGGTCTGCTCTTCGGCACTCGGCGCGGGCAGCGTGCCGGGGCGGCCCATGAGCCGCTTCAGCACGCGCTCGCCGACCTGCACGACATCGGCCTTCCGCTCGCGCAGGTAGGCATCCTCGATCTGGTCGAACTGCTCGACGAGCACGCCCATCTGGCGCGCGAGCGCCCATTCGGCGTTGCAGCTCTGCTCGGCGATGATCCGTTTGGGCGCCTCGGACAGCGTCGGGTCGTTCAGGATCATCCAGTGCACGTCGAGAAAGGCGCCGAACTCGCCGGGCACGTCGCCGCTCGTCAACGCGGCGTGCAGCCCTTCGAGCTCGCGCTGCACATCCTTCACCGCGTTGTCGAAGCGCGCGATCTCCGCCGGCACTTGCTGGTCGCGGATCGTGTAGTGCGAAACTTCACGCGTCGCGTGCGAGACGAGCTGCGCACGGCCGATCGCGATGCCACCCGTGACACCGATGCCGTGAAGCGCGAAACTCACCATGCGCCAAGCACACGCGCGGCGAAGGGCCGTCCCGAGCCGCGCGTTCCGCCCCCCCGGGGGGCAGCGCCGCCGCGCAGCGGCAAGCGTGGGGGGGCCAAAACTATTGCCCCTCGCCGAAGCAGTCGCTGACGAGCGAGCAAAGCGCTTCCATCGCCTGGACCTCGTCGGCGCCGGCCACTTCGAGCGTGATCTTCGATCCCTTCCCCGCGGCGAGCATCATGACGCCCATGATGCTCTTGGCGTTGACCTTGCGGCCATTGCGCTCGACCTGCACGTCGCTGTCGAATTTCGCGGCGAGCTGCGTGAGCTTCGCCGACGCACGCGCGTGCAGCCCGAGCTTGTTGACGATCTCGATTTCGCGGCGAAGCATTTTCTTTCGAGGTGTCAGACGTGGAGGACGCCTTCGCATCCTCCCGAGATGGCCTTCCTGACGAGCGTGTCCATCCCGCGCGTGCGATAAGTGAACGCACGCACGAGCATCGGCAGGTTCACGCCGGCGATCACTTCCACCGTGCCGGCCTTCGCGAGCTTGACCGCGAGATTGCAGGGCGTGGCGCCGTAAAGGTCAGCGAGCACCGCGACCCCTTCGCCGGTATCGAGGGCGGCCACCGCTGCGCGCGCCCTGGGCAGCAGCGCAAGCGGATCGTCGTCGGCCGCGACCGGGAACACGTCGAACTGCGGCGGCCGTGCGCCGAGCACGTGCGTGACGGCAGAGACGAGACTGTCGCCGAGCGCGCCGTGCGCGACGATCAGCACGCCGATCATGCGCTCGTGCACGCGCGGACGAGGGCGCTGGCGAAACGCTCGCCCACGTCGAATCCCGACTGCTCCGAGATCTCGACGAAGCACGTCGGGCTCGTCACGTTGACCTCGGTCAGGTACGGCCCGATCACGTCGATACCGGTGACGAGCAGGCCCGCGCGCCACAAGGGGGCCGCGAGCGCCTCGCCGATCTGGCGGTCGCGCGGCGAAAGCGGCTGCGCCACGCCGCGTCCGCCGACGGCGAGGTTGCCGCGGGTTTCGCCCGGCTTCGGGATGCGCGCGAGCGAAAAAGGCACCACCTCCCCGGCGATCAGCAGGATGCGCTTGTCGCCGTCGACGATGTCGGGAATGAACCGCTGCGCCATCACCGTGCGCGCACCGTGCAGCGAGACCGTCTCGACGATCACGTTGCGGTTCGGGTCGGCCTCGCGCACGCGGAAAATCGACGCCCCACCCATGCCATCGAGCGGCTTGACGATCACGTCGCGGTGCTCATCGATGAAAGCGCCGATCCGCGCCTCGTCGCGCGTGACGAGCGTGGGCGCAATGAATTCGCGAAAATCGGCAATGGCGAACTTTTCGTTGAAGTCGCGAATGGCGCGCGGGGCGTTGAATACGCGCGCACCCTCGCTCTCGGCGGCCTCCAGCAGGTACGTCGAGTAGACGTACTCCATGTCGAACGGCGGGTCCTTCCGCATCAGGACCGCCGTGAAATCCCTCAGTGCACGGTCTTCCTCATCACCCGCCGAGAACCAGTCGTGATCGTCGTCGTGCAGCGTGAGCGGACGCACCCGCGCCCGAGTGGCGCCGTCGCGCCAGTAGATGGCCGACTGCTCGAGCGCATACACGCGATCGCCGCGCGCCGCGACCGCCCGCATCATGGCCACGCTCGTGTCCTTGTAGGCCTTCAGCAGCGGCAGCGGGTCGAGGACGAAGGCGAAATCCATGCGGGCGGCAACCGGGCAAAGCGAAGCGGTCAATCGTACCTTATCCGCCGGCGGGCTCGACGACGATGCGCGCGGCCCGGCAAGGGCGCCTCGCTGCGTTGATTCACGCGTCCGGGCATGCCGGCAACGGTGACCCCGCGTCGATGCGCGATTCGCGCGTCCGGTGCAGGCCGGCAACGGCACCGCGCGTCGGCGCGCAGTTCACGCGTCCGGCGCGGCCCGCATCTCGCGCCATGGCATCACGTGGATCGCGTCGGCGAGCAGCGACACGCGGGCATCGACGCCGACCGCTATGCCGTTGCGCCGCGCGACGTGAGCCGGCACGCGAAGCGTCACCAGCGCATGGTCAGCATCCGCAACGCGAATGCCGATCGTCGTGTCGTCGCCGAGCGTGATGCATTCGCCGACGATGCCGGATACCGGATTCTCGTGCTCGCCGCGCGACGGCCGGTCCCGCCGGTGCAGCACGATGCCGCTCACCGGAATGGTCCAGTTCACGCGGGTGCCGGGCGCACACGCCGGAGCATGCGCAACCTCCAGCCGGACGCCGTGCCAGTCGATCAAGGTCCGGCGCTGCGCCGGTTCGTGGCCGCGCACGGTCGCCTCGAACACGTTGCGCAGATCGACGAGGCGTGCGACGAGCGCGTCGGCGGGACGCATCATCACGTCCTGCGGCGTGCCGATCTGCAGCGTGCGCCCACGATAGAGGATGCACATGCGGTCGGCGAGCATGGCCGCTTCGTCGAGATCGTGCGTGACGAGCACGATCGGCATCGCGAGGCTTCGGCGCAACTCGGCGAGCTCGCGATAGAGCTTCTGTCGCGTGACGCGATCCACCGCGGCGAACGGTTCGTCGAGCAGCAGCGCCTGCGGATCGCGTGCGAGCGCGCGTGCCATCGCAACCCGTTGCTGCTGGCCGCCCGACAACTGGCTCGGTCGCCGCTGCTCGAGCCCGGCCAGATGCACGCTCGCGAGAAGCTCACGTGCCCGCACAGCGCGCACCTCGCGCGGCCGGTGGCCGAGCGCCGCCTGGACGTTGCCGAGCGCCGACAGATGCGGAAACAGCGCGTAGTGCTGGAAGACGAGGCCGACGGAGCGCGCCTGCGGCGTCGCGTTGACACGCCGGTCGCTGTCGAGCCATACGCTTCCCCCGCAGGCGATCGTCCCGCGCGCCCCGCGCTCGAGGCCGGCGATACAGCGCAGCAGCGTCGACTTGCCGCTTCCCGAGGGCCCGGTCAGCGCGAGCAGTTCGCCGGGGGCGCAGTCGAATCCCGCGTCGAGCGGAACGGGGACCTGCTGCGCGACGCGAACCGACAGCCCGCGCTCATCCACGCGCCGGCTCCGTGCGCCACTGGGTGGAATAGGCGATCGCGATCGCGATCAGCGACAACACCAGCAGCATGGCGGCCATGAGACCGGCGGCGCGCGTGTCGAACGCCTGCACGCGGTCGTAGATCGCGATGGCAAGCGTGCGCGTCTCGCCGGGAATGTTGCCGCCGACCATCAGTACGACGCCGAACTCGCCGAGCGTATGCGCGAACGTCAGCACGAGCGCCGACAGCACGCCCGGCCACGCCAGCGGCAGTTCGATGTCGGCGAAGATGCGCCAAGGGCTCATGCCGCAGCAGGCGGCGGCGGGCCGCACGTCGGCCGGGATCGCTTCGAACGCGCGTTGCATCGGCTGGATGGCGAACGGCAGGTTGAAAATCACCGACGCGACGAGCAGTCCGGCGAAGCTGAACGCGAGTGGGTGGCCGGCGAGTGCTTCGAACGCCCGACCGAGGGTTCCGCGCGTGCCGAACGCCGACAACAGGTAGTAGCCGAGCACCGTGGGCGGCAGCACGAGCGGCAATGCGAGCGCGGCCTCGGCGAGACGGCGACCCCGAAAGCGGCGCCAGGCAAGCGCCCGCCCGGCGAGCAGGCCGACCGGCAGCAGGATGGCGACCGTGCAGCCGGCGAGCTTCAGCGACAGAGTGAGCGCTTGCCAGTCCATGGTCAGGCGGGAAGGGCCGCCCCGACCGGCTGACGCGCCCCCCCGGGGGGCAGCGAGCGTGGGGGATCTTCATCCCAGGCGGGAAGGGCCGCCCCGACCCACTGACGCGCCCCCCGGGGGGCAGCGAGCGGAGCGAGCGTGGGCGGACGTTTCATTTCAGCCTGGTGCGCGGGACGAGGTGGGCCCGGACTCGACTGGCGGGGGCTCGAAGCCGTAGCGCGCGAAAATTGCCTGCGCCCCGGGGGTCAGGACGAACGCCGCGAATGCGCGTGCCGTTGCGCCGGCGTGTTTCAGCAGAACGAGCTTTTGCGCCAGCGGCTCGTGGTCGGCCGCGGGAAGCAGGACCGCCTGGCCGCGCGCGGCGATCCCCGGCTCGCGGATCAGCGACCAGGCGACGATGCCCGCCTGCGCCGCACCGCTCGCCGCGAACTGCGCGGCCTGGCTGATGTTCTCGCCGAGCACGAGATGCGGCTCGATCGCCGCCCACAGGCCGGCATGCTGCAGCACCTGCTGCGCGGCGCGGCCGTAAGGCGCGAGCGCCGGATTGGCGATGGCGAACTTGCGCAGGCGCCCGTCGCGCAGCGCCGCGCCGACGTCGCGCAGCCCGGCGTCGGCCTTCACCGGCGAACCGGACGGGACGAACAGCGCAAGGCGGCCCACCGCATACGCGACGCCGGGCCCGAGCGTGCGCTGCTCGCGCACGAGCGCATCGGCGTAGCCGGCGTCTGCCGACAGGAACAACTCGAACGGCGCGCCGTCGGCGATCTGGCGGCGGAAATTGCCCGACGAGCCGAACGCGAGCCGCACGTCGCGACCGGTCTCCCGCTTGAACTCGGTGGCGATGTCGGTGAGCGCGAACTGCAGGCTGGACGCCGCCGCGATGGTAGGCACGTCGGCAGCACGCGCGACCCCCGCTGCGATGAGTCCGCCGGCGACGAGGATGGCGAACGCCGCCAGGCGTCGTATACGCTCGTACATAACGAACCGCCGACTATAGCGCGTGCCCCGAGGGCTGTCACGCATCGCGACGCTGACAGCGACGCCGGTTTGGTGTTTCAATGCGCGGGCCCGATCCGAAGGAGCCGCGATGGCCGCCGAGCGCACGTCGTATTTCCCGCAGTGGAACGTACGCACCGAGGGCGTGATCGCGCCCGACGAGCGGCTGCCCGCGCCGCAGACAGTGGCACTCGGACTGCAGCACGTCGTCGCGATGTTCGGCTCGACGGTGCTGGCGCCGCTCCTGATGGGCTTCAACCCGAATGTCGCGATCCTGTTCTCCGGCGTCGGCACGCTGATCTTCTTCGTCGTCGTGGGCGCGCGCGTGCCGAGCTATCTGGGGTCGAGCTTCGCCTACATCGCCGTGGTGATCGCGGCCACCGGCTATGCGGGAAGCGGGCCGAACGCGAATCTCGGCGTCGCGCTGTCGGGGATCATCGCCTCGGGCGTCGTCTACCTCGTGATCGGTCTCGTCGTGATGGCGATCGGCTATCGCTGGATCGACCGGCTGATGCCGCCGGTGGTGACCGGCAGCGTCGTCGCGGTCATCGGCCTCAATCTCGCGCCGATCGCCGTGAAGGGCATCTCGGCGACGCCGCTCGACACGTGGATCGGCATCGCAACGATCGTGCTGGTCGGCCTCATCGCCGTGCGCGCGCCCGGGCTCGCGCGCCGCCTGCCGATCCTGCTCGGCGGCATCGGCGGCTACCTCGTCTATGCGCTTTGCACGAACGTGCTTGGCCTCGGCAAGCCGATCGACTTCAGCGCGGTGGCCGGCGCATCGTGGATCGGACTCCCGTCGCTGACGGCGCCGGTATGGAATGCGCAGGCCATCGGGCTGATCGCGCCGGTGGCGGTCGTCCTCGTCGCCGAGAACCTCGGCCACATCAAGGCGGTCGCCGCGATGACCGGTCGCAATCTCGACGCCTATCTCGGACGCGCGTTCGTCGGCGATGCGCTCGCCACGATCGTCGCGGGCGCTGGCGGCGGCACGGGCGTGACGACGTACGCGGAGAACATCGGCGTGATGGCCGTCACCAAGGTCTACTCGACGCTGCTTTTCGTCGTGGCGGCCATCTTCGCCATCGTGCTCGGCTTCTCGCCGAAATTCGGCGCGCTGATCGCGACCATTCCGGGCCCGGTGCTGGGCGGCCTCGCGGTCGTCGTTTTCGGCCTGATCACCGCGACCGGCGGGCGCATCTGGGTGCAGAACCGCGTCGATTTCTCGCGGGCGCGAAACCTCGTCACCGCCGCCGTGACGCTGACGTTCGGCGCCGGGGACCTCGCGATCAGGCTCGGCGGCTTCACGCTCGGCGGCATCGGCACCGCGACGTTCGGCGCAATCATCCTGTACCAGCTTTTCCGCGACGAATCCGATCCGCCGGCGAACGCTTCCTGAGCAGCGCCGTCAGGGCGGCAAGATCGTGGGCACCGGCGGTCGCAGCCTTCGCTTCCATGCGCCGGTAACGGCGAACGACCTCGGCACCGGTGGAGGTCACGCGCGCGCCGCCGCCCGACGCACCGCCCGCTTCGGCAATCACGACCGGGGCATCGAAGCACCGGTTCATCGTGTCGACGAGGAGCCACGCGCGCCGGTACGACATGCCGAGCGTCCTGGCGGCCGCGGTGATCGAACCCGTCTCGCCGATCGCCTCCAGCAGCTCCACCTTGCCGGGTCCCACGGCGATATCGTCGCCAAGGACGACGCGCAGCCGGAACTGGATCTTCGGATCGGCTTTCGGCATGGCAAGGCAAGCATAGCGTCTTGCGCGGCGGCAAATCGAGCCTCATTTGTCATTTACGGGTTCAACATGACGCGGGAGGAGATCGTGGCGGCATCAGCGATGCACAGCAGGGACGCTTCGGCCAGCGGGCGAGCGTTTGGCGGACGATCGATCCGATGGCCGCACCGTTGAGGTTGCTCGAGGGTCAGCGCGCGCTCGTTACCGGCGCGACGTCCGGCATCGGCCGCGCGATCGCGCTCGCACTCGGCGCCGCCGGGGCAAAGGTACTCGTCAATTTTCATTCGAACGAGGACGCCGCGCAGCAGGTCGTCGCCGAAATCGGACGGCACGGCGTCGATGCAGCGGCGGTACACGGTGACGTCGGCAAGCCGGACGATTGCATTGCGCTTTTCGACGCGGCGCGGCAGCGCTTCGGCGGCGTCGACATTCTGGTCGCCAATGCCGGCATCCAGCGCGATGCGCCGATCGGCGACATGACGCTGGCGCAGTGGCGCGAAGTGATCGACGTCAACCTGACCGGGCAATTCGTCTGCGCGCAGGAAGCGGTGCGCCAGTTCCGCCGGCAGGGTTCGGGGACAAGCGCGTCAGCCGCCCTCGGCAAGATCATCTTCACGAATTCGGTGCACCAGGTGATTCCGTGGGCCGGGCACGCGAACTACGCCTCGGCGAAGGGCGGCCTCAAGCTGCTGATGCAGACGCTCGCGCAGGAAGTCGCGCACGAACGCATTCGTGTCAACGCCATCGCGCCGGGGGCGATCCGCAC
>Ga0070684_100004360_pt1 | contig 10757 bp, 8 predicted proteins | sample KBSC723LmetaG_FD_65653 | JGI IMG/M metagenome (GOLD analysis project Ga0070684, IMG submission 65653) | Corn rhizosphere microbial communities from Kellogg Biological Station, Michigan, USA - KBS C7.2-3L metaG | ecosystem: Host-associated > Plants > Roots > Rhizosphere ...
ATCATGCAAAAGAATCTTGCCCGGGCCCTGCCATTCTAATTCCGTCAAGCGGCCGGAGTTTTCATAAGGCAAAGGACGAAGCATGACTGCATTGACAACGCTAAAAACAAGGACATTAGCCGCAATGCCGATGGCCACCGTTCCAATACAGATGTACGTAAACCCTGGGGTCTTACGGAGCGCGCGAAAAGCATAAAGAAGGTCACGGAACGCCGGTCCCACTAAAACCACCTCAGCCTGGAACCAGTGTAAGCAGCATTGCGAGTTGTTTTACAGTCATCCATCCTGTGATCACATGCTGAGTTCAGCAGCGATTGGCCATGTTGCATTTTCACGTCCATTCCTTTGGGAATTCTTGCTTTATTTCCAATGATTTGCAAATCATGTAATTGACCAGAAAATCAGAAGTTGTCCAAACATGGATTCTATTGTCCAGATATGGACACGTGAAAAGGAATTTTCAGGAGCCGAATGCCATCCTGAGAGATCTGTTTTGGGTTTGCCGAACGTGATCAGGCGGGGCTTTGGCAGGGATTTACTTCTTGTGTGGATCGTCAGACTAGTTTTGTCCAGTTCTGGACGGTTGTTTCCGCTCATGGACGCATTGGCTCGGGATGGAATCACTGATGGATATTTGATTTTGTTTTGTGATCCCAATGCTCAGGCTCTGGTAGCGTTAGTAAAAATGAAGATCAGCACAGTGTCATGAGTATTCATTAGGAAAATCAAAAGTTTTTAATATGATCTCCTAGCTTTGAGAACCAGGCTTCCCCACCCTTCCATCTTTCTAACAGAAAATAAAAGTACTTATCATATCCAACTTGCCTCCACAGCAGAATGGCACGTTTATTGCTTGAGCCCTTATTGCTTGAGCACGAAAACAGAATTAAGGAATTTGAAGAATTTAAGGAGAGATTCCCCCAGATGACACACATATTGAAGCTACAGAGACTGAACCGTCACAAACCAACTTTTGAAAGTTTCATGGGAAGCGCCATCAGCACTATGTGCCCGCTTGCTGGCGACGAGACGAATCAGCCGTTTGAACTGGAGTAGCGAAAAAGCTCCTCCGATCTGGACTTATGTTTGTTTACATGGGGACCGGTCGGAGGAGTTGCATAGGAATTGTGCGGTATTACATGTTAGGCGACTTTGAACAATGCTCAAACCATACTCTTTTGTAATAACATGCGCGCCCCAGGCCTGAATGGCACTGCGAAGGTGAGATAAACATGCGGAGCAATCCAAACTTTTTATATGGCTTACTGGACAAGGATTACCACGAAAGCTTTAATGCCTATCTGCCACGAAAGGCGGATTTTTATGATCAGGTGCGCTGTAAGCTGCCTTCAGACTGGCAGATAGCGCGGCAAGGTATCTGGTTCCATTGTGGTTGCCCGCAAAATGTAGTCCCCCAGCAGGGCTGGAAGATCCATGTCTCCGCAACACCCGCGAATGCAAATGACGTCCTGGAACGCGTGACCTCAGTTCTGTTCAAGAGTCCGGAGACTGATTTTAAGTTTGTCCTTGATATGTCTCTGCTGTTTCTTGTAAATAGTAAAAACTGGTCACGAGGCGGTTCGGGGAAGTTCATCACGATTTATCCTTCTGACAGTAATCTCTTTCTCGAGCTGATTGAGAAGATCCATCAGGCCACGAAGGACCTGCAGGGGCCCTACATACTCTCTGATCATCGTTATACAAAGAGCGGCGTGGTCTACTACCGCTATGGTGGAATGCGCCGTTATGATGTTCTCAATGTGGAAGGGGAGCGCGTTTCTATGCTGGTGGGGCCTGATGGCTCAGAAATACCCGATGAACGGCTTGCCTATCCTATAACACCTTCCTGGGCCAGCGAGCTTCTGCCGGTAGAAAAGCCGGCGCAGGATGCCGCGGCTACCAATATACTGAATCAAGGAAGATATAGAGTTGAAGATGTTTTACATTTTACCAATGCAGGTGGCATCTACAAGGCAACAGACGAACAGACAGGGCAGGCAGTAGTTATCAAAGAAGCCCGTCCTTATGTTAGCTCTACGCCTGATGGATGTGATGCGGTAGCCATGCTCAAGAAAGAACACCGCCTGCTTTCCGTAATCCAAAACGAAGGAATTGCGCCTAAACCCATTGAGCTCTTCCAGGAATGGGAACATTGGTTTCTGGTGGAAGAATATGTTGACGGCACCCCACTGAGCGTTCACTCAGCCTCGAATAATGTTCTGCTGAGGACACGTCCGGAGCGGGAGGATTATGAGGAATGGTATGAGAACTTCCGCGCCTTGTCGCTGAACCTGATCAGGATTGTGAATACCTTGCACAGTCGTAATATTGTCTTTTCTGATCTATCTCCCAACAACCTGATTGTGCTCCGGGAAGACATGGGGCTCAAGATCATTGATTTCGAGGGCGCCTACGAAATCGGCATTGATCGCGCCACGGGTTTATATACTCCCGGCTTTATTTCTGATAACCGGCTTGCCGGCGGCAGCGCTGCGATGGAGGATGACTACTATGCCATGGGCGCAGTACTGATGTCATACCTCTTTCCGGTCAACAGCCTGTTCCATCTCAAGCCGCAGGCCAAGCAGGAGATCATGTCCCGCATTCAGGGTGACACGCTTCTTCCTGAACCTGTTGGCAAGATGATCCTGGGCTTGATGAATGGCGATCCGGCACAGCGTCCACGCTCGGCAGAAGTGCTGGATGTATTTGACAGTAACCGCACTCTTTCTCCGGAGCCCTGCAGCATAGAAAAGCCTGTGCCTGACGATCAATCTCATCATGACGTGTTGCACGGCATTGTGACTCACCTTAAAGATGCTGCCAATTATGACCGGCATGATCGGCTCTATCCCTCAGATCCAAAGCTCTTTGCCACTAATCCACTCAGCCTTGCCTATGGTGCTGCCGGAGTTGGCTATGCTTTGCACAAGATCACAGGAGAATCCCAGCAGGCGACTATAGATTGGATCATGCAGCACAAGATAACGCCTGCAACCTATGCACCCGGTCTTTATGTAGGAGTCTCGGGCATTTCATGGGGACTGCTGAAAATGGGAGCTCGTGATCAGGCGGAAGAGATATTCCGGCATACTTTCCACCACCACCTGCTTCATCAGAGCCCTGACATCTTTCACGGTACCGCCGGCTGGGGTATGGCTTGTCTTAAGTTCTTCATGGAAACCGGCAATGAATTTTACCTCCAAGCAGCCAGAAAAGCCGGGAACGTATTGCTCGATTCGCGGCAGGAGTGTGAGCATGGCTGCTACTGGGAGAGCAAGCAGGATCTCCTTTTGGGATTCGCACATGGGTGCGCGGGGATAGCGCTGTTCCTACTCTATCTCTATCTGGCCACTGGAGAAGAACGCTTCCTGGTCGCCGGTCAACAAGCGCTGGACTTTGATCTTAGCTTTGCCATAGAGACCCGGGATGGCGGATTGTCATGGCCTGAGTCAGTGCAGAGTGAATCACCGGTTTATCCCTACTGGAAAGTTGGAAGCGCAGGCATCGGCCAGGTAGTGCTGCGCTATCACAAGCTGCTGGCAAATGATTCGTATCGTTTCATCCTGGAAAAGATATTCGTAGATACAGACCGTAAGTATGCAGTTTTTCCGGGTCTCTTCAATGGCTTAACTGGTTTGGGTGACTTTCTCCTCGGCATGTATGAATTCTTCGGGGAAAGCAGGTTCCTCGAAGCGGCGGCCAGGGTAGCACAAGGAATCATGATGTTTCGAGTAGAAAGACGCGGAATCGCTTTCCCCGGAGATTCGCTCTCGCGGCTCTCCTGCGACTACGGAACCGGAAGCGCCGGTATAGCGCTGTTCCTGAATCGTTTGCTGGGTCGCCAGAAGAGTGACTTCATGCTCGACCCGCTTTTTACCATCAGCAACAAGAGCCAGGAGCAGTTACCCCTGCACATTCCAGATTTCCTTAGCCTTCAACCGGGAAGAAGAGCCCCCGTATTGGGTGATTAAGAGTAGAGAATGGATGCAAACTACCAACACAATGTATCCGGGAGTATTCCACCAGCCGGTGAGTTCTCAGAGACGCTGAGGAAGATATTTCAGTCCCTGCAGGAATACTCCCAGCAGGGTGCCAAAGCAGCCAGCCTGGAACTCTCCCCGACATCCAGCCATCACGTACATCCCCCCTTGACAGATAAGAGCAGCCCGCATCTTTATGATGGGATCTGCGGCATAGCGTTTTTTTGCGCTGCCTATTACTCAATCACCAGGGAGCCGCAAGCCCGCGAATTGGCCTTGCGCCTGGTGCAGCCTCTTCGCGCAAAGCTGCAGCGTCTGGCAGCCGCGGGAAGCGCTCTTGCTGACCAGCCGCTTGCGATTGGTGGAATGGTGGGACTGGGATCATTCTTTTATTCATTCAGGCTTATGGCCGATTGGCTCAAAGCTCCTGAGCTGATGGATGCGGCCCATGACGTGACCACACTCATTACTCCGCAACGTATCATGAATGATGACAGGCTGGATGTGGTTGCCGGCTGTGCCGGCACATTGCTCGCACTGCTCTCATTCATGCATGAAAAATCGTTGCAGGGCGATGATGCCCAGCTCAGAGTTGATCTTGCTCTGCTTTGCGGGCAGCGTTTGCTTGACAGCCGTGTTCCGTATAAATCCGGACCGCGGGCGTGGCCGGTTTCTGGTCGCGGGCTCCCCATTGGCGGTTTTGCTTATGGCGCCGCCGGGATTTCCTGCTCTTTGGCCAGGCTTTTCCAGCACACCGGGCAAGAGCAGTTCATGGAGGCAGCTATAGAAGGATTTGCATTTGAGCGAAGCCTCTTCGTAACGGAAGAAGGTGCCTGGATAGATCCGCAAACGAACAACTTCACGGACCGTGGCTCCTGGTGCTACGGAGCTCCAGGCGTTGCTCTCAGCCGGCTGGGCAGCCTCGCTGCGATCGATTTGCCAGTGCTCCATCAGGACCTTGAAGAATCATTGACCATAACCCGGGCCTTGCCTGAATCCGGATATGATCATATTTGCTGTGGTAACTTTGGGCGCATTGATGTTCTTCATACTGCCGGCACACAGCTTGAGCGCCTGCAACTTTCTGACTACGCACTAGCGTTGAGCCGACGCATTCTGGCAAGAGCTACAAACACAGGCTTCTACTTTGATGTGCCTGGACACCAAAAAATTGATGGCAGCAACGACATTGAAGCTCATGATGGCAGGCACACAACCGCTAACCTTACCTTATTCCGTAGTTTGGCCGGAATTGGTTATGTTCTCCTGCGGCTCAGCTATCCCGATCTCTTTCCTTCGGTGCTGCTGCTCGAGTCACTGATTTAAATCCGCGGAAATTGCGGTTCATTCATCTCGCTAAAAACACCCGGTTTCTTTAATAGCAGTTAATTTTTTGTGCAGGGTAGCTTGCAGTGCCACCGGCGCTAAAGCCGCGCCTTATTATCGGGGTTTACGTGGCTTGAAAGCCCACCCCGAACCAGAAGTCCGGGGCTTCCACCAAGGCACCTTACAGCAATTGATCTGCATGAATGTTTGGGTCGTCGCCAGAACACCTATATGTTCATTCATGGACGCCGGTTTCCAGTGTTGGACAGTTCTAATTTATGAGTACATGAAGGCGTGTCACGCAATCATGTCTTGGTGAGATCAAATCTTCGGTGCGTGCGCCATTTCACGCCTCACGATGGTTATAGCCACCTTGGATGTCCACATGTGGACTCTTTCCCGCAAGTTTCAGCTCGTTTTGCCTTGCCGCCGCTCTCCAAGATTATTTTCAACTCTCTGCCGGTTTGGGCACGATCTTGCTTAACTGATCTGTGAATCGAGTGCTGAAATTCAGAGGTCGTTTCGCAAGCGATAGAAATGGAGTGAGTCTCATGCTAGACGAAGTTGTAGCAAGCAGTTCCTCTTATACTCAACCGAGCATCTCTGGAAATTCTATTCATCAAATGGATGAGCGCCTGATGGCCGGTCTTCAGTTCATTGATATTCACTATAACAAGGCGCCGCTCTCGCTCCGCACCGTAAGTAAGTCGGCAGGTCTCTCTGTATGGTATTTCTCCAGGTTATTCAACGCTCATATCGGCATGGGGTTTAGGGAGTATCTGAAAAGCATCCGGCTCAGGCACGCCTGCAAGCTGCTGGCGACCAGCAAGCTCACCATTAAGGAAATTGCTGCCATGGTGGGGTACACACATTTAAGCGATTTTTATCATCACTTCAAGGAGCGTGTCGATGTCTCCCCGGCGGTTTACCGGCGCGGCGCCCGCAATGCTTACATGAACAGCTTTGACGCAATGGAACCCAATAAAAAGCAATGATTTCCAACATTATGGTGTTGTCTTCAGCAAACACTCAATTGAATACTCGCAGAAGGACCTGGCCTGGTATTGGCCGCCAGTCAAAAGTTTTTTCTTATCCTGGGAGATTTGACACATGAACGAGATCACAACAGACACACAGACCGGCAGTGCAGTGCAGGCAAATCAGCCTACCCGCTTCATTACCATGGGCATCAGCAAAGTCAGCGAACACGAGGCATGTGTGGGCGCTCTCCGGCCTGATGGCACCTGGGTCCGGCCAGAAACGCCCACTATGGATGAAATAAAAGCGGAGAACTCCGCATTTGTTTATTTTCGCTGGGCCAGCGCTGCCCTGGGTCAGTCCATTGAAAATAACCCGCGTCCTGAAGACCATCACATCCTGCATGCTCCTTTTGGAGAAGAGAAACTCTCCGACGCTACGCAATTGGAATTCTTACGGAAGCATCAGGATCCCGGCGCTGAAGCGGCTTTTGCCGGGGAACGCAGCCTGGGACTGATCAGGGCCACCATTCGCCGTGTGTATCACAAGCAATCTACCGGCGGCAGAATTTTCCTGCGAACCGAATTCACTGATGCAGCAGGAGAAACTTACGACTGGATCATCACGGAAGTAAGGTTCCCTGAGGAGATCACGCCCTACTTGGTAGGCGGTCAAATCACACCGGACCTTGGAGAGAAGCTGCGCCAGATCTTCAATTCAACGGAGACTTATTTCACCGTCGCACTTACTAAACCCAATAACCGATTTCCGGGAAAATTCCGCGGGTGCCATCCGGTCATCATTGGTATCCACACCGTACCGGACTACAAGCCGCAACTGGCCGCTGACTCTGCGCAAGGCTGAACTGATGGCGTCGCGCAATGTGCGGTAGCTGGTAATAAAGGAGGTCACAATGCTTCTCGGTCTGCAGATTGCCATGTACCACGTTGAGGATATGGAGCAAGCTAAAGCCTGGTATAGCGAGGTTCTGGGGAACGGTCCGTATTTCGATGAACCTTACTACGCCGGCTTTAATGTTGGCGTATCCGAACTGGGCCTTCATCCAATGTCGCCGAAAGTCTCAAAAGGCGGAAGTACTTTTACATACTGGGGCGTCAAAGATCTTCGCGCAGCTTATCAGAGGCTCCAGGAACTCGGCGCCACCAAGAATACTGATGTGCAGGACGTTGGTGACGGAGTTTTCGTGGCGACTCTGTTTGATCCGTGGGGCAACATCCTGGGACTCGTAGAAAATCCCCACATCAAATTTCCAACTGACGCATAAGCGGTATTTGGAAGAAGGTACGCAATCAGAGGCCCAGGTGCTACAGCTCTGGACCCCGAATCAAAAAGGCTGTGCAGTTTATGAGCGATCCTGGCATGTCACATCTCGACGTTCTTGAGGCTGAGAGTATCCACATACTGCGCGAGGTATACGCGGAGTTCTCACGCCCGGCCATGCTGTATTCCATTGGCAAGGATTCTTCCGTCATGCTTCGCCTTGCCCAGAAGGCGTTTTATCCCGGAAAAATTCCATTTCCTCTGATCCATATCGATACCACATACAAATTCCGGGAAATGATTGAGTTCAGGGACCGCATTGCACGTGAGTTTGAGGTAAAGCTAATCGTCCATACAAATACGGAAGCAATTGCTGCGGGCATGAACCCCTTCCGATTTGGAACAACGAAGTGCTGCGCGCAACTCAAGACAAAGGCCTTACTCGATGCATTGGCAGAACATAAAATCGACGCGGCAATTGGAGGCGCGCGCCGGGACGAGGAGAAGTCGCGCGCTAAAGAAAGAATTTTTTCTTTTCGTGACAGCTTCGGGCAATGGGATCCCAAGAACCAGAGGCCGGAATTGTGGAACCTCTACAACGGCAGGATTGATCAGGGCCAGAGTGTACGGGTATTTCCACTTTCGAACTGGACTGAGTTGGACGTGTGGGAATACATCCAGCGGGAAAATATCCCCGTAGTTCCGCTGTATTTTGCCAAGCTGCGTGAAGTGGTGGTGCGCGGCGACTCCCTTATTGTTCCCGAGCATGGAACCGGAGTCCGCGATGATGAGCGCACCCAGATCGTCACGTCTCGCATGCGCTCCCTGGGCTGCACCTTCTGCAGCGGCGCAATTCGCTCGCAGGCCGATTCCGTGAGCGGAATCATTGCGGAACTTAAACAATTTCGCCGTTCCGAACGCGAGAACCGCCTGATCGATCACGACCAGGAAGGCTCCATGGAACTGAAAAAGCGGGAGGGGTACTTTTGATTCCCGGATACAGTCCTGATAACCGCACCTTATTGCGGCTGTTAACAGCCGGAAGCGTGGATGATGGCAAGTCGACCCTCATTGGCCGGCTTCTCCATGACGCAGGCGGAGCTTACGATGATGAACTCGCAGCCGTATATAAGACCTCAGCTTCAAAGGGACAAAAGTTTGATCCTTCCCTCCTCACAGATGGCCTAAAGGCTGAACGGGAGCAGGGCATTACGATTGACGTAGCTTACAAGTATTTTTCCACACCACGACGCAAGTTCATCATTGCCGATACGCCGGGTCATGAGCAATACACGCGTAATATGGTCACCGGCGCTTCGACTGCTGATCTTGCGATCTTGCTGGTTGATTCGCGGAAAGGCATTCTGCGGCAAACCAGGCGCCATTTGTATATCGCCTGGATGCTTGGAATCCGCAGCATTGTCCTGGCGCTGAATAAAATAGACCTCGTCCACTTTGACGAGAGCGTGTTTGCGAAAGTGAAACAGGAATTTCTTCAATTAACGGCTCCACTGAAATTCCATGAACTTCATTTTGTTCCCATGAGTGCCCTCGACGGTGACAATGTCATCGAACCCAGCGATCGCACTCCGTGGTATGACGGTCCCTCGCTGCTGGAAATTCTGGAAACGAGCGGCACACAGCAGGATTGCTATTCCAGTCATCTCCGCTTTCCTGTGCAGGTGGTGATCAGACCTAACCAGGACTTTCGCGCCTACGGCGGCCAGATAGCTTCAGGACTGGTCATGCCTGGAATGGAAGTCGTGGCACTGCCTTCCCGTCAGCGGGCCAGGGTAGAACGCGTGTTTCTGCATACGAGGGAACTGCAGGCTGCCGGCTCGCCCATGTCTGTGGCTGTGTCTCTCAAAGAGCATATTGACCTTGGCCGGGGAGATATTCTGTGCGAGCCACAGCATACGCCGCCGGAGTCAAAGCGCTTCACTGCCAGGCTGATCTGGATGTCCGCCACGCCCTTGCGCCTGCACCAGCCTTATCTGGCCAAGCATACAACTCAGACAGTGTGCATGAACGTAACAGCACTTAACCACAAGATAGACTTCAATACCCTTGATACCTGCCCGGCGGAATCACTGCACATGAACGAAATTGGCGAGGCCCGGATTGAGACTCACAAGGCTCTCTTCTGCGATCCATATGCAGTAAACAAGACAACCGGCAGCTTCATTGTGATCGATCCCATTCAAAACACCACTGCCGGCGTGGGAATCATTTCACAGGTTCACGATGGAAATACCATTGTGAGCTCAAAACACGCAGATCCGGCGGTGAAGATCTTTACCCCGGCCAGTCACAAAGGCCTCACCGTCTGGCTCACTGGTTTAAGCGGATCAGGGAAGACCACCATATGCCAGGCCGTATATACCGAGATGCTCAGCCGGGGTTTGCGCGTGGAAATGCTCGATGGAGACGTGATTCGCAAACACCTGAGCCATGACCTGGGATTCAGCAAGCGTGACCGTGATGAGAACATCCGCCGGATTGGATATGTGGCAGAACTTTTGACAAAGAACGGCGTGGTGGTTTTGGTCTCTGCAATCTCTCCCTACCGTGATGTTCGCAATGAAGTGCGCGAAATCATCGGCAGGTTTCTTGAGGTTTACGTGAATGCTCCGCTGGAAGTTTGCGAAACCCGCGATCCAAAAGGATTGTATAAGAAGGCCCGCGCCGGCGAATTCCGCAGTTTTACCGGTATTGACGATCCCTATGAGCCGCCGCAGATTCCCGACCTGGAATGCCGAACAAATATAGAGACCGTGAAAGAAAGCGTAGCTAAAGTGACAGCAGCAATTATGGAATCCATCCGTTAGACCCAGGTCAAGTCACAGGCAATCGCATGAAACGTACGATGCTTTTACACCGAGCCGTTTGTCGGGACAGACGCCCTGATGTATTTGCCTCACTGATTGAGGCTGTTCTACTTTTCAGTTGCAGGCAAAAACCGTCTGCGACTGGATGGCATTCCGCAATATCTGCATCTCACGTGGCAGGAGAGAACATGCCAGGTCTCTGCTCACTGGATAAACAAATGCCGTGTATGCCGCTGCCAGCTTGAGCATATGGCTTTGAGATCCACCTTCTAAGCGCAATTGTATTCTCTGCAGATCACGGATTGTCTTGTCCCAGCCCGGAACGCCTGTCTCGGTTTGGCATATATCAAAGCTGGCATCG
>Ga0070684_100004366_pt1 | contig 10748 bp, 11 predicted proteins | sample KBSC723LmetaG_FD_65653 | JGI IMG/M metagenome (GOLD analysis project Ga0070684, IMG submission 65653) | Corn rhizosphere microbial communities from Kellogg Biological Station, Michigan, USA - KBS C7.2-3L metaG | ecosystem: Host-associated > Plants > Roots > Rhizosphere ...
CGAGTCGCGAAGCGTTATGGAGCGCCGATTCACATCCTCGAAGGGCACGGACACATGAGCATCATCGAGCCGGGATGGGAAATCCTGGCGGACTCCGTGGAGAAATGGGTCGGGCAACAGGGATAGTCAGTCGAGCCCGACGCTTTTCGCGGGCGATATGTTATTCGCATGGCAACAGCGGAGGGGTTCTTCGCGATCGATATGCGCGTCGGCACCGTTCTCGAGGCCGAGCCGTTTCCTGAAGCGAGAAAGCCGTCCATCAAACTGTTGATCGACTTCGGCGCGGACGTCGGAACCAGGCGGTCAAGTGCGCAGCTCACCGTGCACTACACCCCCGAGCAACTTGTCGGACGACAGATCGTTGCCGCGGTGAATCTCGGACCACGTCGCATCGCTGGATTCACGAGCGAAGTGCTCGTGCTCGGCGCGATGCCGACGCAAACTGAAGTTGTTCTGCTCTCCCTCCATCAGCCGGTCGCGAACGGAACGCGAATCGGCTAGCACAGGAGCTCGACCATGGCCGCAACACAATCTCCGACGGCAGATCCCACGATCGCGACGAAGGGATACGCGCATCCGGAGGCGCTCGTCAGTACCGAGTGGCTCGCGAATCATCTGGATGATCCGAACATTCGCATCGCGGAAAGCGACGAAGACGTTCTGCTGTATGAGACGAACCACATCCCCGGGGCCATCAAGCTCGATTGGCATGCGGATCTGAACGACGCCCTCGTTCGCGATTATGTCTCTCGCGAGCAATTCCAAGAGTTGCTTCGGTCCCATGGCATCGACGAGTCGACGACCGTCGTTTTCTACGGCGACAAAAACAACTGGTGGGCGGCGTACGCGTTCTGGGTGTTCCAGCTCTTCGGCTTCACGAACGCGAAGCTGCTCGACGGCGGCCGATTGAAGTGGGAACAGGAAGGCCGGCCGATGAACGCCGATGTACCCCGCGCAAGACCACGGTCGAACTACGTCGCTGAGGAGCGCAGCGACGAGCAGATTCGCGCGTTCATGTCCGATGTTCGCAAACACTGCGACGCGAAAGGCAAGCTCGTCGACGTTCGTTCGCCGGACGAGTTCTCCGGCAAGAAGCTGCATATGCCCGAGTACCCCCAAGAGGGCGCGATGCGCGGCGGACATATTCCGGGCGCGAAGAGCGTGCCCTGGGCTCGCGCCGCGAATCCGGACGGCACGTTCAAACCGGCGAGCGAGCTGCGTGCGATCTACGAGGGCGAACAAGGGCTGTCGGCGAGCGACGACGTGATCGCGTATTGCCGTATCGGCGAGCGATCCAGCCATACCTGGTTCGTGCTGCGGTACCTCCTCGGCTACGACAAGGTTCGCAACTACGACGGAAGCTGGACGGAATGGGGCAACGCCGTCCGCGCCCCCATCGAGCGATGAGGATTCTCTAAAGTGTCGTCTCCAACACAGCCAACGACTCCGCCGGCGCCGGTCATTTCTCGAACGGAAGTCTCGTGGCGCGGCGAGCGTTTGTTCGACGCCGGTCCGCCGGGACGCCAGCACAGAATCGATGCGAGCGCGAAGCAGGCCCCTGGGCCGGTCGAGACGTTGTTGAATGCGATTGCGACGTGTTCGGCGGTCGACGTCGTCGACATCATGAACAAGCGGAAGACGCCGGTCGAGCGCATGACGATCCACGTGGCCGCGGAGCGTCGTCCTGAGACGCCGCGTCGGGTGCGGCATCTGGACATCGAGTTTCAGATCGACGGCGCCGGCATCGAACGTGAACATGCCGAGCGTGCGATCAGTCTGTCATACGAGCGGTACTGTTCGGTCGCTTCCTCTTTGGCACCTGACATCGTCACCGAGATTCGCCTGACGCTCAATGGCGAACAATTCCCGGCGGTACAGCAGCACATCTGGACTCCGCGGACGTAAGTCATCCTGAGGAGTAAGACGACGAGGGATCGCTATCCAGGCCGAATGGTATGCAACCGGCTTCGTGAAAGCGATTCCTCGCTACGCTCGGAATGACGCGACCGAGCGATCTTCATCTCGTCGCCCGACGCTCATGCCGCCGTCGTCCCGCGAAGCCCCGCATCGGTCGCGACAGTGAGCAGGTGCTCCTGCATCAAGCGACGACCGCGGAAAAGCCGCGACCGTACGGTTCCGATCGGAACACCTAACGTCTCCGCCGCCGACTCGTAGGACTGGTCTTCGACGTCAACGATGATCAGCGTCGACCGGAACGGCTCCGGAACGTTGGCGAGCGCGTTATCGATTGCCGGCGCGAGATCGAGCCGCGAGTGCAGGTCATCCGGCGTTTCATTCACCGACCCGATGAATGAGAAGTCGCTGACACCGGTGTCGATATCGGTGGCATCGAGCTCCACGGTCGGACGCGAGCGTTCGCGCGATCGGAGGAAGACATTGCGGCAGATGGTGAAGAGCCACCGTCGGCAATCGCTCCCCGGCAGATACGTGTGCCACGAGCGGAATGCGCGAAAGAAGGTGTCCTGAACGACGTCGTCGGCGTCGGCTTCGTCGCGCGTCAGTGAGAGTGCGAAGCGATAGACATCATCGATCCACGGCATTGCCTCTCGCTCGAACGCGACGCGACGGTCTCTAAATACATGATCTGCGATTTGCACGTTGGTTAATAGTTGATGAGTAAAGTATATGGCAAGAGTTTGCCGCGTAGATGGTTCATGTGCTAAGCTCTCCCGTCTGAATTCTAACTCCGGAAAGCCACAGTTGGTCAAGTGGTACCCGCGCAAAGGGATCCTAACTCTTCGATCCTTTGGCCGGACGAAACTCGAATCAGCCAGTTAAGTCGCGTCAACTTAAAGACTTAAGCCACCAACGATTTATTCCCATCGCCGCCCCCAGCGATGACCGTTACCCAGCACAACAGCCTGGTCCACGACCGCGCCGGCGCGTTCGACCGCTACGCCAGCCTGCTCTCCCGCACAGGTTACGGCGAGTTCCGGGCATCGCCTGATGGCTATCTGATCGACGGAGATCGTGCACTCGCCACGATTCTCGGCTGCGCAGAGGTCGGTGAGTTGGCAGGCATCAGCCTCGTTGATGAGGTTTTTCTTAATCCCATCGATGGTGACGCGCTGCTAGAGAATCAGAATGACGACGGATTGTCCGAGTGGACGACGAGGCGCTGGAAGCGTCGCGACAGAAGTCCGATCACTGTGCGTGTTGCCGTGGTTGCACGCGTCGACGCAGGACGTGTCGTGGTTCTCGAAGGAATCGTCGACGACGTCACCGAGCGGCAGCGTCGGGACGAGCCGCTGCGCCGCACCGAGCGACTCGCGAGCATCGGAACAACACTCGCTGGTGTCGCGCACGAGCTGAACAATCCGCTCGCGGCCATTATCGGATTCGCACAGCTCCTTCTAAAGCGGCCGCTGGTCGCGGACGATCACGTCGCGCTCGAGGCGATCAATCACGAAGCGCTGCGATCGGCAAACGTCATTCGCAACCTGCTCGCGATGTGTCGCCGAAAAGACGGCGAGCGCCGAGTGGCGACGAACGTCAACGATATCGTTGGGTACATCGCGCGGACGCGGCGATACGCGCTCGAAACAGCGGGCATCGCGTGTCGCGTCGATCTCGATCCGTCGCTTCCTCTCATTCGGGGTGACCGCGCGCAACTCGAGCAGGTGGTGCTCAATCTCGTTCGAAACGCGGAGCAGGCCTTGCTTCCGGGACTCGTGGCAAAGCGGCCCGCACCCGCATGGATCCACGTACGTACTCGGTCCGATGATTCGAGCGTGATCATCGACGTCGAGGACAACGGCCCGGGAATCGACGACAGCGAAGCGTCGCGAATGTGGGATGCGTTTTGGACAACGAAGGAAGAGGGCGAGGGCACCGGCGTTGGTCTCTGCGTGGCGCACAGCATCGTCGTCGATCACGGCGGAACGATCACGCTCGAGAAGAGCGGCACTCGCGGCGCGAAGTTCGTGATTCGACTTCCCATCACGCCGCTCGCCGATGCCACCGCACCCTGGGGGCAGGCGTCGCGAGCGCTCGACGTGCTCGTCGTCGAAGCGGCCGCTGAGGACGGAGCGTTCGTCGAGCGATTCCTGACATCCCGCGGCCACGCAGTGATTTGTGCGGGAACGCCGGAAGCGGCCGTGACGCTCGCGAGTCATACGTCGTTCGACGTGATTCTTTGCGACGCGCATCTCAGACTTCGGGATGGAACGTCGGTCGCGGCGGCTATTCGAGCGGCCTCCGGCGATGCTGGATCGAGAATGGTTCTCGCGACGTCGCCGGACATCGGTGCGGAGTTGCATGCGATGTCGATCGACAATGCGGTCACCGCCACTCGACCATACGACGTCGAGGAACTTGGTCGATTGATCGAAGGTGATTGACGCCTCCAATTTTCTCGGATGACCGATCGCGACGAAGCCCAATCGGTTCATGCATCTCGCGCACGTGTGCTCGCGGCGTTTGCCGCGGTGTACATCGTGTGGGGATCGACCTACCTCGCCATCCGCTATGCGGTCGAAACGATTCCGCCGTTCCTCATGGTCGGAAGCCGATTCATCGTATCCGGAGTGCTTCTGTACTCGTGGGCGCGACTCCGCGGCGGACAGCGTCCGACTGGCGCGCAGTGGCGAGACGCGACGATCATCGGAATTCTCATGCTATGCCTCGGCAACGGGGCTGTGTCGTGGGCCGAACAGCGCGTGCCATCAGGATTGGCGGCACTCCTCGTTGCCGTCGTGCCATTGTGGATGGTGTTGCTCGACTGGCTTCGACCGCACGGAACCCGGCCGCGTGTTCTCGTGATGGCGGGAGTCGTTGTTGGACTGACGGGTCTCATCGTGCTGATCGGCCCCGATTCGTTCTCGGGCCACGGCGCCGTCGATCTCACTGGAGCCATCGTGCTCATCGCGGGATCACTCGCGTGGGCGGCCGGATCGATCTACACGCGATATGGCTCCGTTCCTGAATCCGCGGTGATGTCGACCGGTCTGCAAATGATCGGCGGCAGCTTCGCGCTGGTCATCGTCGGCGTTGCCCGGGGCGAGCTCGCACTCATTCATCCGGCACAGATCTCAGCACACTCGTGGGGAGGCTGGATCTACCTCGTCACGTTTGGATCTCTGCTCGGGTTTACCGCCTACGTCTACTTGTTGCAGAACGTCTCGCCGGCGAAAGCGTCGACCTACGCGTATGTGAATCCGCTCGTCGCCGTGTTGCTTGGCTGGGCGATCGCGGGGGAGGCCGTGACGGCGCGATCGCTCGCGGCCGCCGCCATCATCCTTGGCGGCGTCGCGATGATCACGCTGAGTCAGAACGGCGCGGGCATGAAAGCAACGAGCGGCGACTAACGCGACGTCTTTCCGCTCATCCATCCTTCACGAATTGCGGCCTGCGCCGGCGTGGCGTCAGGGTTTGCCTCGAGCCGGAACGCGGCATTGTTTCCGGCACCGGCCTCACGAATGAGGCGCATTCCCGCAGGCGCGAGCACTTCGTCGTAGTTCGGATCCTCGGTGCCGCCGACGTGCGTCTCGAACCACGGATGCAGGTCTACGCCGGCCGCGTCGCCGACCGCTTGGACGACGTCTTCTTCGGTGTAGCCTCGGCCTTGGAGGTAGTACGACGCCTTCGCCGCACCCCACGTGCGATCGCGGAGAAGGCGGAACGCGTTGTCGAGGGACTTCTGATTGTTCGTGTGGGCGCGAATGAAGAGATCGAGGTAGAGCGCGATGCCCGCGCCCTTCGTGTAATAGCTGAAGAACGCGTTGCGATTGACGTCGAACTCAGGACGGCTGCCGTCGAAGAAGGGTGCTTCGAACGACGCCATGCGCGCGGAGACTTCCTTTCTTCCCGGGGCGGTGAGGTTTTGGCGGATGATTCCCGCCGCGGCCTGATAGATCGCTTCGGGCGGCTGGACGCCCGAGCGCGACATCGCCATCTGGCCGTAGTACTGCGTCCAGCCTTCGCCGACCCACAGGCTCGGCTGATACTGCTCGCGGGTATAATCGAACGGCCCGAGAGCGGCCGCGCGAACACGCTTCATGTTCCACACGTGGAAGTATTCGTGCGCCGCCGTCGTCAGGCCGCCGAGGATCGGCATGTCTTCGCGCCAAGGCTGTCCGTTGATGCACTGCGTCGAATACAGGTGCTCCATGCCGTCGCCGCCACCGTATCCAATGTTGAACAGGAACGTGTACATCTCGAGCGGCGGCGGGTCGAAGACCGTATTCTCATAGCGTACGATTTTCCCGAGCGCGTCGAGGAAGCGTTGGCGCTCAGCGGAAGTAGTGGCGCCGTTGTGATGGATCATCGCGCGGTAGATGCGATTGTCGACCCGCAATGAATCGAGCGTCAGCGTCGGCGCCACCTCGGTCGGCGAGTCGGCCAGACGATCATAGTTCTCGAATTGATAGTCGGTCTGGTCGACAGACTTCGTGTCGCCATTGACGATGTGCCAGCCGGACGGCGCCGTGATGTGCAGTCGAACCGGATCGGGCTTGTGGTCGACGACGTACATGAACATCGACGGACCGTTCCAGTTCGCGTGCGCGGTGTCGAGAACGCTGAACGTTCCGGAAAGGGTGTTCGCGTAGACGCGATAGCGCACCGTGAGGTGTGAGTCGCCCTTTGGATAGATGCGCCAAAGTGAGCCGTTCTCGCGATCCCATCGGACCGGGCTCGAGCCATTCGTCACCGTGAATTGCGTGAGGTTGCGCGCGAAATAGAACGGGGCGTACCGGCCGGGCGACCACACGGGCAGCTGAAGCTTCACGACATCGGCGCTGAGTTTGCTGATGTCGATCTGAACGTCGAACTGATGCGCGGCGGCATCGCCCCACGAGATTCGATATGCGATATCGAGCGGATTCGCCGAGGCCATCTGAAGCGTCGGCGCATCGTTGACCTTCGGGACGGCTGACGCACCGTGGCACGCAGCTAGAGCAACCGCCGCGACGATCAGTGCGCGTGTTGTGCGAGGGAACACCCTGCTCCTCCTGGGATGGTTTTCGAACGGGAGAAGTGTGATCGGTGCTGCGGCCCGGCGCCACTGCCTGATCCATGTCGAGGCACATGGATTGCCCCCGAGGTGGCAAGAGGTGACGACATGGCGACACGTAAATCGACTGCAAAGAAGGGCGCGAAATCGGCGCCGCTGGCTGAATACAAGCGAAAGCGAGACTTCGAAAAGACGGATGAGCCGGCGGGCAAACCCGTCGCTCGAAAGTCGCGCCGCGCGCTTCGCTTTGTCATCCAGAAGCACGCAGCGACGGCGCTGCACTTCGATTTTCGGCTCGAGCTCGACGGGGTGATGAAGAGCTGGGCGGTCCCGAAGGGACCCAGCTACGACCCGAGCGTCAAACGCCTCGCGATGGAGGTCGAAGACCATCCGATCGAGTACAACACCTTCGAGGGGACAATCCCGAAGGGACAGTACGGCGGGGGAACTGTGATGCTGTGGGATCGCGGCACCTACGAGCCCGAGTCGGAAGGCGGCGAACAGGCTCTACGCGACGGCTACGAGCGCGGCGACCTGAAATTCATTCTCCACGGCAAACGGCTTCAAGGTGGCTGGGTTCTGGTACGGATGCGCCGCGAATCGGGGCGGGCGCAATGGTTGCTCATCAAGCATCGAGACGAGACCGCGAACGAGAGTTACGACGTCACCGCGGAAGTGACGACGTCGGTCGCAAGCGGGCGCACCATGGAAGAAATCGCCAAGCGATCCGGCCGAGTTTGGAACAGCAATCGCGCCGAGGCCGGGAGCGATGAGAAAACACGAAAGCCGGCGAAGAAGCGACCAGCGACGACGAAGAAGACGACGCGCCGAAAGCGATCAGCGAATGCTTGATTCGACGTCTTCCCGTGGGCTGAGGCGAACTCGCGTATCAACGTGACGTTTCACGACGCGCACCTGCATCATGCCTTTGTCGGCTCGGTCGAGGAGCTTCTGTAGAGGCTCGCCTGGATCGCGTACCGCCCAACCCAGAGAGAACGGAACCGGCGCTCGGTCGAGCGCCTCAGCGCGAAGACGGTCCGCGACGATTCTCGTCTCCTCCTCATCGGCATCCTCGAGAACGACGACGAATTCGTCGCCACCGATTCGAATCACTGACTCTTCGACGCGCACTGAACGCATGAGGAAGCGCGCCATCCGCTTGAGGACATTGTCGCCCTCGAGATGGCCCCAGCGATCGTTGTAGATCTTGAAGTGGTCGATGTCGACGAAGAGACAGCCGCATGATCGGCCCGGATCTCGCGCGAGACGCTCGTCGATCTCCATGAGATGTCGGCGATTGAGCGCACCGGTCAGCGCATCGTGCGTGCTCATCTCGAGCAATGCCGCCTCGAGCTGTTTGCGCGCGGTGATGTCGATCAGCACACCGTGGATGAAGCCCTCACCGGTGTCCGGATCGCTGATGAGGTAACACGTATCGAGCACCGTGCGCGTCGCGCCGTCCGGCCGCTTCAATTCGATCTCGAACTCGCGCACGGAACCGTCTTTCTCGAGCAGCGCGAGCTCCGAGATGCGCCGCGACGGATCGACGAATGAGCTTCGCGCCGCGAACTCGCCGAGCTCTTTCACCGAGTCGACGCCGAAGATCTCGAGGAACGCACGATTGGCGTCGAGCAAGTGCCCTTCGCGAGAGCTGATATAGATCCCCTCCCGCAAATTCTTGGCGAATTCGCGGAGGCTTTCGGGATCACTCAGCGTGCGAAAGCGAGTCGACGGCACGTGTGAGGCGCGAGTTAGAGGTCGCAAACGACGAAACGAATGCAGCGAGACGCCGCCGAACCTGCCGGTCGATGATCATCGCGGCGTTGGTTCGGTTATCGACAAGGAGACGAAGACGGGTCCCGAAATGCCACGCAAACGAGCTCCCTTGGATCACGTTGGTCTACTGCTGTATCACTCTGCAACCAAGTTCACGCGGCCTGCCGTCACTGACTCAACCAGTCGAATGCTCATTTTAGAGCACCCAAGCCATGATCTGGCGCACAGTTTACGGCGTCAGTCGACAAGTCGCGCCGGCAGAATTCCTTTGTCGCCAAACTTTGCCCTCACGCGATCGACCGTGCGCGCGAGCAAGCGATCGCGATCCGTCTCTGCAGACTTACTGCCTTCGCGGTCGAACAGCGTGAGCTGATCGGCCGTCGCGTCGACGGCAAGCGATGAGAGTCCGACGCCGATGAGGCGAGCCGGCACTCGGCGCGCGGTTCGAAGCTTCATCATCAACGACCGCGCGACTTCGAGAATCACGCGATCGGAGATGACTGGACGATCGAGCGTCCGGCTCGCCCGCCGAGTCCTGAAATCGAAATCGCGAAGGCGAACCGCGATCGTTCGGGCGGTGAGTCCGTCGCCGCGGAGATCCCGCGCCGCACGAGTGACGAGAGCGAGCAGCTCGCGCATCAACTCATCGTCGTCGTTGATGTCGGCACCGAACGTTTCGTCGCGACTGATGCTCTTCGCGTCGCCGTGCCCCTCGACCTCGCCGTGGTCGATGCCACGCACGCGATCGTACAACCACTCGGCTTCTCGTTGAGACAGCCACTGCGTCAGCGTCGCGAGATCATACTGAAGGACGTCGCCGACCTTCACCATACCGAGCTTCGCGAGGCGTTCCTGGAATTTCGGCCCGACCATCGGAATCTCGGCGAGCGTGAACGTCTCGAGAAACTCGCCTTCCTTTCCTTCCGGCACGATGTGAACGCCATTCGCGCCCGATCCGGGCTTCGGCTTCGCGCGTTCGACGGCCATCTTTGCGACGAGCTTCGACGCTCCGCCGCCAATCGAGATCGGCATCGTCGTCTCGCGCCGCACAGCGTCGCGGATGCGCATCGCAGTCGTCTCGAGCGGCTCGTGATAGAGACCTTCCGTGCCGGCGAGGTCCATGTACCACTCGTCGACGCTCGCCCCTTCGACAACGGGGGAGAATCGCTCGAGTACTTTTCGAATCTCGTGGCTTTTCTGCGAGCAGGCTTTCCGCGGGACGGGAACGCACATCGCTTTCGGACACAAGCGGAGCGCTCGTGCGATCGGCATCGCGGAACGAACGCCGAATTTTCGCGCCTCATACGACGCCGAACACACGACGCCTCGGCTCTCGCGAGTGCCGCCGACGATCAGCAGCGGCTCACGGCCGGCGCCTTCGGGGTCGACCATTCGCGCCACGGCGACGAAGAACGCGTCGGCGTCGGCAAGGAGAATGCGACGCGCGGTCACCGAACGTGCAGGTCCTGAACGAAGCGCGAATTTTCGGTGTAGCGTGTGATACCGAGCGTTCTGGCCATCGTCTCACCAATCACGCCCGCGACATGGTCGCGGAATTCATCTTCGTCCATGCCGTCGAGCGGCGCGGTGTTGTCAACAACGAAATCGATGACATCGCCGGGAGTCTCCAGGACCTCCGAATCGCCGACAGGAACGCCAAACTCCTCTTCGATTGCCGCGAAGAATTCATCGAGCGCCCAGCTCATCGTGGAGGTTGCATCATCGTTTCACAATGTCGTCTCCCGCGACACGCCGAGCAACCGCGTGACTTTCTTGTTTCGCCGCAACCGGGAGAATCCTGTATATTCACCCTGCGATGACCCCAGCGAGAAAGATCAATTCGACGACGGCGGCACCAAGCGGTGACACGACGCTGTCCCTCGGCAGTGCCGCCGACGCTCCGCATGGGTCCCGGCCGGAGCAGGTCTATGCCCGTCTGCGCGACCTGATCGTGCAGGGATCGCTCGCTCCGGGCAGCCGCATCGTGGAGACGGAGATC
>Ga0070684_100004367_pt1 | contig 10747 bp, 9 predicted proteins | sample KBSC723LmetaG_FD_65653 | JGI IMG/M metagenome (GOLD analysis project Ga0070684, IMG submission 65653) | Corn rhizosphere microbial communities from Kellogg Biological Station, Michigan, USA - KBS C7.2-3L metaG | ecosystem: Host-associated > Plants > Roots > Rhizosphere ...
GTCTCGTGCGCCCGGTGCGCCGCCCCCGTGGCGGCCACGGCCGCCACGGCGATCGCGGTCGCCGCCGCCGTCTCGCCCGCGGTGAGGCCGCCCGCGCGCAGCCGCGGCACCAGCCAGCGGCCGGCGCCGAGGACCGCGAGCCACACCACGATCGCCGCGGCGGGCTGACGGTAATCATGCGCATTGGCCAGCGCCTGGAGCAGCGCGAGCGACGGCATGATCACCGCGAGCACGCTCACCAGGCGGGTCAGGCCATTCTCGGCGGTGTCCCGTGCCGCCTCGTGCGCCGTCACCACGGCAAGACCTCCTGAGCGAGCCCGCGGTCGTCAAGGGACGGCCTGGCCCGATCGGGCGCGGGCCAGCAGAGGGATACCTCGGTGCCCTGGCCCGGCGCGGACCAGATCGACGCCTGACCGCCGCATTCGGCGGTGCGCTCCGTGATGGACCGCCGGAGGCCGAGCCGCGCCTGGTCGACGCGGGCCAGGTCGAATCCCGCCCCCTTGTCGCGGACGGTAATCCGCAGGGGGCTCGGGTCCTCGGCGTCCGTGCCCGGCGCCCCGCGACCGACACTGACCCACGCCTCTCCGGTTCCGGCGTGCGCCGCCACGTTCGACAGGGCCTCGCGGACGGCGTTCGACATCGCGGTGCTCACCCGGGCCGGGACGGCCGCCGCGGCCGCGTCTTCGACGGCAAGGTGGACGGTCAGCCCGCGGGCGCGCATGCCGGCGACGACGCCCCGCACCTCGCTCAGCAGGTCGGCGGACGGACGCGCGTAATCCGCGGAAAGGTCGTCGGCGCCGCCGAGCGCGGCCTCGAGCAGGGCCACGTCCTGCCGGCACCTGCTCACCGCCTCAGCCCCGGCGCCGCCGCTGCCCCTGGCCACGGCGGTGAGTGTGTTCAGCACCGTGTCATGCAGCAGCCGCTCGTGCTCGCGGCGTTCGATGTTCCCGCACAGGATCGCGTACTGTTCCCGTGCGGCCTGGTCGGCCCTGGCCACGTCGGCGTCCGCGCTGGCCGCGCGGCCGTAGAGAACGCGCCGCCCCCAGCCGTGCACCAGCCCGACGACGAGCAGCAGGATCGCCGCTCCTGTCATCTTCTTCGCGTCGGTCACCGGCCATAGTCCGGCGCCGGCCAGGTAGGCCAGCGGCGAAGCCAGCGCGAGCAGCGCGGCGAGCGAGCCGGGCGCGAACCACGCGGGGACGATGAGCTGGCCCGACATGGCGATGACGAGCCAGCTGAACGCGCTGTCCCTGACCTGGGGCGGCACGCCACCCTGCGCGGCGAGCGCGAGCGCGAGGTAAGCGGCGGTGTCGGCCCCGGTGAGCAACTCCGATGGCGGGTGCCTGCGCAGGTAGAGCGCTGCCACGGCCGCCCACGCCACCGCCAGCGCGGGGGCGGCCGCACGCCACGGGGACTCCGCGTAAAACGAGTGCCAGATCGCGACCTGGACCACGATGTACGCGATGCCCGCGTACCTGATCATCGTCGCGAGGTGGGCGATCACCGACCTGAGCGTGGTCATCGCGGGTCCGGTCGGCGCGGTGCGGGAACCGCCGGTTGCGCGCCACCAGGGGACGTAACCCGTCGACCGCATAGGCAGATGATAGGCGGGGGCGCATGATCATATAGCCCGGATAAGCCAAGTGCCGGCCGCGGAACAACGGCGGCCGGCACCGGGCGACACCGCGCTCGCGAGCGCGGAGGCGGTTACGGCTTGCGGCCGACCGCGCCTGCCTGCGGGATCTCGGGGCCGCGGGGGACATTGGGGTCGGGGTGCCAGTCATCGACATTGACCACGCCCGGCTCCACCAGCTCAAGGCCGTCGAAGTAGCTGGTGAACTGCTCCAGCGTGCGGGTGCGGTACGGGACCGCGCCCGAGGCCTCGTACACCCGCAGGGCCTCCTCGAGCTCCGGGCTGGTGTCGATGCTGTCATTGATCGCCAGGAAGCTGCCGGACGGCAGGCCGGACATGAGCCCGTCCACGATCCGCCTGGCTTCCGCGTGGTCGGTCACGTGCCCGAGCACGCCCATGAAGGTCAGCAGGACCGGCTGGGTCAGGTCCAGCCAGCGGCCCGCCTCGCGGAGCACCGCGTCGGTGTCGCTCATGTCGGTGTCCGCGTAGTGGGTCGAGCCCTGGGCCGAGCTGGTCAGCAGCGCCCGCGCGTGCGTCAGCACCAGCGGATCGTTGTCGACGTACACGATCCGGGACTCAGGTGCGACCCGCTGCGCGACCTCGTGCGTGTTGTCCGCCGTGGGCAGCCCGGTCCCGACGTCAAGGAACTGCCTGACGCCCTTCTCGCCGGCCAGGTACCGCACGACTCGCCCGAGAAAGGCGCGGTCGGCCACCGCGATGTCTACGATCCCCGGGTAGATGGCGCTGAACTGGTCACCAGCGGCACGGTCCACCGCGTAGTGGTCCTTGCCCCCGAGCCAGTAATTCCAGATCCGGGCCGAATGCGGAACGGTGATGTCCACTCCCGTCCCGGTGGCGTCCTCGGTCACGCGACCACTCCTCAGCAGGTCGTCGGATAACTCGTTGAACCCCGTAAAATTGCACGTCGACCGCTAAATGCCGACGCTTTGTACTTTCTAGCACATAATACCTACGTATACCTAGGCGGTGTCTTCCATACAAGAAAATCCGCGGCCCGGTTCTAGCGAGATTTGGCGGTGACTGCGAGGTCCGCGTCGCGTGCGGCGCTGAGCTGGTGCAATGTCCAGCCGCGGCCCGCCGGGTCGAGCGGCCTGGTCAGCGTGGTGAACAGCTCCGCGGCGCGCCGGTAGGACATGCGGGCCTGCCCGGTCACCGGGTAGCGGTCGGCTGACCGCGCCGCCGCCCGCCGCCCGGTCACGAACACCGGCCCCGAAGTCCGCCCGGCCAGCAGCCACCGCAGGACCTGGCTGGTCGCCTCCGGCCAGGCGATGCCCGGCAAGGGGCAGCCGGGCTGAGCGCGGGTCCGGTGCCGCTGCAGGTCCAGGTGGCTGGCGTCAAGCGCGAGCACTTGCGCGGCGCCCGCGCCCGAGTCGTACAGCAGTCGCCAGAAGGCGTGCTCCCGCACGCCGACAGGAAGCCGGAGCAGTTCCTCGACCTGTGCGGCGGTCAGCGGCGCGGTCAGCACGGGCGGCGGCCGGTGCCTGAGCCCCGCGGTCGGGTCGGCGGCGATCCAGCCCTGGTCGAGCCACCAGCCGACGGCGCTGCGGAGCGCGGACAGTTCCCGGTTGACGGTGCGCGCGTCGGTCCGCGCCGCGCGGTCCGACAGCGCCCCGCGCAGCCGCCCGCCGGTGGCCGGATCGTTGAGCAGCGCGAGGGGCACGACCGGCGGCACCGCGCGCCGCCGCGCCGCGGCCTCGGGGACCGGCTTGCCGACCAGCGGCCACGTCCACCCGGTCAGCGAGATGCGGTAGACCCGGCGCGACGCCGCACCGAGCGCCGCCTGGCCGAGGTACTCGTCGACCGCGACCGCGTACTCAACCGGCGCCACCGCTACCTCCGTTCCGCGGGTCCGAATCCTTTCCCAAGCATAACCCATCATGAAAACGCATTTACTGCGGAAGACTGCCAGGTGAAGGCGCTCACTTTTGCCTTAACGGCGATTCATTTGGCACAGTAATCATTGTGTCTGAAGTCAAATTCAAAAGAAAAGTAAACCGCAGTAAATCATCCCGAACGACTTCTGCTTACTCCCGCGGTAAATATTTCTCTAAAAGGCTGGGAGTCCTCGCGAGCCGCGACTTCCGCCGGTTCTACGTCGGCTATACCGCTTCGCTGCTCGGTACCGCGATGTCGTCGGTCGCGATCGCCTTCGCGCTGCTCGGCGCCGGCGGCACGGCGACCGGGCTCGGCATCGTGTTCACCGCGAACATCGTCCCGATGGTGGCGTTCATCCTGTTCGGCGGGGCGCTCGCGGACCGCCTCGGCCGCCGCCGGGTGATGCTGGCCGCCGACCTGGTGCGCTGCGCGGCGCAGGCCGTCCTCGCGACGGCGCTCGCGGCTGGCCGCCCGAGCCTGTGGCTGTTCGTGGCCGCCGCGCTGGCGGTTGGCGTCGGTAACGCGTTCTTCTCCCCGGCCCTGTCCGGCCTTCCGGTGCAGCTTGTCCCGCCCGCCGAGCTGGCCGACGCGAACGCGCTGCTCGGCACGGCCCGGCCGGCCGCCCAGGTCGCGGGTCCGGCCCTCGCCGGGGTCCTCATCGCGGTGACGAGCCCCGCCCTGGTGATCGCGGTGGACGCGGGTACCTACGCGCTGAGTGCCCTGGCCCTGTCCATGCTCCGCCTCCAGTGGGCCGTCAAGGCACCGGGCCGCGACCGGGAAAGCTCATTGCCCCGCGAGCTGGCCGAAGGCTGGGCGGAATTCACCTCCCGCCCCTGGCTGTGGCCGCAGACCGTCCAGTTCGCGCTGTTCAACCTGGTGACCTGGGGCCCGTACCTGGTCCTCGGCCCGGTCCTCGCCGACCAGTACCTCGGCGGCGCCCGGGCCTGGGGCGTGGTGCTCGCCTGCTCAGGCGGTGGCGCGATCATCGGCGGCCTGCTCGCCCTCGGCCGCCGCCCCCGCCGCCCCATGCTCGTGGCCACGTTGACCACGCTCGGCTTCGCGCTGCCGCCGCTGGCCCTGGCCCTGCGGTGGCCGCTGCCCGCGGTGGCCGGGGCCGCGCTCGGGCAGGGCCTGGGCTCGGCCGTCGGCGGCGCGTTCGCCTCGACCGTCGAGCAGCGCCTGATCCCGGCCGCGGCGCTGTCGCGGGTCGGCGCGTTCAACATGGTCGGCGCGTTCGCGTTCGGCCCGGTCGCCTTCGTCGCCGCCGGGCCGGAGGCCGCGCTTTTCGGCCCGCGCGCCGTTCTCGCGTTCGGCGCCGCCTGGTCGGTCTGCATGACGCTCGCGGTGCTCGCGGTCCCGGCGGTCCGCCGCCTGCCCTGGCCCGACCCGCCCGCCTGAGCGGTCTGGCCGCGCCGCGTACCCGGTCGTAGTGGATCGTTACGAGGCCCAGGGTCCTCCTAACGATCCCCTATCTGACGGGGACCTCGACGACCCCGACGACGAAGGCCCGGACCAGGTCGCCGACGCGCTGATGGGCGCCCTTCCCGCGGGTAGCTACCTCGCGGTCTCCCACCTCGCGGGCGACCTTTATCCCGAGCAGATCGCCGCCTTCGCGCGCACCGTCGGCGAGCACCTGGGCCTGGCCGTCACCCCGCGCGACTTCGGCGCGGTGTCCCGCTTCTTCAGCCGTCTCGAACTCGTCGAGCCGGGGCTGGTTCAGGCCCCCACCTGGCGCCCGCGCACCGAACTGGAAAGCAGGACGCTACCCCGCCCTGTGGGGCGGGGTAGCGCGGAAGCCCGGCCGGTTCCCCATGGGTAGTTAGCCGTCCCGGTGAAACGCGGGTAATTTTTCCCGAAATTGACCTGTGTGATAATGCGGTCGTGCGGATGAGCGAGAGGCTGACGGCGGCAGTAGTGGGCGGCGGAATCGGCGGGCTCGCGGCCGCCGCCGCGTTGACCAGGGCGGGCATTGAGGCGTCGGTTTACGAGCAAGCGCCCGAGATCGGGGAGATCGGGGCCGGGGTGCTGATCGGGCCGAACAGCGTGCGCCTGCTGCACCGGCTCGGCCTGGCCGAGGCTATCGACGAGGTCGGCGGCTGGGTGGGCGAGGGATCGACCTACTACCGTCACGACGGCACCAAGGTCGCGCCGGTCATGACCACGGACTCCTCCGGCTGGGCGGCGATGTACGGCATGCACCGGGCGGACCTCGTCGACGTGCTGCGCCGCGCGGTCCCCGGCCACCGCGTCCACCCCGGGTACCGGGCCGTGTCGTTCACGCAGGACGCGGAAAAGGCGCGGGTCACGTTCGAGAACGGGGCCGTCGCCGAAGCCGACCTGGTGATCGGCGCCGACGGCATCCACTCGGCGATGCAGCCGTTCGTCACCGAGCAGGCGACGCCGGTCTTCTCCGGTCAGATCTCCTACCGGGGCGTGCTCGACACCGCGCGCGTGCCGTGGTGGCCGGAGCGGATCTTCCAGGTGTGGATGGGGGCGGGCAAGCACGTCATCGTGTTCCCCGTGCGGGCGGGCCGGATGCTCAACTTCGTCTGCTTCGTTCCGGCGGAGGAGGCGATGCGCGAGTCCTGGTCCGCGTCGGGCGACCCGGACGCGCTGCGCGCGGCCTTCGCTGGCTTCGCCGCCCCGGTGACCGACCTGCTCCAGCAGGTCGACTCGACGTTCTGGTGGGGCCTTTACGACCGCGAGCCGCTGGCCGAGTGGACCCGTGGCCGGCTGGCGCTGCTCGGCGACGCCGCCCACCCGATGCTGCCGCACCTCGGCCAGGGCGCCAACCAGAGCGTCGAGGACGCCTTCGCCCTGGCCGCCGTGCTCGGGGACGCGTCGTCGGCGGACGTGCCCGCGGCGCTGCGCCGCTACGCGCAGGTGCGGCGCCGCCGCACCGACGTCGTGCAGGCCAACTCGCGGCGCAACGGCGAGCGCTACGACCAGGTCAACCGCACGGCGGACAGCCGCGACCGCGAGTTGATCGACACGCGGAAGCTGCGGGCCTGGCTGTACGACTACGACGTGGAGGCCGAGCCCGATCTCGCGCGTCCGGCTGGCCAGAGATAAGCATCCACAATCCGTTCGGGATCATCGCCGTTGGTCTTTTCCGCGAGATCACCGCCCGCGGCGAACGGCCGGGCTACCGCCGGCCGCCGCTACCGTGCCTCGATCTCCGCCACGGCCGCGGTGAACTCGGTCATCGCCATCGCGTCGGACACGCCGCTCAGCCCGGGCACTTGACGCAGTTCCGCGTGGACGGCGTCGTCTTCGATCACGTACTCCACGATCCCTGGAGCGCTCGGCTCGAGGCCGCGCTCCGCGTCGGCGGGCGTCGCGAACGTCATCGATGGCGCCCAGACGTTGAGGATCTCTCCCTCGAACGCGCGACGGTAGCGGTGTATGTGACCGTTGGCTACCACCCGCAGCCGCGCGTCGGCGAACAGCGCGATGAGCCGTTGCCTGGCCGCCTCGGGCACGGTGAGGCCGGACCGGCCGCCCCCGGGGAACCAGAGCGGCTTGTGCAGGAACAGCATTACGGACTTGCCGCGGGCGCGCTGCGCGGCGTCCGCGAGCCAGTCCCACTGCTCGCGCTCTTCCGGCAGCCCTGAACCGAGCCGTTCGCTGTTGAACCCGATGAACACCCAGCCGTCCGCCCGGTCAGCGGCGCTGCCCGCCACGAAGAACCGGTCCTGGCCCCAGGCCGAAGCGAAGGCGGCGATCCGCTCGCTGGTCACCGGTAGCTCCATCCACGGCTCGTCGGCGGACTCGCCCACGTCGTGGTTGCCCGGCAGCACGAGCAGCTTCGCGTCGACCAGCGCGAGCAGGCGCCGTGCCGCGTCGCGGTCGGGTGCGGAGTCGGGGTTGGCGATCACCACGTCGCCGGTGTGCACGACGAGGTCGGGGCGGATCTCGTTGTTGATGTGGTCGGCCAGGAGCGACATGTTCTCGGCGGGAACCCCGCCGAGGTGGGAGATGTGGGTGTCGGACAGCTGAACGATCCGCACGGCGGGTGCTCCTCAGGTTGCGGTGGCTGTGCTCACCTGGCTGCACTCTAAGCGTGCAGTTCGTGCACAAGCGGGAGTAACCCTAAAACCTTTCGTGAACGTTGGGGCTATGAATTGGTCCTGCGATTGGCTCTGCAAAAGGGAAATATCGGGCGGGGCTTGCTACGTCCCGCGCGTAGGCAGGGCCGACCGCGGGTTAAAGCTCTATGCGGGAGCCCATGATGACGGTGCGGTCGCGGGGGAGGTGGAAGTACTCGGCGGCATCGGCGGTCAGCCGGGTCGTGGCGACGAACAGGCGCTTGCGCCAGCGGCTCATGCCGGGCGTATTGCCGCGGACCACCTCGATGGTGGACAGGAAATAGGAGACCTGGCCGCTGTCCAGCCTCCCCTCTTCGCCGACCTCGCGGATGAGCGGCAGCAGCGGGGGGATCCTCGGCGCGTCCATGTAACCGAAGCGCGCGGTGACGTGGTAAATCCGGTCGTCCTTGTAGCCGAGGTCGTCGATCTCGAGCCGGCGGCCGTCCCCGACATGGGGGACGGGGAGCGTCTCGATGGACATGATGAGGACGTGATCGTGCAGCACCTGGTTGTGCTCGACGTTCGCGCGCATGGCCAGCGGGGTGGTGGCCTTGCCCCGGTTCAGGAAGATCGCGGTGCCTGGTACCCGGTGTAGCGGGGGACGCCGTGCGTGCAGCGCCTCGATGAACTCGCGCAGCGATCCCTCGTCGAGCGCCCGCTGCCTGGTTACCAGCCCCCGGCCCTTCTGCCAGGTGGTGAGGACGGTGAACACCGCGATGCCGATGGCGAGCGGCAGCCAGGCGCCGTGCGACACCTTGGTCAGGTTGGCGGAGAAGAACAGCAGGTCGATGGCCAGCAGCACGCCGCCGCCGAGCAGGACAAGCCACAGCGGCTTCTTCCACTGGCTGCGGACGATGTAGAAGAACAGCAGCGTGACGATCGTGATCGTGCCGGTCACCGCCACGCCGTAGGCGTAGGCCAGCGCGGTCGAATGGCGGAACGTGAAGACCAGCGCGAGCACCGCGGCGCACAGCGCCCAGTTGATCCACGGCACGTAGATCTGCCCGACCCGCTCCTCCGAGGTGTGTTCGATGCGCAGCCGCGGCAGGTACCCGATCTGGGCGGCCTGCTGGGTCACCGAGAACGCGCCGGAGATGACCGCCTGGGACGCGATGACCGTCGCGGCGGCGGCCAGGATCACCATCGGGATCCGCGCCCACCCGGACACCAGCAGGAAGAAGGGGTTGCTGATCGCCTTGGCGGGGTCGGACAGGACGAGGGCACCCTGCCCCATGTAGTTGAGGATGCAGGCGGGGAAGACCAGGAAGATCCACGCCCGGGTGATCGGCCCGCGGCCGAAGTGTCCCATGTCGGCGTAGAGGGCCTCGGCGCCGGTCACCGCGAGCACCACCGCCGCCAGCGAGAAGAACGCCGTGCCGAAGTGCCCGAACAGGAACGTGGCCGCGTAGGTGGGGGACAGCGCCTTCAGGATCGACGGGTTGCCGACGATGCCGTGGATGCCCCAGGCGGCGATCACCAGGAACCACAGGGCCATCACCGGCCCGAACACCCGCCCGACCGCGCTCGTCCCGAGTCGTTGCAGCAGGAAGAGGCAGACGAGGATCACCGCGGTGACCGGCAGCACGATGTCGCCGACCCCCGGCGCCGCGACCTGCACGCCCTCGATCGCGGAAAGCACCGAGATCGCCGGGGTGATCATGCTGTCGCCGAAGAACAGCGACGCGCCGAATATCCCGAGTGCGGCGAGGACCAGCGCCGCCCGCCGCCTGCTCGGCGCCCCCTGGCGGCGGATCAGCGTGATCAGCGCCATGATCCCGCCCTCGCCGTCGTTGTCGGCGCGCATCACGAGGAGCACGTAGGTGACCATCACGATGGTCACCACCGCCCAGAAGATCAGCGAGACGACGCCGTACACGTTTTCCGTCGTCACCGGGACGCGGTGCGGATCGGCCGGGCTGAAAACCGTTTGCACGGTGTAAAGCGGGCTCGTCCCGATGTCGCCGAACACGACACCGAGGGCACCAAGCTCAAGCGCCCCGCGGGCAGTGCTGCCCCTCATCACCATCCCCGTCCGCTCGCGGCCACGCCAACCATAGCGTCAGACATTGCAAGCAGGCAGGTGGGTGCTGGCCGCCACGCAACGCCAATGATCTCAACTGGTACCCAGTCAAACGATGCTGGACGCGCGCCGGTTGCGTCGCGGGAAGCGGGTTGTCGGCTGGCTACGTCAGGAGGTCGGCGGCGCGGACTGCTCGGGGCGCAGCAGCAGGCAGCTGCTCGTCGCGGTGACGTACACCTTGCCCGCGGCGTCGGTGATCCTGGCCTCGGCGAGTGCCGTGCGCCGGCCGAGGTGGACGACGGAGCCTTCGGCGGTGATGGGGCCGGTCGCCACCGTGACCGGCCGCAGGAACTTCACCGACAGGTCCAGGCTTGTGTAGAAGACGCCCACCGGGAGCATCGTGTGCACGGCGCAGCCGCACGCGGAGTCGAGCAGGGTGGCGAACACGCCGCCGTGCACGGTGCCGAGCGGGTTGTAGTGGAACTCCCTGGGTGTCAGCCGGAACACGGCACGCCCCTCGCTGAAGGAGGAGCCGTCGAAGTCCAGCGTCCGCATCAGCGGCGGCGGCGGGATCTTGCCCTCGGTGATCGCGGTGAGGAACTCGATACCGCTCAGGCCCGCGCCCGCGCGCGCGATGGCGACCGGATCGTCCCAGGAGAACGTCCGCTCCCGCGGCTGCGCGGTTGCTGTGTCGGCTGCGGTGTCGGCCGCCTCGGTCCCCGGCGCTGTCGTCATGACCACCTCGCTCACGCATCTGAGTTTCTAAAAGCAACCTAGCACGCGTACGATGCCGGTCATGAGGGCGTATAGCGCGTACGACAGCGACACCTGCTCGATCGCCAGGACGCTCGCTCTTATCGGCGACCGCTGGACGCTGCTCGTGCTGCGCGACGTGGCCAACGGCGTCGGCCGCTTCGACGAGCTGGCCGGCCACCTCGGCATCGCGCGGAACGTGCTGTCGCACCGGCTCGCCCGGCTGACCGAGGCCGGCCTGGTCGAGCGCACCGCCTACCGTGAGCCGGGCGCGCGCGAGCGGCACGAGTACCGGCTCAGCGGGCCCGGGCGCGAACTGATCCCGGTCCTGCTCGCGTTCATGGACTGGGGCGACCG
>Ga0070684_100004368_pt1 | contig 10747 bp, 10 predicted proteins | sample KBSC723LmetaG_FD_65653 | JGI IMG/M metagenome (GOLD analysis project Ga0070684, IMG submission 65653) | Corn rhizosphere microbial communities from Kellogg Biological Station, Michigan, USA - KBS C7.2-3L metaG | ecosystem: Host-associated > Plants > Roots > Rhizosphere ...
CTCACCACGGCCGGCACCGCCCTGATGCCCAGCGTTCGCCGGCTACGCAACCAGCCAGCTGTGGTTGAGACACGCGAGCCGGCCCTGGTCTAAGCACTACTTCGGGGAAGTGGTGGCAAGAACGGGGGTGGGCTCCGGGGCGACCGGCACGCGCGCGGAACGGGTCACCACGAACAGGGTCAACAGCGCCAGCACCATGCCCGACGCCACAACCACGGCCATCGAGGTCGCGCCGGTCCCGAGCACGCCGACGGCCGGCGCGGCCACCGCCCCAACTCCGAACTGCACCGCACCGAGCAGCGCCGCCGCCGTCCCGGCCGCTTCGCCGTGCCGGGACATGGCGAGCGCCGGCGCGTTCGGGATGGCCAGGCCACCGGCGCCGAGCACCACCCACAGCGCGGCGAGGATCGCCGGCAGCCCGCCGAACCCGGTCGCGGCGAAGCCGACCAGCACCAATCCGGCGACGGACCCGACGATCAGGGCGCTGAAGAGGATCCGGCGCGGCGAGTATCGCCGGAGCAAGCGAACGTTCAGCTGCGTGGCGGTGATCAGGCTGACCGCGCCGGCCCCGAACGCAACCGCGAACTGCTGCTCGCTCAGGCCGTACTGCTCCTGGTACACGAACGAGGAGCCGGCCACATAAGCGAACAGCGCGGCCATCGACAGCCCGGCAACCAGCACCAAGCCGACAAACGTGCGATCGCGCAGCAACTGCCCGTACACGGTCAAAGTGGCGAAAGTGCCACCGGAGCGGCGGCGCTCCGCCGGCAGCGTCTCCTTGAGGGCGAAGAGGGCCACACCCACGAGCCCGATCCCGAACACCGCCAGCGCGACGAACACGCCCCGCCAACTCGTCCAGCGCAGCACCGCGCCGCCGAGCGTCGGCGCCAGAATCGGGGCGGCGCCCATCACCAGCATCAGCCGCGAGAACAGCCGCGCGAACGCGGCGCCGCTGAACAGGTCACGCACCACCGCGGTCGCGACGACGGCCGCCGCGGCCACGCCGAGTCCCTGCAGGATCCGCAGCGCGCCGAGCACGGCCACGTTGGGCGCGAGCACGCACAGGATCGACGCGACGACATGCACGACGAGCCCGGCGATCAGCGGCCGGCGCCGGCCGATCGCGTCGGAGATCGGCCCGATGATCAGCTGGCCGAGCGCGAGCCCGAGCAACGTGCCGGTCAGCGTCAGCTGCACGGCGGTCGACGTCGTCTGCAGAGCGGAGGTGATCGAGGGCAGCGCCGGCAGGTACATGTCGATGGTCAGCGGGCCGATGGCTATCAGCGAGCCGAGCACCAGCACAAGCCAGGCTCTCTGCCGGCCACTCATCAATTCACCCGGCATCGCAGGATCGCTCATATTACGGGTCAAAGATCGGCGAGCGGTCAACATTCCCGTCCTTACCCCAGCTGTGTCGGCCGACACAGTTCAGCGCTTGCTTATATAAGCCGAGACATATATTGTACCGGCATGAGCACACGCATCGTTCGTCCGTCCGCGACGCGGCATGAGTTGACGCACCGCACCATCGACGCCGGAGCCGCGCGCAGCGCGACGTTCCGCCGCACGTATGACGCCACCATTGAAGACGTGTGGGAGGCGTGCACCGACCCGGTCCGGCTGCGCCGGTGGTACGCGCCGGTGCAGGGTGACCTGCGCGTCGGCGGCGAGTTCACCCAAGGCGACTTCGGCCCCGGCAAGGTGCTGCGCTGCGAGGCGCCGACGCGGCTGCTCATCGCGCTCGGCGGCGGCGACCCGGCGCCCGACGAGCTGGAGCTGCGGCTGATTGGCGAGGGCGCGCGGACGGTGCTCGAGCTCGAGCACACGACGACGTTCGACAGCCACGAGATCGGTGGCCAGATGTTCGACGCGATCTACTGCATGGGCGGCGGATACGGGCCGCGGCTGGAGACACTCGACTGGTTCCTGCGCGGCGACCTGCCCGACGACCTCGACGCGACGCAGCTGCACCTGCGCGACGACCTGCAGCCGGCGATCGAGCACAGCATGGCCAAGCTGGCCGAGCTGCTGGAGGCTGACAAAATCAAGCGGTGACGGTCAACTGGGATGGTTTTCACAACGCGCGCGACCTCGGCGGCCTGCCGACGCGTGACGGGGGAATGACCCGGCCGGGTGCGCTGATCCGCTCGGCCGGGCTGTTCCTCGTCACCGAGGCGGGCTGGCAGGCAGCCTACGACGCGGGGGTTCGCACGATCGTCGACCTGCGCAACGACGATGAGATCCGCCCGGGTGCCGAGCCGGGGCTGACCGCGATCGGCGGTTCGGCCGTGCTGACCGGCTTCCGGCCGGTCGCCGACCCGCCGCCCGGTATCGAGCGCGTCGAGGTCCCGCTGGACGGCGTTGAGGACGTCGAGTTCTGGCGGCACCTCAACGACGCCGGGCTCAACGGCACGCCGCTGTACTACGCGCCGTTCCTGCGCACCAAGCCGGACCGGTGCGCGGCCGCGGTGACGGCCGTGGCTCGGGCGGCGCCGGGCGGGGTGCTGTTCCACTGCGCCGGCGGGCGGGACCGGACCGGTTTGGTCGCGCTGCTGCTGCTGGCCGTGCTCGGCGTCGACCCGGAGGCGATCGCGGCCGACTACGAGCAGAGCGCCGAGCCGCTGCGGACGTTTTCCGAGGCCCTCGGGCGGGAGGACGACGGCCCGCAGATCGCCGGGCTGATGGCGAGGCACGGTACGACGGTGCGCGAGGCGATCCTCGAGACGCTGGACGGCTTCGATGCGCGGGCCTATCTGGTCGCCGCCGGAGTGTCCGATGTGGACCTGGCCGCCCTGCGCGAACGGGCCGTCGCGTAGGTCAGGGCTTGCGGGCGACCGCGGCGTAGGCGAGCCGCGAGCCGTCGTCGTCGGCCAGGTCGGGGTCCTCGGCGCCCCACAGGCCGATGTAGGCGACCTCCGGCTTGGCCCCGTCGTATGGCGGGATGATGTCCAGGCCCGTGAAGAAGCGGTCGACCTCGGCCCGCGTACGCGGGAAGCCTTCATAACGCGAGTCGGCCTGCAGGACCTGGTCCCAGGTCTCCTCCTGCCGGTCGCTGGTGATCGCGGAGAGGGCCAGGTAGGAGCCGCTCGGCACGGCGGCCATGTAGTCCTCGACGAGCCGCCACGGGTTGTCCGCGTCGGACAGGAAATGGGTGACCGCGACGAGCAGGACGGCAACGGGCTTCTCGAAGTCGATCATTTGCCGCACGCGCGGATGGCGCAGGATCGCCTGCGGGTCGCGCACGTCGGCCTGCACGGCGGCGACCCGGTCGGAGCCGGCCAGCAACTCCTGCGACTTGGCCACCACGCGCGGGTCGATGTCGACGTAGACGACCCGGCCGCCCGGGCGCTGCTCGGCGACCACCTCGTGGGTGTTGCGCTGGGTCGGGAAGCCCGAGCCGAGGTCGATGAACTGGTTGATGCCCCATTCGCCGGCGAGTCGCGTCACCGCTCGCTGCAGGAAGCCCCGGTTGGCCCACGCGCCGAGCACGATGTGCGGCATGACTTGCTTGGCCCGCTCGACCATATGCCGGTCGGCTTCGGTGTTTTCCGTGCCACCGAGCGCAAAGTCATACACACCGGCCGGCGAGACATTCATGGCCCAAAGTGTGCCATGAATGTCGCCGGACACAACAAACGGTCGGTGGCTACTTCGCCGCGAACGTGAGATCGAAGCGCACCTGCAACTCACGGCCAATCAGGCCCTTACCTCCGGTTACCGCGGTGGCGTACCGGTCGATGACGCACTCGGCGACGCAGCGGAAGCCGGCGTCGGTGGTGGCGCACTCGGTGAGCGTCAGCGCGACCTTGGTGCACTGGCCCTTGACGACCAGCTCACCGTTGAGCGTGGCGGTGCCGACCCGGTTGAGCCGCACGCCCGTGCCGCAGAAGGTGAGCTCCGGGTGGTTGGCTACATCGAGGAACCGGGCCGAGCGGATGTCCTTGTCCCGCCGCGGGTTGCCGGTGTGGAAGCTGGCCGCGTCGAGGACCGCGTCCACGTAGGTGTGCGCCAACTCGGCGTCCACATATGCCTCGGCCCGCTTGACGGCGAAGCTGCCGTGCGCGGTACCCAGGCCGAACATGTGCGTGACCGAAAACGTCACGGAGGACTTGGCGGTGTCGAGCGCATACGTGCCGGCGGCGATCGAGGGCATGGTGACGGTGGTCATGACGATGACTCCTTCGTTGACAGAACTCGGCTGGACTCCACCCGGTCGGGGCCCGGCAGCAGCGCCGGGTCTTCGCCGGGGAGCAGTTCGGTGTTGTTGGCGGCGTGCGCGAGTGCGTCGAGCGCATCCACGGACGTGACCAGGTTGATCACGCACATCGCCCGCCGGGCCGGGTCGATCAGGGCCCACCCGCGCACCGTGCCCGGGGTGGCCTGGATGGCCGGCGTGAGCCGGAGCTGGCCGGCGTACTTGGCCGCCTTGAGGACCGGGTCCGCGATCGGCCCGTCGAACCAGAGAACGACCGCGGCCCGGGCCGGCTGGTCAGGGTCGTGACCGGCCCATTCGTCGTCGACCTCAAAGCCTCCGGTAGACGCGGACCAGAAGGTCAGGACCGTCAGGCGGTCGTGGCCGAGCTGGCCGAAGACGTAACCACCGCGGAATCCGGGCCGGCCGGCCGCCGCGTCGAGCCGTCGGACGGCGTCGTCGGAGCCGGTTCCCGGGGCCGGGACCAGGGTTTCGAGCTGCGCGTACATGGCGTACCTCCGGTGCTTGGTGACACCAGAGATGTTGCCCGCGGCGGTACCGGGTTGGCCTCAGTGCAGGCACTGGACTCGGTACTGAGGTCAACCCTCAGTACTGCTTCGTCACCCACGCGGCGAGCTGCGTCCGGTTGGCCATGCCGAGCTTGTTCAGCGCGCCGCGGACGTGGGTCTCGACGGTCCGCTCGGACACGACGAGCCGCTCGGCGATCGCCCGGTTGGACAGGCCCTCGGCAACCAGTCCGGCGATCTCCCGCTCACGGACGGTCAGCGTGGCGGTCCCGCCCCTCAGTCCGGCCACCTCGGCCGCGAGTGCCTCGGCCGCGGCGACGATCGGGTTCAGGCTCAGCCGGCGGGCGATGAGCAGCGCCTTGTCGAGGTCCCGGCCGGCCCGGTCCCGGTCGCCCGGTCCGCCCCGGCGGACCAGCACGCGGGCGTGCTCGACGAGCGCCAGCGCCTCGAACGGGAGCGCGCCGGTCCGGTGCTCGAGCACGATCGCCTCGCCGAGCAGCACCTCCGCCTCGTCGAGGTCCCCGAGCGCGCCGGCCATCACGCCGAGCCCGCGAGCCACCGCGCCGCGCACGCCGGAGGCGGAGTTCATGTAGTACGCGCGGAAGGGCAGCATCTGCTCGTAGCAGAGGCGGACCACCTCTTTGTCGTCGAGCACGGCCGCGACCTCGCCGGCCGCCAGCAGCACGACCGGCCGGCGCGTGTCGACCGGAAGGGTGTCGAGCAAGGGCCGCATCCGGGCGAACCGCTCGGCGGCGGTCGCCGGCTCGCCGGACGCCAGCTCGGTCTGCGCGATGAGCGCGTCCGCGATCGGTATGGCGAAGTAGGAGCCGGCCCCCCGGATCGGGTCGCGGTACTCGTCGAAGCGCCCGGTCAGCCAGTGCATGGCGTCCATGAACGACAGGAACAGGTAGTAGGCCGACTCGTCCTGGGTCTCGTTGGCGACCGCGATCGCCTCGATCGAGTGGGCTTCAGCCTGCGCGAAGTCGCCGACCCGCGCGCACTGGGCGGCCCGCCCCCGCAGGACGTGCCACTGGCCCATCCGCCAGGCGAGCCGGTCGGCCAGCGCCGCGAGTGCGGTGATCTCCTTGTCGACTTCGCCGATCGCGCCGATCTGCAGGGCGGCGTCGATGCGCCAGATGTGCGACCACAGCACGGCGTCCGGCCGGTCGGCTCGCGCGGCGAGCGCGCGGATGCGGGTACCGATCTCGAGCCGCTCGGCCACGTCGGGCAGGCCGGTGATGATGCTGTGCCGGGCGTGCAGCGCGTCGATCAGTGCGCTGGCGCCGTCGGGCGAGTCGGTGTCGAGCCCCTGGGCCATGACGATCGCCCGGTCGGCGAGGGGCCGGGCCCGGTCGGCGTCGGACAGCTCAGACAAGACCAGCGAGTACTGCGCGAGCACCCGGGCGTGCAGCGGGGACGGCTCGTCGAGCAGGTCGAGGGCCCGGGCGCACAGACCGGCGATGGCCTGGTTGGCCGGTACCCAGCCGATGTCGTGCACGGCGAGGGCGGCCCGCGCGGCGAGGTCGCCCCGGCCGAGCCGTTCGGCGATCTCGCAGGCCGAGGTCGCGAGGTCGAGCGCGGTGGCGGAGCGGGCCGCCCGGAAGTCGGCCTCCGCCTCGGCGAGAAGGAGCTCGGTCGCGAGCGCTTCGCCGGCGCACAGGGCGCGGGCCTGGCCGTACCAGTACGCGGCCGTCTCGAAAGCGAGCCGGCGCTCGGCGTCGACCGCGGCCGCCCGGCACGCGTCCAGCGCGGTACTGCGATGTGCGTCGTCGACCGCGGTCCGGACCAGGTGCCGGGCCCGCTCGGCCGGATCGGACGTCGCCGCGGCGACCTTCGCGTGCCAGGCCAGCCGGTCGTCGCGCGCCGCGAGGTCGTAGTGGGCCTGGCGGACGAGCGTGTGGTTGAAGCGCACGCGGTTCGGCGTCGCCGGGTCCTCGACAAGCACGCCGGCCGCGACCGCCGTCGACAGCGCGGCGAAGTCGTCCGCCGCCGCGACGGCCCGCAGCAGCGTGAGGTCGACCTCGTCGCCGAGGACGCTGGCCGCCCCGATGAGCCGCCGGCACCCGGCTCCGATGCCGTCCATCCGCAGCGCGGCCAGCCGGCGCAGCTCGGCCGGCAGCGGGGTCTCGCGGGCCGGCTCGGCCAGGTGACCGTCGTCGGCCAGGTACCGGGTGAGTTCCCGCAGGTACAGCGGGTTGCCGCCGGTCCGGCGGTGCAGCTCGTCCGGCCATGACGGGTCGAGCCGGTCCCCGGCGACCGCGCGCACGTACTGCCCGACGCTCGCCGCCGGCAGCGGGGCCAGCCGCTGGACGTGCACGTCGGAGAGGGCGAGCAGCCGCTGCAGGCCCTCGGGCATCGGCCGGCCGCCGTCCGGGTCGCGGACCGTCGCCAGCAGGCAGATCGGGCGGCTGGGCAGCGCTTCGCACAGGTGCCGCAGCAGCGCGAGGCAGTTTTCGTCGGCCCACTGCAGGTCATCCACGGCGATCACGGCGCCGTCCGGCAGCGCCTCGGCGACCTGCCGGATGACCGCGAAGCGGACCGCGGCGGCCGACGCGCCGGGGGTGTCGGGCGGGTCCAGCCGGTCCGGCGGCACCATGGTCTGCCAGGGCCAGAACGCCGGCGTGCCTTCTTCGGGGCTGCACCGGCCGCGAATCGTCGGGCCGTCGAGGACCGACTCGATGAGCGCCGACTTCCCGATCCCGGCCTCGCCGATGACGATCGTGGCCGAGCCCACGGCGCCGCGGGCGGCCAGCCGACTGCCTAACTCGGCCTGCTCCCGCTCCCGGCCAACGAATACCACGAGGCCAAATATCCCATGGGAGCAAGCTCACAACGGAAACATAAGTGCGAAATATAAGCGCGTGATACAACAGACCCATGGAGGACACCGCGGCGCTGGCGGCCTGTCTCGAGCGGCTGGCCGGGATGGCCCGCCGCCTGGCCCACGGCGCGGCCCCCACCGGCGACCTGTCGCCGACCTCGGTGACCACGCTCGGCCAGTTGCTCGCCGGCCCGAGCCGGCTGTCCGACCTGGCCACCAGCCAGGCCGTCACCCAGCCGGCGATGACCCAGCTGGTCTCCCGGCTCGAGCGCGAGGGCCTCGCCCGGCGGGAGACCTGCGCGACCGACGCGCGCGTGGTGCTCGTGTGCATCACCGCCGCCGGCCGCGAGGTGCTGCGGCGCCGTCAGCGAACCCGCGTGGACCGCCTCGGCCGGCTGCTCGAGCGCCTCCCGGCACCGGAACGAGCCCGGCTGGCCGCCGCCGTGCCCAGCCTCAACCACCTCGCCGACCTCGCAAGCATTGGGAGTTCACCCCGTTGAGCGCACAGTCCGGACTCCTCCGCCAGCCCAAGGCCGTCTTCGCCGTCGCGTTCGCCTGCGTCATCTCGTTCATGGGTATTGGCCTGGTCGACCCGATCCTGCCCGCGCTGTCCACGCAGCTGCACGCCACCCCGGCCCAGGTCTCCCTGCTGTTCACCTCCTACCTCCTCGTCACCGCGGTCGCGATGCTGGTCACCAACTGGGTCTCCAGCCGGATCGGGGCCAAGCGCACGCTCGTGGTCGGCCTGATCCTCATCGTCATCTTCGCCGGTCTGGCCGGCTTGTCGGGCAGCATCAACGGCATTGCCGGGTTCCGGGCCGGCTGGGGCCTCGGCAACGCGCTGTTCATCGCGACCTCGCTGGCCGTCATCGTGGCGTCGGCCACCGGCGGGTTCAGCGGGGCGATCATCCTCTACGAGGCGGCGCTGGGCATCGGCATCGCCTGCGGCCCGCTGCTCGGCGGCCTGCTCGGCGGGATCAGCTGGCGCGGGCCGTTCTTCGGGGTGAGCGTCCTGATGGCGATAGCGCTGGCGGCGACCATCTTCCTCGTTCCGGCCACGCCGAAGCCCGACCACAAGACATCACTGTCGGCGCCGCTCAAGGCGCTGCGGTACAAGGGGCTGCTCATCATGAGCGTGACCGCCCTGTTCTACAACTGGGGGTTCTTCACGCTGCTCGGCTACGCGCCCTACCCGATGGGCCTGTCCGCGCACAAGCTCGGGCTTGTCTTCACCGGCTGGGGCCTGCTCGTCGCGCTGTTCAGTGTGGCCGGCGCGCCGCGGCTGCAGCGGCGCTTCGGCACCGCCCGGACCCTCTACGCCAACCTCGTCTTCCTGGCCGTCGTGCTGGGCGCGATCGGGCTCTTCACCGACACCCCGGCCGTGGTCATCGTGGCGACGATCGCCTCCGGCGCGTTCATCGGCATCAACAACACGCTCACCACCCAGGCGGTCATGACGGTCGCACCGGTCGAGCGGCCGGTGGCCTCGGCCGCCTACGGCTTCGTGCGCTTCATCGGCGGCGGGCTCGCCCCGTTTGTGGCCGGCAAGCTCGCCGAGCACTACAACATCCACGTGCCGTTCCTCATGGGCGGCGCCTCGTTCCTGATCGCGATCGCCGTCCTGGCCACCGGGCACCGGATCCTGGCCGCGGCGGAGCAGCCGGCCGAGGAGCCGACAACCGCGCACGCGCCGATCGGCGAGGTGCTCGAGGTCGCCCGCCGCGGCGCCGGTGACAACGCCCCGATCGTCGTCGCGGTCGACGACGGCGACGTCTCCGACGCGGTCACCACCCGGGCGATCGAGCTCGCCAACGCCCGGCAGGCGCCGGTCGACCTGGTGCACGTCCACGAGATCAGCGTGGTCGCCGACGAGTCGGTCGACCGCGAGTCCCTGCAGGACGCACAGGCGCTCGTCCACTACCGCCTCGACCAGCTCGCGGAGGGTGGCGTCGACGCCGTCGGGCACCTGCTGCGCACGGTCGCCGACCACGGCAGCGCCGGGCGGCTCATCGCCGAGCACGCCAACGCCGTCGGTGCCCAGCTGCTGGTCATCGGCGACGGCACCAGCGGCGCGCTGGCCCGGCTGCTCGGCCAGGCCAGCACCCAGCAACTGCTGGCCGACGTGGACAGCGACGTCCTGGTCGTCGAGCCGGACCCGGCGGAGCGCACCACCGCGCCCTAGGCTGGCTCGCATGCGTGCGATTCGGATTGCGGAGACCGGCGGACCCGAGGTCCTCACCCTGACTGAGGTCGACACCCCCGAGCCGGGGCCCGGCCTGGTGCTGGTCAAGCTGGCGGCCAGCGGGATCAACTTCATCGACACGTACCACCGGTCGGGGGCCTACCCGATGAAGCTGCCGCTGATCCTCGGCAGCGAGGGGGCCGGCGAGGTCGTGAAGGTCGGCGAGGGGGTCACCGACGTGCACGTCGGTGACCGGGTCGCATCGACCAACTTCATGGGCGCGTACGCGGAATACGCGCTCGCCCCGGCCGACCGCACGGTGCCGGTGCCGGACGGGCTCGACCTTGAGCTGGCCGCCGCCGTCCTGCTGCAGGGCATGACCGCCCACTACCTGCTCTTCGACTCGTACCGGGTGCAGTCCGGCGACCCGGTGCTGGTGCACGCCGGGGCCGGCGGGATGGGTCTGCTGCTCACCCAGCTGGCCGCCGAGCTCGGCGCGACGGTCATCACGACCGCGTCGACCCCGGAGAAGGCCAAGCTGTCCAGCGAGGCCGGCGCCGCCCACGTGCTGAGCTACGACGACGTGCCGGACAAGGTCAAGGAGCTCACCGGCGGGGCCGGCGTGGCCGCCGCCTACGACGGGGTCGGCCGGACCACGTTCGAGGGCAGCCTGGCCAGTCTCCGGCCGCGCGCCTCGCTCGTCCTGTACGGGTACGCGAGCGGCCGCCCCGACCCCTTCGACATCAACCGGCTGCAGGCCGGGTCATACAAGCTGACCCGGCCCACGCTCGGCCACTTCGTCGTGACGCGCCCCGAGCTGCTCGAGCGCGCCGAATACGTCCTTCAGCGGGTCGCCGACGGGCGGCTCATCGTGCGGATCGGCCACCGGTACCCGCTGGCCGAGGCCGCCCAGGCCCACCGCGACCTCGAGGGCCGCAAGACGACCGGCAAGATCCTCCTCAATCCATAGGTGTCCTGAGTCGGCCCTCGCGCGGCAGTTCGGGCGCCCAGTGCGCCGCTGGCTG
>Ga0070684_100004370_pt1 | contig 10744 bp, 5 predicted proteins | sample KBSC723LmetaG_FD_65653 | JGI IMG/M metagenome (GOLD analysis project Ga0070684, IMG submission 65653) | Corn rhizosphere microbial communities from Kellogg Biological Station, Michigan, USA - KBS C7.2-3L metaG | ecosystem: Host-associated > Plants > Roots > Rhizosphere ...
CGCCCGCTCTTCCCCGATGGCTTCCGCAATGAGACGCAGGTCATCGCGCTGGTCTTCTCCGCCGACAAGGAGAACGATCCCGATGTGATCGCGATCAACGCCGCAGCCTGTGCCCTGGCTCTTTCTGACATTCCGTTCGGCGCCACGGTGGCCGCGGTGCGCGTGGGTCGCGTGAACGGCGAGTTCGTGGTGAATCCTACCTACTCTGAGCGCTCGGGCAGCAGCCTGAACATCATGGTGGTCGGCCACAAGGACGGCATCGTGATGATCGAAGCCGGCGCCAAGGAAGAAGCCGAGGACGTGGTCCTCAGCGCCATCGAGTTCGGTCATACGGAAATCAAGAAGATCGTGGCCGTCATCGACGAGTTGGCCTCGAAGGCCGGCAAGCCGAAGCGTGCCTTTACGGCGCCGGTGGAAGACGAAGCCTACTACAACGAACTCAAGTCGAAGATCGGCGACCGCCTGAAAGATGCGCTCGACACCAAGGCGCACGGCAAGGCGGAGAGCTATGGGCTCGTCAAGCAAATCAAGGACGAGCTTGCCGCAGAGATCCCGGCGGACGACACCACCGGCCTCAAGAAGAAGCTTTCGACCTACTACGAACTGCTGCGTGAGCGCATGTTCCGTGAGCAGGTGACGGTGGATCGCATCCGCCCCGATCGCCGCGCGTTCGACGAGATCCGCGCCATTTCGATTGAGACGGGCGTTCTGCCGCGCACGCACGGTTCGGCGCTGTTCACTCGCGGCGAGACCCAGGCGCTGGTTACGGCCACTCTGGGCACGCCTGACGAAGCGCAGCGCATGGAGAGCTACGAAGGCGAGAAGAAGAAGGGCTTCATGCTCCACTACAACTTCCCGCCGTTCAGCGTGGGCGAAACCGGCCGCATGACGGGCGTCGGCCGCCGCGAAGTGGGCCACGGCGCACTCGCTGAGCGCGCCATCTCCGCGGTTCTGCCGGATGAATCGCCATACGCAATCCGCATCGTGTCTGACATTCTCGAGTCGAACGGCTCTTCTTCGATGGCATCGGTCTGCGGCGCATCGCTGGCGCTGTTTGACGCGGGCGTCGCACTCAAGGGCGGCGTGGCCGGTATCGCGATGGGCCTCGTGAAGGAAGGCGACAACTACGCCATCCTGACCGACATTGCCGGCGCCGAAGACCACTACGGCGATATGGACTTCAAGGTGGCCGGAACGCGCAACGGCATCACCGCGCTGCAGATGGACATTAAGGTTGGCGGCCTCAGCCGGCAGATTCTGCAGGAAGCGATGGAACAAGCCCGCCGCGGGCGGTTCTTCCTGCTCGACAAGATGGATGCGGAGCTGAACGGGCCGCGCACCGAGCGCTCGAAGTATGCGCCGCGCATCGAGACGGTCATGATTCCGACCGATAAGATTCGCGACCTGATCGGCAAGGGCGGCGCGACCATCCGCGGCATCGTGGAGCAGACCGGCGCCAAGATCGATGTCGACGACACCGGCAAGGTCTCCGTCGCATCGAGCGACGCCGAGGGTCTGGCGAAGGCGCTGGCGATCATCAGCAACCTGACCGCCGTGCCGGAAATCGGCAAGATCTACCTGGGCAAAGTGGTTCGGCTGGCCGAGTTTGGCGCGTTTGTCGAGCTGTTCCCCGGCACCGATGGACTGCTGCACATCTCCGAGATCGCCGAACATCGCGTGAAGGATGTGAAAGACGAGTTGCGCGAAGGCGACCAGGTGATGGTCAAGGTGCTCGCGATCGAGGGCAACCGCATCAAGCTCAGCCGCAAGGCGCTCATCAAGGAGCAGAAAGCCAAGCTGGCGGCGCAAAACGGCGGCGCGGCTCCGGCTGCGGAAGGCGAAGAGACGCCGGGCGAAGAGGCACAGGCCGAACGGCCGCAGCGCCAGGAACGTCAGGAACGGCCGGAGCGGCAGGAGCGTCCGCAGCAGCCTCGGCACGAGTTCGATGAGAAGCAGCCGCGCTCAAACCAGAGCACGATTCTGATCGAGGGCGGCGACGACTTCGACGAGGAAGAGGGCGAAGGCGAGGAGTTCGACGAGGAGAACGAGCCGAACTTCAACCGCGCGGAAGGCACCCCGGCGCCTGCCGGCGCGCAGACGCAAGCCGGGGCGGGACGTCCGCAGGTTGGCGGCGCTAACAACAATCGGCGTCGTCGTCGTCGTCGCGGCGGTCCGCGTCCTGGCGGCGGCGGTGGCGGTCACCAGGGATAAGCGCACGATCACGCAAAACTGAACAGGCCCGGAGCTCAGTTCCGGGCCTGTTTTTCGTTTGCGCGCCGCGGGCACACGCCCACAGATGAAGCAGACAGAATGCCGCATTCGCTCAGCGCACATCTGCGTACAGTCGCTGGGCCACGCGTCAGCATGATTCATGAGTTCTATAATTTGGCTGCATAGATTTCTACTTCCCGAGGCCTCCCATGATTCCCCTCACCGATGCCGAACGCGCAGTCTATTTTCCCGATGATCGCCGTTTCTGGCTTTGGATTCGACCGTCGTTTCTGATTTTCATCGCAGTGTTTGTCCTGGTGTGTCTCGGTCTGGCCTGGGCCGAGGCAGCAGTCTGGGGGCTTCCTTATATCGCTCCCAATCCTGCTGCGGTGCCGGGAGCGGCAGCCGGCCCGCACGGATTTCCGCCGTGGATTCGCTGGTGCCATTTCTTCAATCTGTTTTTTATCTTCATGCTTATCCGCAGCGGACTTTCCATCCTGATGGATCACCCGCGGCTTTACTTCAACGACGGCTGCACGCCGGGCACCGAGTGGATTCGCTTTACGCCCCTCAAGGTGCCCAAGGACCGCCTGTGGACCGCCAAGGATGACAACCGCTATCTCTCGCCCATCATCGGCCTCCCCGGATACGCCCACTCCATCGGCATCGGGCGCTGCTGGCATTTTCTGAATGTCTACGGGTTCCTGCTCACGGGTTTTTTCTTTGTGTCGGGGCTGCTCACCAGCGACCAGTGGCAGCGGCTTGTGCCCACATCGTGGGGAATCTTCCTGCAGGCATGGAACACTTTCGTTTACTACGCGAATTTTCATCTGCCGCCCGAGCCGAACGGATTCTACGGTTACAACGCGCTGCAGCAACTGGTCTACTTCGCCACCATCTTCATCATGGCTCCGCTGGCGATTCTCACCGGAATGGCAATGTCGCCGGCACTGGCCAACCGATTTCCGAAGTACGTGCGGCTCTTTGGTGGCCGCCAGGCCGCGCGCTCCATTCATTTTCTGGTGATGCTCGGGTTTGTCTATTTCATCGTGGCCCACGTCACTTTGGTGGTTCTCACCGGATTCCGCCGCAACATGAACCACATCGTGCTGGGCATCGATAACAACAATCCCGGCGGAATGGTGCTTGGCCTCATCGGGCTGGCGCTCGTCGTGCTGTCGTGGGTAGTTGCGCATTACATTTCGTGGTATCTGCCGCGCGGCCTGCAGCATGTCGCGAAGGCTCTCACACAGCCGGTGAAGCTGCTCACGCTCGACCGGCTCTCGCCGCGGCAACGCTATACAAAGGACCAGATCTCTCCGTACTTCTGGCCCAACGGCAAGCTCCCGGTGCGCGAGGACTGGAAACAACTGGCCGCCGGCGGATTCAAAGACTACCGGCTGAAAATCGGCGGCATGGTCGAGAATCCGGTCGAACTTTCGCTGAACGATCTGCGCGCACTCGGCGGAGAAGAGACCATCACGATGCACCACTGCATTCAGGGCTGGAGCGGAATCGCGCAGTGGGGAGGCGTACCTTTGCGCAAGGTGATCGAACTTGTGCGGCCCAGGCCCGGCGCCCGCACGATCGTCTTTTATTCTTACGGCCCGGCACCCCTGGGCGGCCTCTACTACGACACGCAGAGCCTCTACAACGCCATGAAGCCCGAGTGCATGCTTGCCTGGGAAATGAATGGCCAGGCGCTGCCAGCCACGTACGGCGCTCCCCTTCGATTACGCGTGGAAAACCAGCTTGGCTACAAGATGGTGAAGTGGATTGAGCGCATCGAGTTCGTGGAATCGGAGAAGATGGTGGGCCACGGCGAAGGCGGCAGTAACGAAGATGAAGAGTACTTCGACCTGTTGCCGAATATCTAACGGATTCCGATCAATGCAAGGGGCCCGGAGCGGATGCTTCGGGCCTTTTGCTTCGTGTGCTGAATCCAGCGTCCACAAGCTCCGACGCCGGCAATTCCTTTTGTCCGGAGGATCCGGCAGATGCCTCGGTCCGGATGAAATCCAGCATCACCGGTGCGAGAACCATGCCGGAGATTCCCATCAATCGCTCGCCCACCAGCAATCCAATCAAGGTGAGCCACATCGGACTGTTGATTCGGCGGCCGATGATCTTGCTGTCGAGAAAATACTCCAGCTTGTGAATGAGAATCAGGAACGCAAGGGATATCAGGCCCGCCTTCGGGGAAATGCTGAAGCCCACGCCGACGATGACGGCATTGCTGATGAGATTGCCGGCGATCGGGGCCAATCCGCAAAGAAACGTGAGCCCGATCAGCAGGGGAGAGAACGGGTACCGCGCAAACACAAGGTAAAGCGCCGTCAGTGCGGTGTTGATCGCTGAAATGATGATCTGCGCGCCCATCACCCTGGCAAAGCTCCGGTAGAGATTGCCGAAACGGAGACTCAGTTCGCGCGTCACCAGGGCATATGCGCTGTCCGCATCCCGGGCGCCGCCCGTCCCTGCATTCCATGACGGGTTGAGAAATAGACTCAGCGCCACCACCAGTCCGGCGATCAGAAGCACGGTCTGCAGCGAGGCGATTCGCGCGTACCGCCCGATGATGGCAATGCCGTCACTGGCCTCGGCCAGCGCGGAGCTTTTCAGGCTCGCGTAATCGGTGAACGGCAGGTCGATGCCCTTGCGCTCCGCGAATTCCACCATGGCCGGAATCGAAGTTTCAGCGATTTTCGGGAAAGTTCGATATGCCACGCCTGCGAAGAAAATCAGTCCGGCGCCGATGCCCGACATGACCAGCAAATAGAGGGCGACACTCAGGGCTTTGTTGCGGCGGATGGTGAATACCCGCAGTGCCAGGTAGCCAAATAACGCTGTGAGCAGGAACAAGCCTAGATGCAGCCACGCGAGCAGCGCGATCATGATGGCAAAGAGCACATACGAAATTTGTGCCGGTCTGTTCATACATCGCGTGAGAAGCCGCCGGCATACTGCGCGGCTGCGCCTTTCGCAAGACTCCCCGTGCGCAAGTATAGTTCGGGGATTCCGCTGATGGCGTGAGGCAGGTCACGGGTGTTCGGGTGAGAAAGTCACCGAAGGCCGCCCTATCGTTTTCTGCGAGTGGATGCCCGGGGAAATCCGCAAAAAAAGCATGCCTGGTCTGACCCGAATCGCTGCGCACATTGCGGACAGGTGTATGCGGAGATTCGTAGCCTTGTGAAGAGCCAGTATCCACAGACGAGAACCACGCAACCGAAACCTGTCTTGTAGGTCTCCGGGCTTTTGTACGCGTACCTTGCGGACATCAGCATGAGGGCGAATGGTGCGAAGGCGATCCAGTACCAGAACCTGTCGAGGAATCGTTTTTGCCGCACCAGACCTCGGTAGCAGAAATCATCTTCAAGGCAGCGGGTTCCATCGTCCAGATCGGGATTGGGAGCCCATTGAGTCGCGGAAGCTGCCTTCGTTCCGCGCCGCTGCAGTTCGCGGTCCAGCGCGGTCAGTGCGTCGGGCACCAGGTCTTTCCTGTCCGCGGCGACCGCCAACAACTGATCGTCTGTCATCGCCGCGTATTCGTGCTCGAAGTCATCCTCATGCATCGAAGTTCCTCAACCGAACAGGGGTACTTGCGGATGGCTTCTTAATGCCGATTCCCGAGGGGAATGATGATCACCGCCAGGGCGATTAATGCGAGGCCCTCCCACAGCAGTACCCGGGCTTTGCTCGATGCGCCTTTCCACTCGCCTTTGCCCAGGCCGCAAAGCACGCCCACGCCGATCGAAAGCGCGATGAAGATAGGCCACGCGATGCTGGCGCCGGCTGTGCCCATACGCGCCGTCGAAATGCCGTAGAGATAAAAACTGGCGATCCAGAACGCGCCCATGAGCAGTCCCCAGAACCAGTTGCCGGCGTGTTGCGCGTCCACCAGCGCGCGCGTATTGCGATTGCGCACGGTGAGGTAGAGGCAATAGAGAACGTTGACCAGCCCGCCGCAGGTGAAGAACAGCAGCCATACCGAGTCGGCGGCGAAGGCTGGGGATGCGCCCAGCGCGCGCGCCTGCTGCAGCGTTCCGGTGGCATAGGCGAGTCCGATGTTCGGCAGGCAAGAGAGGATGCCGGACGCGATGGCGACGATCAGGCCGGTGACGAACCGCGAGCGCGAGGCGGAGTGCCTTTCCTGGCCAGCAGTGGCCTTGCGCGCGCCGGCAACGGAGCAGACCGCGATGCCCGCGATGGCCACCGCCGTTCCTCCCAGAATGATGGCGCCGGAGCGGCCCAGGACCGCGTGGCCGTTGAACCAGAGCAGCGGAATCACCGTGCCCACGCTGGCGTTCAGGCCCATCATGAGCGGATAGCCAAGGGTCATGCCGAGCATGTCCATGCCCATGCCGAACATGACCGCGCTCACGCCCCACGCCACTCCGAAGCAGATGAGAGTGACGATCTCCTGGCGCGGGACCGCGGCGTAGATCGACATCGGCGACGGAAGCAGCACGAGAGCGAGGATCCAGTTGCCGAGGATCATGCCCGTAGCGGCGAACGCCAGCCAGAAGTGCTCCCATTTCCAGTCGCGCATTTTTGCCGTGGGAAGAAAGAAGACGCCTTGGCATAACGCCGCAAGAACAGCAAAACCGAGCCCGGTGGCCATGAATTTGAATCCTTTCAACGCAAGCCGCGGCGAGTGAAGCAAATTTGGGCGCGGCAAGTTGAGATTTCAGAAGTCGTTGACGATTTAATCACACCGCTCGAGCGAAAGGACAGGCACAAGGACATATGCCCGGGCCGGATTGCCATGGAGCGTGATTGGCGGCCCGGCACGGTCCAGAAGCAGATTGCCTTTGAGAATGACAGACAGATGAGCGCGAGCAAAAGCAGAGGGCCGGAGCTTACGGGCTCCGGCCCTGTGTGAGCGGGTGAGTTGATGCGCCAGTGACGGGCGCGGCTTCCTCTTTGACGGTTGGCGTCTCGTCTAGAACGAGAAGATTGCCTGCACGAAGATGCGCCGGGAGGCAGAGCCGGTGGAGAACATGCCGCCGGCCAGCGTGGTGGAGTGCAGGAATCCCGGCGCGCCGATGGTGCCGTTGGGGCCGCCATAGTTGATGTTGTTGAACAGGTTCAGAGCCTGCGCGCTGAAGGTCAGCGTGTATTTGCGGCCGGAAGGACCGCCGCCCATCATGCCGCCATGCGGTCCGCCGCCGCCGCTGAGCCCGCCGGGGCCGAGGCTGCCTCCGGGAGGTCCGCCGCGGTGGCCGTGCCAGTCACCGCCTCCTCCGCCGTTGGGACCATTGGGGCCGCTGGTTTCTGGCCCGAACCCGAATCCGCGGCTTACGCGGAGATTGAAAGCCACGGCTGCGGGTCCGCGTCCGATGTTGGCAGGGATGAGCTGCTCGCCGGGCTGAGGATTCGCGTCCATCGTGCCCCACGGCGTGCTGACCGCGTCGCCTGGCAGCGTCTTGTCGGAGGCCCATGTGGGCCGCTGGTTGTTGAAGTCGTTGAGCGGATCTTCGGGCAGTGTGATGTCGAACGGTTTACCCGATACCGCGAGCATGAATGGATTGAAGCGCAATCCCCAGGGTCCGCTGTAATTGGCCATGGCGAAAATCTGGTTGCGCGCGTTAAACGTAGCCGGGCCGTAGTCCTGGCTGAGGTTGTAGGCGTTCGAAATGTTGGAACCCGCGCCGCCATCGCTGTTTGCCCAGCCCGCGGTATAGAAGCCCGCCAGGCTGAAATTGCGCGTGATGGTGGCGTTGACGCTGGTGATGATCTGGTTCTGCTTGAAGATGCCTTCCGGGAAGAACTCGTACACGTAACCGCCCCGGGTGTCGATCGGATAGCCGCCCTGGCCGTTGTTTAGATCGGGGTTGAACTGGTTGGCGTTGATGGTGACCATCTGGTGCGCGCCAAACGAGTGCAGGTAGGTGACGGTGGCCGTCGTGCCCTTCCTGATCTGGCGTTCAAGGCTGGCGCCGAACTGGCTGGTGTAGGGCGAATGGAACGACGTCGCGACCTGGTAGCGCACGGGGACCGCCTGGCTGGAAAATGCGCCCGGGCCGCTGGTGCAGGTGCTGAAGTCAATGGTGTTGAGCGAGTTCGCGTCAGACGAGCAGTTGGGATTGTTCAGCACGATCTTGTTTTGCAGGTCCAGGTGGTGCACAGTGAGCAGGCTGCGCGAGTCAAAGCGATCATAGAAGACGCCGAATCCGGCGCGCACCACGGTCTTCGCGGGCTTGCCTTTGCCACCGTCAAGGGCGTAGGCCATTCCCACGCGCGGGGCCCAGTCATTGTGATCGTTCACGTGGTTCTGCGCTTCGAATCGCAGGCCACCGGAAAGCGTAAAGCGCTGGCTGACCTTCCAGTCGTCCTGCGCAAACAGCGCCAGGTCGAAAATGTTGGCGGTAGCGGAGGCGGATCCCGAGGTGAAGCCGGCGGTGATGGGACCGTACCCTTCCGCGACGAGTTGACTGAAAGTTTTGCCGGCCGCGAGTCCGTTCGCCATGCCCAGGTACGCCTCGGTGGAGGTGTGCCACAGCGTGCCGTCGGGATGGGTGACCGGGCCAAAGCGGAATGAGCCGTTGTAATTCGATGTGCTGAAGTCAGCCAGATAGGAGTCGCGCATTCTGGTGCCGAACTTGATGGCGTGCGCATTGTGCGACCACGTGGTGAGGTTCTGCAGTTCGAGCGCGGTGCGGTGATCGCGGTACAACTGCGCCGGCAGGCCCCCCGAGGTGAAGTCGCCGAGCAGGCTGATGGTAGGCAGGTTCGAGTCGGGATAGTGGTTCTCGTTCTGCCGTTGATACTGCAGCCGCGTCTCGTTGACGATGTGATCGTTGACGATGAACGCGTCGCTCACCTGCACGGTATGGTCGGTGTTCGACTCGTGCCATGTGGGCGAGATGCCCGGGTTGCCATTGACCGCGAGAGAGCCGTCATTGAGATCCCCAAGCTCGGTTTCAGCCCAGAACCCGTAACGGGCGGTAAACGTGTTGCGCGGGCCGAGCTGGAAATCGAATCGGAAGGACGAGTTGGTGCGGATGCGCGTGTTGGGATTGCTCACGCTGTAGGGGCCCACATTGCTATAGGTTCCATCGGGGTTGGGCAGGATCGCTTCCGGGATGAGCCACGAGTCGATCTCGCCGATATGCCGCCGTTCGAAGCTCGCGAAGTAGGACGAGGTCTTGCTCATCGCGCCGCTCACGGTGCCATTGAAATGGTACGAGTAGTAATCCGGAGCGGAATGGGAGAATGGATTCCCGGTGTTCAACTGGTTGGTGTTGCCCATGCCGAAGAACTGGCCGTGCAGCTTGTCTGTGCCGGGCTTGGTGAGGATCTCGATTCTGCCGTAGCCGAGGCGATCGTACTCCGCCGAGAACGGATTCTGGTTGATGCGGATCTCACGAATCGCGGACTTCGGCGGAAGCTGCCCGCCGGAGAATCCATCGATGAAGATCTGGCCGCCGTTCGGCCCCGCCGAGGGGCCGGCAAGCGCACTGATTTCATTGGCCAGCTCGTCGGGATCGTCAGAGAGAGCATCGAGGTCCTTGCCCTTGAGCACGATGGCATTCGCGTTTCCTGAGGCCTCGGTATTGACCCCGGTTGCTTCCTCGGTGACCTGCACGTTCTGCTGCTCCACCTGGATAGCCATGGAAACATCGACGCGCTTGGCCGATCCTGCGGAGACGGCGATGACCGGCGATTGGAACGGTGCGAATCCCGCGAACTCGGCCTGGACGATATAGCCGCCCGGCTTGAGGCCGCGGAAGTCATAGGCGCCGGAAGAGTCTGCCGTCGTGGTGGCCAGCACCTTGCCCCTGGTATCGGTCAGTGTGACCTTGGCGCCGGGGATGAGCGCGCCGGTCTGGTCGGTGATGTGGCCGTGCAGCGTGGCTGCTGTGGCCGGCTGCCCGGTAGCGACCTGTTGGTCCGTCGCAGCCGCTTGACCCTCGACCGAGGGGCCTTGCGCGGCGGCGCTCAGGGCGCAGCTCAAAGCCGCTGCGAGGGTGAAATGAAGAATGCAATGAAGTCGAAAATGCACGTCTGCCTCGTTCTGTTCTAGTGGTTCGGTGACTGCGTTCTGGCCCTGGTTACGGGGTCCCGGCGGCTGCTTCCGCGCCGCCTCCGCCGCCCATGCTCCAGTTTGAGAGCAGGTCGCTGGCCGCGGGTGCTTCGAGAAGCGGTTCCACGCCGGCCAGAAGGGTAACGGCCTTCACGTCATTTGCGCCGCTGGTGGCCACCACCATGACGGCCTGGCCCTTCGCGAGATCGGTGAGCTTGATCGATGGAGCCATGGCCAGCATCCGCTGCGGATCGGCGCCCATTCCGGCGCCGCCCCCCTGGCCGGTCCAGCGGCCGCCGGGGCCTGCGTTCGGTGCGCCCTGCGAAGCTGCTCCGGCAGGTGGTGCGCCGTTGCCGTTGGGATTCCCGGCTGCGGGGCCCATGCCTTTGAGATGAGCCGCGAGCATCTGCGCCATGTGTTCGGGAATGCGGCGCATCTGCACGTCTGCGCCGAAGTGGATGGTGACTTGTTTCTTCGTGCCGAGATCCTTGACCGTCAGCGCAGAGC
>Ga0070684_100004374_pt1 | contig 10739 bp, 18 predicted proteins | sample KBSC723LmetaG_FD_65653 | JGI IMG/M metagenome (GOLD analysis project Ga0070684, IMG submission 65653) | Corn rhizosphere microbial communities from Kellogg Biological Station, Michigan, USA - KBS C7.2-3L metaG | ecosystem: Host-associated > Plants > Roots > Rhizosphere ...
ATTCATCTGAGAAAGGTTAAAGAGCCGCCCCAGTGTCGAGCCGGTCTGACCCCCGGCGCCTGACACGATGGCTGGGCTAGGCCAATGAAAGACCGCGACTAGTTCAGTGAACGACAGGCTTCGCGGGCTCTGGGTGTTCGTTTTACGCCCGACCAGGGCGGCCATCGTTGCTTCGGCACGGGTGGCGGCACTGCCTGCATTTAATTGAAATCATTGAATTTTTTAAACCACTGTTTCGTCCAGCCTCGGCCCACGAAACAATTCTCCGGCCCGACGAAACCATTTTCCGCTTTCGCGCCGACATCCGGAAACACCGCATGGTTATCGATCGGACAACGAAAGCGGCGGGCAACGCCGGCAGCAAAACCACCGGAGACAGTCAAATGCGAACCCTCAGCTTCTTCCTTGCCTTTGCCTTCGTGCTGGCTGGCCCCTCAATCGCCGGTGCGTTGGATGGCGGCCTGCCAGGTATCGGTACCTTCGCCTATAACGGCTCGCCGATCGCCACTTCAACGTCCCAGGCCGTGGTTGTTGCGGTCCGCTGAGGCGCAGCTGAACTGAACAAAGAAAGTTGCCGGTAAAAGCCATCATGTTTTTTCGCATCAGCGCAGTCGCGGTTGTCGTTTCCGTCATTCTGGGCAGTTCGGCCCAGGCCCAAATCCAGCAGATTCAAGTCCGGTCGCCGATGAAGTTGCCCGATCCGCGCGGCGAGTTCGTGCGGCAGTGCGCCCCCCACATGATGGGACGCTGGGCACATCCCGAATCCGTTTGCGGCTGCTTGCACGACCATGCGGCTGCGGCCGTAGAAGACGCCGACCTTCGCGAAGCGCTGCTGCGCGGCATTAGCGAGACCGGCGTGCCGACCATCGAGACCGAATGGGTGCCGCCGTCGAAACAATCCGAGATCGGCGCAACGTTCACGAAAATTGCCAGGCCGACGCTGCAATGCATGTTCGAACCGTTGAATTGACGAACTGCGCCTATCTTTTCTTCGGTCCCAGACGCGGAATACATTTTATCGCGCGCAGGATTCCTGCTCCCGTCATCCTGGCGCCCGAGACTTCCTTGATCTGGCCGGCGGGGCACGCTCCGTCATCCACCAGAATGCGCTGACCGAGCCGCAAATCGACGATGTCCTGCTCCCGCGACACCTGATCTGCCATCGTTGGGCTTACGAGCGCGAGCAACGCGAAACCGCCGAGCGGCAAAAACCAAAAACGCTTGATGTGCGGGCGCATCATGATCAGCGGACCGGGCTGCCTCATTTGTTCTGGATCTTCAGTCCGCTCGGGCCGACATTGATCTGCAGGCCTTCCGGTTGCTTCCTGGTCTGGTAAAGATTGTAGCCGAGCACGCCCACCGCGACGATCAGCGCGCCGATGATGAGATACAGAATATTGCGGTTGCCGGGCATCCGTGTCTCCATGGGTCGCGAAATCTCGCCCCGGAGTGTATTGGCGCGCTCGCGATTCTGAAAGCGACAACAGGAACCCTGACGCAATGAACGTCACCGATACCAAGCAAAGAATCCTCGATGCCGTCGATGCCGGCTTCGACGCGCAGCTTGCCACCACAAAAGATTTCGTTGCGATTCCCTCAACCCGCGGCGCGGAAGGACCGTGCCAGGACATGATCGGCGATCTGCTGCGGCAGCGCGGCTATGAGGTCGACGACTGGCACATCGATGTCAACGAGCTGAAGGATCTGCGCGGCTTCGGTCCGATCGAGCATGATTTTTCAAAAGCGCGCACGGTGGTCGGCACCTACCGCCCCGCAAGCAATGCCGGAAAGTCGCTGATCCTGCAGGGACATTGCGACGTGGTGCCAACCGGACCGCTGGAGATGTGGGAGACGCCGCCGTTTTCGCCGGTGGTGAAGGACGGCAAAATGTACGGCCGCGGCGCCTGTGACATGAAGTCCGGCACCATCGGCGCGCTCTATGCGCTCGACGCGATCAGGGCCGCGGGCCTCAAGCCGACCGCGCGAATCCACTTTCAGTCCGTGATCGAGGAGGAGAGCACCGGCATCGGCGCGCTTTCGACCTTGCAGCGCGGCTATCGCGCCGAGGCTTGTTTCATTCCCGAGCCGACATCCGGCAAGATGGTGCGCTCGCAAGTCGGGGTGATCTGGTTTCGCCTGAAAGTGCGCGGCCATCCCGTGCACGTGTTCGAGGCCGGCGCCGGCTCCAACGCGATCACGGCGGCCTACCACCTGATTGCGTCGCTGCAAAAGCTCGAGGCCGAATGGAACGAGCGCGCCAGGAGTGATCGCCATTTCAAGGCGGTGACGCATCCGATCAACTTCAACCCCGGCATCATCAAGGGCGGCGATTGGGCCTCCAGCGTGCCGGCGTGGTGCGATGTCGATTGCCGGATCGCGATATTGCCGGGCTGGTCGGTGGCCGATTGCCAGGCCGAAATTCTTGGCTGCGTCTCGGCTGCCGCGCGCGATCATCGCTTCCTCTCCAACAATCCGCCCGATGTGGAGTGGTCCGGGTTTCTGTCGGAAGGTTATGAGCTGAAGGATTCGGCGCAAGCTGAGGCCGCGTTTGGCAAGGCCTTCACGGCGGTCTACGGCGGCGCTGTGCAGGACCTCGTGTTCACCGCGCTCACCGACACGCGGTTCTATGGGCTGAACTACAACATTCCGAGCCTGTGCTTCGGCGCCAGCGGTGCGGCGATGCACGGCTTCAACGAGTATGTCGAGCTGGACTCGTTGCGGCAATCGACCAAGGCCACCGCGCTGTTCATCGCGGAGTGGTGCGGTGTGGAAAAGGTGTAGCGGCAAGTGAAGCGCCGTAGAAGTGATTGCCGGGCTTGGTCAAGCCCGCGCATGACAGTTGAGGAAAACCGGGAGGATTTATCGATCATGACGCCGCTTGAAAAAGTTAATTCGATGAAGATGCCGTTTGCAGAACTGAAAGGCGTGACATTCACCGAAGCCGGTAAAGATCGCGTGGTGGCGCGGATGCTGGTGCGTCCGGATCTCTGCACCCTCGGGCACATGATTCACGGTGGCGCGATCATGGCATTGGCGGACTCGGTCGGCGCGGCTGCGACCGTCATCAATTTGCCTGAGGATGCCAAGGGCACCACCACGATCGAGAGCAAGACCAATTTCGTCGGCGGCGCCAAGGAAGGGATGACCGTCATCGCGACCGCGACGCCGGTGCATCGGGGACGGCGCACCCAGGTCTGGCAAACGCGACTGGAGACCGAGGAGGGCAGGCTGGTTGCGGTGGTAACCCAGACACAGATGGTACTTTGATAGGGAATGCTGCGCTTGTTGTTAACGCATGCTAACGAAGGGGACGAATCCTGCTGTTATTTGAGGCAGTTAACCACCTTGTATTTCATGGTGCGATGCACAATATCCCTGGTCTAGGGATTCGACGCCTCCTTGAGGGCCATCCACGAGGAGTTTTGAAGTGCACTACCACGACACCACCCATTCGGCGCTTGTCAAGGGCAACGTCCGGACGCTGCGCCAGCAGGAAGAATTGCCGCTGCTGCGCGATCATCTCCTGAGGCTCGATTCCGAGAGCCGCCATGATCGCTTTCACGGCTTCATGGATGACGGTTTCATTGAGCGCTATGCCGCGAAATGCGCCGACGACGGCACGGTCATCATCGCTTATGTCGAAAATGGCGTGGTGCGCGGTGCGGCGGAACTGCATCCGCCGGATCAATCCCCGGATTCACTGCCGGAGATCGCATTCAGTGTGGAAGCGAGTGTGCGGCGACAGGGCGTCGGCAGCATCCTGTTCAAAAAGCTGGTCGCGGAAGCGCGGTCCAAAGGCTACCACTCCTTGCGGATCACCACCGGCGCGCAGAACCGGGCGATGCGGGCACTAGCCAGCAAGTTCGGCGCGCATCTGACGTTCCGCCACGGCGAATCCACCGGCACCATCGATCTCAAGCCGCAACCGTGGCCTGAATTCGCAAAGCCTGGCATCGCGACGCCGGTCGATGCGGCACGCGCGATGATCAATTTCAACCGCGCCTACTGGAGTTTGTTTTTGCGAATGTACGGCTGGGGCCGGACGACCCGATCAATGGGCGTTGGCAAGCCATTCGCTGATTTCTGATCAAGCCAATGGCTGAAACCGTCCCGGCGCCGCTTAGGTGCCGGTACGCTTGTCGTTGCCGAATTTCCTGACCACGCGGCGTTCGACCACGACCGAGCGCTGCGCGCCCTGTTCACCCGCGATCACCCGCGTAGATGACCGCGCCGCGGTGCGCCCGGCCTTTCTGACCTCGGCCTGCACGGACTCGATCGGCAGCCCCATCAGCGACGCCGCGATCTCCGCCTGCGCTTGCTGATCTTCCGTGATGCCGATCGCGGCGAAGATGGCTTCATCCAGCGTTGGTGGATCGCGCCGGACGCGCCGCGTTCCATATTTAGTATTCCAGTTTTCGCTCATCGGGGCCTCTCGTCTGATCCCGAATACCTAGGAGCCCCTATGTTGCATTGCAATATGAAATTGATGTGGCAATCCAGCTATGCATTGGCTTGCTCAGAGCTTTTACAGTCTGGAGGCGTCATAAATCTCGATCGTCGTGCTGGCAGGGGCGAGCGGCTGCAGCGCGCGGACGAAGTTGCGCGAGGCCGGCACCGCGAAATGCGTCAGCAGCGCGGCGCGGTCGGCCCACTGCTCGATGAACACCAGCCGCAGCGGATTCTCGCAATCGACATGCACGGCGTGAGAGATGCATCCGGGCTCTTTGCGCGAGCGGTGTACGTGTTCGAGGCTTAAGGCCCTGATCTCGTCGAGGGAATCTTCCCGGGCCGTCACGCTGCCGGTCACCACGATCATCCTGTCCCCCGCTGTTTTATGGAACTGAATCGCCCGCGCCTGTAAAGTCCACCGGCTGCTGCGGCCAGCGTTGCAGCGCGGCGCGTCCGGCATCGGTCAGGACATAAATGCCGCGCTCGGCGCGATCGAACCAGCCATAAACATTGTGCAGCAGGATTTTCGCGGCGTCGGGAATTTCGGGCCGCAGATCCCGCACCCGCCGCGGCCCTCGCGCTAGCGCCGCCGCGCAGGCCAGCGCCTGCTGGCGGTATGCCGTCATGATCGGGGAGCGCGTGCTCCCGCCCAACGCCGGGTCGCCCTTGCGCCGCCGATGCTCGGCGACCAGGCGCGAGCGCTTCCTGGGGTTGCGGCGCGGGCTTGTGGTGGGCGGCTTGACGAGCACCTCGACGTCGCCGGAGTTGGTGACTGCGAGCATGCCAAAGCCGAGCCGGCGGCACAGATTGCGATAGCGTGCGTCGCTTTCGCGTCCCTTGCCGCGCGCGGACATCCTGGCGGCAAGCCAGACCTCGTCGCAGGCGGCGGCGCGGTCGACCGCCTGCAAAACCAGCTCAAGATTGAAGGAAAGCTTCAGTTCGCCGATGACCACGATCGGGGGATCATCGCCGCTAAGCGCCACGAGGTCGCAGCCGCCGACTTCGCCCTTGACCGTGAAGCCGAGCTTTTCGAGGAAGCGTTTGACGGGCAGATAAAGCGCGGTTTCCAAGAGGACTCCAGTGTCGTGCCGGCGACTCAGTGCCCGAGTTTAGCCCGGATCGCTCTTGGCGCATGCAGCGGGATTTGATCAAACGACACCGGAACGGCTATCGTGCGTTCGGGACCAAACGGGCGCGACGCGTGTCATGATCAGGAACGGCCTCTACCATATCACCGTGGAGATGCTTGACGGCGTCCAGGGCGGCAATCCGGGCGTCATGGTATTGCGCGACGGTACGTTGCGCGGCGGCGACTCGTTCTTTTATGCTTATGGGGACCTACACCTCGGCGAACGGCAAATGGAAGGGCGAAGTGACCAACCAGGAACACTCGCCGATATTTGGCGCACGCCCGATCTGGGAACGCAAAGTGGTGACCATCGGATTTACCGGAACCTATACCGATGACTCAGCCGATGGCGACGGCAAGGCGCTCGCCGGCAAGCAGGCCATTCGATTCAAATCGAAGCTGCGCTTGCTGATTGCGGATTGAACGACGCCACGTGCGCCCCGTCTGAGGTTGTGGCGTGCTCGCGAAGAGAACAGGTTGCAAGCCGAGAGTGTGGGCCGGAGCGGCAATGCGAGAGGGACTTTACAAGGTCGAGATGCATACGGCGCACGGTTCGCGCCGTGGTGTCCTCTATGTATATGACGGCAAGATGGTGGGCGGCAATTCGGCGTTCGCGTTCATCGGCAGCTACCGGGATTCCGGCAGCGGCGAGATCCTGGTCGACATATCGACGTTGCGCCACAACGACGATCCGAAATTCCAGCCCTTGTTCAAGACCGACAAGATCACGCTTTCGCTCAAAGGCAGGCAGCAGGGCGAGCAATATCATTTCGAAGGCGGCACGGCGCAACTGCCTGGCGTTGTCTTCAACTCGGTGATGACTCCCATTAGCGAAGCGGCTGCGCCGCTGGCGCTTTCGGTCGGAAAAGACGGCATCAAAAACGGCCTCTATTCGATCCACATCCGGATGCTGGACGGCATCGACGGCGGCAATACCGGCGTCATGGTGCTGCACGATGGCCGAATACGCGGCGGCGACGCGTTCTTCGATTATATTGGTTCCTACACCAGCGCGAACGGCAGGTGGAAGGGCGAACTCGTCAACCATGAGCATACGCCGAGCCAGGGCGAGCGGCCGGTGTTCGGCGGCTACGAGGTCGGCATCGGCTTTTCCGGCACCTACACTGATGAGGGCGCGGTCGCGGAAGCCACTGCGCTTGCCGGCAAGCGCAGCATTCGCTTCAGCGCGGTGTTGAAGAAGCTGGCGGAGGCGTGAGAGGCGATCGGGCGCAGCTTCTTGACAGTACCTATTCTAGTAGGTATATAAATAGTTACTGTATGTATTTACGAGGCTGCAGCGTTCCATGTCGAAATATGATGCTCTCGGTCCATTTTTGAAGAGTCAGCGAAATGATCGCGTGCCGATGTCGTTCGCGGAGGTCGAGCGCGTCACCGGCAGGAAGCTTCCACCGTCGGCTGCGAAGCATCGGCCTTGGTGGAGCAACAATCCCAACAACAGCGTCATGACCCGGGTGTGGCTCGATGCCGGTTTCGAAAGCGAACAGGTCGATATGGCCGGCCGCAAGCTGGTATTCCGCCGTGTGCGCAAGCCCGTCGATTCGCCCGGCCGAAAAAGCGGCGATGGACGCGAAGGCAAGTATCACCCGTTGTTGGGTGCATTGAAGGGATTGATGCGGATCGCCCCCGGCGCGGATCTGACCAAGCCGGCTGACCCCGATTGGGGCGAGGATTAGGGTGCCGCCGCTTCTGCTCGACACTTGCGCCGTGATCTGGCTGGCCGAAGGCGAAAGGCTTGCTCGCTCGGCAGTCGACCTGCTAAAGGCTGCCGATGACGCTGGCGAGTTCACCTACATCTCGCCGATCAGTGCGTGGGAGGTTGGGCAACTTGCGTCCCGCGGGCGAGTCCGGTTTTTGATTGCGCCGCAGCGTTGGTTCGCACGGCTGTTCGAAGCGCGAGGCGTACAGCTGGCAGACATGTCGCCGGACGTCTTGATCGCTTCGTCTTTCCTGCCGGGCAAACCGCCGCGCGATCCGGCCGATCGCATCATCGCGGCGACCGCGCGCGACCTCGGCGCAACGCTGATCACCCGTGATCGCGCGCTGCTCGGCTATGGCAAACAGGGACATCTGAGCGTAGTGGGATGTTGAAAAAGGGCGACTATACCCGCCCGCTGACCGGAATCAGCGCGCCGGTAACGGCGCTGGCGCCCTCGCTTGCGAGAAACAGGATCACATTGGCCAGTTCTTGCGGCGTCACCCATTTTCCGAAATCCGCTTTCGGCATGCTGGCGCGATTGGCAGGGGTGTCGATGGTCGACGGCAGCACGGCGTTGACGGTGATCTTGCCTTTCCATTCGGCGGCGAGCGCCTCGGTAAGGCGATGCACGCCGGACTTGGAAGCGGCGTAGGCGCCCATGCCGGCGCCCGCCTGCAGCGCGCCGATCGCCCCGATATTGACGATCCGCGCGGCGGGGGAGGCGGCGAGATACGGGATCGCCGATCGCGACGCGTTCAGCGCGGTCAGTACGTTGAGGGCATACATGCGCTGCCAGGTTTTCGGATCGCCTTCGGCGACCGCCTCGAACGCAAAGCCGCCGGCGATATTGATCAGCGCGTCCAGCCTGCCGAAATGCGTCGCGACCGTGTCGATCGCTTGTTTGGCCTGCGCGGCATCCGAAAGATCGACGCCGCCGAGTTCGATCCGATTTTCCGTCGCCGGGATCTGCGATGCCGCGTGGTCCACGCCAGCCACCCGTGCGCCCCGCGCAAGTGCGGCTTCCGCGACCACCTTGCCGAGTGCGCCCAAGGCGCCGGTGACGACAACGACTTTTCCGTCCATGATTGATCTCCAGGGAAAGGGCGAGGCGCATCCACACTACCGCCATGCCAAATTCATTTGCAATGCTCGTGAAATTCTGGGCCCAAATGCGGGGGGTCACGAGTGATCGCTCCCGCAATAGGATATTCACATGTCTGGCGCGCCGAGGCCTTGCGAGAGCCACCTTGATGTCGTCGGTTTCAAATACCCGCTTCCGCACCTGACCCAGAGTCTCAAACGTCAACGCAAGACCAGGATCGTGGCGATCGGCTCGTCGTCGACGGCGGGCGAGGGCAAGATCGTGCCATATCCTTGCCGGCTCGAACTGGCCTTGAGGGACCGGTTTCACGGCCGGATGATCGACGTGCTCAACCGGGGGATCGGTGGCCAGGAGGCGCCAGACGAGCTGTCGCGCTTTGAGCCGGACGTGATAGGCGAAGCGCCGGCACTGATGATCTGGCAAGTCGGCACCAACGCGGTGTTTCGCAAGGAGCAATATAATTTTGAAGATATCGCCGGATTGATTGCGACGGGACTCGATTGGCTAGCGGCGCTTCCGATGGATGTAGTGTTGATGGACCTGCAATACACAACGGCCATCGTGAAGCCCGAGAAGATCAAATTTGCTGAACAAATGGTGTCGCTGATATCGGCGGCCGCCGAGAAGGCAAACGTCAACGTGTTTCGCCGCTTCGCCCTGATGCGGCGCAGGTGTGTCGAAGGCGGTATCCCGATTGAGGAGCTGATTGATCCGACGGACAGCGATCAGCTTCATATGAGCGATTGGGCCACCAATTGCCTCTCGCAGGCACTCTCCGATGCGATTGTGGGCGCACCCGCGGCGACGGTGTGATGCCCGCATCCGCGGACCCGCGCGAATAGTTAAAATTTGCCGGAGTTTTGTAAGCGGTCTGCAGAACCCTCTCGCTATACCTCAAGGTATTCAATCCAGGGGATGGAAATGACCATGATGAGACATCTGCCGGACCACGGTTTACCGCTTGTCCAGCTCAAAGAGCAGCGGCGGGATTTGGTTGTCGCCTTGCAAAACCGCAACGGCCCTGTCAGCGGCTGGGAGCTGATGCAGATTGCCGCGGTTCAGCAGGCGATCTCGGCATTCGAGGACGTCATTGCCGATCTCGATGCTGAAATGGAAGCGGCCGCGTAAGGCGGTTCTATTTCAGTTTGAGCGGCGAGGGGATTTCAGCACTCGAGGTAGCGTGCTTCCAGCGCTGCGCGCTGGCGTGCGCCGAGGCCTAACCCGTCGCCGAGATAGTTTTCGAGATCGCCGTAATCGGCGCTGATGGCGTCGTAGGCGGCGGCGAGGAAGGAAGCTTCCACTGACCCGAGCACCTGCCTGACCTCATCAGGAAGATCGGAGCTGGCGGAGGGATCGCGCCGGTAGAAGCGGTTGGTCAGCAGATAATCTTCGGCGATCAGATCGTCCGGCACGCCGAGCACATGCAGGATCAGTGCGCATGCGAAGCCGGTGCGGTCCTTGCCGGCGTTGCAATGAATCACCAGCGGCGCGGGGTCCTCGAGCAGATGAGCGAACAGCGCGCGGAAGCTTGGCGTGTTGTGACGCACATAGCTGCGGTAGGAATCACGCATCACATCGAGCGCGTCGGCCGATGACAGCGGCACGCCGTTGGCGCGGCGCGCACGCAGCGCCGCCACGACGGTCGGCTCGATCGGCAGCGAATGAACCGCGATCTGCTCGATGCCGCACATCGCCGCCGTGCGCTCCTCGGTGCCGCGAAAATCGAACGCGCTCTTCAGACCCAGGGGGCGCAGGAGCTCGATATCGGCCTCGGTGAGGTGGCCGAGATGGTTGGAACGGAAGATCTGCCGCCAGCGGACGGCGCGGCCATCTCTGGCGGGATAGCCCCCGAGGTCGCGGAAATTGCTGGCGCCGGCGAGATTGAGGTGGCGGGCAGGATAGTCTGACATGGGGCTAGCTTAAGCCATACCCTGCGGCGGAGAAATGCCTGACAGCGCGTGTCGATTGCTTTGGGCTGGTTTATAACAGCGATTCCAGGGGGCGAACATGAATCGGTACAAGAACCCTATTATTTTCTGCGCGGCATTACTCGTCGCGGGAGTTGCAACCACCGCATCGCCGGTGTCCGCGCAGACGTTCCGGAGCTATCGCTGCGCCGACGGCTCGCAGTTCATCGTCGGATTTTTCGAATATGACCGGCGTGCCCATATGCAGATCGATGGAAGGGCGGTGACGCTGGACAAGCGCCTGGCCCTGTCCGGCTCGCGCTATTCCGGCGGCGGCGTGACGCTGAAAATCACCAGGGCGGGCACCACGGTCAAGCACGCCAAACGATCGACGACGGCGTGCGAGCCGGCGTGAAAAAGGGCCGAAACGTTCGT
>Ga0070684_100004382_pt1 | contig 10733 bp, 9 predicted proteins | sample KBSC723LmetaG_FD_65653 | JGI IMG/M metagenome (GOLD analysis project Ga0070684, IMG submission 65653) | Corn rhizosphere microbial communities from Kellogg Biological Station, Michigan, USA - KBS C7.2-3L metaG | ecosystem: Host-associated > Plants > Roots > Rhizosphere ...
GCGTGCGTGACGATGAGGTCGACCGGTTGCGCCTCGAGCTCCTGCACGAGCCGCGGGATCCGCGACAGGTCGTCGTTCGCGAACCGCGACGTCAACGCGAGCGTCGCTGGCTCGGCGTAGCCGCGCGTCCGCAGGTCGCTCAGCATTGCCTCGACGAAGGGCGCGGCCGCGGACGGGTCCAGGCCGCTCACGAATCCGAGACGAATCCTCGATGCCGCGAGCGCACGGCGGCCCGTGACCGCCAGACCGGCCAGCATGACGCAGACACGACGACGACTCGGCACGATGCCTCCGGCCTTGCGCTCGCGCGACTGTAGCTCCGAGCGAGTGCGCGTCGCCGAACGACGTCCAGCGATCGCCGGGCGTCTGCATTTAAGCTCGGCGTGACCGCAGCGAAGCACCGGAGAAGCGTTTGCAGATCACGACAGGTCGTCCCGTCACGCTCGCGCCGCGCGGCGTCGTGACCAGCCCGCACGCGCTGGCATCGCAGGCGGGAGTCGACGTCCTGCGCGCCGGCGGCTCGGCGGTCGACGCCGCGATCGCGGCAAGCGCTGCGCTCGCCGTGCTCTATCCGCACATGACCGGAGTCGGCGGCGACGCGTTCTGGCTGATCTACGACGCCGAGAGCCATCGTGTCCGTCACCTCGACGGCGGCGGCCGTGCAGCGGCGAGCGCCGATCTCGCGGCGTTCGCGTCGCGCGGGCTGAGCGAGATCCCGTATCGCGGCATCCTGCCGGCGACGGTGACGACTCCGGGCTCGGTCGCGAGCTGGGGCGCTGCGCATGCTGCGTACGGCCGGGTGCCGTTGGCGCGCTGCCTCGAGAGCGCAATCGGTTACGCCCGCGACGGCTATCCCGTCACCGCGCGTCTGGCGGGCTGGATCGTCGCCTGCGCGGCCGAGCTGGCGCCCCACCCCGCATCCGCGGAGCTCTTCCTCCCCGGCGGAAAGTCGCCGCGCATGGGCGCGCTGCTGCGCAATCGCGGCCTGGCGAGAACGCTCGAGGCGATCGCCGCCGAAGGACCAGGGGGCTTCTACGGCGGCGAGGTCGGCGCGACGCTGGCGCGCTTCGCCGCCGCTGAAGGGGGCTTCTTCACCGCGACCGACCTCGAGCGGCAGGACGCGCGCTGGAGCGAGCCGCTGGTCGGCAGCTACCGCGGCGTCACGCTCGTTGAGACGCCGGCGCCGACGCAAGGCTTCACCGTCCTCGAGATGCTCAACCTGCTGCAGCCGTTCGAGCTGCACAAGAGGCCGTTCCTCGGCGCCGACGCGGTGCACCTCATGGTCCAGGCCAAGCAGCTGGCCTACCACGACCGCGATCGTCACCTCGCCGATCCGCGCTTCGTCGACGTGCCGATCGAGCGGCTGATCTCGAAGGCGTACGCCGACGCGCGCCGCCCGTTGATCGATCCGCAACGCGCGCTGCCGTGGGACGAGGTGCCTTCGTACGGAAGCCTGAGCGGCGACACGGTCTTCATCGCCAGCGTCGACGGCGACGGCAACGCGGTCGCGCTGATCCACAGCCTGTACGGCGTCTTCGGCTCGGCCGTCGTCGCCGGCGAGAGCGGCGTCGTGCTGCAGAACCGCGGCGCGTACTTCTCGCTCGACCCCACGCATCCGAATCGACTCGAGCCCGGCAAGACGCCGCTCCACACGCTGATCGCGTCGATGGCGTTTCACGGCGAGCGCCTCTGGGGCGTGGTCGGCTGCATGGGCGCCGACGGCCAGCCGCAGATCCACCTCCAGACGTGGGTCAACCTGATCGACCACGGCCTCGACATCCAGCAGGCGCTCGAGGCACCACGGTGGCTCTCGGGCCGCTTCGCTCTCGGCGAGCCGCGCGACACCTTGCACATCGAGGCGAGGTTTTCCGCCGCGACGATCGACGAGCTCGTCCGCCGCGGCCACCTGCTCGACCGCTGGGGCGACTGGAACGAGCTCGCCGGCCACGCGCACGGGATCCTGATCGATCCCGCCAGCGGCGTGCGCCACGGCGGCTCGGACCCGCGCAGCGACGGCGCCGCGATCGGCTACTGACGGCGCGATCGCTACGGCGCCGCCTGCAGCGCGCCGGCGATGCGTGTGCCGCCGGAGATCGGCCGCGTCGAAAACGGATGCGGCGCATCCTGCACGTAGGCGGGATCGGGAACGCCGGCGAGAGCGGCCTGGCCGAGCAGCATCGCGTCGGGCCAGAACGCCGGCGCGGCGATGCTGTCGACGCCGGGCACGTGCGCTGCGGTCGACGTCACGTTCGACGACTGGACGACGTTCGCGATCGCGTAGCCGCCGCTGACGAGCGTCGGCGTTCCGGTGCCGGCGAACAGGTTGGCGGTCAGCGACACCGACTGTGCGGTCGCGGGCGCCCAGATGAAGTTGCCGCCGCTGCGCGTCATGACGACCGTGTTCTGCGACAACGCGAGCGTATTGGCGGTCCAGGTCAGGCCCTCGGCGCCGAACGAGATCGCGGTCGAGTTCTGCGCCAGCGGGCCCTTCTGGAACGCGTTGCCGCGCAACGTCACGACGCCGCCGTTCGGGAAGTCGCACAGGTAGCTCGACGTTCCGCTCGGCCCGTCCATGAAGTAGCTGTTCTCGATCCGCGTCTCCTTGGCGCGGCTCTTCAGGTTGTGCCCGACCTTGGCCTCGTGAAACCAGCTCGCCGTCACGGTCAGCAGGTTGGCGTGGCCGACGTAGAGGTTGTGCGAGAAGCCGTCGCCGTAGCCGTTGCGCGCGAACTCCGAGCGGTCGATCGTGATCGTCGCGTTGTCGCCGCCGAGGATGCCGTCCTCGTTGTCGAAGAAGCCGCTGTTGCGGATCGTCAGGCTGCTGCCCTCGATGCGGATGCCGGCGCCATTGCGGTCGACGACCTTGGCGTCGTGGAACTCGACGTTGTCGATCGTCACGTTGGCACCGCCGACGACCCAGATCGCCTTGCCCTGCGCGCTCTTGCCGTCGGCGAACAGGCGGGCGCGGCCGCCGACGCCGCAGATCGTCAGGCCGTCGACGGACCAGGTCGCGACGTCGCCGTGGTAGTCGCCGGCGGCGATCGTCACGACGTCGCCGGCGCGTGCCGCCGCTGCGGCGGCGCTCGGCGTCGCGTACGTCTTCCCCGGCCCGACCGCGAGGACGCGACCGGTGGCGACGTCGCACGACGACCCTGCGGCCGCACCAGCCGGCACGGCGGCGACAGTGGCCTCGCTGCCCCCGCCTCCGCATCCGGCCAGCGCGACGAGGCTCAGCGCGAGCGAGACAGGGAGGCGTTCGGCGAGACGACGTGGCCGCCGCAATGCGCCGGGCCGAAGGGAACGGGGGAGAACGCTGGTCGACATCGAGCCAGCCTAGCAGCGCGCGATCGCCCGCGCGCGCACGCGCACGTAACCGCGGGTGAGAACATTTGCGAGCTACAGGCCGAGCGCCGACAGTCCTGGGTGATCGTCCGGTCGGCGGCCGAGCGGCCAGTGGTACTTGCGCTCGGCTGCGGCGATCGGCAGGTCATTGATGCTGGCGATCCGCCGCCGCATGAGGCCGCGTGCGTCGAACTCCCAGTTCTCGTTTCCGTACGAGCGGAACCAGCTGCCCGCGTCGTCGTGCCACTCGTACGCGAAGCGGACGGCGATGCGGCTGCCGTGGCAGGCCCAGAGCTCCTTGATGAGCCGGTAGTCGAGCTCCTTGTTCCACTTGCGCACGAGGAACGCGCGGATCGCGTCGCGGCCGGCGAAGAACTCGGCCCGGTTGCGCCACTCGCTGTCGGGCGAGTACGCCATCGCGACGCGCTGCGGATCGCGCGTGTTCCACGCGTCCTCGGCCATGCGGACCTTCTGTGCGGCGGTGTCGCTGTCGAAGGGAGGCAGCGGGGGACGGGGTGGCTCGGAATCGCTCATCGTGGCTCCTTCGCGGTCTGCCGGTTCGTCGTCCGGCGAGCGACGAGTGTGCCGCGGTCGGGCCTGCGCCGCTCCGGCCCGTCGCACAATCGTCGCCATGAACCTTCCTGCCTTCGAGGTCTTGCCGCGCGACCTCACGCCCTACCGCGCCGGCAACACCGGCATCGAGTACGTCCATCGCTTCGAGTCCGGCAAGCCGGGCCCGCACGTGCTGATCAATGGCATCACGCACGGCAACGAGTTCTGCGGCATGGTCGCCGTCTGCCATCTCCTCGACAGCGGCGTGCGACCGAAGGTCGGGACGCTGACGCTCAGCTTCGGCAACGTCGCCGCGTACGAGACCTTCGACCCCGAGCGGCCGTTCGACAGCCGCCAGATCACCCACAACCTGAATCGCATCTGGTCGGCGGCGCAGCTCGACGGCAGCGAAGACAGCGTCGAGCTGCGCCGGGCGCGCGCGATGCGGCCGGCGATCGCCGCCGCCGATCACATCCTCGACATCCACTCGACGAGCCACGATGTCGTGCCGTTCTGGGTCTATCCCGCGTTCGCGCGCAACGCCGCGGTCGCGAACGCGCTGCCGCGCCCCGACGTTCACCTCGTGATGCCGACCGGCCTCGGCTCGGGGACGCCGATCACGCAGTACGGCGCGCACGGCCGCGCCGACGGTAACGGCAGCGCACTCGTCGTCGAGTGCGGGCAGCACTTCAAGCGATCGAGCGCCGAGCTCGCGACCGAGGTCGCGCTCAACGTGCTCGGCCACTTCGGCCTGATCGACCGCGAGGTGCCGGCGCCGGCGCGGCCGCCGCGGCGCTTCGAGCTGCTGCGCACGCATGTCGTCCGGCATCCCGACTTCCGCTTCGCGCGGCCGGTGATCGGCTTCGAGACGTTCGCGAAGGGCGAGCTGATCGCGACCGACGGCGCCGAGGAGATTCGTGCGCCGATCGACGACTGCACGATCTTCATGCCGACGCGCCAGCCGATCGTCGGCCGCGAAGGCGTCTACCTGACGCGGCCGATGCGTTGACGGGTCGTCGCGCTCAGCCGGCGCGCGGCTCGGTCGAAGCCTTGATGATCTTGCAGACGTCGACGAGCGCGTGGTGCTGCTGCGGCGCCGAGAGTTGATCCAATGGCCGCGCCGGATTCATCGCCGCCTGAAGAGCTCTGAACTCGGTTTCCTCGTAAGAGCTCGCCACCACGGGCAGCCACAGGATCTTGACCTCTCGCGCGCGCGCTTTTGCAAGCAGGGGTGCGATCTCTTCGCGAAGAACGAATGGCGACGCGAGCAGGTTGGGGCTCACCAGGAACAGCGCGACCGCTGCGTTCTGGATGGCTTGGTCGATCGCCGATTTCCAGTCCTCGCCTGCCTCGATGGCAGTGTCGTCCCAGACCTCGACCGAGCCGGCCGTGACATAGGGATGGAGATGCGTGCGCAGCAGCCTGCGCCACTCGTCGTCCCGGTGGCTGTAGCTGATGAAGACTCCGCTGCGCCGGCTCGAGGCCGAGCCCGTCGCTGCAGGTGCGTGCAATTCAGGCGCGGGCGGCATCCCCTTGCGCGTGCGCAGCGTGTACCGCTCGTACGGGTGGGCGACGGTCTGGCCGGACTTGCGCAGCTCGAACTCCTCGGGGCCTTCGAAGCCGTCGATGATGTCTCGCGCGGCTCGGAAGGTGACCTTGTCGACGAGCACGCGCTTTCCTTCACGTGCCTGCTCCATCAGGTAGGACGCGAGGTTGACCCCGGTCCCGATGGCCGTGAAGTCCCAGACGCGCCCGCTGCCGACCACGCCGAGGATGACCTCCTCGGTCGAGATGCCGACGCCCAGATCGAGAAACTTGAGCTTGACGTTGTGCTTGTCGTCCCAGCCGGTCTTGAGCGCATCGAAGCCGTGCACCATGTCGAACGCGCAGGCGACGGCGTCGACGGCGTGATCGGGATTTCGGAAAAACGCGAGCACGCCGTCGCCGAGGAACTTGTTGACGACGCCGCGATGCGCGACGACCTGGTCGGCGAGCATGCCGAGGAACTCGTTGAGCATCGCCTGGGTGCGCTCGGGCCGGCCAATGACCTGACACAGCTGGGTGAAGCCGCGCATGTCGGCGACGAGCGTCGACAGCGTCTCGTGCCAGGCTGGTCGAGCGAGCACCTCCTGTGGATCGATGTCGTCTTCCTCTCCCGTGTAGAGGCCCTTGTTGGCGTAGAGATCGCGCACCAGCCGAGCGTTCTCGATCGCGATCGCCGCTTGATCGGCGAAGCGCTCGAGCAACAGGCGGTCGCGCTCGGAATAGTTCCCGCTTCGCTTGTTCAGGATCTGGATCGCGCCGAGACACCGCGGCTCGCCGGTCGCGCGATTCACGGCAACGAGGGGGACGCATACCATCGAGTTGGTGAGCTTGTGGGTCGCCCGATCGACGCCCTTGAAATGGTTCGGATCCTCGAGCACCGCGTCGACGACAACGGAGGTCATGCTCGTGAACACCTGCCCCGCCTTGCTGCCGACGAGCGGAACGCCCTTGGCGCCGCGTCGGCCCCACTGCTGCAGGAGCATCGGCGCGGCGTTGCCGAGCGCATCCGCAAAGTAGAGACAGCCTCGCGCATCATCGGGAAGAAGCAGGCTGGCGTCGGGCGAATCGCTGAGGCGGGTCGCCTCTTCGAGGATGCGATGCAGGAGCCGCGGCAGGTGCGTCTCGCGAGCGAGCTCGCGCGAGGTCTCGACGAGCGCAAGCAGGTCCTCGGCGGCCAGCGCGTGGAGACCACCTCGGCCGCTCACCCCGCCGCGCTGGGGCTCGGACGATGACAGAGGGCGTTTCGAGGGCATGCAGGCACGGCGGTGAGCGCGGATTGTGGATGCCCGTCGCCGAGCCTGCAAACGGCGAGGGTCGCCTCGCGCTCGCGCTCACATCTGGCGGAACAGATGCACGTAGCTGCGGCTGACCGCCAGGCGCTCGTCGCGCCCCTTCAGATGCACCTCGCCCGAGTCGCCCGGACCGTGCGAGAAGCGGTCGACGTGCATCAGGTTGACGATCGTCGAACGGTGCACCTGCACGAAGGATTGCGGGTCGAGCGCATCGCCGAGCTCGCGCAGCGGGGTGCGGATCAGCGCCTCGCCGCCTTCCCAGGCGACGACGGTGTACTTGGCGTCCGAGCGCAAGTAGAGGACCTGCTCGATGCGGATCATCCGCACGACGTTGCCGACCGTGGCCTTGATCCACTGCAGGTAGCGGGGCGCGCCGCCGCGCCGGCGTAGCTCCTCGGCCAGGCGCTCGAGCAACGCCGCGAACTCGGGTCGCTGCGCTTCGTCGCCGACGCGCAGCCGCGCCTGCAGTCGCTGCACCGAGTCGAGCAGGCGCTCCGCCTCGACCGGCTTGACGATGTAGTCGATCGCGCCCTGCCGGAACGCCTCGACGGCGTACTGGTCGAACGCGGTCACGAACACGACCTCGGCGCGCTGGCCGATGCAGCGGGCTGCCTCGACGCCGTTCATCCCCGGCATGTGGACGTCGAGGAACGCGACCTGCGGGCGCAGCTCGTCGAACAGCTCGACCGCCTCGCGGCCGTTGCGCGCCTGCGCGACCACGTCCAGCTCGGGCCAGAGCCGCGCCAGGTGCGCCGCGAGCTGGTCGCGCAGCAGCGGCTCGTCGTCGGCGATCAGCGCGGTGGTGCGGGTCATGCCTGCGGCGACGTGACGCGGATGTCGGCGCGCACCCCGCGCGGCGCCTGTGCGGAAAGCGCGACGCTGGCGCCCGGGCCGAAGAATGCGTCGAGCCGCTCCTGCAGGTTGCGCAAGCCGGTGCCGGAGGTGCCGCCTTCGCTCAGGCCGACACCGGTGTCGGCGACCCAGAGGCGAACGTCGCGGTCGCCTCCGCGTCGTGCGCCCACCTCGACGCGGCCACCTTCGAGCGCCGGGTCGATGCCGTGGCGGATCGCGTTCTCGACCAGCGTCAGCAGCGCCATCGGCGGAAACGGCAGCGTGCGCAGCGACGGGTCGATGGCGATCGTGAATGCGAGCCGGTCCGGCATGCGCATCAGCATCAGGTCGAGATAGGCACGCACCAGGCGCTCCTCGTCGCCGAGCGTCGAGTCCTGCTGCTGCAGCTGCGGCAGCGCGGCCCGCAGGTAGTCGATCAGGCTGCGGAAGACCGGCGCCGCGCGCGGCGATCCGCTTTCGACGAGCTGCTGCACGTTGGCCAGCGTGTTGAGCAGGAAGTGCGGCTCGATCTGCGCAGTCAGCAGGCGCAAGCGAGCGTCGGCGGCCTGCCGCTGCAGCGTTTCGCGCTCGAGCGCGAACTGCAGCGCCAGCGTTCGCGCCTGCGCGTCGCGCTCGCGGTACAGGGCGCCGAGCGCGAACAGCGTGCCGATCAGCGCCGCGCTCAACGTCACGAGGACATAGCCGTGCACCATCGGGCGCGATGCCAGGAACGCCGAGAAGTCGCCCCGCACCGACAGCATCTGCACGATGAACGGCGAGAGCGCCGCGCCGAGCGCCACCGCGAGCAGCTGCGCGACCCAGCGCGGCAGCAACGTCTGGCGCCACGCTCCGGCGACCTTGAAGCCGAACAGCAACACCATGCTGACGAAGAACGACTCGGCGAGGACCTCGACGAACGGGTTGAGCGTGACCGGGTTGAGCGCGAGCGCGGTGAGCACCGCCAGGGTGACGGTCACCGCGAGCTCGCGACGCGTGGGAACCAGGCGGCCGCGATCCCAGGGATCAGCGCCGGGCGGCGACGTGCCAAGCGGCGACGCGCCGGGGGTCGAGGGAGTCATCGTGCGAAGGTTAGCGGGCGACCCGAGGCGGTCAAGGTCGGCTCGGGACGGAATGGACGAAGCGCGGAAGTCGGGGCATGAGCTGCGGCGCAGCGGCCGCCGTCGGCTGCGAGGCGGCCCGTGCCGGTGTCGCGTCCGGGCGCCCTGGCGATCCGAAGTGCCAGCGCGGATTCGGCATCGCGGAGCGCCGAGCGCCGAGTGCCGAGCATCGGTGGTGGCTGCCGTACGATGCGCGGCGCGCGAGCAGCTCGAGCCCTTCATGACCACGACGACGAACGCGACGGACTTCGCATCCGAATCGGTGCTGCAGCTGCGCGAGGACCTCGCGCTCGCGCTGCGCGCCGCGGCGCACCACGGCTTCGCCGAAGGCGTCTGCAACCACTTCAGCGTCGAGCTGCCGGACCGCTCGGGGCGCTTCCTCCTCAATCCGCGCGGCCTGCTCTGGAGCGAGGTCCGCGCCGGCGACATCGTGATGGTCGACGGCGCCGGCGAGCGGCTCGCCGGCGACCACCACGTCGAGCCGACGGCGATGTTCATCCACGCCGCGATCCACCGCCTGTGCGCGAAGGCTTGCGTGCTGCACACCCACATGCCGTACGCGACCGCGCTGACGCTCACCGCCGACCGCTGCCTCGACACCACGCTGTCGCAGAACGCGATGCGCTTCCACGGGCGCGTCGCCGTCGATGCGCACTACAGCGGGCTCGCGCTCGACGCGTCGGAGGGCGAGCGGATCGCCACCGCGATGCGCGGCGCCGACGTCGTCTTTCTCGGCAACCATGGCCTGGTCGTGTGCGGCGAGCGGATGGCGCACGCGTACGACGACCTCTATTACCTCGAGCGGGCGTGCATGGCGCAGGTGATCGCGCAGTCGACGGGGCGCGCGCTGGTGCCGGTCGATCCGGCGATTGCCCAGCGCGTGCGCGATCAGACTCTCGGCGAGCGGCTGCAATCGGAGCTCTTCTTCGAGGCGCTGCGACGCACGCTGCCGTCGCGCTGACCGACCTTCGTGCGCGCTAGTGCGCCCGAAGGTCGCGTCGACCAACGTGATCCGCGGCGTCAGCGGACTGACGTGGCGCGCGACGCGGCCGCTCGCCGTGTCGAAGAGCTCGACCGTCGGCAACGCGCGGCCGCCGGTCGGATCCGGAATCCAGATCGATGCTGCCTGCGAAGACGAGATGTGCTCGCGAAACGGTTCACTTGTCGCTGCCCGGGATTGCCGAGCGGGGAAACCGTCACGCCGTCAGAGCTTCGCGACCACGGCCCTGGCCAAACTGAGCTCCATCGCTTCCTTCTTGTCGACCGGCAGCGTCGCGTAGACCGTCACCTTGAACGAAACGGCGCCCTTCTTCACCAGCAGCCCGACCTGGTCGCCGGCAACGAAGTAGTAGCCGTCGTCGCCGACGGCGGCGGGCTGGATCGACGTGCCGTTGGCACCCGCGGCCAGTCGCGCCGCCGTGATCTGCTTCTTGCCCGAGTCATACGCGGCTGGAGTTTGCAGAAAGAGCGTCACCGACTTGACCGGCGAGCCGCTCGACGGCGGACTCCAGGTGCACGTCTTGACGTACGTCGGCGTCACGTGCGACCCCGCCGTGACGGGGACGCCGACGGCGCTGCCGATCTCGGCCGGCGTCAGCAGCGTGCATGCGTCGGTCTCGGCAAAGGAGAGCGCAGGGAGCGTCGCAGCACACAGGGGCAAGGCCCACCACACCGCGAGACGACAGCCAGCCATGTCCGAGCCCTCCCGATCGCCGCGATTCGCTCTGCTGAGTGCACGGAGGAGCGACCGACGATCCATGCCGTGCATGCGCTGCGGGAGTATAGGTTCGACCCTGCGAAACGATGCGGACGCGCGCTGTCGCGTGGTCACGTTCGTGCGAGGCATCGGGCGATCGGCGTACCATGGGCCGCTCGCGAGCACCTCTTCGCCATGAGCTTTCTCTGGCCGCAGCTGCTATGGTTGACGCTGGCGGTGCCGCTGCTGCCCGCGCTGTACCTCTGGATCCTGCGCCGCCGCCGCAAGCGGGCGCTGCGCTACAGCAGCCTGGATCTCGTCCGCACCGCGGCGGACCGGCGCATGTGGCGCCGCCAC
>Ga0070684_100004386_pt1 | contig 10728 bp, 6 predicted proteins | sample KBSC723LmetaG_FD_65653 | JGI IMG/M metagenome (GOLD analysis project Ga0070684, IMG submission 65653) | Corn rhizosphere microbial communities from Kellogg Biological Station, Michigan, USA - KBS C7.2-3L metaG | ecosystem: Host-associated > Plants > Roots > Rhizosphere ...
CCGATCGCCCTGCTGCTCGATGGCGCCGAACGCCACGTTGTCGTGGGCCGACAGCTCGAAGCGAGTGAAGTCCTGGAACACCGCGGCCACTCGGCGTTGCCAGGCGCGCGGCTCCAGCTGGCGCAGGTCGACGCCGTCGACGGTGATGCGGCCCGATTGCGGATCGTGAAGCCGGGCCAGCAGCTTGACGAAGGTGGTCTTGCCAGCGCCGTTCTCGCCGACGACGGCCAGGCTGCGGCCGGCCTCGAGCTCCAGATCCAGGCCCGCGAACACCGGACGCTCCCGGCCCGGGTAGGTGAAGCCCACCTGCTCGAAGCGAATGGCCACCCGGGGGCGCTGGCCAGGCTCGCCAGAGCCGCCTATCACGCCGCTCGAGCGCGCAGCCGCGGCCTCCACGGACTCGAGCTCGCCGAGGGCGGTGATGGCCTCGGAGAACTGGTGCTGACCATCGCTGAACTCGGCGAAGAGGCTGGCGCCGGCCAGGGCGCCTACCAGGGTGACGATCTGGCCGGCGCCGATCCGGCCGCTCACCGCCTCTCGCCCAGCCAGCAGCAGCAGGCCGATCTCGACGGCGCCGAGGAGGGCGAAGACGCCCAGCGCGGCCAGCCAGCCCTCCCGGCGCTTGCCCCACACCTCGCGCATCACCGCCAGCCAGCGATCCCGGTAGCGGTCCACGAGCCAGCCGCCCAGGCCGAAGACCCGCGTCTCCTTGGCGGCGCGCGCGCCCAGGGCCAGGCCGCGCAGATAGTAGGAGCGGCGGAGGGCCTCGGTGCGGCCGTAGATCACTTGGGTGACCTGGTGCCAGTGCCACCGGGAGGCGGCGTATGACACGGCGTAAGCGGCGCTGAGGGGAAGGAGCGCCCACCAGTGCCAGGCGCCCACGATGGCTAGCGAGAGGCCGGCCCGCAGCCGCGAGCCGATGGTCCCGGCCAGCGCTCCGGTGGCACGGGCGGGAGAGGACCCGGTCACCGCGCCTTGCGCCCGGGCCACACCGTTCAGCACGGCCGGGTCCTCGAGGTGGGCCAGCCCCGGCGGGGCGGCCAGCACGGCCGTCAGGCGATCATCGAGGGACTCCTGCACCCTCTCGGTGAGCGCGGTGGCGAGCTCGCTCTGAATGGGCTCGAGCAGGCGCTGAGCGGCGAAGGCGGCGCCGAGAAGGACCACGGCCAGCACCACGCCCTGTCCCGCGGAGACGGCCGCGGCCACCGCGCCCGTGGCCAGCACGGTGGCCGGACCGAGGAGACCATTGAGCACGGCCGCGGCGACCACCGCGGCGCTGAGGGGACGGCTGACCCGGGCTTGGAGGCGCAGCAGGGCCAGCATGGCCGGGAGCGTGGCGCGGACCGGCGTCGCCATCGGCGCAGCCTGACATGCCGCCGCGCGCGCTGACAATGCGCTCGTCGACCCGCGCTGTACCACCATGGGGCCATGGACCTCCCCCACTTCTTCCCCCACTTGGCCGTGGCGGAGCGTGGCGCTCCGTGACCCCGTGTGGCAGTTGGCCCCGCCACGGCGCAGGTTCTCGTCGGTGATTCAACGGCGATTCAGATTCAGGTTCTGGTGATCTTACGATTGTGGGAGTTCGACTCTCCCCGACCGCACAAGAAATTTCTCGTTCAGGTTTGGCGCTTGCCTGAGCCAGGTTGGGCTGGCGCGGTATCCCCGAGCTCTGCGGCTACTGAACCCATCGCCTGCCCCCGCGGGGCCAACTTAACGGCCCGCGCCCCGAGCTTGTCCTTGGCGGCAGGTCGAACTCTACCGCCAATCCTGCCGCGCTCGTGGGATCAGGAGGCGTGTCTATATTTCCAGAGGCGGTGTGGGAGGCTTTCATGCACGCGATCTCTCGTCTACGAAAACTGCTCGTCACCGGGTTCATTTTCATCATGCCCGTGCTGGTCAGTCTCGTGGTTTTGAGTAGGTTCTGGAAACACATGCTGAGAGTCGGGGGCCGACTCTCCCAGACGATGCGAATAGATACCGTGCTGGGCTCATCCGGCGACGCCGTCGTAGCAGTCCTCTTCTTCCTTGCGGTCTGCATCGTGGCCGGCTTGCTGGTACGCATTTCCTTCCTGAGGAGGGCCAGCGAGCGGATGGATCATCGACTGAACGATCTGATCCCGGGCTACAGCCAGATCCGTTCGGAGGCCACGAAGAAGATCGGCGCGGAAAAAGCCCAGGAGCCTCTCTTCGACGCCTGTCTCGTGAAAATGCAGGAGCTCTGGCAGCCCGGGTACATCATCGAACAGAACGCCGACGGTACCGACACAGTATTCGTGCCCCAGGCCCCCGCCTTCACCAGCGGGCAGGTCTACGTCGTGGATCCCAGCCGGATCAAGAAGCTCGCTATCAACTCCGCCGCGCTCAACGCGCACCTCAATAGGTTGGGCAAGGGCATCATGAGCATGGGTTTCGCTCAGCACGGGTGACTGACACAGATCATCTGTTCGCGTGTCGGTCCATCCCGCCCCTTCGCGGCTCCGTCACCCGGGTGAAGACCTCCACGGGATCGTCCCCGGTGATTTAGTGCGCGATCAGGATCTCCGCTTGCTGTCATGCTTTGCGGGCTTGTTGATGGGCCAAATCGTCTTGCGAGACTGAGCCCACGCGTGGTCGAACCAATCCGTGAACGCCTGGATCATATGTTCGGTGGTTTCGTTTCGCGCCGGGAAGCGCAAGTAAGAATTGTCGAGAGACTCAACCCGGCCGTCCCTTCGCCGCTTGAGGATTGTGAGAAGCAGGAAATCGTCATTGACCATGAATCCATGGATCATTGGGACGCTCCGGTACGTGCGGCATTCGAAGGTGATGTTTCGACGTTTTAGCTCCTCGCCCTTCTTGCCGAAGAAACGTCGAATCTCAGCCGCATTCGCTTTTGCCCTCTCGATGCTGATCGTGTCACTGGAGATATCTCGAAATCCGGGCCACTCAGGGTCAAGCATCAGCGATCGCCAGGTCAGGTTCTCTGGCGACGGTGAGCTGAGCGCGTCACGCAGCGGGCCCCAGGTCGCTTCGAGATCCAGGGCAAAATTGCATACTGTGACGTGCTCCCGACGAGCCCAGCGGCGTTCGGCTTCTTGCTGGAGCGAGACACCGAACTGGTGAACGTTCGGAGGACCGTTGTATGCCAGAACGGTTCGCCTCGGGGTGGTTGGAAACTTCTTGAGAACGTACCGGGAGATGCTCTTGACGGCAGCTTTGACGTCCGTTGGCGGCGAATATTTGAGCACGGTGAGCCCCGCTACGTCGCTGAAGAGCTTCGTGCCGGTCGCGATGACGGGGAATACCCGACTGCGACCGAGATGGCCCATGAAAAGTCCCATCTCGAAGATGACGTTGTGGCGTGGAACGTTGAACACGCCCTTACCATCGATCTGGCGATCGTCGCGTCCCAGGATCATGACGGCGAAGTCGAACTGTTCGGGCTGGCGCAGGAGCATCGGAAGGAATTGCTTCGTTGGCTCTCGGAACTCCGCGTGCTCCGACCACAAGGTCACATCAGCCAGACGTTGAAGTCCGGCTTTGATCTTCTTGGCAGCAGGTAAACTTTTCCCTGACGAACCGATGAAGATGGAAGGCCTTCGTTTGACTCGTTTCATGCTGGCTGTTTCCTGGATATCTTCCCCAGACTCGAGCCAAAACGCGCTTGGTCGGGATTATTCCCTGGCCCCGGTCGTAGGTTCCGCCACCTCGCGTAAGGATCACCCGGAGCGCTTGTCGCGCCACGATTGTGGAGGGCAAGGTTTTCGGCGTCATTGCCAACTCCGCTCCAAGGTTTATCCGGCGGGCTTTCTCACCCGCGGTAGAACGAAACCTCGATCCCGATGCGCTGAAACGCGCGCGCGGTCCGTGTTATCACCCCCGAATGCTGCTCGCCCGCTTCGTGGCCCTCGCTACCCGCACTGCGGCCGGCAAGCGGCTGCTCTGGCGAACCTGGTACCAGTTTCTGGCCGCGCGCTATCGCGATCCGAGCTGGACGTTCATGAACTACGGGTATCGATCTCCTGCGGGCCCTGCGGGCGGGGAGACGCGGCCGGCACCGGTCCTCGACGCGTCGGATGAGCCCGACCGCGCTTGCATCCAGCTCTACGATCTCGTCGCCGGCGCGGGACCGCTCGCGGGGCGTGATGTCCTCGAGGTCGGCTGCGGTCGAGGCGGCGGCGCCGCGTACGTTGCCCGCTATCTGAAACCGCGGCGCATGGTCGCGGTGGATCTGGCGCCCCGCGCGGTCGCGCTCTGCCGCGCGCGATTCGCCGTGCCTGCGCTGTCGTTCGAGGTGGGTGACGCGGAACGGCTGCCGTTCGGCGATGCCAGCTTCGAGGCCGTCCTGAATGTCGAGTCGTCGCACTGCTACGGCCATCTCGCCGCCTTCTTCGGCGAGGTGCGGCGCGTGCTGCGACCGGGCGGAACCTTCCTCTACGCCGATTTCCGTCCCGAGGCGGAGCTCGCCGGCTGGCAGGCGGCCCTGCGCGACGCGGGCTTCGAGATCCGCGAGGCGCGCGATCTCACGCCCGGCGTGGTCGCGGCGCTGGACGCGGAGGACGACCGCAAGCGCGCTCTCATCACGCGCCTGGTCGACCGTCCCCTCGCCGGCATCTTTCGCGAGTTCGCCGCCCTGCGCGGGAGCGAGCTTTACGACGAATTGCGCCGCGGCACGTTCCAGTATCGCTCCTTCGTGCTCGCGCCGGCGGCCGCCGTCTGACCGTGTGACCGAAGGCTGCGGTCCGACGTTCGGCACGCGACGTTATCTGGCCAGATGCCGTCTGACCAGGGTGTCCGTCTGGCCAGGTAACGCCACGTACGCAAAGGAGGACAAGGGAAGCGATGGGAAAACAATGTAAGTAAACAAACATAAATTTTGGCTTGTAAAGAGAGCGCTGCCGGGCGACAGTCGACAGACGCGCTTCATAGGTTGGGGAACCGGCCGGTGGCTTGCCGATAGGTTCGCGACCAGGGTTCGCCGTTTCGGGATGTCCCGCAGGCAGCGAACCTCAACGACGCGCGTCGAAGCATGACAACCAGTGGAGGTATGAGAATGAAGCGTTCGGTCGTGTTCATGTGTGCGGCGCTCACGCCGGTGTTGGGGTGCTTGGATCGCCAAGACGGGTCGGTCATCAGCGACGTGGAGTCGTCGGAATTGAAGGGTGGCGACCACGGTGACCACCAGGACCACGTGGGAGTGACCGTCGCCAACTACATGATGGCGCGGTGGCCGAACCTCCAGTTGGAGGATGGCACGTGCACCGACTGCTTCAGCCTCAATTACGCGCTGGCCGTACCAGGTCCGTCGCCGAAGTACTGGGAGTACACGAACGGCGTGCCGCTCTACGGCATTCAGAAGCTGTTCGAGAGGACGCAGAATCCCGCCTACTACAACTACGTGAAGCAATGGGTCGACTACTACGTGGCCGCCGACGGCACCATCAACTACGCCACGCCGCCCACGCAGGCGACGTCCAAGAACAACCCGCAGATTCAGGACACGATGCAGCCGGCATCGTTGCTGCCCCAGCTTTATGCGGCGACGGGCGACTCGAAGTACCTCAATGCGATGAAGAACGCCCGCGCGGTGTTCGATACGCTGTTCCAGAACAGCGCCGGTGCCTTCTGGCACAAGCCCAACTACGCCCGCCAGCAGTGGCTCGACGCGCTGTACATGTCGCAGCCGTTCCTGACCAAGTACGGTGCGCTGTACGCCGACCAGGTCAAGCCGGGCGACTCGGCTGACTGCTTCCAGACCGCAACGACTCAGATCAAGCTGGCCGACGCGGTCACCTTCGATCCGAAGAAGAGCCTCCACCACCACGCTTGGGTCGGCGACGAGGCGCATGACTGGACCTTGAACCTGCCCAACCCCACCACCGGTGCTCTCATGGGCTGCGGGCTCTGCACCGTCAACAAGGTCCCGCCGGTCAAGGGAAGCCGCGTCTCACCGATTCTCTGGGCGCGCTCGATCGGCTGGTACGTCGCCGGAATCGTCGACGTGCTCGAGTTCCTCCCTCAGGAGCACCCGGATCGCGCAAAGCTCGAAGGGATCGTTGCGAGCATCGCGCAGGGCCTCAAGGCTTACCAGGATCCGGCGACCGGCCTGTGGTTCCAGATTGTCGACGCGATGGACGGCCCCGTCCCGGCGGAGGGCGGCTATCCGGGCGAGGGCCTCGCGGCCCAGCCGAACTTTCGCGAGACCTCGGCCAGCGCCCTGTTCGTCTACGCGCTGGCGAAGGCCCAGCGGCTCGGGATCCTGGGCGGCGAATATCACGCGGTCGTGAAGAAGGGCTGGGCGGGCGTGAAGAGCAAGGTGGTCATCTCCGGCGACCAGGTCACGATCAAGGACACCGTGGTCGGCCTGAGCGTTGGCGGCACCTGGAACGCGTACACCAACGTCTCCCTGCAGTCGGACGTCACGAACGGCATCAACCCCCAGGGCGGCGCGGAGTGCACCGGCACCGGCTACGGCGGCAGTACCTTCAAGTCGCCGCCGCTGACCTGCCGCTACGCTTACGTGCGTGACAACGTTCCGCAGGGATTCGGCGCGGTCATGCTCGCGGCGAGCGAGATGGAGTTCTAGCCGCGCGCCAATCGCAAGCGCGGGGCGGCTTCGAGCCTCCCCGACGGCACGAGGGTCAAGCCCCACACGCCGCCAGTGGCTTTCAGCCGCTGGCGGCGTTTTCGTTGATGTCTCAGTCAGAAGCGCTGCAGGTTTCGCTCTCAGAGACTTGCCGCACCTGGAGCGAGCAGGTTGCCCAGCCCTGTAGCGAGCACAGATAGCCGCTCTTCGTCCGCGCGCAGCCATGCCAGCCCTCAGCGACATCGGCCTCCGCAGTCGCGCGCGAGAAGCGATACTGGCCACCCGCGGCAAATCCCTTGCACAGACGCTCGGCCGGTTTGATGCCGCGGGCGAGAACGTCGGTCTGCGCGGCCTTCAAGGTCGGCAACGCGGCGCCGTCGGAGGGGATGAATAGGCTCAATTGTTTCGTGTCAGGTATCCACTTCTCCTGCTGCTCGACCCGCCGAGCGGCAAGAGCGCTGGTGGCGGTCGCGCGGTAAACGCCCTCAGGGAATTCGCGAATGTGCCGCCTCAACGCCTCGCACGAGCCGGGAATTCGCGACGACCACGCAATGCGCTCTCCCCGGGTCGGCGCTCCGCCGAAATGGAAGGCACCGCATGCGTCGGAGAGGCGCGGCTGTGCGATTCCTGCTCGGCAGACGACCTCCTGCAGATGGAACAGATTGAACGCAAAGGCCGCGATCGCCGCGATGGCCACGCTGAACACAGAGCCCCACGTGAGGCGCCGCAACAGGCGAGACAAGGGCCCCTTGGGGCTGGGCGGGACACGACCTTCGAGACGGGCGCGAACGAGAGCCGTCAGATCCTGAAAGAAAGGATCGCGCTCCGAGCCCCGCCAGCGAGACAGGTCAATCGCCTGCAACTCACCGAAACCCAGCGGAGGGGATACCCGGTCGAGAAAAACCGGAATGAGCTTGCCCTGGGCCTTCGCGCGGGCGGCTTCGTCGCGCACGAAGTCACCGCCTTCACCCACACTCCGGCGCGACCAACACACCACCGCGAGTGCGGACTGGTCCAGCGCCTGTTCAATCTGGGTCCGCCAGCTCTCGGCGGCCAGCAGCGAGCGGTCCCACCAGACCGAAATCCCGGCCCGCTCGAGCGCCCTGGCCAGCCGTCCGACGCGCCCTTCGTCCTCGCGCTTGTAAGAGATGAACAGGCTCAAAGGAGGCTCTTCAGTGCTTCTGCTTTGCCACGGCATCGAGATCATCGATCCAGTTAGCGGCCCACCGGTGTACGCCTTTCCGTCCGCCGAACTTGCGATAGGTCGCCACGATGTCCGCGAGCCCGGCCTGATCGGCCTTCAACTGGGCGATCCGGAACTTTGGTTCGAGCAGGTTGAAGAGGTCGCCCGGATCCTTTGGACTCGCGCCCTTGTCCTGTACGAACAGGCGCACCGCCTGTTCGTAATCGGCAAGCGCCGCGCTTGACCGATTCTCCAGGCGCTCCAAGTCTCCTCGTGCAACGGTGATATAGGCCCTCATGAATGACAATCGGTCGTCGGCAGGTTCGCCGACCAGGGCCGACACGCGGTCAAACGATGCCCGCGCTGGACCGAGCTCGCGCCTGGCCAATCGTGTGAGGCCAACCCTCCACTCACCGACGAGAACGTACACGCGCAGGCGGATGTCGTTCGGGGCCACCTCCGCGCGGTGCCGCACATCTTTCAGGGATTTTTCGAAGACATCGATCCCATCTCCCGCCTTGCCGAGTCCATATAGGACCGACTGATATGCGTTGAGAATATCGCTCTCGACTTCAAGGTCTGAATTGCCCCCGCCCGGCAACAGCCCAAGCGCCTCCTCCAATGCGAGCCGGGCGGTAGCGAACTCCGAAACACGATCGAGCGCCGCACCCCAGATCGCGAGCGCCTTCGCAAGATCCTGCCGGTCCGGGTGGCTGGAGATCAATTGCCGGTGGAGAAGGACTGCCTCTTGCGCCAGTACCGAAGCCTTTTCCGGATCGTCGCGTTCCAGAATGACCTTTGAAAGAAGAAGCAGCGGTGCCGCCAGAGACTCGGTGGCTTCCACGGTGGGCCGCTCCTTCCCGAGCGCGCGCGCCAGATCGGAGCTCTCGGTCAACGCGCTTTCAGCCTCGGCACGCTTACCGCCACGATAGCTGAACTCTCCGAGCAAATAGAGCTTGTTAGCCAGACTGGATTTGTTCCTGTAGGAAGCGTCCTGGGCCACCAGCTTTCTATCAATGGCCACAGCGTCCTTTTGGTAGCCCAGCGCTTTCTCAAGCTGCCCTTGCGCGAAGGCACCGCCGGAAAGTAAGAGGTATAGGTTTGCCAGGGTATTCTGCCCGACGATCTGGTCGGGATGCTGCTTCTCCAGACGCCGCCAAATTGAAACGGCCTCCAAGGCAGGCGCCTCGACCTTGTCTGCCTTCCCCTCCCTTGTAAACAATCCGCTCAGATCTTGGAGCGCACGCGCCAGGCGCCGCGCCCGAACCTCGGGGTCGACCTTCCCACCCTGACGGAGGATCGGGAGTGCCTCTTCGAGCGTCTTCTCCGCGGCGAGGAACTTCCCTTGAGCCTTCTGCATGGCTGCTACTCGGTCGAGAATCATGCCGACCACCCATTCGGCGTCTTTGTTCGTCTTGGCTACTTCACGTTTCGCCTGCAATACGATCCTGAATAGCTCCTCGGCCCGCGCAGGATCGCGGTCCGATATGATGTCGGCGAAGATCATTCCGCGAATGACCTTCTCGTCCGCCGGACTCACATCCAGCATGCGCTTTGCGGCCGAGATGGCGTCATCACTTCGCCCATCGTCATCGTAGAGATGCGCTAGAGAATCCCAATCCTCCACGTTGCCGGGGTCGAGCCGCGTCACGTCCTCGAATAGCGCGGTCACCTCCTTCGTCGTGGCCTGGCCGCGCTCCCTGGCCTCGAACGCGAGCCGAGCGCGCTGGCGGCGAGGGGCGGCACGGCGCAGGGCGCTCGCCAGAGCCTCGGCTCGATCAACCGCTGCGATGATGCGCTGGAAGATGGCATCGGCGGCTTTCCATTGCCCCGCATTGAAGAGGCGCAATGCCTCGAGCCCTTCCGGCGTGGCCGAGATCGATTGGACATCATGGCGGAACGCGGTCACCTGGCGGGCGAGCTGTTCATCGCGGGCGGCGAGCTGGGCCACGACTTCGTCCTGCAGTCCGGTGAGCTCGCCACGGAGCTTCGCCACCTCGGCAACCGAGGCGCTCTGCGTGGTGCGCAGCTGCGCGCTCAGGGCCTGGATCCGCTTGCTCTTTGCCTGGATCTTCGCGTCGAACTCTTTGCTCAGCGCCTCGACGACGCTAGCCATGTAGTACACGGACGCGCTGACTTCTGTCTTGGCATCCGCTGCGGTTACGCCGGCTCGCGCCTTCGGCTGGTCCGCGACCGACACGGCGAGGAATGCGCAGGCCAACGCCAGCGCCACCCGAGTCAAAACCGCGCCAGTCATGGCTATCCGGGGAAGCGTTCCTAAAGGTCGCCTCAACATTATATCAATGAGCATCGCTCACTCGTCCGTCCCCGTGCAAGCAAGGCCTCTGACCTCCCCGCCAGCGCGCATCGGGTTTAAGATGCGCGCGCGATGTCTCTGCTTCATCACCTGGCGGCGCATGGGAGGGGGCACCTGTGCGGGGTGCAGGCCTCGCAGCGGGATTGGAGCCGGTTCGTGGCCCACTTCACCAACTGGTCGGCGATGGCGGACCTGCGCAGCGCCGTCAAGGATCAGCGCACGGCGCGCGCCATCGACGGGCTCTTCGAGACCGCCGACGGCAAGTCCTGGGAGGTGGTGCAGAAGATCCTGGCGTCGGGGCGGATCCTCGCGCGCAGCCCCAGCGAGAAGAACGGGCTGCCCCCCTGCGTCTGTCTCTCCGAATGCACGCTCCCCGGTCTCATGTCCCATTGCGAGCGCTACGGCCGCTTCGGGTTCGTGTTCGACAAGCGCACGATCTTCGACGTCGGAGGCCGCCCCTGCCTCTACGTGGCGCGCGACGAGTACCGCACGCTGGCCCTGCAGGGCCGCGGCAAGCCGGTCGACACCCCCGAGGGGCGGCTATTCGCGCTCAGCAATATCTACGAGCCGCCGCGCAGCGGGGCAAAGCCACAGGACTACACCCACGAACGCGAGTGGCGCGCGTTCGCCGAGCTGGATCTGACGGCGACCCGTATCCAGGCG
>Ga0070684_100004387_pt1 | contig 10727 bp, 9 predicted proteins | sample KBSC723LmetaG_FD_65653 | JGI IMG/M metagenome (GOLD analysis project Ga0070684, IMG submission 65653) | Corn rhizosphere microbial communities from Kellogg Biological Station, Michigan, USA - KBS C7.2-3L metaG | ecosystem: Host-associated > Plants > Roots > Rhizosphere ...
GCCCCGCCCATCCCCTCGACGAACGTGACGGCCACGGCCTGGCCTGGTTTGAGGACATCGAGGTCGGGCTGTCTGGGGTGACGGCCCGGCGCACGGTCACCGAGGCCGACATCGCCGCCTTCAGCGGTATCTCCGGCAACTTCGATCCGCTGCACACCGACGACGTTTCCGCGACCCGCTCGCCCTACGGCAGGCGGATCGCCCAGCCGGGGCTTGTGCTGGCCATCGCCGACGGGCTGGTCAGTCCTGGACGGAGGTGGCGCGTGGCCGGGTACGTCGAGATCTACAGACGCCTTCGGGCACCCGTGTTCGCCGGCGACACGGTGCGAGTGCGCTGGCGGGTGGAGTCGCTGGGGGCCTCCCGGTCGATGGCGGATGCAGGGCTCGTGCGGACGATCGTCACCGTTGTCAATCAGGACGAGGAGACCGTCCAGGACGGCACGGATCAGTTGTTGGTGTCGCTCCGCGCCACCGCTGGCGAACCGCAACGTGGAGAAGTGGATAAATCGGCTTGACAACGCCTTGCCAGATTTGTATAGCTACGTAACGGCCGATACAAATCGGTCGCCATTTATGACGGCACGGGGCTTCACGGGCCGTGGCCTGACTCTGCCGTTCCGTGCTTCACGTAGCGAGCGCGTCGCAGCCAGCAACCGCTGAGGCGGGCAAGAGAAGGGGGGTTCGGCGTCCGAAGCGACGCCGCGGTACTCCGCGGCGTCGAATCGTTCATTGACTTCCGAGCGGGCGCTGCACCACGGCGTCAGCGTCTGCCCGGCCTCGGGAGGGAACATGGCTTCAGAAGACGTAGGCAAACCCGCTCTCGGTGGGGCTGAGGACCTGGGCGAGGAAGGCGGTGAGGGGGTCTTCGGGACCGCCTGGGATCGCCGCACATTCCTCAAGGCCGCCGCGCTGGGCACCGCGGCTACCGCGATCTGGCAGAAGGGCGACGGGCTCACCCTGAACCCGCTGTCCGCCCTGGCGGACGATCTCAGCACGTTCCAGTGCACGGCCAACGATGTCCGCATCGTGGGTCCCGGCCAGGTGCTGAACGAGCCCTGCAGCTGCAACGGGACGTTCACCGCTCAGGTGGCGTTCACGGTTGAGAACAACGCGGCCTCGGCCCGTGGCTGTATCACCCTGCACCTGTGTCCCGCAGCTGGTCTGCCACAGACCGACGTGATCCTGCAGGGGACGATCCCCGGCAAGACCACGCAGACGATGACCGCGACGATCAACAACTACCCCTGCGGCGCGGGCCTGGTCTGCTTCGGCTCGCCGGTGGCGGACGGACGGCAGCGGTGCGATGCCGGAACCTGCTGCTCCACCGTATCCTGGGCGGTGCCCGGGCAGGACACCTGCCCACCGGCCAGGCAGATCTCGTCGAAGTGCCGGCACCAGCAGATCTGCATCCAGGGCCGTGGTGTGACGACCGTGGACTGCGACACGTCGACGGCCGGCAACCAGGCCACCTGCAACGTGGTCTGCGGCTCGACCGCCACGGTGCGCGTGTGCACGTCGAACGCGGCCTCGCTGGGCCCGTTCACCTTCACGCTGAGCGACGGCCAGAGCTTCGGGCCGACGGCGGATACGTGCCACAACTTCACCACCGCGGCGATCACGTCGAATACCACGCTGACGGCGACCGTCACCGACGACACCGGTTGCGCGAAGTCGGCAACCGTCACGCTCAACACCCAGGCGATCAGCGCGTCGATCGATGTTGCCGGGGATGAGGCGTGCAACAACGGCGTTCTCACCCTGACGGCAAGCGCCGGGACCACGTGTCAGACCTTCACGTGGAAGATCGACAACATGACGCCGGCGGCGTTCCTCAGCGGTTCCGGGGCCAACGACGCCGCGATCGCAACGGTGAATGCGGACGGCACCCTGACGTTCCGCAGCCTCGATGGTGACTGCCACACGATCACGGTCGACGTTGCCTGCGGCGGCTGCAACGGCAGCGCGTCAACGACCGTCACCCAGTGCGTGCGAACGACCACGCCTTGCCCGTAAAGGAGGGGCGAACCAGGCGGTAGAGCGACGCGGCGCCCCGGAGATGCGACACTCTCCGGGGCGCCGCCGATTCGAGAGAAGGGGGTGGATCAGCATGGGAGACGTGTGGACGGCAGTCGAGCCAGGCCCTCGCCGCAGGTGAGGTGACCCGGTCGCGGCCGGTCCGGCCGCTGTGCATGACGCGATCGCGAACCAGTTCGCCGTCGGCGAGGATGTCCCATGCGCCGATCCGGGGTTGCTCGGCCCCCTCAAGCGGACGGCGATCTTCCGGAGCTTGCGACCCCGGCTGGCGGGCGGAGCGCCACACCCGGTGTTCGACTCATGGCTCGACGACGGGTTCAGCTTCTTCGCGTTTCAGCTGCTCCCGGAACCGGACGTCGAGGCAGCGGGCGCCGGCCTGGCGGTGTTCGCCATGCACCCGGAAATGGAGAACCCGGTCTCGGCAATCGAAGTGACCCCCACGGTGAGCGGCATGCATGCTCGGATCACCGACCTCAAGGGCGAGGTGGCGGCGTACATCGCTCCCTTCAAGCCCGAGGAGCCCTCGCCCGAGAACCGGCCTGACGGCTAGACCTTGAGCGTGGCACTGTTCGAGCTGGGACCCGTGTTGCCGGCCGCATCGAACGCCCTGACCGTGTAGGCGTGGCTCCCCCGCCCGGGGCTGTCCGTGAAGGTCAACGTCGACGATGGCAGGGATCCGACCAGGTTACCGTCGCGGTAGACGCGGTAGCCCGCTATCCCGACATTGTCGGTGGCTGGCGACCAGCTCACCCGCACCTTCCGCCCCTTCAGCGCGACCGCCTTGACGTTGCCCGGCGCGGATGGCGGCTGGGTGTCGAGTGCGGCGGTCGTCGCCGCGACGGGTACGCTGGCCGGGCCGGCGTTGCCGCTGGTGTCGAAGGCTGTGATCGCGTAGGTGTAGGCCGTTCCGGACGAGAGGCCCCAATCCGCGAAGCTGGTCCCGGTGGTGGTCGTCACCAGGGCAGCGTCGCGGTACACCCGGTAGCCGGCCACGCCCACGTCGTCCGTCGCCGGTAACCAGGAGACGATGATCGACGAGGTGCCGGATGCGACCGCCGAAGGGGCCGACGGTGCGCTGGGCGGCTGGGTGTCGGCGGCCGGCATGACGACGCCGACCGGCTCGGATGTACCGCTCCAGTTGCCGGCGGCGTCGCGTGCCGTCACGACGTATCGGTAGGAGGCCCCGGGCTGAGCCGAGAAGTCGGTGAGCGAGGTGCTGGTCCCGGGGACCGTCGCCACCGCCGCTCCGTCGCGGTCGATGCGATACGCGGTCACGCCCGTGTCGTCGGACGACGACTGCCAGGCCAGGCGAACCGAGGTCGGGGTGGTCGCCGCGGCCGCCAGTGCTCCCGGCATGGTCGGTGAGGTGGTGTCGCCGCTGCAGGCGTTCGTCCATGCATCGAGCCGTCTGCGCGGTGAAACGTTACCGGCTGCATCGACGGCGGCGACGCTGAGCACGTACGATGAGCCGCAGGTGAGCCCGCCGAAGGTGTACGCCGTGCCCAGCGTGGAGTCGAAGAGAACTCCCTGCTTGAAGAGCTGGTACCCGATCACCGAGACGTTGTCGCCGGACGGCGCCCAGACCGCGCGAACGGTGGTCTGGGTGTTCTCGGCCGACCGAACGTCAAGGGGCGTGGAGGGCGAACTGACGTCGGACTGGGTGGCCGACACCGTGATCGTCGGCGAGACCGAACTGATACCCGTCGTGTCGTACGCGACAGCAGACAGCGTGTAGCTACCCGTCTGGCCGTCAGCCCAGGCGAAGCTGTAGGGAGCGCTGGTCGCCGTCCCGTACAGCCTGCCATTTCGGTAGAGCTCCACCTTGGAGATGCCGAGGTTGTCGCTCGCGGCCACCTGCACGACGGCAGGCAGCGTCACCGATCCTCCGTTCACCGGACTGGCCAACGCCACCGTCGGAGGGATGTAGTCGCCGCCCGGCCGGACGTGGATCTCGATCTGCGCCCCGGTCGGCGACACAGACAGCAGCTTGACAGTGATCGCGGTCACCGGGTCGGCGAACGTGCGGCCCACTGGCAGCGCCGCGTCCGCGAAGGCCGCGGTCTCAGGCGTTGCGTCGAGCAGCGCCGGCTTATTGGCGACGGAGTATCCGGACACGTGATGGATCAGCACGCCGCCCACCACGGCAGCCGACGGATCAAAGTTGTCGAAGAGGCCGTACGGCTGGCGGAACTCGAGATCGAACGACGTGCCATCGCCGCGGGGAATCCGCAGCACGTGCGGCTGACCCTGCTGCGGTTCCAGCGTCGACAGGGAGTACACACCGTCGTCCTGGACGACGTGCACGTCCTCGGTGAGGCCGATCATCGCCCGGTGCCAGCCGTTCAGATGCCGCAGGGAGCTTGCCGACCCCATGACGTCGAACGGGTCGCCGTACTCGGAGACGGTGCACTTCGAGCCGAACGCGACCTGGGCACCGCTGTCCGTCGTGCAGGTCTCGGACACCGCATGGTTCAGCCCCAGGTTGTGCCCCAGCTCGTGGGCCATGATCCCAGCAGTTGGGCTTCCGTTGATCCAGTTCCGCGTTCCCGGCATCTCGCCCAGACCACCCCAGCCGCAGGCCGGCACCCCTGGATAGACGTACGTCCGGTAGTCGAAGCCGGCGAGGTCGACGCCGGCGGCCTGGGCTGCCCGGTCTGCCTGCGATGCCCAGGTGTACGGATCACAGGTGGCCGAGCTGGCCTGAATCGTGTACCACCCGAGCGCCTGTCCGGACAGATCGAGGTTACCCCACGACACCTCACCGAAGTACTTCGCGACCGACCGGTCAGCGGTCGCCGAGCCGAAGTAGGTCTGCGCCACGGAGGCCGGTGTGAACGGCTGCGAGGTGTCGTCGGAGAAGTTGAACAGGATCACGGCGACGCGCTTGGGGCCTGTCACCGGCGTCGATCCGGCGGTCGAGGCGACTGATGTGGTGCCGCCACCAAGGGCCGCCAGGTTGGTCACGGTGAACCGGCCGCCCACCACGGTGCCCCGCGCCATGACCATACGGCCGGCGTAGCGGGACGCCCGAGCCGGAAGCCGAACGTGTCGCGCCCCGACCTGCAGATACACCGTGTGGCCGACGACCCGGCCACGCTGAAGATCGTCGCCATGCACCACCACCACGCGACCGGTCAGCGTGGCATCGCGCCCATGCTGCCCGGCGGCCGCGTTTCCGCCACAGAGAACGGTGAGACACGCCCAGAAGATGCCGGCCGATACGAACGATCGGTACCGACGCCTGCCGCGATTGGCCGCGCGGCTGTACTGCATGAAGAAGACCCCTTGATGAAGCGCGCACACTGCGTGCGCCTATCAGGCATCGTCAACTCAGCACGGCCGAGGATCCACCGGCAGGGTGAACCCGTGTGACCCGTTCGGGCCACATCCCTCGCCTTGCGGAGTTCAGTCTCGCCGCGTCTCGCGGGCCGGTGAGGTCTCCGCCGGAGCCGTTCCTGCTGGACGCGAGAGCTCGGTGGGCGCGGGCGCCTCGCCCCCGGTGGTGATGCCCTCCTTGAACTCCCGCATGCCGGTCCCCAACGACCGAGCGATCTCGGGGATCCGCTTGGCACCGAACATCAGGAGCAGGATGAACGCCACGATGACCAACTCAAATGGGCCGATATTTGGCATGTGGCAATCCTAACATGCGGCCTCCGCGGGGGGAAGGTCCCGCCGCGATTGCCCTCCAACGAATCGGAACCCCAGCGGCTGGATCTCGCCGGCCTCCATCGCGGCCCGCTCCTGTGCCTCGGTCACCCCGACCAGATCGGGATAGAGGTAGGCGCTCCACTCGAAGAAGCGCTCATCGAACCGGCCCCTCAGCGCCGCCAGCAACGCGGAGGACGGGTGCATGCGTTCCTCCCTGCCCCACCGCTGGAAGTCCTCGGCGGCTCCCAGCGGCTCTCCCCTCTCAGCCCTGTCCTTCGCCGGAGCGCAGCGCCGGTGCAACCAGCTGCCGTGACCGGGCTTTGGTGGCAGCCGATCCAGACACCACGCAGCGGTGGCGTCATCGAATCTGTCCCACGCGAACTCGACCACGATCAGCGACCCGTCCGCCGCCAGCAGGCGGACGAGCTTGGCGACGGCACCGGACAGATCGCTGATGTGATGCAACGACAGGATCGCCACAATCGCCGCGAACGGGCCCTCATCGTCAAAAGCGTCCAGGGTGACCGGCGCGAACAACGGCCCCCGAGGCGCCCGCGGATCGACGCCCCGAACCGCGTATCGCGATGCTGCCAGCCGCCGCGTCAACCACCCGTCTCCGCACCCAACCTCCAGGATCGGACCCGGTGGCGCGGGCAGGAATCGCTCGACGAAGGCGACGACGCCGTCCCGCCACGCGTCAGCTCCGACCTTCTCCATTCGGGTCAGTCTCTCGCATCTACAACGGCGCGGAGCGATCGGTCGTGCATCCGAGGGCGGCGGTGGCGCGTAATCCCCGGGTAGATGCGCGAAGATGTCCGCGACGTGAACGGCCTCGTCTCGTCCATGGTCGGCGATCAAGCCATCGCGCACGCGTTCTGGCTGCGCTCGCCGGGCAGCGGGGAGATCCGGCCGGTCATGCTGCCCGAGCCGGGACGCGACGACGTGGTGGTGCGCACGCTGCGGTCGGGCGTCAGCCGGGGCACGGAGACGCTGGTGTTCCGGGGCGGCGTGCCGGCGGATCAGTACGCGGCCATGCGGGCACCATTCCAGGACGGGGACTTCCCGGGGCCGGTCAAGTACGGCTATCTGAACGTCGGCGCCGTGGAACATGGACCGCCCGAGCTCCGCGGCCGCACCGTCTTCTGCCTCTACCCGCACCAGACCGCCTACGTCGTTCCGGCCGGCGCGGTGAGCGTCGTGCCCGAGGGCGTGCCGCCCGCTCGAGCCGTGCTGGCGGGCACCGTCGAGACGGCCGTCAACGCCCTCTGGGACGCCGGCCCGCTGATCGGCGACCGGGTCGCGGTGGTCGGCGCCGGGATGGTCGGCTGCTGTGTCGCCCGCCTGCTGAGCCGGTTCCCGGCCGCGCAGGTGACGCTGGTGGACGTCGATCCCGGCCGCGCCGGCGTCGCAGCCGCCCTCGACGTCGACTTCGCGCGGCCGGCCGAAGCCGCCGGCGGCCGCGACCTCGTCGTGCACACCAGCGCGACGTCCGCAGGGCTCCAGCGGTCGCTCGACCTGCTCGCGCCCGAGGGCACCGTCATCGACCTCAGCTGGTACGGCGACACCGACGTGCGGCTGTCGCTGGGCGGAGCGTTTCACGCCGGCCGCCTCGGGATTCGCTCGAGCCAGGTCGGGACCCTGTCCCCGGCCCGCAGCGCGCGCCGCACGACGGCCGACCGGCTGGCGCTGGCGCTCGACCTGTTGCGCGACCCCGCCTTCGACGCGCTCGTCACCGGGGAGTCGCGCTTCCATGAGCTACCCGACGTGATGGCGCGGTTGGCCGCTGGGAGCCTGCCGGCGATCTGCCACACGATCACCTACGACGAGGTGTAGACCGTGTTCAGCGTGACCGTCCGCGATCACATGATGATCGCCCACAGCTTCACCGGCGAGGTGTTCGGGCCAGGGCAGCGGCTCCACGGCGCGACCTACGTGATCGACGCCACCTTTCGGCGCGCGACGCTCGATGAGGACGGCATCGTGGTCGACATCGGCCGAGCGGCCGAGCAGCTGCACGCCGTGGTCACCGACCTGAGCTACCGCAACCTCGACGACGAGCCGGCCTTCGCGGGCACCAACACCACGACGGAGGCGCTCGCCCGCGTGATCGCGGATCGGCTCGCCGAGCGCGTGCAGGCCGGCGGGCTGGGCGACGCCGCGCGCCAGCTGGACGGGTTGGTCGTCACGCTGCACGAGTCGCACGTGGCCTGGGCGAGCTACGAGCGAGCGCTGTGACGGAGGTGCACGTCGTCGTCCCCGACGGCATCGACGATCCGGCCCGGCCCAGCGGCGGCAACACGTACGACCGCCGGGTCTGCCGCGGGCTGGCGGCGACCGGCTGGTCGGTGCGCGTGCACACGGTGGCCGGTGCATGGCCGCGGGCCGACGAAACCGCCTCCGCCGCTCTCGCCGGCGTCGTCCGGCGGATCCCCGACGGCGCCGTGGTGCTGCTCGACGGGCTGGTCGCCTCGACCGCACCGGAGGTGCTGGTGCCGCAGGCGGGCCGACTGCGGCTGGTCGCGCTCGTGCACATGCCGCTGGGCCATGACACGGCGGACGGCGGCGCCCGGGCGCGCGAGGGCGCGGTGCTCTCGGCCGCCGCGGCCGTGGTGACAACCAGTGGCTGGGCCAGGCAGGCGCTGATCGGCCTGTACTCGCTGGCCGTCGACCGGGTGCACGTCGCCGAGCCGGGCGTCGATGCCGCCGGACTGGCACCGGGCACCGCGACCGGCGGGGCACTGCTCTGCGTCGGGTCGGTGATCCCGGGCAAGGGCCACGATGTGCTGCTCGACGCGCTGGCGACGATCACCGACCTGTCCTGGCAGTGCCTGTGCATCGGCCGATTGGACGGCGACCCGGCCTTCACCGAGGTCGTCGGTCGCCGCGTCCAGAACGACGGGCTGGGCGGCCGGGTGCGGCTTTCGGGCCCGTGCACCGGCGCCGAGCTCGACCGAAGCTACGCCGCCGCCGACCTGTTGGTGCTGGCGTCGCGCGGCGAGACGTATGGCATGGTCGTCACCGAGGCGCTTGCCCGGGGACTGCCGGTCGTGGCGACCGAGGTGGGCGGGGTGCCTGAGGCGCTCGGTCACGGCGCCAGCGGTACGCGGCCGGGGCTGCTCGTCCCGCCCGGCGACCCCGCGGCGCTGGCCGCCGCGCTCCGGGCCTGGCTCGGCGACGCCGACCTGCGACTCGCCTGGCGCGGGGCCGCACGCGAGCGGCGGGCCTCACTCCGCGGCTGGCCGACCACCACCTCGCTCCTCGCAGACGTCCTGGCACGAGCGGCACGATGACCGGCGAGGGTATCCGGGTCAGCTCCGAATGGCTCGACCTCCGTGAGCCCGCCGACGCCGCGGCCCGGGCGCCTGACCTGGTCGAGCACCTTCGGCGGCGGCTCCCGGCAACCGGCCGCCGGCTGATCCACGACCTCGGCTGCGGCACCGGCGCGATGGGCCGCTGGCTCGCGCCGCTGCTGCCCGGGCCGCAGCACTGGGTCGTCCACGATCGTGACGCCGACCTGCTGCGGGCCGCGGCCGCCCACCCGCCCGCCGCAGCCGCCGACGGGGCCACGGTCGGTGTCGAGACGCAGCTGTCCGACATCACCCGGCTGCCCCCCGACGAGCTCGGCGGCGCCAGCCTGATCGCCGCCTCCGCGCTGCTCGACCTGATGACCCGTGATCAGCTGGCCGGGCTGGCCGACGCCTGCGCGCGAGCCGGATGCCCGGTGCTGCTGACGCTGTCGGTCGTCGGTCGCGTCGACCTTGCTCCCGCGCACCCGCTTGACCGCCGCGTGGCGGCGGCCTTCGACGCGCACCAGCGCCGGCTGACGGTTGGCGGCCGCCTGCTCGGCCCGGATGCCGTCCCGGCCGCCGTCGAAGAGTTCCGGCGGCTGGGGGCCGAGGTGCTGGTGCGGCCGAGCCCCTGGCGGCTGGGCGCGGGCCAGGCCGGCCTGGCGGCGGAGTGGCTCGCCGGCTGGATCGGCGCCGCATGCGAGCAGCAGGCAGAGCTGGCGGCCGAGGCCGACGCGTATGCACGCCGGCGTCTGGCGCAGGCACGAGCTGGGCAGCTGGCGGTCACCGTGGGCCACGCCGACCTGCTGGTCATGCCATGAGGACCCACGTACCCGATGAAACCGGGCGGCGCGCTCTCACGTACCGCTGGACGTAGGCGCTCGGCGCGTGCCGGGCGGCGCGACCGCTTGGGAGGACTCTCGAGCAGATCGGGAACAGCATGAACCGAACCGTGTGGGCGTGGCTGCGCCCGGCGGCGGCAGTGGCAACGCTCGCCGTCGTCGTCTGGCGCCTCGGCGCCGGGCCGTTTCGGGACGGTGTTCACGCGGTGGACGGCCAGGCGCTGGTGGCGGCGGCGGGGATCGGCGCGCTGACCACCGTCTGCTGTGCGTGGCGGTGGACGATCGTGGCCCGTGGCCTGGGCGTCGACCTGCCGCTGCCCTCTGCCGTGGCGGCGTACTACCGGTCAATGTTCCTCAACCTGACGCTCCCCGGCGGGGTCGTCGGAGACGTTCACCGCGGCGTCAGCCACGGGCGGGACGTGCACGATGTCGGTCGCGGTCTGCGGGCCGTCGCATGGGAGCGCACCGCGGGACAGGTCGTGCAGATCGTGCTGACGGTCGTCGTCCTGCTCGCCCTGCCGTCGCCGGTGCAACCGGCCATGCCACTGGCGGTGCTGGCGGTGCTGGCGGTGGTCGCGGTGGTGATCGGCATCGCTGTCGCATGTCGAACTCAAACCGGCCGCCGCGGCTCGCGGTGGGCGCGGGTGCGGAGCGCTGTGGCCGGCGACGTCCGCGACGGCCTGCTGGCGCGGAAGGCGCTGCCCGCCATCGCGCTCGCGTCGGCGGTGGTCGTCCTCGGCCATGCGGTTACCTTCCTGATCGCCGCCCGCACCGCGGGCGCCACCGCGCCAGCGTCCCGGATGCTGCCGCTGGCGATGCTCGCGATGCTGGCCATGGTGCTGCCCAGCGTCGCCGGGTGGGGGCCGCGCGAGGGCGGGACGGCGTGGGCATTCGGAGCGGCCGGACTGGGAGC
>Ga0070684_100004389_pt1 | contig 10725 bp, 7 predicted proteins | sample KBSC723LmetaG_FD_65653 | JGI IMG/M metagenome (GOLD analysis project Ga0070684, IMG submission 65653) | Corn rhizosphere microbial communities from Kellogg Biological Station, Michigan, USA - KBS C7.2-3L metaG | ecosystem: Host-associated > Plants > Roots > Rhizosphere ...
CGCGTGCTCATGATCTGGCCGACCTTGATGAAGGTCGCGCCCAGCTGGCGGAAGAGGTCGACGACCACTTGACCAAGCCACGCCTGCCGCCGCGCCTTGCCCGATCGCCGCAGCCACAGGCCCAGCCAGCCCAGGCAGAACCGCATCCCGTGCTTCGCGAACACCACGCCGATGACGACGGCACGCAGGGCCAGCCGCCAGCGGGGCAGGGACTTCGCGGACATCGAGAGAATTCTATACTATGGGGGTAAGCCGATGACCGCCCCCCTGGAAACACCGGCCCCCGGGCCGGCTCCGGCGTCGAAAGCCGTCGCCGATCTGCGCAAGGACGATCCCCCCACGGCCGTGGAGCTGTGGAAGCGGCGGCTGGCGGCCACCCCGGAGGCGGTCGCCTTCCGGTACTTCGACAAGGACGCCTGGCAGGGGATGACGTTCCGCGAGGCCGACGGGGTCGCGCGCGAGATCGCCGCCGGGTTGGTCGCGCGGGGCGTGGTGCCGGGCGATCGCATCTGCCTGCTGTCGCAGACGCGCCTGGAATGGGTGCTGTGCGACATCGCCATCCTGCTGGCGGGCGGCGTGACGGTGCCGATCTACGCGTCCAACACCGCCGAGCAGTGCGAGTTCATCGTGCGCGACGCGGGCGCGAAGATCGTCATCGTCGAGGACGCCACCCAGCGCGACAAGCTGGTCGGCCTGCGCGACAAGCTGTTCACGGTCGCGCACCTGATCCAGCTGACGGGCGACCCGGCTACTAACAGTGGGACCCTGGGAGGCTCCCACGCCCCCCGCGAAGGGCTCGCGCAGGGAGACCCTGCGCTCCCCCACGCGCATCGCTTCGTGCAGTCGCTGGCGGAGGTGCGCGCGGCGGGGCGGCAGTGGGGCGTCGCGCACCCGGGCGAGCTGGACGCGCACGCCGAGACCGTCGCGCCCGAGTCGCTGTTCACGATCATCTACACGTCAGGGACCACGGGCGTGCCCAAGGGCGTCGTGCTCACGCACGACAACATGGTCGCGGGCGTCTGCAGCGCGATCCGGGCGATGGAGATGGCCGTCGCCGACGTGCAGTACATCTTCCTGCCGCTGGCGCACGTGCTCGGGCGCGAGCTCGAGTGGGCCAGCATCGAGATCGGCTGCGTGACGGCTTTCTCGCGTGGCACCGCGCTGATCAAGGAAGACCTGGTGGCGGTCAGACCCACGTTCATGGCGGGTGTTCCGCGCATCTTCGAGAAGTTCTATACGGGCGTGAAGGCGGCGATGGAGCAGGGGTCGGGCCTCAAACGCAAGATCGCGGCGTGGGCGCTGCGCGTGGGCGCCGCGCACTCGGCGGCCGTGCGCGCCGGGAAACCGGGGGGCGGATTCTCGTACTGGCTCGCGGACCGGCTCGTGTTCTCGAAGATGCGGGCCCGGCTGGGTCTCGACCGGGCGCGCTTCTTGATTTCGGGCGGCGCGCCGCTCGCCGCCGAGATCGGCGAGTTTTTCCACGGGGCCGGCGTGCTGATCCTCGAGGGCTACGGACTGACGGAGACGGTAGCAGCGGCGTTCCTCAACGTACCGCACGCTTTCCGCTTCGGGACGGTCGGCCCGGCGCTGGACATCGTCGAGTGCAAGATCGCCGACGACGGCGAGATCCTGATGCGGGGACCGTCGGTGTTCCGGCAGTACTACAACGACGCGGCGTCGACCGCCGAGGCGGTCGAGCCCGACGGCTGGTTTCACTCGGGCGACATCGGCCAGATCGAGGATGGCTTCCTGCGGATCACCGACCGCAAGAAGGACCTGATCGTCACCGCCGGGGGCAAGAAGGTTGCGCCGCAGGCGCTGGAGAACGCGCTGAAGGCGCGGTCGGCGCTGTTCAGCCAGGTGCTGGTCTACGGCGACAAGCGTCCGTACTGCGTCGCGCTGGTGACGCTGTCCGAGGAGGCGCGCAAGCGCTTCGGCGGCGCCGAGTTCGAGGCGCTGGCCGCGTCGCCCGAGGTGAAGGCGGCGCTGCAGGTGGAGATCGACGCCGTGAACAAGAACCTCGCGTCGTTCGAATCGATCAAGAAGTTCGCAGTCCTGCCCGCGGACCTGACCGAGGCGTCCGGCGATCTCACGCCGAAGCTGAGCGTGAAGCGCAAGGTCGTCATCGAGAAGTACCGCTCCGTCCTCGAATCGCTGTACGGCGGCTGATCGCGTCCACGAGGACGAGGTCAGAGCTTCAGGATGCGCAGTGACGCGACCAGCGCGTCGAGGGTCGCGCGGAGCTTGCTGAAGCCGGGCTCGGCGATCTCGAAGCGATCCTCGTCCATGTAGAGGTCGCGGCGGAGCTCGATCTGGATGGCGTGGATGCGGTCGGCGGGGCGGCCGTGGTGGGTGGTGATGAAGCCGCCCTTGTAGGGATCGTTCGGAACGACGCGCAGGCCGGCGGTCTCGAAGTGGCGCGTCACGTGCGCCATCAGCGCGGGCGCGCAGCTGGTGCCGTCGCGATCGCCTGGCACGACGTCGGCGCGCGCGCGGCCCGGATCCTTGTGGCCGGACCGCCCGCGCGACGGCATGGAATGGCCGTCCAGCAGGATCGCGTAGCCGAAGCGCGCCCGCGCCCGCGCCAGCGCGCGCGTCACGGCGTCGTGGTAGGCGGCGTGAATGGCGGTCCGCTCGCGCCACTCGTCGAGCGCGAGCGGCCGCAACAGGGTGGGGACCCCCGTCGTCGTGATCGCCCAGATGAAGCCGCGGCCGTCGCTGTTGCGCGGCGCCGGGTGCTCGGGCACCGCGCCGACGCTCACGTCGTCGGGGTCGCGGTTCATGTCGCAGACGAAGCGCGACGTCTGCGCCGCGACGTAGACCTCGGGCGCGTCCGGCTCGCCGATCCGATACAGGCGATCGACGAACAGGTCGGCGTCGCAGCGGACGTCCAGTTCGGGGTTCAACGTGCGTTCGAAGCCGGCCGTCCGCAGCCCCGCGTGCGGGACGCTGACGACCAGCGGTGAGGTCGGGTCCGTCGCGGTCCGGGTTGCCAGCGCCCCTTCGATCATGTCGAACATCATTCGCCCCCTAGAACGTCATCCTGTAACCGATGTCGCCGATCAGACCGGCGCTGTTGCCGGTCACTTCGTCTCCGTGCGAGGTCCGCCCGAGCCGGCTCCAAAGATAGCGCAGCCCGAAGACCAGCCGTCCCGGCTTCAGCATGAGCCCCACGTCGGCGCCGCCCCCGACCGCCGGCGAGTACGAGCTGCCGCTGGCGTCGAAGGGATGGCCCCCGGACGACGTCGTCAGCTTCGTGTGGGCGATCGTCATGCCCGCCGCGACGTCCCCCGAGATCTCGAACCGCAGCGGTAGCGGCACGCGTGCGCGCGCGATGGCCAGGAAGGGCACTTGATCGATCTCCATGTGCGCCGGCGTCATCGGGTCCGGCCCCGCGCCCGAGATCTCCGCGTTCAGGTAGCCGATCGCGCCGCCCACGAAGACGGCGAGGCGGCGAATCGGCAGCGGCTTCAGCGCCTCGAGGAACGCGGCCGGGCCGACGGCATGGCCCAGGTTGTAGAAGATTCCGACCCGCGCGCCCGCGACCAGCCGCACGGGCGGCGGCGACACGTCCAGCGTCGCGTTCGCGCGGAGCGCCTGCGACGCCATCACCGCCACCACCTGCCGCTGCGGCTCGCGGGCGCGGTCGGGCACGTACTCGGCGACGTACTCGCCGTCGTGGGGCATGCGCACGTGGCGGACGCGCCCCTCGGGCGTGTCCCAGCTCAGCCCGGGGACGGCCGTGGGGGTGCCGTTGCGATCGACGGCCTGCACGCGCAGCTCGGTGCTCTGGTGTCCGTCGGCGACCAGGCGCGCGTCGCGCACACCCATCGTCAGGCGCGCGGGGGGCCCGCCGGTGACGTGCAGCTCCTCGCTCGCGCGGATCGTGCCCAGGCGGGCGTCAATGACGACGCGTTGCTTTCCGTCGAACCGGACGGGCGCTTCGACGGTCAGTGTGCCGAGGCCGCCGGCGGCGAACGCGACGGGCCGGAGCCGGCCGTCGACGGTGATCTCCACGCCGGCCGCTGACGTCGGGTTCCCGAACGCATCGTGCGCGGAAACGGCGACGCGCGCGCTCTCGCCGCTGCCGACGATCAGACGGTGCGAGCTGGGCGCGATCGCGAGCCGGGCGGGCGCGCCCACGCGCAGCGCGACCGCCATGTCCGTGCGGCTGGGCGGCGTGCCGGCGGCGATCGCTGTCAACGCGACCGCGCCGCTGCCCAGCAGGCGCGGCGCCTCGAACAGAAACCGCGCTTCGCCGAGCGGGCCGCGGCCCAGCGGGTGAAGCAGGCCGCCCGAAGCGCTCAGCGCGAGCCGCGTCGGGTTGACGGGCGCGCCGTCTGCCTCGACGGCGACCACGACGATCTCGGAGAAGCTGCCGACGTCCAGCGCCGGCGGCGCGAGCACCACCATGCGGACGAACGGCGCCAGCTGCAGATCGACCTCGGTCTCGCGCGTGGCGCCGTTGTGGTCGACGGCGCGCGCGATGCCCGCGCGCACGCCCGGCGGGACGAGGATCGGGATCTCGACGCGCCCTTTCGCGTCGGCGGTGACCGGACCAAAGTTGCGATCGCCGACGCGCATCGTGACGGCCGCGCCCGGACTGGTGTGGAACGGGACGACGGTCGATCCCTCCAGCGCGATGCGCGCGACGACGTGCATCCGGCGCGCGCCGCTCGCCAGCTCGACCACCAGCAGCGCGACCTGCGGGTAGCGCTCGGGCGGCGGCAGGTAGCGGGCGGTGAAGTGACCGGGCGCGCCCGCCGCGTGCGGCGTCTCCAGCGTGCCGACGTTCGCCAGCGCGCGGACCGGCGCGAACGTCTCGGCGTCGGGGCCGCGCACGTCCAGCGTCACGTCCACCTGCGTGTCGGTGCCCAGCAGCAGCTTCGGACGCGCCGGTGTCAGGGTGACGGTCGTCGGGCCTTCGGTCGGCTCGGGGGCGTCCGCGGCGCGCGCGCCCGACGCGGTCGCGACCGTCGCGATGAACGACGCCAGCGCGACGACCGACCGGGGCGTGGTCACAGCTCCTGCGAGACCGGGAGCGTCAGGCGGAAGACGGTGCCGGCCGGCTCGCTCCACGTCCCCGGATCGTCGAGCAGCTCGAGATCGCCGCCCGAGGTGCGGGCGATCTCGCGGCTGACCGCGAGGCCGAGGCCGGTCCCCTGTTCCTCGCCCTTGGTTGTGAAGAACGACTCGAACAGCCGGTGGCGGAGGGCCTTGGCGACGCCCGATCCGTTGTCCGCGACCTCGACGATGGCGAAGCGCGGATTCTCGGCGACCACCCGGGCGCGCACCTGGACGACCGGGTGGGCGATGCCCGCGACGGCGTCCAGCGCGTTGGCGAGCAGGTTGATCAGGATCTGCTCGAGCGCGTGCGGCGAGATCACCAGCGGCGGAAGATCGGGCGCGATCTGCGTGCGCAGGGTCGCGGCCGCCTTGCGCAGGCGGAAGTCGAGCAGGGACGTCACGCGCACCAGCACGGTCCCGATCTCGGAGCGGCGGACGGCGTCGTGCGTGGCGGGCACCGACATGACGCGGAGGTTGGAGACGAGCGCGGTCAACCGCTCGGACTGCTCGACGATGTGGCGGGCGAAGTCGAGGACCTCGTCCAGCTCGACACGATCCTTCTCCAGCAACAGCTGCGCGAGGCCCTTGATGGCGAACAGCGGCTGGCGCAGCTCGTGGATCTGCTGAGCGGCGAAGCGGCCGAACTCCGCGAGACGCCCCGCCGCCGCCAGCAGATCGCGCAGCCGGGCGACCGTCTCGCCGGGGTCGGCGGTTGCGCTCGCCGGGACGGACTTCGGATCGTCGATCATTGGGTTTGCATATCCGACGGCTTCTTCCACAGGTCCGTCGCCTCCGGCTTCAGCGCCGGCGGCGGGGGCGGGCGGCGCGTGAGGGTCGTGGTCGCCTGCTTCGTGTGCCCGACCAGATCCTCGGCCTCTACCTCGAGCGGCGTCTTACCGACGCCGACCGGCACCGTGACCGAGAACTGTCCGCTCCCGTCGACGGTCGCGGTCTCGAGGCCGCCGGGCGCGCGCACGGTGACGACCGACGACGGCGTCGCGCGGCCCTTGATCTCGGCGTGGTCGCCGTGTCGATCGACGGTCGGCCACAGCACGTTCAGGAACACGTCCTCCGAGATGTGCTCGGGATCCTCGGGCGGCGCGCCGGCCTGGCTCGCGGATGCGCTACCCGCGGGAATCGAGACGGTCTTGCCGCCGGCCGCGAACCGCGCCGTTCCAGCGATGGTCGCGACCGCGACGCGGCCCTTCTCATCGGCTTGCACGACGAACCGGGCCGGTCCTTCGCTGGTGGTCTGCGTGTCGCGCGCGTGGATCGAGAGCGTGCCCGCGCTGCCGACGCGGGCGAGCACCTTGCCGCGGCGGAGGTCGACGCTGGCGCCGCCTTGTCGCGCTGGCCCGGCGGCGCCCGGTGCCTGGTCGGCGGACGTGGCGTTCGCGCCCGCGCCACCCGCCGCGGCAGGCCCGCCGGCGGTCCACGCGTCCAGCCGGATCTCGACGCCGGCGCGCAGCTCGATCTCCGTTCCCGCGGCCAGCCGCAGCACCGCGGCGGACGCAACGGACGTGCGGACGACGTCGGCGCGCGTGAGCTTGTCGCCTTGCTGGATCGGGGCCCAGCCGTCCCCGCGTTGCGCCTCCACCTTGCCGGTCGCGTAGATGACCTCGAACACGTGCGGATCCTCGGCGGGCAGCAGCGCACCGGAGGCGGCCGCGGCGGCCGGTCGATCGCTCGTCAGCGGGCTGCTGTCGGGGCTCTCGAACAGACGTCGCGACACGCGCGTCGCCACCACGACGATTCCGATCGCGATCAGCGCGATGGCGACCGTGCCGATGTTGGCGCGGCGGCTGCTCATGTCCGGTGCGCCTTTCCGGCGTCCGCGGGGAACGTCAGGATGAACCGCGTTCCCGTCCCGGGCGTGCTCTCGACCTGGATGGTGCCGCCGTTGTCCTCGATGATGCGGTGGACGAACGACAGGCCCAGTCCGGAGCCCGAACGGTCGCTGGCCTTCGTCGTGAAGAACGGATCGAAGATGCGCGGCAGGTTCTCGGCGCTGATGCCGGCGCCGTTGTCACCGACGGTCACGCGCACCAGCTTGTTCTCGGTCGCCTTGATCTCCAGGGTCAGCTTCGCGCCGCGCTGACCCAGCATTGCCGAGCGCGCGTTCTGGATCAGCTGGATGAACGCCTCTTCCAGCTGGGTCGCGCTGGCGCGCACGGGCGGCGCCGGTTCGTAGCGGCGGATCACCTCGATGCCCGCCCCGGACAATTCGCTGGGCCCGCACAGCTCGATCGCGTCGTCCAGCGCGCGCGCCAGCTCGATCGGCGCGGTGTCGGTGCCGCTCTGGCGCTGGGCGAGACGCAGCATGTTCTGCACGATCTTGCGGATGCGAAGCGCCTCGCGCTCCAGATCCTGCAGCAGCGGCAGGGCGGGGTGGCCGGCGGGCAGGTCGGCGAGCAGCAGCTGAACGATGCCCAGCGCGCCCGTGAGCGGGTTGTTGATCTCGTGCGCGACGCCGGCGCCCAGCTCGCCCAGCGCGGACAGCGATCGCGATCGCAGCAAGAGGTCCTGCGCCTGGCGCAGCTCGGTGGTCTTGTCCTCGACGCGTTTCTCCAGCGTCTGGTTCCAAGCCATGATCTCGTTGGTCTGCTGGGTGATCTTCTTGCGCGCGCCGTCCAGCGCGATCGCCATCTGGTTGAACGACGTCGCCAGGTTCGTCAGCTCGTCGCTGCCGTCCTGGCCGATGCGCGTCTCCAGGTTCCCGGCGGCGATCTGCTTCGACCCGGCGGCGAGCGCCGCCACGCGGTCGGACAGCCGGCGCGCGAACATCCACGCGGCCAGCGACCCGACGATCACGGACACCATCATCCAGAACAACGTCGCCCACCGGATCAGCGCGACGGGCCGCAGCGCATCGGTCACGGTCCGGTCGACGACCGCGCCCAGGCCCCAGGGCGTCACCGGCGCATACGCGCCGATCAGGTGCCGGTTGCCGTTCACGTACTCGGCGACGACCTCCGACGGCGGCAGCTCGCCTTCGCGCGCGCCCGGCAGGCGCTGCGGCTCCAGCTTCTCGACGCGCGGGATCGACCCGGCCGCGAACAGCCGCCCGCGGCCGTCCAGCAGCTTCACGTCGATGTCGGGCGTCGACAGCGCCGCGACGTAGTTCGCGAGCCGCTTCAACGACACCTCGGCGGCGAGGATCCGCTTGCCGCCGCCGTAGCTGGGATCGAACGCGACGGCCAGCACGACGTGGGGCAAGCGCAGCGGCCCGCCCAGGAAGATCGGACCGATGCCCTGGCCCGCCGACAGCGCCGCGCCCAGCGGCGCCATCAAGCCCACGCCCTCGACGTCGGTGGGGCGCATCGGCTCGTGGTTCTTCAGCGATTCGTAGCGCCCCGGATCTTCCAGCGACGCGGGCTTGCCGATCAGCGCGCCGTGCTCGTCGAACATCGCGACGGCACAGAAGTCGTCGTTCTGGTGATAGACCAGCCACAGCACCTGGTTCAGCGCCTGCGCCGACGGCGGCTCGTTCTGCGCCGAGCGCGTGAGGTCCAGGATGCGCGCGTCCACGCGCAGCATCGACAGGATGTTGTCGACGTGGCTGGATGCGTACCCCGCGACCTGCTTGGCGACGGTCAGCTCGTTCTGTTCCAGCGCCCCACGCAGCGCCCCCTGGCCGATGCGCAGCGAGGAGTATCCGGCGATGGCCACCGGCAACGCCGACACGGCCAGGGCCAGCAGGGTTAGCTTGGTCCGCAGCCTCATGGCGGCCCCGCGCAACCGGGCTGATCGACGCCGCCGTCGGGTGAATCGGTCCCCACGGGCTCGTAGACGAACGGATAGGGTGACACGCTCGTCGCCTGGAGCGGGTCGTCGGTCGCGACGATCAGGACCGGGCCCGGGCCATTCTGTGCCGGCGGCACCACGCCGTCGATTCGCAACGGGCTCACGAACTTCTGGCACAGCAGCTTGAGGTTGCCGATGTAGATCTGCGTCTGGGGATTGCGGAAGTTGTTCCCCGCAACCGAGATCGGAGTGCCGCCGGTGACCGGCCCGCTCAGCGGACTCGCCAAGCGCACGATGGGCGCACCGACGAACTGGAAGGTGAGCGCCGCGCTCTCCGCGTCGCCGTTCGCCACCGTCAACACGGCCGGGCCCGGGTCGTGCTGCGGCATCACCGCGTAGATCGCCGTCGGCGTGATCCCCGTCGGGTTCAGCTCCCGACCGTCGAGCAGCAGCCGCGAACCGTCCGACCAGTCGAGCGGCGCGACGAAGCCCGTGCCCTGGACGACGATCTCCGTGCCGCCGGTGGCCGGCCCGGTCTGGGGCGAGACGTACGACAGCGTCGGGCGCGGCACCAGCCGGAAGCTCGCGCGTGCCGGCGTGGCGCGGTTGCCGGCGGTGTCGTCCGCGTGCGGGTCGACGACCACGGCCGCGTTCTCGTCCGTGGGATCGGGCGCGACGAACTGGTGCTGGCATCGGGCGTGGTGCGGGGGCGGCGAGACATTGCAGACCAGCTCGGCCTTGCCCGGCAGCCCCACGATCGTCGCGCCCAGCGTCGAGAGGAAGCCGTCGCCGTCGTCCGCGACCAGCGCGACGGTCACGCTCGTCCCCGCGGCGATGAGCGCGCGCGGCGCGGGGCGCTCGATGCCGATCATCGGCGCGACGGTGTCGGGACCCAGCGAGACGAAGCCGGCGTCGAGCTGGACGCTGGCGCCGCGCGGGTCGGTGACGACGACGTCGTAGGTGCCCGCCGGGACGCCGGCAGGGATCGTCGCGGAGATCCCCTGCGGCGAGGTCCACGTGACGCTGCCGAGCGCGACGGAATCCGCGTCGGATCCATCGCCGGCGACGGCGCCGGCGACGGGCCGCAGGTGCACCGAGAACGCGCTGCTGTCCTCGTCGGTGGCGGCGGCCATCGTATCGAAGCGGTAGATGGGCCGGAACGAGTCGCCCACGATCGAAGCCGGGAAGGCGACGTCGTTGAACGCGGCAGTGGGCGAGATGGCGGTGACCGTGGCGGTTTGCTCGCTGTTCGCGCTGCATCCCCAGAGGGCACCGATCAGCGGCGCCACCGCGGCGACGCACCTCGTCGGGGTCATCGCCGCGATTCTAAACCAGTTTTCAGCCTTTCAGCGGACGGCGTTCGGTCGTTTTTAATCCAGCTCAGTCGAAGAAGGCCTCCGTGCGGATCTGAGTCCTCCGGTTCACGCCGCGCGAGATCAGCTCACGCTTCAGCTCGGTGATCATCGCGCCGTTGCCGACCAGGTAGAACGTGGGCGCCTGGAAGCGCGGCAGGCGGTCGAGCAGCGCCGGGGTGATGCGGCCCCGGCCTCCCGTCCAGTCCGGGCCGGGCGCCGTCAGGTGGATCGACAGCTCGGCATTGGCTCCCGCCGCCAGGCGCTCGATTTCCTGGCGCGCGAAGATGTCCGCCTCTTGCCGGAGGCCCCAGAAGACGGTCGCGCGGCCGCGCTCGGCGGGCGGCCGGCGGGCCAGCTCGCCCAGCATCGGCATGACGGCAGCGACGCCGGTCCCGGTCGCCGCGAAGACGATGTCGCCGGTATGCGCGCCGTCGAGCACGAAGAACCCGTGCGGTCCGGTCATGTTCACCTGCGTCCCCAGCGGCAGCTCCATCAGGTAGTCGGACGCCTTGCCTTCGGGGATCACCCGGATGATGAAGCGCAGCACGTCGCCGGCGTC
>Ga0070684_100004392_pt1 | contig 10724 bp, 7 predicted proteins | sample KBSC723LmetaG_FD_65653 | JGI IMG/M metagenome (GOLD analysis project Ga0070684, IMG submission 65653) | Corn rhizosphere microbial communities from Kellogg Biological Station, Michigan, USA - KBS C7.2-3L metaG | ecosystem: Host-associated > Plants > Roots > Rhizosphere ...
GAGAATCCGCGCAACAACGCGTCGATCGGCGACGGGATGTACAAGTCGGTCGACGCGGGCGAACACTGGACCCACATCGGCCTCGAGAAGAGCGACAAGATCGCGCGGCTGGTCGTGGACGCCAAGAATCCCGATCTCGTGTACGCCTGCGCGCTTGGCCGCGAGTGGGGCCCGAACGAGGAGCGCGGCGTCTTCAAGACGACGGACGGCGGCAAGAGCTGGAAGAAGATTCTCTATGTCGATGGCCAGACGGCGTGCTCCGACATCGCCGCCGATCCTGGCAACTCGAACATCTTGTACGCCGGCATGTACACGTATCGCCGCTGGGCGTGGCATCTCGAGTCGGGCGGCGGCAACACGGCGGTTTATCGCTCGGTCGACGGGGGCAACACGTGGGAGCGTCTGTCGGGCAAGGACCGCGTGCGCGGACTGCCGAAGGGCGACATGGATCGCATCGGAATCGCCGTCGCGGCCAGTGATCCGAACATCGTCTACGTCGTGAGCGAGACGAAGACGGAAGGAGAGCTGTGGCGCTCGGACGACGCCGGCGATCACTGGCGCGTGGTGAATCGCGATCCGAACATCAACTTCCGTCCATTCTATTACTCGGACATTCGCGTCGATCCGCAGAATCCGAATCGCGTGTTCTCGCTCTCAGGGTCGCTCTACATGTCGGAGGACGGCGGTGCGAACTTCCGCACGATCGCCCGCGACGTGCATGGCGACCACCAGGCGCTGTGGATCGACCCGACCAATCCGCGCTACATCCTGAGCGGCTCGGACGGCGGATGGCAGGTGAGCTACGACGGCGGCAAGAATTTCGAGGTCGTCAACAACTTTCCGTTCACCCAGTTCTATCACATCAACTTCGATATGCAGAAGCCGTACATGACGTGCGGCGGTTTGCAGGACAACGGCAACTGGTGCGGACCGAGCCAGACGCCGTCGGGACAGGGCAACCGCAAGAACGATTGGTACACCGTGTCGGGCGGCGACGGATTCTTTACCGTCCCAGTGATGGACAAGCCGTGGCTCGTCTACTCCGATGCGCAGGGCGGAATGATCAATCTCACCGACACCCGAACTGGCGCGCAGAAGACGATCTATCCGTATCCGAATCGCGTGGGCTCGGTCGGCGACGCGATGATCTCGCACAAGTATCGCTTCAACTGGAATTCTCCGATCGCGTTGTCGCCGCTCAATCCGAAAGTCGTGTACTTCGGCGGCAATGTGTTGTTCAAGTCGACCGATTATGGGTTCTCGTGGCAAGCGATCTCGCCGGACGTCACGACGAACGATCCAAAGAAGCAGGAGAGCTCCGGTGGCCCGATCGTCGTCGACAACACGGCGGCGGAATTCCACTGCACGATCATCACGATCGCCCCGTCGCCCCTCGACTCGAACGTGATCTGGGTCGGCACGGACGACGGCAACGTGCAAGTCACGCGCGACGGCGGAAAGACGTGGAGCAATGTTTTCACAAACGTGCCCGGCCTCAAACCCAACGCGTGGATTCCAACGGTCGACGCGTCGCATTCCGATGCGGGGACAGCATACGTGGCGGCCGATCACCATCAGGACGACGACTACGCGCCGTACGCGTACATGACGACCGACTACGGCAAGACGTGGAAGCGCATCACCGGCGACATCCCGACCAGCGCCGCGTGGGTGCACGTCGTGCGCGAAGATCCGCGCAATCGGAACCTGCTCTACATGGGCACCGAGATGGGCGCGTGGGCGTCGTGGGATCGCGGCGTCCACTGGTCGTCGCTGCGCGGCGATCTGCCGATCGTGCCAGTGCGCGACATCCAAGTGCACCCGCGAGACAACGATCTACTCCTCGCCACGCACGGCCGCGGCCTCTACATCATGGACGACGTGTCGGCCATTCAGAACCTCAGCGCCGCGGAAACCGCCGACGCAACGTTGTTCGACATTCGCCCCGCCATTCGCTGGAGTCAGTGGAATCGCGACGGCAACCTCGGTCAAAAGAAATGGACCGGTGAGAATCCGCCACAAGGCGCGCTCATTACGTACTACCTCAAGTCGCAGCCGCCGGGTGAGGTGAACATCACCATCTCCGATAAAGACGGACGTCCCGTGCGCCGCATGCGTCGCGTCGCCGATGACGCCGGCATCAATCGCGTCGTGTGGGATCTTCGCTACGACACCCCAGCAGGCGGCGGTGGTGGACGAGGTGGTCGCGGCGGCGGTGGTGCGCCCGCGACCGACGCTGCCGGGGCGGACACTTCACTCGCCGCGTTCCGCGCGCGTCGCGCGGCGGCAGCGGCACTCGCGGAAGAACAGGGACCGGGCGAAGAAGCCGGCGGTGGTGGCGGCCGCGGCGGCGGCGGCGGTCTCGAAGTGCTTCCGGGCACCTACACCGTCGCGCTCTCCGTGAACGGCAAACAACTCACCAAGCCGGTGCAAGTCGAGCTCGATCCGCGCTCGGACATGACTCCCGCGCAACTCACCGCACAGTACCAGGCCGCGACGCAGCTCAACGATCTCACGGCGCGCGTGAACCGAGTCGTGACGGGTACCGACGACCTGCTCGCGCAACTCACGTCGCTTCAGACCCAACTCCGCCGCGCGCAAGGGTCGCCCACGGTGGTCGCGACCATCGACACGACCGTCAAAGAGCTCCGTCACTTCCGCGACTCGGTGCTCGCTCGTCCGCTCGCCGGACTCGGCTACCGGCAATACCCGCGGCTCCGCGAAGAAGTGCAGACGGTATCGGGGATGGTGAGCCGGCCCATGATGCCACCCACGGCCGGCGAGCTATTGCGCATGGGCGAGCTCAAGGCCGAGGCGGATCAAGCGCAGGCCCGGCTCGACGGGATCATTCAGAATCGAGTATTGAAGATCAATCAAGCGCTGGCGGCGACGCCGCACGTCATCACGCCGCAGGTGAGGCCGATCGTGCCTTGACGGACCACGACGGGGCGACGCCGTAGCTCAGGTCCTGCTTCAGGCTCTCGAAGGTCATACCGTGCTTTGACACCACGAGGGCGGAAGGCGTTGACCGCACGCCCTCCGCCCTCGCCAACAATCCGTAGAGGAAACCGCTACTGCCGGCAGGCCCCCATCGGGTCGGGCTTGGGGTGATCGACGACGACCCGGTGATCGAGATTGGCCACCCGCATTGCCAGCGCGGCAATGAAGTTGTCGACGCGCGCCATGTGATCGTAGTCGATGTACTGGGGCTCGTCCGTCACTTGGTGGTAATCGGAATGTCCGCCCGTCGTGAAAAACGCGATCGGAATACCGTAGCGTGCGTACTCGTAGTGGTCACTCCGGCAGTAAATGTTCGCCGGATGCCCGTTCGCGTCGATGGAGTAATCGAACGCAAGGCCGTGCTTGCCCTCGCTGTTCACCTTCTCGATGATGTCACCGAGCTCCGTCGACAGCCGCCGCGACCCCACGACCTGCAGATAATTCGGGTTGCCGTGAATCTCGGCGCCCTCTTTGGTCGTGCCGGTCATGTCCCAGGCGTCGCCCCGGCCGACCATGTCGATATTGAGCTGAGCGACGATCGAGTCACGCGGCACGGTGGGATGGTCGGTGAAATAGGCGGAGCCCAGGAGTCCCTTTTCTTCGCCGACGTGCCAGACGAAAAGCACCGACCGCTTCGGATGCGGATTCTGCGACACGAGCTTCTCGGCGATCTCGAGCACACTCACCGAACCCGAGCCGTCGTCGTCCGCGCCGTTGGAGATGGAATCGGGACGGCTCGTACCAGGATGCGCCGCGCGCCAGTCCGCGAGGAGTTTGTCGACCTCTGACTGCTGCTCGGCGGTGGCGCGCTTGCCTTGATCCTCCGCGCCGCCCGGACGCACGATGTGATTGAAGATGCGAATCGAATCGTGATCGACCGGCGTGTGATTGAAGCCGACGTGGTCGTTGTGCCCACCGATCGCGACGTACTCTCCTTTGAGCTTCGCGTCGCTGCCCGGAAGAATTGCCACGACGTTGCGGGCGGGAAACGGAACGGGATCGATCTTGGAGCGGACGCTGAATGAAATCGTCTTGCCGATCGCTCCGGGCTTGAGCTCGGCAAGAGGCTGGTCGAACATCTTGGCCGCCGCCGTCGTCGAGAAGTACATCGTCGCTCTCGCGACGGGTTTCACGCTCGGGTTGTCGACGAACTGGCTCGGTCTGGCGGCGAACGGAAGTATTTGCGCTGGCAGGACGAGGCCCGCGGCGATCGCCGTCTGCGTCATTCGAATCAGCCCGCCGATAACGCGCAAGGTGTTTGGGCCAAACCCAAACACGACGACCTTCCCTTCCATCTGATCGGGTGAGATGACGGCGGAATCGCCCAACACGCCGCCGTACACCACTGGCACGTCCGTCCCGGTCGCGAGCTCGGGGCTCGCCCCGGCCCAATCGGTGATGATCGCCAACGGTGCTCCCGCGACCGTTACGGTGGACGCCGAGTCGATCATGCGGGTCTTGAATGGGATCGTCTGGAAATACCCGCCGCTATCGCCGGCCGGCATCAGACCGAGTCGCTTGACCTCGGCCGCGATATAGTCCGTTCCCTTCACGTTGCCGATCGTGCCCGCCTCGCGGCCTTGCATCGAGTCGTCGGCGAAGATGTAGAGCCGCGTCATGAGATCGGCGGCGGTAATGGCCGCGCTCGTGGGCTGCGGCGTATGCTTGAGCGGCAGCGTCGTGGCCGGCTGCGGAACGACAGCGGACGGCCCGGGCTGCGCGGCTTGAGCACCGAGCAAGGCGGGGATCAAGAGGATTGATGATGCGAATACTGCAGATCTCATAACGGACCTGATTGAGGTGAGACTACGCTGTGCGGCGATTGGCGCCGCGTTACGGGCGTCTCTCAAGATACTCGCCGGCCAAGAAATCGTTCGTCAAAACTCGAGCGTCGACAGATAGCGGTAATCCGCTCCCGCGCTCGCCAACTGATCCAACGCACCCTCTTGTTCGACGTACAACGGCTTGCGCTGGATATCGGGAATCGCGGCGAGCAGACGTCGAACATCCAGCACGCCTTTGCCGAGCTCCGTGTCGTGCGAGTGATCGGCGACGACGTCTTTGATGTGGAAACTCCAATAGCGGTTACGATATCGTTTGAGGTAGGCGAACGGGTCGCCGCCACCCTGCGCCATGTTACCGACATCGAGCTGCAGGCGGACGACCGATGGATCGGTGCGCTCGACAAACACGTCGTAGGGAATCGTGCCGTCGATCGGCTTCATGTGATCGGGCTCGTTGTGAAAGGCGAGCCAGATGCCGGCGCGACGCGCCACGGCGCCCGCCGCATTGAACCGATCCGCCCATTCACGCCAATCGTCGAGCGACCGTTGCGTGTCGACGGTGAGACTCGGGACGATGAGATACTCGTGACCCAGCATTTTGGCGATGTCGAGGCTGCGCTGCCAACCCACCAGAATGACCGCCGGCGAGATGTGCGCGGACGGCGCGCGCAGACCTTCGTGATCGAGTGTCGCCCGGACCTGTTGAGGCGTCCGACCAAAATTGCCCATCGACCATAAGAGCTCGACGTCGGTGTACCCGATCGCGCGCACCGCGGCGAGCGTCCGCTCGGGGTCCCTGCGCATGGCGTCGCGCACGGAATAGAGCTCGAGGCCGATGCGATCGAGGCGCGTGCGCGCTGTGAGACGCCGCGCCACGGACGCGCCGGCCACGGTTGCGGTGAGCGAATGAACGAACGAGCGTCGGTCCATTGCGGCCTCTTCGGAAACGGTGCCATAATCTACCGCCGATCACGTCCCACCCACACGGAGCCCTCATGTCGACGCACGTCAGAGTTCTCGGCTGGTTGCACATCATCTTCGGCATTGGTGGATTGTGCAGCGCACTGCTCGTATTCGGCGGGTCGATGATCGGCGCTCTGTTTTCCGGGAGCGTCATGGGCATGCTCGGCGCAGGCATCGGTGGCACAGCGGCGGCGATGTTAATCGCGCTGTTCTCGGTGCCAACCCTCCTCGCGGGCTACGGGTTGCTCAAGCTCCGGCCGTGGGCACGCACGCTGACGATCGTACTCGCGATCTTCGAATTGATTCGATTTCCATTCGGAACGATCCTCGGCATTTACAGCTTGTGGGTGTTGCTGAGCAGCGAAGGCGCCGCGCAGTTCCAGTCACAGCCCTACTAACGGGCCGACATCCGCGGTCGTCGCCGGCGACGCATGACGAATTCGCTCGAATGGAAGCCGACGCCGCGCCTGTTGCGACTCCTGCTCGCATTGCTTGGCGTGGGTTTCATGGGGATCGGCGCCGCCATTCTCATTCGATTTCCCGAATGGCGAGCGGCCCGCACCGGCGCCGTCGTGACGATCGCCGTGGGGTTGGGAGCGGTCGTGCGAGCCGCACGCGGAGATTCCACTCGGCGTTGACGGACTAAGCCTTCGGCCAAAAACCGGCGGTCCCGGTCGTATCGATCCGATTCGCCGACCCGCACGGCCGCGTTCGCCGCCGATAACTGTCTGGCCCGTCGACGGTTGGCTCCTTCGCGTCGCACAAGCTCACGTCTTGCATTAGAGACGAGCGGAGTGCTCGCAGGAGCTCGTCACGCGACTCTTCCCTGGCTGCGCGACGGAACACACGAAGGGTCACCTCGGGATCAAACATTATGCGAATTCAATATCTCCTCACGATTGCCGGCCTGAGCGCGTTGCTGGCGGCGCCGCTCGCGGCTCAAGATCCAGTCAAGAAGGTCGGCGACGAAACGCATCACGTCCTCAAGAAGACCGGCAACGCCGTGAAGCAAGGCGCCAAAGATGCCGGAAGCGCCACCCATCACACGCTCAAGAAGGCCGGCAATGCCACCAAGGCCGAGTTGGGCGACGCGACGGGAATTCACACGGTCGGCGGCGAAGTCGGCAAAGCAGCCCAGGGCGTGAGCCATACAGGCAAGCATTTGAGCCGCAAAGCCAAGCACAGTCTCAAGAAGCACAAGGCCGAGGCGCACGCGGATCTCACGAAAGCGGGCAAAGACGCCAAGGCGGACGTGAAGAAGCCCGACTAAGCGTGTCGGCATGACGGCCGGACCCGTTGCTCCGGCCGTCATCGGTTGCCTGTTGCAAACGGGCTCGAGCGCGGTAGAATCGATGCGGTCCGCGATTGCGACTGCAGGTTCCCGCCTCGTGAGGTTCGACATGACAGGACTCAGCGCGCTGTGGCTCCCGATCCTCGTGTCCGCTGTCCTGGTGTTCCTCGTGAGCTCTGTCATTCACATGCTGTCGCCCTGGCACAAGAACGATTATCCGCGAATGCCGAACGAAGACGCGGCCATGGACGTGCTTCGTCCGCTCGCGATTCCGCCGGGCGATTACATGGTTCCACGCCCGGCAAGCCGCGAGGATATGCGCTCGGCCGCCTTCGCCGAGAAGCTCGCCAAGGGCCCGGTCTTCGTGGTCACCATCCTTCCCAACGGCATGATGTCGATGGGCAGGAATCTCGGACTCTGGTTCGTGTATTTAGTCGTGGTCGGAATTTTCGCCGCATACATTGCCGGGCGCGCATTACCGGCGGGCGCGGATCCGTGGCGGGTCGCACAATTCGCCGGCGCGACGGCGTTCTCAGGATACGTGCTCGCGCTCTGGCAGATGTCGATCTGGTATCGGCGCGCGTGGAGCACGACGATCAAGGCGACGGTCGACGCGTTGATCTATGCGGCGCTCACGGCGTTCGCGCTGGCGTGGCTCTGGCCGCGATAAGGGGCTGGTCGCGTTGCCAAGCGGACCCGCCTCACTCGCTGTGAACAGAGAATGAACACGGATGTGACGGGATGAATCCGGATGTAACGGTTGACTCCTCTACGGCCGGATTCCGCGGGCAACGAGCCGCGATGTTTTGGGAACAGTTGCGCGGGAGTCGCTGATAGCATCCCGAGCGGCCGTCCAAAAGAAATCGTCCGGGCTCGTCGCGCAGGGAACTCTCGCCGCACTCGGAGCAATCCGGATTCATCCCGTCTCATCCGTGTTCAAATAACTGTTATGGCCGGCCCGAGGTTGTTGAGTCGTGCATGTAATCCTCACGAATCGGTAACATGGCCGACCATCGCCACCGGTTCGCCCTTCCCCATCGCCGGCGAGACGACGACGTACGTCACCAGCCCGGAAATGGGCGAACGCACTTCCGCGATCAGATCACCGAAGTAATCGGTCAGGCGACCGAGCAGCGTGCCCGCTTCGACGGTTTGATCGGGCGACACCGCCGGATGCCACGTTCCCGTTTCAGGGCTCGTGAGCACGTGCGACGGCTCGATCCACCGCGGACGCTCGACCATCTCCCTCGGGCCGGCGAGCATGCCGAGGTGTCGCATCACGCGAAAGGCGCCGCGCACGTTGAGTGCGACCATCTCCTCTGTGGGCACGCCTACGCCGCCGACTTCCGTCGTCACCGATGGTTTTCCGCGCACATGTGCCGTGTTCGAGCAGAACAGCGACGCATTCGGATCACTCGGCCGGCCGCGATCGATCACGATGTGGTCTAGACCGAACGCCAATGCCATGGCACGCGCCGCATCGTCGACCCGATCGTCGAGTCCGAGCTTGTTCCAGTACGAGTATGGCCGCAGCGCTTCGTTTCCGTCGCCCGAGTGCATATCGACGAGATACTCGCACTGATCGATCACCTGCGTGGTGATCGCGTGCGCGATGCGCTCGGATGCGGTTCCATCGACTCGTCCCGGAAATACGCGGTTCAGATTCTTCTGGTCCCACGGCCCGCGGTAGATCGTGCGATGCGTGAACGACGGAAGATTGGCGACGTGCACGATGATGACGATACCACTCAATTGAGCGGGATCGAGCTCGCGACGCACGCGCTGGAGCGCCATGATGGGCGACGGCTCCGATCCATGAATACCGGCGACCAGCGCGAGCACGGGCCCGTCGCGCTGGCCCGTCATGACCGTCACCGGAATCGTCGTCGCGGAGTCGACGCCCGGCGGCACCTCGATGAACCCCGACACGCGCTCGCCCGCGCGTCCAGCCACGGAACCAACCTGGATTGCTTTCATGTGAAGTCTGAGGAATAATCTGTCGGTATCGTCGCGCCGAAGATCGCTGGAGGCCGCTCGCGCGGCAACCTGAACGCCCAAGAACGCGGCGCACGACAACGACTCGCTTTGTGAATCGACGCTCCTTTCTGCAGCTCTCCGCGACCTCGCTCGCCGCGTGCGCACTCCCGCACGGCGGCACCGCGTCGCCAGTCACGCGCCCGCGTCCCTCTCGAGCGCAGCTCGATTGGCAGCGTGACGAGCTCGCGCTGTTTCTGCATTTCGGCGTCAACACGTTCACTGATCGCGAGTGGGGCGATGGACGCGAAAGCCCAAGCATCTTCGATCCCTCGCGGCTCGACGCGCGACAGTGGGCACGTGCTGCACGCAGCGCCGGCGCGCGCGCACTCATCCTCACCGCAAAGCACCACGATGGCTTTTGCTTGTGGCCGACGCGCACGACACAACATTCCGTGGCTACGAGTCCGTGGCGCTCGGGCCACGGCGACGTCGTGCGCGAATTCGTCAACGCGTGTCGCACCGAGGGGTTGAAGGCGGGACTCTACCTCTCGCCGTGGGATCGAAACAATCCGCTCTACGGCGATTCGGCGCGCTACAACGATCTGTACTGCGACCAACTCACCGAGCTCCTCACGCAATACGGACCGATTGCCGAGGTGTGGTTCGACGGCGCGAACGGTGAAGGTCCGAACGGGCGACGACAAGCGTACGATTGGCCGCGCGTCTTCGCACTCGTTCGCCGATTGCAACCATCGGCCATCATGTTTTCCGACGCTGGCCCCGACGTGCGTTGGTGCGGCAACGAGAACGGCGTTGCCGGTGATCCGAACTGGTCGACGGTGAATCCGGCAGTCGTGACATATCCGGGCGCCGAAGGTCCAGGCGTGTCCAGCGAGCTTCTGCACGGCGATCCCGCCGGCAGCGTGTGGCGTCCGGCGGAAGTGGACGTATCGATTCGCCCGGGCTGGTTCAACCACGAGAGCGAAGATGAACGCGTTCGGTCGGTCGACAACCTGGTGAATCTGTATTTCTCGTCCGTCGGGCGAAACGGAAAGCTGCTGCTCAACGTACCGCCGACGCGCAGCGGTCAACTGCACACGATCGACGTCGCACGTCTCACGAGCTTTCGCGAGCGGCTCGACACGCTGTTCGCGCGGGACGTCGCGTCGAACGCACGACGAACGTGGCGCGTCACCGGCCCGCGCTCCGCGGAGCTCGAGCTCGATCTCGGCACGTCCGCGCTCGTCGGAGTCACGCGACTCCAAGAAGACATCACGAAGGGACAGTCGGTGGCCAAATACACAATCTTTGGTTCGACGGATGACGCGTGGCGTGAGCTCGCGCGCGGCACCACGGTCGGCTACACCAAGCTCGATCGCATCGCCCCAACGACCATTCGCCGAGTGAAAGTCGTGATCGAGGACGCCGTGGCGACGCCGGAGCCTGTCGCACTCAAGGTATTCGCGGCTGAATGAGCGCGGCGCGTGCGCGCCGCGGCGGATGACTACCGCACCACGAGCTCGCCGCGCAGGCGAATGTCTTTGGACGACGCGCCAATCATGATGCGGAATGCACCCGGCTCGACGACCCAGTGCATGTCGCGATCGAGCATCTGCAATTGCTCGCGCGACAATCGGAACGTCAGCTCGCGTTCCTCGCCGGGCTCGAGGTGCACGCGCTGAAATCCCTCGAGCTGCATGACGGGCCGC
>Ga0070684_100004398_pt1 | contig 10719 bp, 10 predicted proteins | sample KBSC723LmetaG_FD_65653 | JGI IMG/M metagenome (GOLD analysis project Ga0070684, IMG submission 65653) | Corn rhizosphere microbial communities from Kellogg Biological Station, Michigan, USA - KBS C7.2-3L metaG | ecosystem: Host-associated > Plants > Roots > Rhizosphere ...
CGGGCTGAAACGGCCGGGCCGGAGCGACATTCCACTCGTGCTCGCGCTCGGCGCGACCGCGGTCGCCGGCTACAACGCGCTCTTCCTGTACGGGCTCGAGCTGGCGCCTGCCTCGGACGGGGCGATCATCGTCCCGGGCCTTGCCCCGGTTTTCTCGATGCTGATCGCCTGGCTCGTGCTCGATGAGCGGATCGGCGGCCGAGGGCTCGCCGGCCTCCTGCTGGCGTTCGCCGGGGTGACGGCGGTCATCCAGCCGAGCGGCGGTGTCGATCGTGACCGCGTGCTCGGCGCACTGCTCTTCGTCGCGGGTGCGGCCTGCTGGGGCGTGTACTCGGTGCTCGGCAAGAGCGCAACCGCGCGTTTCGGCGCGGTCACGGCCACGCTCTACGCGACTGCGACCGGCGCGCTCATGCTGCTCCCGTTCAGCATCGGCGAGTCAGGCTGGTCGAAGCTCGCGGGCGGCGACGCCGCGGCCTGGGTCTCGATCGTGTACCTGGCCGTCTTCGGGACCGTTCTCGCGTTCGTGTTCTTCTACGAGGGCGTGAGCCGGATCGGCCCCTCGCGGGCGACGGCATTCGCACTCCTCGTCCCGATCTTCGGTGTTCTCGGCTCTGTGCTCGTGCTCGGGGAGTCGATCGGCGCCGGCACGCTCGTCGGCGGCATCGCGATCCTCGCCGGGCTCTGGCTCGTCCAGAAGCCGGCGCCTGTGAAGGAAGCTCCACCGAAAGGCGAGCTCGTCCCGGACTAGGCTCCGCGGTGCGATGAGCGGCGCCATCGAAGAGCGGCTCGCGCGCCCGTCGGTGATGGGCGTGGTCAACGTGACCCCGGATTCGTTCTCGGACGGAGGCGTCAACTTCCGGGCCGAGGACGCCGTCGCCTCGGCGCGCCGCATGGTCGAGGAGGGCGCCGCGATCGTGGACGTCGGCGGCGAGTCGACGCGCCCGGGCTCGGAGAGCGTCTCCGCCGAGGAAGAGCTGCGCCGCGTCGGGCCGGTGCTCGAGCAGCTCGAGGGCGTTCCGGTTTCGATCGACACCGCGAAGGCCGAGGTTGCGCGGCGCGCGATCGAGCTCGGAGCCGAGCTCGTGAACGACGTGACCGCGCTGCGAGGCGATCCCGAGCTGGCGGAGGTCGTCGCCTCGTCGGGCGCGTTCCTGTGCCTGATGCACATGCAGGGCGAGCCGCGGACGATGCAGGACCGCCCGACCTACGAGGACGTGGCCGCCGAGGTCGCGTCGTTCCTCGAGGAGCGCCTCGCGTTCGCAGTCGGCGCGGGGATTCCCGAAGAGCGCATCTGCCTCGATCCCGGCTTCGGCTTCGGCAAGACGGTCGAGCAGAACTTCGAGCTTCTCGGCCGACTCGACAGGGTCGTCGCGCTCGGGCGGCCCGTGCTCGTGGGCCTCTCGCGCAAACGCTCGCTCGGCCGGATCCTCGGCGACCCGGACGCGACCACGGGGCCGCTGTCCGCCAGCCTGGCGGCAGCCGTCGAGGCCTACGAGCGAGGCGCCGCGATCTTCCGCGTGCACGACGTTCGCGAGCACGTCGAGGCACTGACTGTCGCCGCAGCGGTCCCGCGATGATCCTCGAGCTCGAAGGCCTCGCCGTCTTCGGCCGGCACGGCGTGCTCGAGGAGGAGCGGCGCGACGGGCAGGAGTTCCTCTACGACATCCGGATGGACGTCGGCGACGCCGGCGCGTCGGACCGGATCGAGGACGCGGTCGACTACCGCATGGTCGCCGACTGTGTGCGCGAGGTCTCGGCGAGCCGGGACTTCAACCTGATCGAGGCGCTCGCGAGCGCCGTCGCCGACGCGCTGATCGAGCGATTCCCGTTGAGCTCGGTGCGCGTGCGTGTGACCAAGACGAGCCCGGCGGGCGTCGGCGCCCGCCATGCGATCGTCAGTGTCGAGCGGGCTTCGCGTTGACGACCGAGACGGAGAGCACGTACCTGTTCCCGGCCGGGTGCCGGGAGGCGTTGGCGTTGCCGCCCGCGTAAGCCGCCTCGGCGTAGAAGTAGGCGCCGCCGCCGCTCGTGTTCCGCACCCGCAGGCGGTCGCGCTTCGTCCCGGATCGCTCCGAGAGCCCGCGCGAGTCTCGTTTTCGGGCGCGTCCGGTCTCGAGCACGCTCGTCGTCTTCGGCCCCCAGAGTGCCAGGTCCGCGTCGCCGTCGATCGGCGCCAAGGCCACCGAGGCCGCCTTGCCGCGCGGGATCCAGAAGCGGTACACGTCGCGCGGGTCGTCGCCACGGTCGAGCCGTGCGGAGATGCTCCCGGTCTTGTGTCCCGCGAACGTCAACGGCGCCGCCGCGCGGTGCAGGATCCCGCCCGGCTTGATGTACGAGACGTCCTCGTTCGGCTCCTGGGGATCTCGCGGGGGCGGGCCCGTGGCGAGCGCTGCCGGAATGTCGAGCCGCCCGAAGCCCGAGAACGGGTCGAACCCCGGCGTCCACGTGTCCTGGGCGGACGCGCGCATGATGTCGAACACCTGCGACGCGTCGAGGTCGGGGCTCACCGTCCAGACCCAGTCCGCGGCGGCTGCGACCATCGGCGACGCGAAGCTCGTCCCGTCGAACTGGTCGTAGTTGTCCGGCGGATGGAGCGAGGTCGGAACCGCGACCCAGATCCGCTCGCCCGGTGCCGACAGGTCGACGTGCGGCGAGCCGGTCGAGAAGAACGACGGGACGCCGGTCGAGTCGAGGGAACCGACGGTCAGGACGTGGGGGAGACCGGCCGGATACTCGGGCGGGTTGCCGTTCTGGCGGCTGTTCCCCGCGGCGGCGACGATGAGGACGCCCGCGGCCTGTGTGACTGCGACCATGCGGTCGATCAGCGGGTTGCGGATCTCGGAGCCGAGGCTGAGGTTGACGACGCCGGGCCCGAGGCGGATCGCCGCGTCGAGGCCGTGGATGACGTCCCCGGCGGTGATCCCGAGCCCGGTCGGGCTCGCGTCCCAGAGGTAGAGGTTCGCCTGCGGATAGACGCCCACGACGCCGAGGTTGTTCCTGGGCGCGGCGGCGACGGACGCGACCGCGGTCCCGTGCTCCTCGTTCTGGCCGGACGTGCTCTGGCGGTTGAGCGGCGTCGTCGACGGGCGGCCGGCGAATTCCTCGTGCGTAAGGTCGACGCCGGTGTCGATGATCGTCAGCGGCTTGCCCGGCCCGGGCGGGACCGCGCCGTCCGAGTGGACGAACGGGATCCACCAGTCGGTTCCCTCGGCCGGTGGCGCTTGCAGCCTCGTTATCGGCTGGTCGGGCGTGGCCTCGCTGACGAGACCCGAGCGCAGCAGGCCGGGAAGAACCTGCAGCGCCGAGCGCGTCGGCACGCGCCAGATCGGCAGCGAGGACGCGATCTTGACGCCGCCCGCCTTCCTCAGCGCCGGCCCCGCGCCGGGCTTCGCCAGGACGAGCCCGTCCCGGTAGGGCGCGAGCTGGTGCGCGAGGGCGCTTCCCGCGAGCGCCGTGGACGGCACGGCGAACGCGAGAGCACCGAACACGAAGATGACCCCGAAACGCTTCAAGCGGCGAAGATAGCAGCGGTGGCGAAAACTGCTTTTGTCGGTATCGGCTCCAATCTCGGAGACCGTGAGGAGAACCTGCGCCGCGCGATCGAGCTGCTGGGGGCAGAAGAGGGCATCGAGGTCACAGCCGTCTCCGAGCTTCGGGAGACGGAGCCGGTCGGGCCTGTGAAGCAGGGGCCGTTCCTGAACGGCGCCGTCCGGATCGAGACCGATCTCTCGCCACAGGAGCTGCTCGAGCGCCTCCTTGCCGTCGAGCAGCGGCTCGGGCGCGTGCGCACGCAGCGCTGGGGCCCGCGCACGATCGACCTCGACCTCCTGCTGTACGGCGATCTGTACGTCGACGAGCCTGGGCTGACCGTCCCGCACCCGCGGCTCCACGAGCGCCGTTTCGCGCTCGAGCCGCTCGCAGACCTGGCTCCCAGCCTCGAAATACCGGGGAAAGGCCCGATTTCCGCTTTGCTCGCGGAGCTAGAATGACGGCATGTCGAACATCGACGAGCTCGACGAGTTCGAGGCGGAGCTCGAGCTCCGGCTGAAGCGCGAATACTCCGACGTCTTCGAGCTGTTCCGGTTCTGCGTGCTGACGCAGGACGCGACGTATCTCTGCAACAAGCTCGACCTCAACTACTCGCCGCAGCCCAGCTACCCGTTCTACCACCTGAAGATGGAGGACGTCTGGGTCTGGGACAAGAACCGCCCGACGAGACTGATCCCGCGGGCGGAGATCTACACGTCCAGCGACGTCACGGTCGAGGAGCTGCGCGGAGAGGGCGGCGGGCCGAAGCTGACCGCCGAGGCGCTCGCGGAACGGATCGGCGAACCGCTCGCCGGCGAAGACGAGCTCTAACCGGTCAGCGACATAGTCGTCTAAATGGACGACATGCCGCGACGGGTGTGGCTCTCACTCGTGATGCTGGCGACCGGGGCAGCGCTGATGGTGGTTGCCCAGCTCGCCGGCGCGGCGCGTGACCGGACCGGCGGGATCTTCAGGGTCGGGACGACCGGCGCCTCGGTCCAGATCGACCCGCAGCTCTCGTACGTCTCGACCGGCTGGTGGCTCGAGTACGCGACCGCGGCGAAGCTGTACAACTACCGGCCCGGCGGCAAGCTCGTCCCCGAGGTCGCCTCGAGCTTCAAGGTCTCGCAGGACGGCCGGAAGTACACCTTCTTCATCCGCAAGGGCTTCAGGTTCAGCGACGGCACGCGCGTCACGCCGGCCAGCTTCACGTATGCGATCGACCGCGTCGCGAACCACGACCTCGGCTCACCCGGCGCTCAGTTCATCACCAACTCGAGCGACGGGGGTGTCGACATCGCGGGCGCGCTGGTCGTGAACGAGGGCAACGGGACCCGGGTCACCGGCGCGCAGGCGCGCGGCAACAAGCTCGTCATCAAGCTGAACCGGGCGAGTGGGAAGCTCATTTCGGTCCTGACGCTTCCGTTCTTCCAAGCTACCTCGAGGAAGCTTGCGCTCGACCGCGAGGCCGTCAGCGTGACGAGCATGAACGACCTACCCACCGCCGGGCCCTACGCGTTCGCGCTCAACGACCCGAACAGGCTGACGTCACTCCGCCGCAACCCGTACTGGAAGCGCGGCCCCGGGCGGACGGCAGCGCGAAATCTCGTCGGCGTCGACCTGCAGTGGAACCTCGACGAGCGGACCGCGTTCGAGCTGGTCAACGCGAACCAGTTGGACGAGGGGCCGTTGCCGGCCTCGGAGGTCGAGAGCGTCGCCAGGCGATACGGCGTCAACCGAACGAGGTTCTGGGCGAAACCGGTGGGCTGCCTGGGCTGGATCGCGTTGAACACGAGGGAGGGGCTCTTCAAGGACAACCCGTCTCTGCGACAAGCCGTGAACTGGGCGATCGACCGCACCGACTTCCTCGCGAACGCGAGCCCTTACTCGATGACCCCCTGGACGCATCTGATTCCCCCCGGCTTTCCCGGTTCGATCACGAAGCCGGCCCTCCAGCCGTACGGAGCACGAGCGGACATGAACAAGGCGCGTCAGATCGCCGCCGGCCACTATGGGGACGGGCACGTCGTGCTGGCGTACCGAGCAGGCGGCCCACCTAACCCGAGAGTGGCGGTTGTGCGGCGCAATCTCACGGATCTCGGCCTGGACGTGACCCTGGCGCCCTTCTTCGATTATCCACCCCCGTCGTCGGAGTGGGATCTGTTGCTCGGGTACGGCTGGTGCCTGGACGCGACTGCCGATCCGGGCGACTTCGTGACCGCCGTCAAGGCGAGTCTCAGCCCGGCGTACGTGACCAAGCTGACGAACGCCGACCGCCTCACCGGCCAGAAACGCATCCATGCTCTCGGCAGGCTCGACGTCGAGATCATGAAGAACGACGCTCCGCTCGTGGTCACGAACGCCTACAACAACCGCTTCTACTTCTCGAGCAGAGTTGACCCGAAGAGCCTCAAGTACCACGCCGTGTACCAGGACTGGAGCATTCCCTCGCTGGCGCTGAAGTAGATGCGGCTCTGGCTCTCGCTCGCGATGCTCGCCGTCGGCGGCGCGCTGCTGGCCCTCGCGCAGCTCGCCGGCGCGGCGCCTGAGCAGAAAAGCGGAGTCTTGAGAGTCGGGACGACGGGCGCTTCTGTGCAGGTCGATCCGCAGCTGGCGTACATCACGACGGCGTGGTGGCTCGAGTACGCGACGGCGGCGAAGCTCTACAACTACCCGGACAAGCGTGGGCCTGCGGGGAGCCTTCTCCAGCCGGAGGTCGCCTCGGGCTTCAAGGTCTCGAACGGCGGGAAGCGCTACACGTTCTTCATTCGCAAGGGCTTCCGGTTCAGCGACGGAACGCCCGTGACCGCTAGGAACTTCGCCTACGCGATCGACCGCGTCGCGAACCACGACCTGGCATCGCCCGCCGCGTACTGGATCACGGATCCCAATGGGACGGACATCGTGGGCGCCAAGGACGTCATGGACGGGCATGGGACACATGTCAGCGGCGTACGGGTTCGGGGCAACCGGCTGATCATCAACCTGACCGAGCCGGATGGCACGTTCATGTCAAAGATCACGATGCCGTTCTTCCAGGCGACCTCGACCGAGCTCCCTATCGATCGCGAGGTCGTCGAAGTCGACAGCGCCGAGGACCTGCCTTCAGCTGGCCCCTACACGTTCACTCGCAACGATGTGAATCGGCTGACTTCGATCCGGCGGAACCCGTACTGGCGTCGCGGTCCCGGACGGCAGCGCCCGCGAAACCTGACCGGTCTCGACCTGCAGTGGAACCTGAACGAGCAGACCGCGTTCAACCAGGTGCTCGCCAGCGAGATCGACGAGACGCCGTGGGTGCCGGCTGCGTACGGCTTCGTCATGGGGGGTCGATTCGGGGTGAATCGGACCCGTTTCTGGTCGATGCCCGTCAACTGCACCGGGTACCTGGCGATGAACATGTCGAATCACCTGTTCAAGGGCAACGTGAAGCTGCGCCAGGCGATCAACTACGCGATCAGCCGGCGCGAGTACGTCGATCAAGCCGGTCCGTATGCCGGCCGTCCGTGGACGCATCTCTTCAATCCGGGTGTGCCGGGGTGGCGCAACGTGAACCCGTATCCGGTCGATCCTGATTTGCACAAGGCGAGAGCCCTGTCAGCGGGGCACTTCCGCGACGGCAAGATCAATTTCTTCTACTGGTCGAGCGGCACGGTCGGCCCAGCTCAGGCGCAGATCGTCCGCCAGGACCTGATCAACCTCGGCTTCGAGCCCGCGAACATCACCATGACCGGCTATTCGGGCGGCATCTACTACCCGCCAGCCGAGCGGGACAACCCCTTCGACCTCATCACGGCCGGCTGGTGCTCGGACTACCCCGACCCGTTCGACTGGATCAACGTGCTCTTCTATGGAGGGTTCATCAAGGTCGACAACAACGACAACTACTCGTACATGGACGTGCCGAGGTGGAACCGGAAGATGGAGGCGGCCGCGAAGCTCGTCGGGCCGAGGCGGTTGAAGATCTACGGCCAGATGGATCTCGACCTGATGCGCGATGTCGCGCCAATCGTCGTCACGCGGACTTACAACAACCGCTACCTCTTCTCGGACCGCGTCGATCCGAAGCACCTCGTCTACCAGGGGATCTACTCGGACTGGAGCATCCCCGCGCTCGCGCTGAAGTAGGCTCGGCTCATGCTCCTGGCCGTCGACGTCGGCAACACGCAGACGGTCCTCGGGCTCTACGACGGCGCCCGCCTGACCGAGCAGCGGCGGCTCGCGACCGACTCGAGCCGGACCGGGGACGAGCTCGGCGCGCTGCTCGGGGAGATGCTCGACCTCGAGTCCGTCGACGGGATCTGCCTCTCCTCGACGGTGCCGGCGCTCGTCCGCGAGTTCGAGCTCTTCGCCGAGCGCTGGGCGCAGGCGCCGATCCTCGTCGTCGGGCCGGGTGCGAAGACCGGGATCCCGGTGCGTTACGACGACCCGCGCGAGGTCGGGCCCGATCGCGTGGTCAACGCCGTCGCGGCGCGCGACCGCTACGGCTCGCCGGTCATCTCGGTCGACTTCGGGACGTCGACGAACTTCGACGTCGTCTCGGCCGCCGGCGACTACGTGGGCGGCGTGCTCGCGCCCGGGATCGAGATCTCGATGGACGCGCTCTTCGCGCGCGCGGCTCGCCTGATGCGGATCGACTTCAGCGAGCCGCCGACCGTGATCGGGAAGACGACCGTGCACAGCCTCCAGTCGGGGCTCGTCTACGGGTTCGCGGGCCAGGTCGACCGGATCGTCGAGGAGATCCGCGGCGAGCTCGGGTCGGAGGCGCCGACGGTCGCGACCGGCGGTCTCGCGGAGCTGATCGTGCCGCACACGAAGACGATCGAACGCGTCGACCCCGACTTGACGCTCGAGGGCCTCAGGCTCCTCTGGGCGCTGAACGCCTAGCGGCGCAGCCAGTCGCGCAGGCGAGCGACGAGCGACGGACGCCGTTCAGCGCGAAGACGCTCATCGCGTGCCGCTTCCCGCTTGGCGAACGCGCGCTCGCGCATGACGCGGGTCGGGTACTTCGGCTTCCAGTAGACCGGCTTCGGCACGGTTACCCCGATGGAAACTCGGAGACCGATCCGTCGGCGTGGCGCAGAACGAGCTTGTCGACGTCCATCCCGTTCGCGCTGTGGAGCGCAACCGCGAATCCGTTCTCGCTCAGCTCCGCGCGGTGCGCCTGGCCGTCGACGATGACGTCGACCGAGCGAACTCCGTCGTCGACCAGCCCGTACACGGTCGCCGAGCCTGCCTGCAGGTCGGCGGCGAGAATCAATCCGTCCTCGGTCGGAAGCGCGCAGGTTGCGCCTCCTTTCGGATAGACGGCGACCGACACGCTCCCGTCCACCGTCGGAACGGCGACGAGCATGTCCTGGCCGCCCTCGACTCCGTGCAGAAGGATGCGTGCCTGCTCGGCGACGTTCTCCGAGCCCTCGCGCGCGCAGGGGTAGTCGTTCAGGAGCCTGGGCGCGATCTGGGCCTCCTCGTCGGTCTGCTTCCTCGCGAAGACGGCGTAGAGATCTCGAGGCGCGGCGGTCTTCGTTCCCTGCTCGGCGAGCAACACCACCTCGCTCGCGCCTTTGTCGTCGTTGGTGTCGAGGTGAAGGAGCGGCCTCTTCGGCGACTCGGCGCTGGTCGTCGGAGCCGAGCCGTCGCCTGCCGTGCTGCGAGAGCTGGCGCTGCCACAGCCGGTGGCCGCGCACAGAGCGACGACGCAGGCCGCCAGGCACGCAACCTTCATCGCGCTACCCGCCGCCGTAGATCGAGATCGGGAGGTCGAGGAGGACCTCGTCTCCTTGCGGCAGCTCGTCCTCGAGGCGCTCGAGGACGAACCGGGCTCCCGGCGCCGCCGCGAACAGGCGCTGCTCGACCTCGTCGAGCTTCGTGAGCTGCACGAGCTCCTGCTTGAACGGCTTCGGGAACCGGCCGCGTCCCAGGTACCAGCCGTAGAACTTCTTCAGGAACCCGGTCGCGCGCTGCTCGCCGAGCTCGCGGACGGTCTCGCGGATGAAGAGCACGAGCTCGGCCACGACTTCCTCGCGGGACGGCTCGGCGTAGTCGCCCATGATCTGGCTCAGCGCCCACGGATTGCCCTGCGCCGCGCGGCCGACCATGACCGCCGCGGCTCCGGTTGTCGCGAGCACCGTCTGCGCGCGGGCGCGGGAGGTGATGTCGCCGGACGCGATCACCGGGACGTCGACGAGCTCGACGAGCTCCGCGGTCAGGGAGTGATCGGCCTCGCCGGTGTACATCTGCTTGGCCGAGCGCGGATGGAGGGTCAGGGACGCGGCGCCGGCTTCGACGAGCTGCGGGCCGATCTCCAGGCAGGTTCGCGAGCCGTTCGGAAGCCCGCGGCGCATCTTGACCGAGACGGGGAGCGAGGTCGCATTTGCGACGGCGTCGACGATCGCGCACGCGCGTGCCGGCTCTTCGAGGCAATGCGCGCCGGCACCGGTCTTCGTCACCTTCCGGACCGGGCAGCCGAAGTTGATGTCGACGATGTCCGCGCCCGCGTCCGCGACCATGCGCGCCGCCTCGGCCATCATCGCGGGCTCGGCGCCGAAGATCTGAACCGCGAGCGGATGCTCGTCGGCTGCGATGCGCAGGTAGCCGAGCGTGCGCTCGTTGTGGTGCGAGAGCCCGGCGCAGCTGACCATCTCCGAGCAGACGAGCCCCGCGCCGAAGCGGCGCCCCTGCCTGCGGAAGGCCTGCACGCTCACTCCGGCCATCGGCGCGAGCACGAGCCGGGACGGGATCTCCACGTCACCGAGTTGCCAGGATTCGTGCAGATCTACCTGCATAGGGGGCGAATCGTAGCGGCGGGCCCGGAGTTTGACGTCGGCCGACCGCGTAGGTACCATGCCCGCTTCGCGACGGCGCCTTTGCGCCGCGCATTTTTTCTGAGGAGGCACGAAAAGTGAAGGAAGTGATCCTCACTCCTGAGGGCTACAAGAAGCTCAAGGAGGAGATCGAGTACCTGTCGAACGACAAGCGCCGAGAGGTTGCGGAGCGCATCCGTATCGCGCGCCAGTTCGGCGACATCGCCGAGAACTCCGAGTACGACGACGCCAAGAACGACCAGGCGCTGCTCGAGCACCGCATCGCCGTGCTGGAGGAGAAGTTCGCCAACGCGCGCGTCATCTCCAAGAAGGACGTGGCCAAGGACGTCGTGTCCGTGGGCTCGCACGTGAAGCTGCGGGACGTGGC
>Ga0070684_100004406_pt1 | contig 10714 bp, 12 predicted proteins | sample KBSC723LmetaG_FD_65653 | JGI IMG/M metagenome (GOLD analysis project Ga0070684, IMG submission 65653) | Corn rhizosphere microbial communities from Kellogg Biological Station, Michigan, USA - KBS C7.2-3L metaG | ecosystem: Host-associated > Plants > Roots > Rhizosphere ...
GACAACCCCTTCGGTACCGCCCCATAAGTAGTTACTCGTTGTGCAGCACCTCGGCGATCGTCGTGCGCGCCGCCGAGCGGGCCGGGAAGTAGGCACCCAGTGCGGCGATCCCGATCCCGGCGAGCACGAGCAGGCCGAGGAGCGGCAGCGAGTACACGTGAAGGATGACCGACGGGAAGTCGACCTGAGCGGCCCGCGCCATCGCCGGCACCACGACCCGGTGCGTGAGGATGCCGATCGGGATACCGAGGAGCCCGCCGGCCGCGCCGAGCAGTGCCATCGACGTCACCACCATCACGGTGACCTGCCGCGGCGTCATCCCGATCGACTTCAGCATGCCGAGGTCCCGGCGGCGCTCGCGGGTGTTCAGCACGGCCGTGTTGAACACCCCGAGCGTGGCCACCACGCCGAGCATCAGCGTGAGCAGGGAGGCGGTGGCGACCACGATGACGATGAACGACTCGACGTGCGTGTTCGGGTCGGCCTGCAGACCGGCCGCCTCCGCGGCGGCCAGGTAGGACGCCACGCTTGTGCCGGGCGCGAGTTGCACCTCGACGGTGTCCGGCACGAAGTCTGGCACGGTCCGCGAGTCGGTGAAGATCGCGTACGCCGAGTTCTGCAGGACTTCGCCGACGATCCGCAGCTGGATGCGCCGGGCGTTCAGCTCGACGGTGATCGGGTCGCCGACCGACAGCCCCCGCTGGAGCAGGAAACGCTTGGACACGACCGCCTCGCCGGCCGCGGCCGGCCAGTGCCCGATGAGCATCTGATAGCCGAGGTTGTCTCCCTGGTACAGGATGAGCTGCGTCTCGTCGGTCGTGCCGATCTGGCGCACCTCGAGCTGAGCGCTGGCGGCCACGTGCTGGGTTCCGGGCAGCGCCCGCACCGTGTCGACACTGAGGTTCGGGCCGTGTACCTCGACCTGCACGGCGCCGAAGCGTTCGACCGCGTTCTGATACGACGTGAGGGAGTTGGCCAGCCCGATCGCAAACGTCATGCTGGTCACCCCGAGGACGACCGCGGCCAGGGTGAGCGCGCTCCGGCCGGGCCGGGCGAACGGCAGGCCGATCCCGAGGCTGACCGGGCGGGGCAGCCGCGTGCCGCTCAACCAGCGCTGGACGCGCAGCCCCCGGCCGGCGTGCTGCGCGCTGCCGGCGCTGATCGCCTCGGCGGCCGGCAGCCGGCCCGCTCGCAGCGCCGGTACCAGCGCCGACAGCGCGACGACAAGCGGCAGGCCGACGAGTGTCACGACGTCGACCCATGGCGCGACCCCGACCGAACCGGCCCCCAAGTTGCGGAACGCGTCGCTGAGCAGCGGCCGGGCCAGCAGGTTGCCCAGCCCGACGCCGAGCAGGCAGCCGAGCGTCGCCGGCACCGACACCATCGTCAGGTACACGGCCATGACCTGGCCGGGGGTGAAGCCGAGCGCCTTGAGCACGCCGATGTGCCGGAACCCGGCCACGACCGCCCCGCTGACCACGTTGGCCACGATGAGCACGGCGACGGCCAGCCCGAGGATGCCGAACGCCACGAGGAACGCCACGAAGCCCAGCGCCTCGGCGGCCGCCACCTCCCGCAGCGTCAGGTACGACTGCGAGCCTTCCAACCCGTTCGGCGGCAGGACCGCGGTCGACACGGTGCCGCCGGCGAACCGGTAGAGCATCTGCAGGCTGGTCGGGTGCAGGGCGCCGATCCCGGCCGGCGCGACCCAGGCGTCGGCCGACCGGCTGACCGAGAACGCGAAGCCGACCACGGTCAGCGTCGGCCCGTTGACCAGGCTTATCTGGGAGCCGACGCCGGTGACCAGGCTCGTACCGCCGGGCAACTGGTTGAGCACGATCTCGCCGGGGGCGCTTGCCCAGCGGCCCTGCCACAGGTTGAGCCGGTCGACCGGGCCGGCCGGGTCGCCCCGGCCGACCACGGTGAGGGACAGCGGCGGCACCTGCGGATCCGGCGCGATATTGATGTTGGCCAGCTCAAACGGGCCGGCGACGGCCTCGACGTCGGGCCGGCGGGCGGCGTCGGTGAGCTGGGCGCCGGTCACCGCCGAGGCGTCGAACACGGCAACCAGGTGGGCGCCCTTCTGCCGCGCGTACGCCTGATCAAACGGCGCCGACGAAGCGGCCAGTAGCCCCAGGGCCACCACGATCATCGTAGTGCAGACCCCGGTGACCACACCGACCACGGTCGTCTGCAACCGGCGCCGCCGCACGGCCGCCCGAGCGGCCCGCCACACCGCACTCATGGCGTGCGCTCCAGGGTGCGCTCGTTGGCCACCCGGCCGTCGACGACCTCGATGAGGCGGCTCGCGCAGCGGGTGGCCAGCCGCTCGTCGTGGGTCACCAGCAGCAGCGTCTGGCCGATCTGATTGAGGTCGAGCAGCAGGTCCATCACCTGCTCGCCGGCCCGGCTGTCAAGGGCCCCGGTCGGCTCGTCGGCCAGCAGCAGGGCCGGCCGGTTCATCAGCGCGCGGGCCACCGCGACCCGCTGCCGTTCGCCGCCGCTGAGCTGGGCCGGATACGTGTTCTTGCGGGCTCCGATGCCCAGCTCGTCGAGGAGTTCCAGCGCGCGGCGCCGGGCGTGCACGGCCGACGTACCGGTCAGCTGGGCGGCCAGCGCCACGTTGTCCAGGGCCGGCAGGTCGTCGATGAGGTTGAAGAACTGGAAGATCATCCCGATCCGGCGCCGCCGGAAGAGCGCCAGCCCGCGTTCGTTGAGCCGGCCGAGGTCGTCGCCGTGGACGACAACCGAGCCGGCGGTCGGGCGGTCGAGCCCGGCGATGAGGTTGAGCAGCGTCGACTTGCCGCTGCCCGAAGGGCCCATCACCGCGACGGCCTCACCGGCCCGGATTTCCAGCGAGACCCCGTTGACGGCGATCGAGTCGCCGTACTCCTTGCGTACGTCCGTCAGCCGCACCACCACGTCGCTCATGGTTGATCAGCTTGGCGGACGCCCAGGGCCCCGCGCGTCGGCTTCCGGAGGTAAGCCGCGCGGGCAGATCAACCCGTAGGTGTATGCGCGTCGGCGTACGCCCTGCGACAGTGGTTGCTGTGGGGGTCTGGATCAGCGGTGCGATCGCGGCCGTCGCGGTCGTCGCCGCTGCCGTGTTCGCGGCCCGCTACGCGCGGCTGCGCCGGGAGATCGACCGGGCTCGGGAGGAGCGCGGCTGGCTGCTCGAGCGCGAGCGGGAGAGCGCGGCTCGCAGCGCCGTCGACGCCGAGCGCGCCCGCATCGCCCGCGAGCTGCACGACATCGTCAGCCACAACGTCAGCCTCATGGTGGTCCAGGCGGGCGCCGCCCGGCAGATCCTCACCGCGGATGTCGACGAGGCCCAGGAGGCCCTGCTGGCGGTCGAGACGGCCGGCCGCGACACGATGACCGAGCTGCGCAACCTGCTCGGTGTGCTGGCCCCTTCGGCGGACGGCGACCTGGCTCCGCAGCCGTCGCTGCGACGGCTCGGCCCGCTCGTGGACCGGATCGCGTTCGCCGGGCTGCCGGTCGAGGTGCGCATCTCGGGCGAGCCATGCGACCTGCCGTCCGGGGTCGACCTGACCGCGTACCGCATCATCCAGGAGGCGCTCACCAACGCGCTCAAGCACGGCGACGGCGGCACGGCCGAGGTGTCCGTGCGCTACGCCGACCGGTCGCTGCGGGTCGAGGTGCTCTCCACCGGCTCGGCGCCGGCGACGAATGCCGACGGGCGCGGGCTCCTCGGCCTTCGGCAGCGGGTCGCGGTGTTCGGCGGCGACTTCGACGCCCGGCGGCGGCTCGGGGGCGGCTTCCGCGTGCGAGCAAGGATTCCATTGTGAGCGCTGCGGTGCGCCGTCGGGCGTCTGGACCTCAGGTCGCGCTTGCGCGGCCTCATCGGAAGACGGCCGGTCAAGGCGCGCTGCAGGGCGACCGGGGAAGATTGTGAGCGATCCTCGCGTGGTCATCGCGGACGACCAGGCCCTCGTGCGGCGCGGCTTCCGGCTCATCCTGACCGCGGCCGGCATCGAGGTCGTCGGCGAGGCGGCCGACGGGGTCGAGGCCGTGAGCGTGGTCCGCGACCGGCGCCCCGACGTCGTCCTCATGGACATCCGCATGCCCAACCTCGACGGCCTGGAGGCGACCCGGCGGATCCTCCAGCGTGAGCCGGGCTGCCGGGTACTCATGCTGACCACGTTCGATCTGGACCGATACGTCTACGCCGCGCTGGCCGCCGGCGCGAGCGGCTTCCTGCTCAAGGACGTGTCGCCGGAGCATCTCGTCGCCGCGGTAAGGCTGGTCGGCACCGGCGACGCGCTGCTGGCCCCGTCGATCACGCGCCGGCTGGTGGAGAAGTTCGCGGTGCCCAGGCCGAGCGTCGTCCACCGCGAGTTGGATGTGCTGACCCCGCGGGAGCGGGAAGTGCTGGCGCTCATGGGCCGGGGACTGTCCAACGCCGAGATCGCCAGCGAGCTGACGCTGTCAGAGGCGACCGCGAAGACCCACGCCGCGCGGATCTTCGCCAAGCTCAACCTGCGGGACCGCGCGCAGGCCGTCGTCCTGGCCTACGAGACGGGTCTGGTCAAGCCCGGCTCGCCTTAGGATCGGTCGAATCCACGATTGAGGAGGGTGCAGCATGCGTCGAGCCATCGTCGATCCAGCCAAGGCCACCGGCGCGAGTGCCGGTGGCGCGCTCGCGGTGGGAGCGGTCGCCCTCGGGGCCGCCGCCGTCGGGGCGGTCGCGATCGGCCGGCTGCTGATCCGGCGGGCGGTCGTCTACGGCATCCGCGTCGGCACGCTCGAGGTCGAGTCGCTGACCGTGCACCATTTGCGGGTGCTGGATCACGAATGAGGCCCATCCGGTCCGTCGTGGTCGCCCTGCTCGGCGCCGCCCTGCTGGCTTCCGCCTGCGCTCCATCAACGGGTACGGCCAGAGCACTGCACCCCGGCACCGGGTTGGATGTGGGGTTCACGCGGGCGAGCTATCGGTTCGCGATGAGCGCCAACGAGGGCAGCTACACGGGCGGGATCGACCCGGTCGCCGACACGCTGGAGGCGACCGTGACGGTCAAAGACGGTGACCAGACGCTCACCGTCCAGACGCGGGGCGTCGGCGGGCAGTACTTCGCGCGGCTCACCGGCACCCCGCTGCCCGACCTCGAGGGCAAGTGGTTCCAGGTGGACATGTCCCGGGTGGGCCGCGACGGCTCGCTCGGGATCAGCGTCAGCAAGGACCCGACCGGGATCCGTGCGCTCGTCGCCGCGGTGACGAGTGTCCAGTCGCGCGGCGGCGGCACCTGGCGAGGCATCGCCGACCTCCGGAAGGTGGCCAACTGGGGCCCGGTCACCGCCGGCCGCATCGCGCAACTCGGCGACGCCGCGCGGTTGACGCACTTCGAGGCGACCGTCGACGCGGCGGGCCGGCTGACGTCGATGCGCGTCTGGGTGCCGGGGGATGTCGTGACCGCGAGATACTCGGACTTCGGCACCAAGGTCCCGGTCACCGCGCCACCGGGCGCCCAGCCGCTGCCCGACTCGCTCTACGCCCTGCTGAACCCGTAGCCGCAACTGAACGCGGATCTGGCAGCGGAGGCGCCCTGCGCCGGAGCGGTGCCTCGTGGGAAGAACGGTCGTGCGCTCGACGGACCCGAGTCATAAGAATCTAAAGGGTGCGGATGTGGGCGCGGACCTCGTCGAGCGCGGCCGGTGCGACCGACAGCGTGTGGCAGCCGACCTCGACGAGCATCGGAATGACGCTCGGGTCGGAGGCGGCGTCGCCGCAGATCGAGACCGGCGTGCCGGCCGCCGCTCCGGCCCGCACCGTCGCAGCGATCGCGTTCCGCACCACCGGCTCGGCCGCGCGCGCCGGGGTCAGGGCCGGGTCGCGCCGGTCCAGCCCGAGCAGCGCGGCGGTCAGGTCGTTGCTGCCGATCGACAGGAAGTCGGCCACGGCCGCGAGGTCGTCGATGATGGCGATCGCCTCCGGCGTCTCGACCATCGCGCCGAGCGGCACCGGGCGATCGGTCACCTCGCCGAGCAGTCGCCGGCAGGTCTGCAGCGCGTCGACCGTCGACACCATCGGGATCATGATTCGTACGCCGGCCTCGCCGGCCGCGGCCAGGATCGCGGCGAACTGGGTGCGCAGCGCGTCGTCCGGGAGCAGCCCGCGGACGTGCTCGGGGGTCAGGAACGGGGGCAGCTTGTCGGCCCCGAAGTCGAGCGTCCGGACGGTGACCGGCCGGCTCGGGAAGCACTCGAGGATCGGCCGGAGGATGGCGACGTGCTCGTCGAACGTCGGCCAGTGGGTCGCGGTCAGGAACGGCATCTCGGTGCGCAGCAGGCCGACCCCGGACGCGCCGTTGTCGACCGCGAGGCGTGCCTCGGTCAGGCTGCCGACGTTGGCCAGGACGCTCACCTCGAGCCCGGCGCGCGTACGCACCGGCTCGGACCGAGTCGCGGCCAAGGCCGCACGGCGTTCACGCACGTGCTCGGCGACCGCGAGCGCGATCGCGCGCTCGGCGGGCTCGGGCTCGGCGGTGACCGTGCCGGCGGTCGCGTCGACCAGGATCTCCGTCCCGTCGGCGAGATCGAGCGCGGCTGGGTCGATGGCCACGACCAGCGGGATGCCGAGCGAGCGGGCGACAATGCCGGCGTGTGCGCCGGCCCCGCCGAGGACGGAGACCGCACCGGCCAGCTGCGTACCGGCGGTCAGCAGGTCGTCGGCGCTCACCTCGTGCGCGGCCACGACGATCGGGTCGGTGTGCCCCGGTTGCGTTGTCGGCTGCCCGCCGGCCAGCCGCGCGAGCAGGCGGCGCCCGACCGCGCGGACGTCGGCCGCCCGGCCGGCCAGCGTCGGGTCGGGCAGGCTCGCGAGCATCTGGGCCTGGGCTTCGACGGCCTCCGCGACGGCGGTTTCGGCGGGCGTACCGGCGCCAACCGCCGCGTCGACGGCCGCCCGCAGGTCGGGGTCGCCGGCCATCAGCCGGTTGGTACCGACGATGTCGGCCGCCTCGTCCTGGCCGTCGCGGCGCAGCTGGGCTTCGAGCGCCTCGAGGTCGGCGTCGACGGCGGCGAACGCCTCGTCGACCGGCACGGCGAGGCTCGAGTCTGCTGTGGACGAACGGTCCACGCGGATCAGGCGGCCGAGCGCGACGCCCTCGGTCGCCGATTGTCCCTTGTAGACGGTCCGCACTAGGCGGTGACCTCGGCCAGCGCCTTGAAGATGAGCCAGGTCGAGGTGGCACCCGGATCCTGGTGGCCGACGCTACGCGCGCCCAGGTAGGAGGCGCGGCCCTTGCGGGCCTGCAGCGGCGTGGTCGCGTGCATGCCGTCCTCGGCCGCCTGCCGGGCCGCCTCGGCGGCGGCGTGCAGGTCGCCGCCGCCGGCGACCGCGGCGTCGAAGGCCGCGATCGCCGGTTCGTAGGCGTCGACGATGGTCTTGTCGCCCTGGACGGCCGCGCCGAGCTTCTGCACGCCCTCGAGGCCGGCCCGCAGCGCCTTGCCGAGCGCGGTGGCGTCGACGGTCGCCTCGGGCAGGGCCTTGCCCATCGCGCGGAACGCGGTGCCGTAGAGCGGGCCGGACGCGCCGCCCACCTTCGACACCAGGGTGGAGCCGGTCTTGACGAGCACGTCGCCCACGGTCGCCGCCTCATAGCTGTCCAGGGCGGCGCTCACCGCGGTGAAGCCGCGCCGGAGATTGACCCCGTGGTCGGCGTCGCCGATCGCGGAGTCGAGCTGGGTCAGGTAGTCGGCGTTGTCGGTGACGGCCGCCGTGACGGCGGCTATCCACGCGCGGGCGAGTGCGACGTCCATGGTCTTACTCCTACTCGACTCCGGCTCGCTCGTCGACCACCTACCGGCTGGGGTGGCTTTACATACCCCACCGAAGGCCGGGGGTACGAACGGGAGCGTCCCAAAGGCGCAGCAGCTCGTCGTCGGCCTTGCAGACGGTGACCGACATGCCGGCCATGTCGAGGCTGGTGATGTAGTTGCCGACGAGGTTGCGGGCGATCTCGACGCCGGCCTCGGCGAGCAGCTTGGCGACCTCGTTGTAGAGCAGGTACAGCTCGATGAGCGGGGTCGCGCCGAGCCCGTTGACCATCACGATGGCCTTGTCGCCGGCGTTCAGCGGCTTGGCGGCGAGGATCGTGCTGACCGTGGTCTCGGCGATGGCCTTGGCCGGCTGGATCTTCTCGCGGCGGCGGCCGGGCTCGCCGTGGATGCCGACGCCGACCTCCATCTCGTCCTCGGGCAGGTCGAAGCCGGGCTTGCCGGCCGCGGGCGTGGTGCAGGCGGTGAGCGCGACGGCGAAGGACGCCGACTGCTCGTTCACCTTGCGCGCGACCGCGGCGACGTCGGCCAGCCGGCCGCCCTCCTCGGCCAGCGCCCCGGCGATCTTCTCGACGAAGACCGTGGCCCCGGTGCCGCGCCGGCCGGCGGTCCAGGTGGAGTCCTCGACCGCGACGTCGTCGTCGACGACCACCGCTTCGACGCTGATGTTCTCGTCGCCGGCCAGCTCGGCCGCCATCTGGAAGTTCATCACGTCGCCGGTGTAGTTCTTCACGATGTGCAGCACCCCGGCGCCGCCGTCGACGGCCTTGGTGGCCTCGAGGATCTGGTCGGGGACGGGCGAGGTGAAGACCTCGCCGGCGCAGGCCGCGTCGAGCATCCCGAGCCCGACGAACCCGCCGTGCAGCGGCTCATGCCCGGAGCCGCCGCCGGAGATGAGGCCGACCTTGTCGGCGCGCGGTGCGTCACCGCGGATCACAAGCTGGTTTTCGATGTCGATGCGCAGGTCGGGGTGGGCGGCGCCGACTCCGGCGAGGGCCTCGCGCACGACTTCCTCGGGTGCGTTGATGAACTTCTTCACGGCCAAGCCCCTCTGTTCGCTATAGCCGAATAGTGTTCGGAAGGTATTCCCTGTCTCGGGCGTGTGTCAAGGATCGCTTACGCAGCCCCGATGCGGCGCGGAACGGGCCGGCCGGCACCCAGGTCGCGGGAGAGCAGCCGGGCCGTTTCGCGGACCGCCACGGCCAGCTCCTCGCGCACCCCGGGGGCCAGCAACCGCTCGACCGGACCGACCAGGCCGATCGCCCCGATGACCCCGTCACGGTCGAACACGGGCGCGGCGATCCCGGCGTCGCCGATGGCCGCCTCGCCGTCCTCCAGCGCGTACCCGAGCCGCAGGACGGCCTCGACCTCCGCGGTCAGCCGGCCGGGCTCGGTGATCGTGCTGCCGGTCAAGACGCCGTGCTCGGCGTTCAACAACTCCTGCTGCTCGTCGGCGGCGAGGTGGGCGACCAGGCATTTGCCAAGCGCGCAGGCGTGCCACGGGATGGCCGCGCCGACCTCGAGGATCTGCACGGCGCCCTCCGGCCGGAACGCGTGGTGGACGACCAGCACATGGTCGCCGCTCAACACGCCGACCCAAACGGCTTCATTGGTACGGGTGGCCAGGTGGTCGGCCCACACCACCGAGCGGGCGCGCAGCTCGTGCGTCTCCAGATAGGCGTTGCCGAGTTCGAGGACGGCCGGGCCGAGCCGGTACTTGCCGGTCACGTGGTCCTGGCCGACGAGGTGGTCGGCCTCCAGCGTGCGCAAGAGGGCGTGGGCGGTCGGCTTGGCCACGCCGATGCGCTCGGCTACCTCGGTCACGCCGAGGCCGCGGGCGGCGCCGGCGAGCGCGCGCAGGATGTCGACGGCTCGCGAAACCGACTGGACGACCACAACAACACCTCACAGCGTTCGTCATTGCCGAACGCGGTTAACGAGCTTACCATCAGCCCCATGGCGGATCTGGTGGGGATCGTACTGGTCTCACACAGCGAACAACTGGCGCACGGGCTGCGCGAGCTGGTGCTGCAGGTCGCTACCCCGGATGTGGCCGTCGAGGTGGCCGGCGGGACCGACGACGGCTCGCTCGGCACCAGCTATGACCGCATCTCCGCCGCAATCGACCGCGCCGACCGAGGGGGCGGCGTGGTTGTGCTGACCGACCTGGGCAGTGCGGTGCTCACCACCCGTACGGTGCTGGAGGACCGCGGCGACGAGCACCCGCCCGTCCTGGTTGACGCGCCGTTCGTCGAGGGGGCGGTCGCTGCGGCCGTGCTCGCCGGGACCGGGGCCGACCTCGACACCGTGGTGGCCGCCGCGACGGAGGCCCGCGATGCCCACAAGTTCTGAAGTACCCGTGGTACTGCCGGCGCACTTGCACGCGCGTCCGGCCGGGGCGCTCGTTCGGGCCGCGGCCGGGTTCGCCAGCACCGTCGAGGTCGTGCACGGGGAGAAGTCGGCCAACGCGCGCGGCGTCCTTGGGCTCATGGGCCTGGGCGCCCTGGCCGGTGACACGGTGATCGTGCGCGCGACCGGTGACGACGCCGAAGAGGCCGCGAAGTCAGTGGCGGAGGTGCTCCGTACCGCTGAATGATGGGCCGGTGGCCGCCACTCTGCCCTCTCCGACCACCGTTGATGTCCACTCGGTGCAACGGCGGACGCTGACGCTGCTGTCCGGAACGCAGATCGTCGGCGGGATCGGGGTGGCCACCGGGATCTCGGTCGGGGCGCTGCTGGCCGCCGACATGGCCGGTCCGACCGTGTCCGGGCTGGCCGGCAGCTGCGCGGTCATCGGCGCCGCGGTCGTGACGGTCCCGGCGACGCGCATCATGCGGTCTTACGGGCGGCGGCCCGGCCTGGCGTTCGCCTACCTGGTCGGGCTGGTCGGGGCGGGGCTCGTGGTGGTCGCCGCGAT
>Ga0070684_100004407_pt1 | contig 10714 bp, 9 predicted proteins | sample KBSC723LmetaG_FD_65653 | JGI IMG/M metagenome (GOLD analysis project Ga0070684, IMG submission 65653) | Corn rhizosphere microbial communities from Kellogg Biological Station, Michigan, USA - KBS C7.2-3L metaG | ecosystem: Host-associated > Plants > Roots > Rhizosphere ...
CCGGTCCCGCGGTGCGTGGCCGCCGTGCACACGCGGCCGATCCGCGCCTCGCCGCCGTCGCGGAGCATGCGCAGGTAGGCGACCGGCCGGCCGCCGTCTTCGAACCACAGGTGGACCGTCGCCGGCTCGGTGTCGCGGCCGTCGACCTCCGGGTAGGGCGCGCTCTGCTCGACCACGAACACATCGACGCGCAGGCGCAGGATCGCGTAGAGCGTGGCCGGGTCGAGCTCGTCGAACCGCGCCACCCGCAGTTTCACCGGGCGCCCTACGGGAGGTTGGCGACCAGGTCGGCGACGTCGCGGCGGCGGCCGGTGAAGAACGGAATCTCCTCGCGCACGTGGCGGCGCGCAGTCGCCGCGCGCAGCTCGCGCATCAGGTCGACGATGCGGTGCAGCTCCTCGGCCTCGAACGCGAGGATCCACTCGTAGTCGCCGAGGGCGAAACTCGCGACCGTGTTGGCCCGCACGTCCGGGAAGCCCCGCGCCAGCTGCCCGTGCTCGGCGAGCATCGAGCGGCGCTCCTCGTCGGGCAGCAGATACCACTCATAGGACCGCACAAACGGGTAGACGCACACGTAGGCATGGGCCGGCTCGCCGGCCAGGAACGCCGGCAGGTGGCTCTTGTTGAACTCGGCCGGCCGGTGCAGCGCCAGCTGCGACCAGACCGGGGCCAGGTGCCCGCCGAGCGCGGTGCGGCGAAACGATCCGTAAGCCTCCTGCAGCGCCTCGGCGCTCGGCGCGTGCCACCAGATCATCAGGTCGGCGTCGGCGCGCAGCCCGGACACGTCGTAGGTGCCCCGCACGACCACGTCCTTCGCGGCCAGGTCGGCGACGAGCGCCTCGACCTCGGCCGACAGCTTGGCCCGTGGCGGGGGCCCGAGCGGCGTCTCGGCCCGGAACACCGACCACATCGTGTAGCGGATGGTGTCGTTGAGCTCGCGGATCCGCGCGGCATTGGTGGTCATGTCCCCTATCCTCCCAAACTGTCCAACACGGCATCGGCGGCGGCCCATCCCGACCGCACGCAGGCCGGGATCCCGACCCCGTCGTAGGCGGCGCCGGCCACCGCGAGCGGTGCCCGATCGGCCAGCCCGAGCCGCAGCCGCTCAACGCGGTCGCGATGACCCGGCGTGTACTGCGGGAGCCCGCCACCCCACCGGTAAACGGCCGCGTCGACCGGCGCCGGCAATGCGTCGACCCCGAGCAGCTTGGCCAACTCCAGCCGGACCTGGGCGACCAGGTCCTCGTCGCGCTGCTGGAGCACGGCCGTCTCGCCGGCCCGGCCGAGCGACGCCCGGACCACCGACACCCCGTCGTCGCGGCGCTGGTGGGCCCACTTCCGGCCGAAAAACGTGGCCGCCTTGACCCCGAAGCCCTCCCGCGGCGGCACCAGGAAGCCGGACAACTCGGGCAGCGTGAGGTGCTCGAAGGCGAGCGCGACCAGGGCGACGCTCGCGTAGTCGAGCGGCACCGGCCGGGCGCCATCCACAGTGGACAGGAGCCGCGCGGCGGGGGTGGCCGGGATGGCGAGGATGACCGCGTCGCAGTCCACTGTGGACGAATCCCGGGTGGCGCCGGCGACCAGCCGCCAGCCGGTCGCGGCCGGGTGGAGTTCGCGGACGGCGGCACCGAGCCGGACGTCGGGCAGCCGGGCGGCGACCGCGTCGACGAGGCGGCTCATCCCGCCGATCACGGTGTTGAACCCGGGCGCGCCGCCGGAACCGGCCGCGTGACCACCGAGCCCACCACCGCTGCCGGTGCGGGCGGCGACCGCCGCGGCCAACGCCTCGGTGAGCGTGTGAGCCGACTCGGCCGCCGTGGCCAGCGCCGGCACGGCCATCCGCAGCGACAGGGCGTCGGCCCGGCCCGCGTAGACCCCGCCCAGCAGCGGCTCGACGTAGGTGTCGACGGCGTCGTCGCCGCGCCGGGGGCGCACCAGCGCGCCGACCGCCACATCGGCCCCCGGGGCCAGCAGCGGGGTTGGGGCGGGCTCGTCCAGCACACATGGGATGGGTTGCAACGGAATGCCCATGAGCGTGCCGGCCGGGATGTCGCGGAGGGCACCGCCGACGGCGAGGGCGGCCTTGACCGGCGTCGGGCGGGTGAGGGCGGCGCCGAGGCCGACGGCGTGGGCGAGGTCGACGGCGCTCGGGTCGGTCGTGAGGAACGCCTCGGCGCCGCGCTCGACCGGGCCGCCGGCGATCGTCGTCGTGCGCAGCTTGCCGCCGAGCACGGGACCCTGCTCGAACAGCACGACCTCGGCCTCCGGCGCCCGCTCGAGCAAGCGGTGCGCGGCGGCCAGCCCCGCGATGCCGCCCCCGACGACCCCGATCCGCATGCCGCCAAGTCTCCACCCCACCACCGACAAAATGTCACTGGGCACGATTAGTGTGGCGATCATGACGCAGGAGAAGGTGGCAGTGATCACCGGCGCCGCCCAGGGCATCGGCCGACGGGTCGCGGAGGTGCTGACGGCGGACGGGTTTGCATTGGCGCTGTTCGATCGGCAGCGGGTGCGTGGCCTCGACGGGCTCAGCGTGGTCGGCGATGTGACGAGCGCCGCCGACATCGAGCGGTTCGTGGCCGCTGTCGAAGAGCGCTACGGGCGGGAGGACGTGCTGGTCAACAACGCCGGCATCGCCTCGATCATGCCGGCCGAGGAGATGAGCGCCCACCAGTGGCGCGAGGTGCTCGAGGTCAACCTGACCGGTCCGTTCCTGCTCAGCCAGGCGTTCGGGCGGCGGATGCTGGTCCGCGGCACCGGGGCGATCATCAACATCGCGTCGGTGGCCGGTCTGATGGGGGTCGCCGACCGGGTCGCCTACAACGCCAGCAAGCACGGCCTGATCGGGATGACCCGCACGCTCGCCGTCGAGTGGGGCGGCCGCGGCATCCGGGTCAACGCGGTGTGTCCGGGCTGGGTGAAGACCGAGATGGACGACGCGTCGCAGGCGTCCGGTGCCTACCGTGACGGCGACATCACCGACCATGTGCCGATGGCGCGATTCGCACAGCCGGAAGACATCGCGCAAGCCGTCGCATTCCTCGCCGACCCGCGGCGCAGCGGCTTTGTCAACGGGGCGGCACTGTCGGTCGACGGCGGCTGGGCGGCCGACGGCTCGTGGCAGTCACTGCGGCTGAGCACGCGCGCACGATGACCACTGTCCATATGCTGCGCTTATGTCTGTCCATTCGGGTGAGAAGGGCTTCCCGATCGTTGGATAGGGTCCTTCGGCGGAGCGAACCCTCTAGAAGATCTCGCATTTGGCGAGCACACTCACTCGGGTGAGCGACTTTGCGGCGCCTCGCCGTCCGGCCGACGATCCGACCGGCGAATATCCGGTCGCGTTCCCGGTCGATGGGTCGAGCGACGACGACGGTTACCGATTCCCGGCGAACGACGACGCGCTGCGGGGCGCCCAGGGGCATGCAGATGCCGCACTCGAAGAGCCCGACGCCGCGCTCATCGGCGCAATGGTCGCCGACCCGCTCACCCCGGCGGCCGAGCTGGCCGAGGCGGTGGCCTGGTGCTACGACGAGGAGGCGCTCCCGCTCCTGCTGACCCTGGTCGGGCACGACGACGCCCGGGTGCGACGGGCAGTTGCTCAGGCCTTGCCGAGCGTGCTCGGCGACGCCGATCCGAGCCCGACCGTGGCCGGGCTCATCCAGCTCAGCCGCGACATCGACGACGACGTGCGCGACTGGGCCTGCTTCGCGCTCGGCACGCAACTGTCGGAGGTCGACGACCAGGTGCTGCGGGCGGCCCTCATCGAGCGGCTCGACGATCCGCACGACGACACCCGCTGCGAAGCGCTGCTCGGCCTGGCCCGCCGCCGCGACGATCGCACGCTGCCGATCCTCAAGGAGCGGCTGGCCAAAGAAAACGTCTATTCGTTGGAGATCGATGCGGCGGGCGCCCTGGGCGACCCGTCGTTGCATTGGATGGTCCGCGCTCACCTCGCTGGCTGGGACGACGACGTGGTCGCGCGGGTGTGCGCGGCGCTGCGGCTTACCGACCCGGCCGGGGTGGGCGACGACCTGCTCGGCGGGCTGGCCCACTGGTTCCGGCTGGGCGCGCCGCACGCGACCGACGACGACCGCTACTGGTGGTCGGTCACGCTGCAGGTGCTGGAGCACGCCGAATACCGGGCCCCGGAGATCGCCGAAGAGGTGCGGTTGCGGCTCCTCGGGGAGCACGAGGCGACGCGGCTGATGCTCGCGTCACGGCTGGCCCAACTCGCCGGCGATCACGGTTGGCCGCACTGGGCCGATTGACGCCTCGTGCACCAGTGACACGACCCGAGTAAGGACGTCCGGGTCGGTCTCGGGAAGCACGCCGTGGCCGAGGTTGAACACGTGCCCGGGGGCCTTCGCGCCCTCGACGAGGACCCGCCGGACCTCCGTCTCGATGACCTCGGGCGGCGCGAACAGGACGCACGGGTCGAGGTTGCCCTGCAGAGCCTTGCCGGGGGCCCGCGTGGCCGCCACGTCGAGCGGCGTGTGCCAGTCCACCCCGACGACGTCCGCTCCGGCCTCGGACATCGCGCCGAGCAGCTCGCCGGTGCCGACCCCGAAGTGGATCCGCGGCACGCCGGCGTCGGCCAGCCCGGCCAGCACCCGCGACGAGTGCGGCAGCACGAAGCGCCGGTAGTCGGCCTCCGACAGCGCACCCGCCCACGAGTCGAAGAGCTGGATCGCGGACGTCCCGGCGGCGACCTGGACGCGCAGAAACGTGAGCGTGATGTCGGCGAGCTTGGCGCACAGGGCGTGCCAGATGTCGGGCGCCGCGTACATCAGGGTCTTGGTCTTCGCGTGGGTCCGCGACGGGCCGCCCTCGACCAGGTAGCTGGCCAGCGTGAACGGCGCCCCGGCGAAGCCGATGAGCGGGATCGGGCCGAGCTCGGCGACGAGTAGCCGCACCGCCTCGCCGACGAAGCCGACTGCGTCGGGCTCAAGGTCCACGATCGCGCGAACGTCGTCAAGAGAGGCGACCGGCGACGCGACCACCGGGCCGGTGCCGGGCACGATGTCGAGGTCGACCCCGGCCGCGGCGAGCGGGACCACGATGTCGCTGAATAGGATCGCCGCGTCGACGTGGTGGCGGCGCACCGGCTGGAGTGTGATTTCGCACACCAGGTCCGGACGGCGGCACGACTCGAGCATCGGGATGTTGGCCCGGATCTCACGGTATTCCGGCAGCGAGCGCCCGGCCTGGCGCATGAACCACACCGGCGTGTGCGGCACCGGCTCGCCGCGGCAGGCCTGCAGAAAACTGCTCATCGAGCCCATCGTGTCATAACGATCCTGCGGCGCGCCGTCACCGTCTTTTCACGCTTCGCCGCCTAGGCTCGCCACATGGCGCCATCGACAGCGAGCCCGCCATCGTTTACGCGGGCGGTTGACGAGCTGCGCGCCGTCACACCCCGAGCGGAAATCACACTCGAAGAGGTGCCGGCCCCGCAGCGACTTGCGCCATACGCATATGCGATCAGCGGGACCGTCCTGCGCCACGGCGACGAGGTCGCGACCGGCCGGCTGATCCTGCTGCACGACCCGGCCGGCCACGAGGCGTGGGACGGGACGATGCGGCTGGTGACCTATGTCACGGCCGAGGTCGAGGCGGAGCTCGCCGCCGACCCGCTGCTGCCCGGCGTGGGCTGGAGCTGGCTGACCGACGCGCTGGAGGCGCACGAGGCGCGGTTCACCGCGATCGGCGGGACGGTGACGCAGACGCTGTCGACCCGCTTCGGCGAGCTGGCCGGGCCGCCGACCGCGGCCGACATCGAGATCCGCGCGTCGTGGACGCCGGTCGACGACGACCTGGGCGCTCACGTCGAGGCGTGGTGCGCGCTGCTGGCCTCGACGGCCGGCCTGCCCCCGCCCGGCGTGACCGCGCTGCGGCCGCAATAAGCAACCGCAGCGGGACCCGTCCTTACTGGATGCCGATGATCGTGTACGCCTGATCGCAGGGCTGCTTCATGTCGGCGATCCGGGCGTTCATCGTCGCCTTGTCACCCGCGTCGGCCGCGGTCAGCGCCTGCGTGAGCAGCGTCAGGCACTTGGCGATGACGTCGCGCTCCTTCTTGGCCTGGTCGCTGTCGTTCTTGCTGCCGCGCAGGTCCTGCTGGGCCTGGGTGAGCTCGTCGCTCTTGGACGCGAGGTCCTTCTTGGTCTTGTCGAGCTCGGCGTTCGTGGACGTGAGCGTGGTCTGCCGGTCGGCGGCGAGCTTCTCCGACTTGGAGAGCTTGCTGCTCTTGTCGACGTACAGGCCGACGAACACGCCGGCGGCGATCACGGCCAGCGCGAGCAGGCTGGCGAGGATCGGCACGGCCATGCCGCGCTTGGCCGCGGGCGGCGCCGACGCCGGTCCGTAGGCGGCCGGCATGCCGCTGGTCGGCGGGCCGGACATCGGCGTGCCCACCGGCGGGCCGGACACCTGCGCCCCGTACGGCGCGTAGCCGGTCGCGTTGGGGTCACCGTAGGTCGGCAGCTGCGCCGTGCCGGGGCTGTAGGACGGCGCGCCGTAGGCCTGGTCATGACTGGGCGCCGGCTGCTGCGGAACCTGGCCGTAGTCGGGCGCATAGCCCGGGCTGACCTGGCTCACCTGCTGCGTCGGCGCCCCATAGCCGGGGCTGACCGGCTCGGTCGTGTAGGCCTGGTTGGCCTGGCCGTAGTCGGGCGCCATCCCCGGCGCCGGCGGGTATGCGCTGCCCGCGTTGGCGTCCGGGAACAGGTAGGCGCCGCCGCCCGGCTGTTGCTCGTTCGGGGGAGATCCGGGGTACGACATCGTGGGGTTCCTCCTGTCGTCCACCGGGCCTCCCCCGGCGGACAAAGGTTGCAAGTGCCGACGGTACGGGCCGCAAGCAGCACGTGCCGTCAGGAGAACGTCTCAAAGCGACGTATTCGCTCAGCAGATCCCGAACGCCTGGCAGACGATCAGGATGGGAATCGCGAGCCCGATGCCTTCGGCCTCGGCCGCCTTCGCGGTGGCCACGCCGACGACTTCCTTCTGTGCGTTGACGACCGGGCCGCCCGAGTTACCGGGGTTGATCGGCGCGTCGAACTGCAGTCGCTCACCGTCGGGAGTGTTGCGCAGGGCGCTGATCACGCCCGACGTCACGCTGTCCTCCAGCCCGAGGGGCGCGCCGACGGCCAGCACCGACGTCCCCACGGCGGGCACAGTACTGCCGGCGGTCAACCGCGGGAACACCTCGTCGGAGTGGAGCAGGGCCAGATCCTTGCCCTCGTCGACCTTGACGATCTTGGCGCTGAACTTGAGGCTCTGCCGCTCCAGCGACACGTCGCGGCCGCCGCTGTCCCACTCCTCCTGCACCACGTGGAAGTTGGTGATCAGGTCGGTCCCGCCCCCGGCCGGGGCCTTGCCCAGCGCAAACGCGGTGCCGAGCGCCTGCGGTGTGCTCACCCGGAAGACGCTGGGCAGCACGCCCTTGGCGACCTCCTGGGCGTCGAGGTTCTCGCCGGCCTTCTTCTCCAGTTGCTTGGCCCGCCCCTCGAGCCCTTCGAGGCGGGCGTTGTTGGCATCCTGCGCCTTCTGCGCGGCGGCGTTCGTGTCGTCGATCCGACCGTTGAGCCGGTAGATGAAGACGCCTTCGGTGGCCGCGACGATGGCCAGCACGATCGCGATGATCAGGGCAACCCCGCCGAGCCGGCTCCGGCGGGCCGGCGCAGCGGGCACCGGGGCTCCGCTGAACGGCTGACCGCTGGTGGCGTAGGGCGACGTCGGCGCGGCCGGAAAGCTGCCGGTCGGCGCAAACCCCGGCGGTGGCGGAGGCGGGGGCGCGGGCGGCGCGTTGAACACGGCCGGCGACGACAGCGTTGGGAATGAGCCGGTCGAGGTCATCCGCGGCGGCAGCGGGCCGAGCCGGCCGGTGTCCGAGGTCGAGCCGTCCGCTGCGGCATGGCGTGGCGGCTCCCCGGGCTGTTCTGGGGGTCGGGAAACGCCGGAGGGGTCATACCCGGCCGTCATTACGTCACGATCCCTTCGGGAGGCCGACGAACGCCAAGAAGCCTAGCCTGGCAGCTCAACCCGCCCGGTCCGGGCGACCGTAAACCGACGAAACCGAGAAGACGCGCCGGGACCCGGCTGCACATGCCCACGAGCACCGCAACGTACGGTTGTCCGCGTGACCGACGAACCCATCGAGCGACGTCGGGACGAGCAGGACGAACCGCGCCAGACCGACCAAAACCTGCCGGACGGCGGCGAAGACCAGCCCGAGCCCCTCCCCGTGGTGCTGACCGCGCCGCGCGACGGCACGCCGGCGCCGATCGCCGACGACAAGACGCTGGCCGATGCGATCGCGCGGTTCGCCGCCGGCTCCGGCCCGGTCGCCGTCGACGCCGAGCGTGCCTCGGGCTACCGCTACACCCACCGGGCCTACCTCCTCCAGCTGCGCCGGGCCGGGGCCGGCACGGTGCTGATCGACCCTCTCCCCTTCGCCGACCTGGCCGCCCTGAACGCGGCCGTCGCCGACACCGAGTGGATCCTGCACGCGGCCAGCCAGGACCTGCCCTGCCTGGCCGAGCTCGGCATGCTGCCGACTCGGCTCTTCGACACCGAGCTCGCGGCCCGGCTGTGCGGCTTCGAGCGGGTCGGGCTGGCCGCCCTGACCGAGTTGCTCCTCGGGTACACGTTGGAAAAACACCACTCGGCGGCGGACTGGTCGACCCGCCCGCTGCCGGCGTCCTGGCTGACCTATGCGGCGCTGGACGTCGAGCTGCTGATGGACCTGCGCGTGCTGCTCGGCGAGGAACTCGAGCGGCAGGGCAAGACCGAGTGGGCCGACCAGGAATTCGCCGCCCTGGTGGCCTCGGCCGGCGAGCCGCCGCGCGTGCGGCCCGACCCGTGGCGGCGCACCTCCGGCATTCATCGGGTACGGGGGGCTCGCGCGCTGGCCCGGGTGCGGGCCCTGTGGCAGGCGCGGGACACGATCGCCGCGCGCCGGGACGCGAGCCCGGGTCGGGTGCTGGCCGACTCGGCGATCATCGCCGCCGCCGAGCTCGACCCGAAAGACGAGCGCACGCTGCTGACCTTGGCCGGTTTCGGCGGTCGCTCGGTCCGCCGGCTCGCGCCGCAGTGGCTGGCCGCCCTGGCCGAGGCGCGGACGCTGCCGGACAAGGCGCTGCCGACCACGCCGCCGTCGGACGGGCCGCCCCCGCCGCACCGCTGGGCCGAGCGCGACCCGGTCGCCGCCGGCCGGCTGACCCGCTCCCGCGAGGTGGTGACCACACTCGCCACCGCCCATCGCCTGCCGCCCGAGAACCTCATCGCGCCGGACTCGGTCCGTCGGCTGGCCTGGACGCCGCCCGAGCCGCTCAGCGTCGACACGGTCAGCGAGACGCTGGCCGGCTACGGCGCCCGGCGCTGGCAGGTCGAGCTGCTCGCCGCCGACCTGACCAAGGCGCTGGAGTCCGAGGAGTAGCGCTCGAGGGATAGCGCTCGGGGAATAGCGCTCGCGGAATAGTGCGAAGAACCACAGCCACCTCAACCCTACTAGCCAGTAACATAGCCTCCAAAGGAAGAACTGAGGAGGCTCAGCCGTGCCCCGTGAAGTCCGCGACGTCGTCTTCGTCGATGGCGTGCGCACCCCGTTCGGCAAGGCCGGCGGCATGTACGCCAACACGCGCGCCGATGACCTGGTCATCCGTTGCATCCGTGAACTGCTGCGGCGCAACCCGCAGCTGCCGCCCGAGCGGGTCGACGAGGTGGCCATCGCGGCCACCACGCAGATCGGCGACCAGGGCTTGACCATCGGCCGCACGGCCGCCCTGCTGGCCGGGCTGCCCAAGACCGTCCCCGGCTACGCCATCGACCGCATGTGCGCGGGCGCGATGACCGCGGTGACCACGGTCGCCGGCGGGATCGCGATCGGCGCCTACGACGTGGCGATCGCCGGCGGCGTCGAGCACATGGGCCGCCACCCGATGGGCGAGGGCGTCGACCCCAACCCGCGCATCCTGGCCGAGAAGCTCGTCGACCCGTCCGCGCTGGTGATGGGCGCGACCGCGGAGAACCTGCACGACCGGATCCCGCAGATCACCAAGGAGCGGGCCGACCGCTACGGCTTCGCCTCCCAGCAGAAGACCGCGAAGGCGTATGCGGCCGGCAAGCTGCAGCCCGACCTCGTGTCGGTGGCCACGCGTGACCCGGAGACCGGCTGGGGCCTGGCGACCGTCGACGAGGCGCCCCGCCCGGACACCAGCACCGAGAAGCTGGCCACGCTCAAGACCCCGTTCCGCGCGCACGGCAAGGTGACCGCGGGCAACTCGGCCGGCCTCAACGACGGTGCCACCGCGGCGCTCCTGGCCGGCGAAGACGTAGCCCGCGAGCTCGGCCTGCCGATTGGCATGCGGCTGGTGGCCTACGCGTTCGTCGGCGTCGAGCCCGAGGTGATGGGCTACGGCCCGATCCCGTCGACCGAGAAGGCGCTGGCCAAGGCCGGCCTCACCATCGACGACATCGGCCTGTTCGAGCTGAACGAGGCGTTCGCCGTGCAGGTGCTCGCCTTCCTGGACCACTACGGCATCGCCGACGACGACCCGCGGGTCAACCCGTGGGGTGGCGCGATCGCCATCGGGCACCCGCTCGCATCCAGCGGCGTTCGCCTCATGATCCAGCTCGCCCGGCAGTTCGAGGAGCAGCCGCACGTGCGCTACGGCATCACCACCATGTGCGTCGGCTTCGGCATGGGCGG
>Ga0070684_100004414_pt1 | contig 10705 bp, 6 predicted proteins | sample KBSC723LmetaG_FD_65653 | JGI IMG/M metagenome (GOLD analysis project Ga0070684, IMG submission 65653) | Corn rhizosphere microbial communities from Kellogg Biological Station, Michigan, USA - KBS C7.2-3L metaG | ecosystem: Host-associated > Plants > Roots > Rhizosphere ...
GGCGGGACGATGAATCGCGAGGCAGCTGCCCTCGGCGTGCCTGTGTACACGACGTACGGAGGGCGGCTCGGCGGCGTCGACGAGATGCTCCTGCGCGAGGGGCGCCTGCAGCCGCTGACCGACCCGCGGGCGCTCGACCTCGAGAAGCGGAGCGTGGGCGAGTCGGCTCGCGTGCGCCGCGACCCGCAGTCGATGCTCGATCTGCTCCTCTCGGCCAGGGCCACTTAGACTCCGCGGCCGCAAGCAATTCGAGGGGGAGAATATGACCAAGAAGTTGCTCTCTGCGGCTGCGGCAGCCATGGCCATTGCCGCGCTCGCCGCCTGGCCGGCGGGGGCCGACAACGACTCCGGCTTTCACACCGCGGTGCCGGCGATGCTGACGCCCCTGGCGCCCGACGCGACGGTCGAGCCGATCATCTCGGTCGGCGACAGGGTCCGTGACTACCGCTTCGAGTCGATTCCGGACGGGATCTCGTTCACGCGGAACGGCCGCGGGACGATGGACGTCTACGTGAACCACGAGACGTCGCTGGTCCCGTTCCCGGCGACGCGAAGCGACTTTACGAACTCGCTCGTGAGCAGGCTCCGGCTGAACCAGCACAGCGCCGGCGTGCTGCGGGGCGATTACATCGTCGACAACGATTCGAACTACCAGCGGTTCTGCTCGAACTTCCTCGCCGGGCCGGCGCAGGGCTTCGAGCGCGAGCTGCTCCTCACGAACGAGGAGGCCCGCGACATCGTCCTGCGCCAGGGCTACGCGTGGCATCCACCGTCCGTGTCGCTGGACGAGCCCTCGGCGGAGCAGGCCGGCGTGGTGGTCGCGGTCGACCCGAAGAGCGGGGCGCACCGGACGATCTACGGAATGGGCCGCTTCAACCACGAGAACGACGTCGCGGTGCCGGGCTACGGGCATCCGGTCGTCGTCTCGGGCGATGACACCTTCGACGCTCCAGCCTCGCAGCTGTACATGTTCTCGGCGCCGAGCGCGGATGCGCTGTGGAACGACTCGACGGCCGGGACGCTGTACGCGTTCGTCGCCGACGACCCGAACGTGAACGACTACGGCGACTTCCCGGCCGCGAACGGGGCCGCGGGCCACTTCGTGGCGGTTCCACGCCAGATCGCGACCGGCAAGCGCGCCGACGGAACCGATGTGCGGGCCGCCGACTTCGGCTACCCGGCTCCGCCGTCCGGCATCCCGGACGGGCCGCAGTGGGTGCTCGAATACTGGAGCCACAACGTCGTGCGAGCGCTCCAGTTCATCCGCATCGAGGATCTCGCCTACGACAGGACGGACTCGAACATCGTCTACTTCGCGGACACGGGCGAGCCGAGGGCGATCCCGGACGGCCAGGGACGGCTGCGCCGCGGCGCCTCGGGCACCCGCGGGCCGTACCCGAACGGGCGCATCTTCAAGATGGTGCTCGACCCGAACGATGCGCAGCACGTGCTGAGCCTCTCGGTGATCTTCGACTCGGATGCGCTCGGCTACGACAACCCGGCCGCCCTGCATCAGCCGGACAACGTCGAAACGACCGCGGACAGCATCCTCATCACCGAGGATCCCGGCGGGCACAACCAGGGCGCCGCCATCGGCTACGCCAAGGTGTGGCGGTTCACGCTGCCCTCCGGGCCGCTCGTCCCGGTCGCGCAGGTGGACCAGTCGCTCAGGCCCGATCTCACACCCGGCTCGTGGGAGTCGAGCGGGATCATCGACGCCTCGTCGGCGTTCGGCCCGGGCGCGTTCCTGATCGACGTGCAGGCGCACGGCTTCGAGCTGGAGACGGCGCCGAGCCCGTATCAGGGCATCACATTGATGCGTGAGGCCGGGCAGCTCCTGCTGCTGAGGGTTCCGGGCTCCTAGTCGCAGAGGGGATCTCTTTGCTCTGGGGGAGCCTCCCGGTTCCCCCAGACCCCTCCACCGGTCCGCTTCCCGGACAGGCGCTACGCGCCGGCGGCGAGAGCCGCCAATACTTCATCGCCGTACCGCTCGAGCTTCGCCGGTCCAACCCCGGGCACCTGAGACAGCTCCTCGCGGGTCTGCGGCGCTCGCCGGACGATCTCCGCCAGGGTCGCGTTATGGAAGATGACGTAGGCGGGCTTGTCCTCTGCTCTGGCCGTCTTCAGCCGCCACTCCTTGAGCGTCGCGTAGAGCGGATCGTCCGACTCGACCGGTTTCGGGGCCGGCGCCCTCAGGTCGAGCTCCGACAGGAAGCGGCTCGGCTTGCCCGACCACGTGACGCTGAGGTGGCGCTTCGCGCGCGTGAGGCCGACGTAGAGGAGACGCCGCTCCTCGGCCACGGCGTCGGGAGTCTTCGAGAGCTTCGACGGCAGCTCCTTCTCCTCCAGTCGTGGAAGGAAGACGGCCTCGAACTCGAGCCCCTTGGCGCGGTGGTAGGTCAAGAGGTGCACACCGCGGCCCGCATGCGTCCCGAAGCGCTCCTGGAGGTACGCGACGAATCCCTCCACCGTGCCCTCGAACTCCTCGGCCAGCCTGACCAGCCGCGCGAGGTCGTTCTGCCGCGTAACCTCGCGCTCGCCGAGCCGGTCGGGGATCGTCTCCAGCATTCCCTGCTCGCGAGCGACGTGCCGCACGTCGGACAGCGGCCGACCGCGCATCGCCTTGAGCAGCTGCTTCGCCGCCTCGCGCGCCATCAGCGCAGCGCCCTGCGACGGGATCCCGGCCTCGCTCAGCGCTTCCTCGTAGTCGGCCGAGCGCGCGTTCGTACGGAAGAGGATTGCCATCTCCTCGTAGGGCAGGCCCGCTTCGTGGAGCTCGCGGATCCGCTCGACGATGAAGCCCGCCTCGAGATCGGCTCCGGCGAACGAATGCGTGATCGGCTCGGGGCCGGCCGGACGGGTCGCCCGCAGCACTTTTTCCGCGCCCCCGAGCTTGGAGACGAGGCGGTTCGCGAACTCCAGGATCTCCGGGGTCGAGCGGTAGTTCTCCTCGAGGCGGACGATTGTCGCCTGCGGGAACCGTTTCGGCATCGCGAGCAGGTACTCGGGGCTCGCTCCCGTGAACGCATAGATCGACTGGTAGTCGTCGCCGACCGCGCACAGGTCGTCGCGCGCCCCGAGCCAGCGGTCGAGCAGCGTCTGCTGGAGGAGGTTGACGTCCTGGTACTCGTCGACCGTGAACGCCTGGTAGCGGCCGCGCACTTGCTCCAGCGCCCCGGCGTCCCCGTCGAAGAGCTGGATGGTCAGCTCGAGCAGGTCCTCGAAGTCGACCCATCCGTCGCGCTCCTTGCGCCGCTCGTACTCGGTGTAGACGCGGAGCATCAGGTCCTCCGGAATCGGCGGCTGGTGCTCTCCCAGCGAGCCCAGATAGCCGGCGGGCGCTATGCGCCGGTTCTTCGCCCATTCGACCTCGGTCGCGAGGTCGGCCGCCGGCCGGAAGCGGTAGGGCCGCGGGAGCGAGTTCCCGATGTAGCGGAGCGGGAGCACCTTCGAGGCGAGGATCCGCCCCGGCTGCTCGGCGGCGAAGAACCGGAGCTGCCCGAGCGCGGCCGCGTGAAAAGTCGCACAGCGCACGCCCGGGACCCCGAGCTGCTCGAGCCGCCCTCGCATCTCGCCGGCCGCCTTGTCGGTGAACGTGACCGCGAGGATCTCGTCCGCGCGAAAAGCCCTGCTCTCGACCTGATTTGCGACCCGGTGCGTGATCGTCGTCGTCTTACCGGAGCCGGCGCCGGCAAGGATGCAGACCGGCCCGCGGACGGCCTCGACGGCACGCTGCTGCTCGGAGTTGAGCACCGAGCCACCCTAGACCGGGGGTCGGCGGGCGTTAGTGAAGAGTCTGTTCCGAAACCGTGTCGGTTCGCGCCACGCCCACGCGCTGTGGAGAGCGCACCATCGCCGACAGGCGCGACACCGCCTCGAGCGTCTCCCCGTCGTCGACGAGCGCCTCGAGCGCGCGCAGCTCGTCCTCGAGCCACACGCCGTCGACGGGAGCCCGCCGCGCTCGGTGGATCTTCGGATGCCCCGTCTCCGTGACCACCTCGTCCTTGCCCCAGAGCTCCTCGTGCAGCTTCTCGCCGGCGCGCGCGCCGATGAACTCGATCGGGATCTCACGCTCGGGCTCCTTCCCGGAGAGCCGGATCATGTTGTGCGCGAGGTCGAGGATCTTGACCGGCTCGCCCATGTCCAGGACGAAGATCTCGCCGCGCCCGCCGATCGAGCCGGCCTGGATCACGAGCGACACCGCCTCGGGCGTCGTCATGAAGTACCGCGTCATCTCCGGGTTCGTGACCGTCACGGGCCCGCCCTTCGCGATCTGCTTCTTGAAGATTCGGATCACCGAGCCGGCCGAGTCGAGGACGTTTCCGAAGCGCACGGCGACGAAGCGGGTCGCGACGTCGTCGCGCGCGCCGTACGCCTCGACGATCCACTCGCAAAGCGCCTTCGACTGGCCGTAGACCGCCTGCGCGTTCAGCGCTTTGTCCGTCGAGATGAGGACGAAGCGCTTCGCCCTGAACTCGACCGCCACCTGGGCGAGCACCTTCGTCGCCAGCACGTTGTTCCGCACCGACTCGAGCGGGTTCGCCTCCATCATCGGCACGTGCTTGTAGGCCGCGGCGTGGAAGACGACGCTCGGCTGGTAGCGCTCGAAGACCCAGCGCAGCTTCTCGCGGTTCCCGACGTCCGCGATCACCGGCACGGCGGCCGGGAAGCCGCGGTCGTCGACGAGCTCACGCTCGATCTCGTACAACGGCGACTCGGCCTGGTCGACGAGGATCAGCCTCGCCGCGCCCGCTCGGGCAGCCTGGCGGCAGAGCTCGGACCCGATCGAGCCGCCCGCGCCCGAAATGAGGACGGTCTCGCCGCGCAGGTACTCCGCGATCGCCTCGAAATCGACCTCGACCGGCTCGCGGCCGAGAATGTCCTCGACCTGCACGGGGCGGATCTGCGCCGCGAGGTTCGCATCGCCGGAGATCAGCTCGTAGAGACCGGGCAGCGTCTTCACGGGAACCCGCGCGTCGCGTGCGTGCTCGACGACCTTCTGACGCACCTCGCCGGAAGCGGAGGGGATCGCGATCAGAAGCTCGTCCGGCTTGTTGTCCCGGAGGATGTGCGGAAGCTCGTCGGTCGTCCCCAGCACGCGGACTCCGTGCAGCCGGAGGTTCTTCTTGCGTGGGTCGTCGTCGACGACTCCGATCGGCGTGTAGCCGAGCGCGCGCGACTTCTGCATCTCGCGGATCACGAGCTGGGCCGCGTCCCCGGCGCCGACGATCACGACCTCCTTGCCGCGTGCGACGAGGCTCGCAGCGCCGGGACGTTCGAAGATCGTTCGAGCCAGCAGGCGCGAGCCCGCGACGAGGGCCAGCAGCAGTAGCCAGTCGAGAATGGCGACCCCGCGGGGAAGCCGCGCCGTGTCCGCGGGCGGGAAGAAGTAGACGACGAGGCTGGCCGCGAGCGACGCGACCGTGACGCCGCGCGCCGCACCCCACATGTCCCGCGTCGATACGTAGCGCCACCAGCGGTTGTAGAAGCCGAACGTGGTGAAGACGACAAGCTTGATCCCGACGACGAGGAGGACCGTCTCCCAGTTGACGAGCTTCTCGTAGAAGGGCGGGATCTTCCCGAACGAGTCGAAGCGGAGCTGGAAGGCGAGCAGCCACGCGACCGCGATCAGGGCGCCGTCTGCGGCGAGCTGCCAGACCCGGTGGCGGTTGATCGGGCTTCTCATCGGACGGCCTCCAGCGATACAGCCTCTTTCACGGCCGAGACCACCTGTTCCTGCACCTCCGCGCCGATCCCCGCCCACATCGGAAGCGCGAGGTTCTCACGAGAAGCGCGCTCGGTCTCGGGGAAGTCGCCATCCGAGTGGCCGAGGCCGCGCAGGGCCGGCTGCAGGTGGAGCGCGGTCTCGTAGTAGGCGGCCGAGGCGATCCCCGAGGATGACAGGTGCTCCCGGATCCGGTCGCGCTCCGGGGTTCGCACGACGTAGACGTGGTAGACGTGGCCCGGCTCGTCAGCCGGGAGCTCACAGACCTCGCCGAGCCCGAGCTTCTCGTAGCGGGCAGCCGCCTCGCGCCGGAGGCGGTTCCACTCGTCCAGATGCGGCAGGAAGAGTCTGAGCGCCGCGGCCTGCAGCTCGTCGAGGCGCGAGTTGTAGCCCACGAGCTCGAAGTCCTTCTTCGCCTTCGAGCCGTGGAAGCGCAGGAGCCGGATCCGTTCCGCGAGCGCGGCGTCTCGCGTCGTCACGAGCCCGCCGTCGCCGAGCGCGAACAGGTTCTTGGTCGGGAAGAAGCTGTAGGTCGAGGCGACGCCGGTCGTGCCGACGCCCTGCGCGCCGAAGGCCTGCGCCGCGTCCTCGAGGATCGGGATCCCCAGCTCCGCGAGGTCGCCGAGCGGCACTGGGCGGCCGAACAGGTGCACGGGGATGATCGCCTTCGTCTTGTCCGTGACCCGGGCGCGCACATCCTCGGGGTCGAGGTTCATCGTCCGCGCGTCGATCTCGGCGAAGACGGGCGTGGCGCCGCGGCGGGCGATCGACTCTGCGGTCGCGTAGAACGTGAAGGTGGGACAGATCACCTCGTCGCCGGGCCCGATGTCGAGCGCGTCGAGCGCGATCACGAGCGCATCCGTGCCGTTGGCGACTCCGATCGCATGCTCGACTCCGAGATACGCGGCCGCCTCTTCCTCGAAGGCCTGGACGTTCGGGCCGAGGATGAACCTTCCGGAGTCGAGAACGTCGGCGATTCGCTCCTTCAGCTCGTCCAGCATGGGCGCGTACTGCGCCTTGACGTCAACGAGCGGGATCTGAGGCACGGCGGCCCAGTCTAGATGCCCGCCGTCGACGGATGAACCAGATGGCGGCCACGGACAGGAGGAGCACGCCGACCGCGATGTCGACGAACCGGAAGTCGTGGTGGAACGACTCGTAGCTCGAGCCGAGGGCCCAGCCGATGCCAGCGAGGCCGAAGCACCAGGGGATACAGCCGAGGAACGTGAAGACCGTGAAGCGCCCGAGCGGCATGCGCGCGACGCCGGCCGGAATCGAGACGAACGAGCGCACGACCGGCGTCACCCGGCCGAGACAGACTGCCCAGTCGCCCCAGCGCGCGAACCAACTCTCGGCGCGGTCGAGCTTCTCGCGGTCGAGGTGCAGCCAGCGGCCGCGTTTCTCGACCAGCGGTCGCCCGCCGTAGTAGCCGATCCCCCAGCCGATCACCGAGCCGACCGTGTTCCCGAGGACTCCGGCCATGGACATCGCGAAGTACGCCCAGAAATGCGAGTCGATCTGATGCCCGAAGAGAACGACGTCCTGACCCGGCAGCGCACCCGAGGCGACGACCCCCGCGTACAGCATCACGAGCTCGCTGGCGGCCGGGAGGACCGCGTCGATCACCATCAGGATGAACACGGCGTAGATGCCGTGATCGCCGATGAGCGAGGTCAACGTGCTCGAAAGGGACGCCAGCGGCAAAGCGGAGGGACTGTACCCGCGCTAGCGCCGGGCTCGGCGCACGAAGAAGCGGCGCTCGAGCTTGGCCGGCCCGAACGCGTTCGACGTCTGCACCTGCGCGATGTACGAGCCGGAGAACGCGCGGACGCCGTTGCCGTAGCGTCCGTTCCAGCGGATGCTCGTCTGCCCCGCCCGCAGCCTCTTGCGGATCGTGCGCACGCGCGCGCCGCTGGCCGTCCGGATGGTGAGCGTGACCTGCGCGGAGTGGGCGAGGCGGAAGCGGACGCGCACCGAGCCGCCGCGCTTGCGAAGGACGACCCGTGCTGGCTTGACCTTCAGGAAACCGAGCGTGTTGTTCAGGTAGAAGAGCCGCTCGACCCTCGACTGCTGCTGCTGGTCGTCGACCGCGTTGATCACCCAGCGCCAGCGGCCTTCCGGCTCCGGGCTGCCTTGATCGGTGCGACCGTTCCAGGCCAGCTTGTAGGTGCCCGGGTCCTTGAAGCCGGTGGTCGTCTGGCGCGGGATCCGGTCCGGGCCGATCAGACTCGCGGTGACGGTCGACGGGCGGACGACCTTGAAGCTGAGGGGCTCGACCTCGTCCACGCCGTCCCCGTTCGGCGAGAGCACCTGCACCGACGGCGCCGGCGCTTGGACGCCGTAGTAGAAGACGAAGAGCCCGTCCGCGACCGCGCGCTCGCCGCCCGGGTCGGACGGACGACTGAGGAGCTTGCCGTCGAAGGCCATCGTGGTGGATCCGCCTGCGTCGAGCGAGCTCGCGGTGACTGCGCCGAGGCGGACCATCTGCTGCGCGAGCTCGAAGTTCGTGAGGCCGGTGCTGTAGCCGGGCTGCCGTCCGTCGACGGTCATGAAGATGATGCGCCCGTCCGCGCGCTGGCCGACCGCGGTTCGCGGGTTGCGGACCGAGAGCTGGCTGCTCGAGAACTGCTCGAGCGCGCGGAAGACGGGCTGCCCGTCCTGGACGATGAGCGGGCCGCCGCCGACTGCGTCGACGACGCCTGCCCATTGTGGGCGGAGGACGAGCCTCGAGGTGACCTCCTCACCAATCGGGGCTTCGGACGCGAGCCGTCCAGCCGAGGTCCCGCGGCCGACGAGCACTGCTCCGCCGGGTGGGATCGGCGTGCCTCCGGCGGGCTTGACGGAGACGACGGTCCCGGTCAGGTCTGTGAACGGGGCGGCGGGCGGCACTCCGTTGAGCGTGATCTCGACCGTGTCGCTTGCGGCCGGCGTCGCGGAGCCCCAGGCGGGCGTGAAGAGCGACACGCCCCCGGCCCCGGGCCGCTGGTTGAGGCCGTTCAGCGGACGGCGCTGACTGATGCCCTGCCACGTGCCGAGCATCTGGACGCGCTGGACGAGGAGCCGGCCGTCGTCGGTGACCCCGACGGTCGAGCGCTTCGGGTGCGGCGGGGTCGTGAGGACGCCGGACTGCATGAACATCCCGCTCGGAAGACCCTCGTCGAAGGTGAAGAGATCGGCGTTGACGCCGCCGACGGTCGCCGTCGACGACATGCGCTTCTGCATCGAGGTCACACGCTCGCGGCCGATCACCGAGTCGTTCGAGAGCACCGGGTGAAGCGCATAGAGCCCGCCGGGCTTCGGCGCGGTCATCACATGGATCACCTCGAGACCGTGCGGCGTGAAGAGCAGCTGGCGCTCGTACGTGATCCCGGGAGCCAGCGGGATGCGCCCCGCGGCGGCTCCGGGCACGAAAATCCCTGCAAGCAGGGCGGCGATGACAATCCTGCGCAGCACGTGAACCGCGACGAGGCTAGCGGAACCCCTGGCGGGACCGCTCAGTCTTTACATCTTTCGAACCGGAATCAGCGCTTGCCGACGAGCAGGGTGACCGGGAAGCCGCGTCGGCGGATCGCCCGTGCGCGAGGCTTTTGCGCGAGGACGAGCCCCGCCCGGGCGCGCGATGCCCGCTTCCTGCGAACGGCACCGACCGAGCAGTGTGCCCGTCGGATCTTCCTCTCAGCGAGCCCGAGCTTGAGGCCCACGACGCGCGGCACGAGACATCGGGCGCGAGGGGGAGGTGGCGGGGGCGGGGGCGGCGGGGGCGGAACTGGTGGAGGCGCGGGCGGCACCGGGGGAGGCGGTGGAGGACCTGGTGGAGGTGGAGCCGGAGGTGGAGGTGGAGCCGGCGGAGGTGGAGGCCCCGGCGGCGGCGGAGGAGGCTCCGCTCCCAGTGAGATGTGAATGCCGCTCGGGTCGAGCACCCCGCCATCGGGCGTTATGCGAGCGCCGAAGATCTCGTAGCGGTGCGGCGGGGGCGGAGGCGGAGGCGGGGGCGGTGGCGGAGGGGGCGGAGCCGGCGGCGGCGGGGGCGGAGGCGGCTCCGGGGGAGGCGGGGGTGGAGGCGGTGGCGGGCCGGACAGGCGATCGTCCTGCCAGACCGCGAGATACCGTCCCCCGCCGAAAACGAGCGCTGGATTCTGCTGGCTTCCCTGTGCTGTGGAGATCGCGAAGCCCCCGGGATCGAGCACGGTTCCGTTCTGGTCGACACGGGTGCCGAACAGGTCGGTGTTCCAGCTGTCCGTCCAGACCGCGAGCGACTTCGTGCCGTCGGCAGCCAAGGTCGGAAGGTACTGGTCGTTGATCGTGTCGACGATCGGAAACGGCGTCGAGTCGAGCACGACACCGCCGGGAGTGACGCGTTCTCCGACGACGTCGACCGAGTCGGTCGCGGCCCCGTACTGATTCCAGGCCACGAGGTAGTTCACGCCGTCGAACGTGACGTCCGCGTATCGCTCCGGATTGACCTCATGCGAGATCGCCACCCCGTTGGGGTCGAGAACATTGCCCTCAGGCGACAACCTCGCCGCATAGACATCCTCGCCGCCCCGCACCTCATTCCAGACGATCATGAAATTCGTCCCGTCGAACGCGATCTGGGGTGGTGCCAGAACGATGCCCATGCCGGAGGAAACGACGATTCCGCCCGGATCGAGCACCTGGCCCTCGGGCGTCACCCGCGTCACCTTGATCGCATCGGTCGCACCAGCATCGACGGTCCAGACGACGACGTGCTCCATCGCTCCAAAGGCAATGTCCGAGGCAACGGTGTTCTCGGTCGTGACCGTGATCGGGGTCTGATCGAGCACCGTCCCATCGGGTGCAATGCGCCTTCCGCGAAGGCCGCTCTGGTCCTGAGTAAAAACTGCCAGGGAGTTCCCGCCGCCGAACGACACGACCGGGTACCCCTCGAAGGCGCCCGACGCCGCAACGGGGATGCCCTCGGGATCGAGGACGTCTCCGCCGGTGCTCACGCGGCTTCCG
>Ga0070684_100004417_pt1 | contig 10702 bp, 13 predicted proteins | sample KBSC723LmetaG_FD_65653 | JGI IMG/M metagenome (GOLD analysis project Ga0070684, IMG submission 65653) | Corn rhizosphere microbial communities from Kellogg Biological Station, Michigan, USA - KBS C7.2-3L metaG | ecosystem: Host-associated > Plants > Roots > Rhizosphere ...
GTTGGGGTCGACCGCCTTGATCTTCTGCGAGGCCAGCCGGAGCATCTGCACGTAAGAAGCAGCGCTCGGCTTCGGCTCCCAGTAGACCGGGAGGCTCGGCTCGTTCCAGATCTGCCAGGCGGTGATCGGGTGGCGCGGCAGCTGCGGGTTCTCGGCCCAGAAGGAGCCGTTCGTGCCGTAGTGGGCGGCGAGCATGGCGCCGAAGTCGCCGATCGCGCCGAGGTCGCGCGGCGGGTAGCTACCTCGCTGGGCGCCCGCGGGCGGCGCGGTGGTCATGGAGGCCGGCGGGTCGAACAGCACCGGCATCACCGTGATGCCCGCCTGCGCCGTGGCGGTCATGAAGCGGTCGAGGTAGGACCAGTTGACGTTGGCCGGACCGTTGCCGAAGGTGAGGAAGTCCCAGTCGAACTTCTGGCGCAGGAGGCCCACGCCGGCGTTCTTGATGCTGTCGAGGTAGGCGGAGCCGCTGCCCGAGCCGAGCGACGCGAAGGTCTCGTCGCTGACAACGCCCACAAACGAGTTGGGCGTGACGGGGAGGATCGCCTTCTTCGCTGCGTGAGCAGGCTGAGTGCTGCTCACGACTACTGAAGCCGCCAGCGCCGCGCTCGCCACGGCGAGCGCGAAAGCTCGCCTGAGCTGTGATCCGTCAACAAGCATCAGGTTTGTTATCGGCGGGACCTTTAATCGCCCCAAGTCCCGCGCAAGCTTTCTTTCCCCGCTGGGAGTTCTAAGGAAACCCGCGAACCGGCTCTCGAATCACGTCGCTACCCTTCTCAGCCGGGCGCCCGTAGCTCAGCTGGATAGAGCGTCGGTCTACGGAACCGAAGGTCACAGGTTCGAATCCTGTCGGGCGCGCTACGCGGCAATAGGCGGGTATGTGCGGAAAGCGCCCGACGCAGGCGGGCTCAACGGCCGACCACGCCAGACCCTCGGCTGGCTCACATCAGCTGCCAACGTGACGTCACTACCAGCCCCTCTGCCGCCCAAGCCGTTGGCTGACGAGCTCGTGGACGCTCGCAGCCTTTTCCTCCCGGTCAAGTGCGGCGCGGTAGGCCCCGAACGCCAGATCGCGGTCGCTCCACCCGGATGTTGCCCACAGCCGGTAGGCGCGGCGGAGATCGTTGCATTCCTCTCGCCACTCCACGTAGCTTTCGACGAACGTATCGACAAGCCGGTCACGTCGGGCGCGCTTGGCCGCCCGCGAAAGCGCCTTCACGTGACCCGCCAATCTTCAGGGTTGCCACCGCGACTCATGCCCCCCTAGCGTCGGGAGCCGTCCCGGTCTTACGTGCAGAGTCCACGGCAGGGAGGACGGTCGACGGTTGGGCTGCGGGGGGCTCTGGGGAATTGGTCCTATCGGTCGCGGGTCCGCTGCTTCGTGCGCGCTTGGCTGCTGAATCTGCCGCTGGCGGCGGCGCCATTCGGAGGCGGCCGGCTGCGGTCCTCCTGGGCAGGGCCCGATTCGGCGGCCAGCATGGCTTCGAAAAGGCGCATCGCTCTGCGCACGCGCTCGATCCACGGGCCGAACGGCTCATTCGTCCTTGGATTGATGAGATCGGCGGGATCGAAGCCATGGGCTGCTCCGAGCCGGTCGACCAGATCGAGCACGAAGCGCACCGCTTTGTAGTCCCTGTCCGTGAGGATCAGGAAGGCGTCTGTTGCGCTGACTGGGAGCTCGTCACCGCGGCCTCGCATCTCCTGCTCCCTTCGTCGCCTTCCCGCCTAGACGCACGGACACGCGAATGCGTTCCGTCAAGCCTTGACTGGCCGGGCGGCATTCGCGCGCCGGCGGATACCGGGCCGGAGCGCTCCCCCGCGGCAATCAGGTCATCGACGAAGCACAGGACCTCACGATGCCGCGCAAGGTCAAGCTCGCGCTCGCTCACAGCGAGGGCGGCACGCTGCCCGACGCGCGCGCGATAACTGCGCAGCACCCGCTCCCAAATAGGGATCGACACGGTCGATGGCGGCGGTCCCAGCGGTTGCTGTGGTCGGGATCGCCGCCGCTCGAACCCGCGGCGGGTCCACTCGCGGCACATCTTCGCGCGCATGCGCTCCACAGCTCCTGTGCTTCGGGTTTCGACCACCTTTGCCGCATATGCGTAGAGATCCTGGCGCCGGCAGTCGTCCAGGTGGTCGTTGTAGCTGCGGAGAAACGCGGCGATGACAGGGCACACCGACCGGGGATGGTCGCTGAACGGCTCGTGCGCGAGCATTGAGGCAAGCTCCACCACGCAAACCCCGTCCTCGGGCGAGGAATGACGTCCCTTGCTGAGCTTGACCGTCTGATGGCTCGCCGGCGTGCGGGTGGCGGCAGTCTCCTGCATTCCGTTGCCTCCTCGTCGATCCGCGGTGCCCCGCGAACGTAGTTCGCCCAGCGGCATATGCTGGCGCGTGCGGTCGTCAAACGCCATCCCACGGGTTGCGGATTGCCTTTGGGGGTTGGCTCATCGGGTTGGGGGAGCGCTCGACCGAATGTGCCCCGTCCGAGCACAAGATCCGAGTGATCTCCCTTGATATCGGCGGTTCACGATGCACGGCGAGATCGCCGCGACCAAGGAGGGAAAGATCCTGGGGATCCGGGTTGACGTGATCGCCGACCACGGGGTTCAACACAACGGCGCAGCCGAGCAAGTACCCGTCGGGCTTCTTCGGCGTGTTTGCCGGTTCGTATGACATCGAGGCGGCGCACTGCAAGGTGACCGGCGTCTACTCGAACAAGGCGCCAGGAGGTGTCGCCTACGCCTGCTCCATCCGCATCACCGAGGCTGTCTATCTCGTCGCGCGGATGGTCGACGTCCTCGCCGACGAACTGGGCGTGGACCCCGCGGAGCTCCGGCTGAAGAACTTCATCGCTCCCGATCAGAGCAAGACCGGCTGGGTGTACGACTCAGGCGAATACGAACGGGCGATGCGCAAGGCGCTAGCTCTCGCGGACTACGACGAGTTGCGCCGCGAGCAACGGGAGAAACGCGAACGGGGCGAGCTGATGGAAATCGGCGTCGCCTTCTTCACCGAGATGGTCGGCGCCGGCCCGCGGCACGACATGGACATCGCCGGGCTCGGGATGGCCGACGGAGCGGACTTGCGCGTGCACCCGACCGGCACAGTGGTGCTTGGGGTGAGCTGCCAGACCCAAGGGCAGGGCCACGCCGTCGACGCCGGGCTGCCGGACAGCTGATCGAGGCGCGCGTGCATCTTCGTCCCGAGGTCGCGTCCGATGGGCGAGGGGGTGGTTGTTGGCGTGCTCGACGCGTTGATCAAGGACTTCGCCGGGAAGCCCGCCGAGATCTGATCTGGCGCGCCTCAACGACGCGAGCTCACTCCAACAGGCCGCGACGCATCGCCGCAGCTACCGCCGCAGCACGGTCGGAGACATCGAGCTTCTCGTAGAGGTTCTGCAGGTGGCTCCTGACGGTTGCCGCCCCTAGTTGGAGGCGCTCGGCGATCTCAGGAGCGGAGAGGCCATCCGCGGTGAGAAGCAGCACCTCCCTCTCCCGCGTGGTCAGCAGTGGGCGCTCAACCACCTCGCGCTGGACGATCTCGCCCGCGAGACCGGTCTGCACTTCCGGAGCGAGTACGACGTCCCCGCGACATATCGCCGCTACGGCGTCCAGGATTACGTCCCGATCCGCCTCCTTGGACAAGTATCCGCGGGCACCGGTCGCTATTGCCCGGTAGACCAGGTCGCTGTCCGTGTGCGCGGAGAGAAATGCGATCTGGGTGGGTATGGCATCGCGTTTGACGGCCGACAGCACCTCCAGGCCCGACAAGCCGGGGATCCTCATGTCGATCACAGCAACGTCCGGCTGCAGGGACTTGATGTCCGCCAGAGCTTGGCGGCCGTCGCTTCCGTGGCCGACGAGCTCGAAGTCAGGACGTCCCTTGACCTCCTGTATAAGGCCACGCAGGAACAGCGGGTGATCGTCGGCCAGGTAGACACGGAGGCGACGCCGTCCCGAGCTCACTTCACTTCTCCGGCAGGGGCAAGGATCCCACCATCACCATCCGCCGGCCCATGCTAACGCCGGCTGCGGGGTTGCGGCGCCGCGAGGTCCCGCAACTGCAGGGCGCGCGCCCCAGTACCGATCCCCACGGTCATGGGATGGATTGGAGGGCAGTTCTCCCGGAGGCTTCACACAGGCACTTAAACGGAGGAGGGTCACGAGGCAGAGCAAGCCCTGCGACCAGGAAAGGGTCGATGTATCGGCAGCTCGCACGAGAGGAGCCCGGTTGCGAGGTGGAGTATGCCCGCGCCACGGTCGATGCGCGGCGTCTCGATTCGGAGTCGCGGGGCTGGCTCGAGGAGCTCCAGTCGGGTGAGCGCCGCCGCGATCAAGCGGTTTGCCGTCTCTACGGGCTTCTTCTGCGCGAGGCTCGGTTCGAGGTCGCCCGGCGAGCAAGGTCACTGGTGCACCCATCCGGCGGCGATCTGGATGATCTGGCCATTCAAGCCGCCGACGACGCCGTGGTGGCGATTCTGGCCAAGCTCCACCAGTTCCGCGGTGAAAGCCGCTTCACCACGTGGGCCCGCCGCTTTGTCCAGCGCGAGGTGCCGGGGAAGATCCGTCAACGTCTCGGGGGCGCTCGTGAGTTGCCGATGGGGGGTGACTTCGAGCATGCGCGGATGTGGTCCGCTTCACGTGAATCGCCGCATACGCGCAGCGTCGTCAACGAGTCCCTGCGAAGGCTGGAACATGTAATCGCCGACGAGTTGACCGTGCATCAGCGCGAGGTCTTGATCGCGCTGGCGGTCGACGGGGTGACGACCGAAGAGCTGGCGAGGGGTCTGAACACGACCCAGGGCGCTCTCTACAAGACTCTCCACGATGCTCGCTGCAAGCTCAGGGCCACGCTCGGCGACAGCCGGTGATCAGCCCTTGTGCACTCCGGGTGTCGTGCAGCGCGCGATCTGGGCGCAAAGCTCGCCGACCCCGCATGCCCGCTCGGCGTTGACATAGAAGGTGGGGGTGCCGGTGACCCCGCTGGCCAGACCGCCCCAGTAATCCTCCAGGATGTGGTGCAGTGCGGCCGGCTCGTCGAGGTCGGCCTGAAAGCGCTCGACATCCATCCCCAGGCGGCTCGCCGCGTGCTCGGGCTCGACCATGCGGCGGGCGGGCTTCGCCTGGACCTGACCGCCATGGGCGCTGACGGGTTCCATCAGGCGGTCGTGCATGTCCCAGAAACGGCCTTGGGCTGCAGCGGCCTCGGCGGCCTGCGCGCCGCGCAGTGCGAGTGGGTGGGCCTCAAGCAGGGGGAAATGGCGGTAGGCGATGCACAGACGCCCGTCCTCCAGCCAGCGCCCGACCCGCGCGCGCAGCCCGTGCGCCTCGGCGCACTCGGGACACTGGTAATCGCCATACTCGACGACGATCAGAGGGGCCGCGGGGTCACCCCGCAGATGGTCGCGGTCGCTCTGCACGTCCATCCACAGTGAGCTGACTGGAGCGACGCGGCGGCGCCACGCTTTGATCAGCTTCGCCACGTCTTCCGCGGATGGTGTTGAGCCGTGGATGCGCCAGAGGCCGGGGCGCATCGCCTCGCGCCAAACCGGCGGGCGCCCGGGCGCCTCGCCCTCCAGCTCAGCGAGCCTCGCCAGCAGCGCCGCCGCGTCGCGGGCGAGAGCCGTCTCGACGCGGGCTGCCTCCTCGCGCCGGCGCCGGACCGCCTCGAGCTGTTTGCGGATCTCTTTACCTGCCACTCGCATCACCGCCCGCCCCGAGTCTGGGTTAGCGACCGAGGCCTCGCCATCCCATAGCTGCAGGGTCCGGGAAAGGACCGTCACTCCGCAGGCGGGCGAAGCGCCTCCGTTACGGGGTTCGCTCGGCTGGGGCGGCGCTCGCGCGGACTGTGCCAGCAGCGTGGCCGTGCATGCGCATGCGGATCGGCGGCCGCTCGGCACCACCGCCGTCGAGGAACTCGCACGCGTCGGCGTAGGCGCGGTCGATCAGAAGGTTCGCGTGACCGAAGTCGATCGGCTGGACCGACAGCGGGCACGGGGGCGGTAGAACGACCAGCTTGGTCCGATCCTTGTGGGCCTCGATGTCATCGATCAGCCGGCGCTGCGTGAGCAGGCTGAGGGCGTTGAGCGCCATTGCCAGCGCACCGCTCGGCGGCTCGGTGAGCGCGCAGGCATTTCCGGTCGGTAGCACGTAGATCTCGCTTGCGCCCAGTTCGATGGCGTGGGAGATCGGCGTGTTGTTGGCAACGCCTCCATCCATCAGCTCTCGGCCCTCCCATGCCACCGGTGGCAACACAGCGGGGATGGCGGCGCTGGCCATGACGGCCTCCACGGCCGGCCCGCGCGACAGTCGTACCTCCTCGCCGGTGATTACGTCCACCGCGATGACGTGCAGCTCGAGCGGCATCTGCTCGAGGCGGTCGTGCTCGATGTGGCGCGTGATCAGCTTCCGCATCGCGTGGTCGGGCACGAGGTGGTCACGCGCGCCGAGAAATCCGAGCAGGCCGGTGAGCAGGTTGACGGGGAAGACCTGCCCGCGACTCAGCTCGCGCCAGATCTCGCCGAGCGCTTCCGCCGTCTCGACCGTCTGCGGCCGGGACGCGATGAAGGCCGCGTTGAGCGCCCCGGCCGACGTCGCGACGACGAACTGGGGTGCGATCCCGCGCTGGTAGAGCGCGCGCAGCATGCCCACCTCGACGGCGCCGAGGCTCGCGCCGCCTGCAAGGACGAACGCCACACGTTCGCCCTCGCTCATCGGAGGCGTTCGATCACCATCGCGACGCCCTGGCCGGAGCCCACGCAGACGCCGATCGCGCCATAACGCAGGTCGCGCTCACGCAACTCGGTGGCGAGCGTGAGCACGCAGCGTGTGCCCGAGTCTCCGAACGGATGGCCGAGAGCCACGGCGCCGCCGTTGGGGTTGAGCCGCTCGTCGGGAATCTCGTAGCCGGTCTGGGTGCCGAACTCGCGCAGCACGGCGAGCACCTGGGCGGCGAATGCCTCGTGAATCTCGTAGACGTCTATGTCGCGAGGCTCGAGCCCGGCCTTCGCGATGGCGCGCGGCAGTGCGTAGGCGGGCGCGATGCCCATGATCGTCGGGTCCACGCCGACGGCCGCCGAGGCAAGGACGCGCGCGACCGGCGTCGCTCCGAGCTGCTCCGCATGGGCGGCGCTCGCGAGCACCACCCCGCTGGCGCCGTCCGAGAGCGGGCTCGAGTTGCCGGCCGTCATGTTCTCCGTTCCCGGCTGCGGGCGCAGCGCGGCCAGCTTCTCGAGCGTCGTGTCGTCGCGGATGGACTCGTCGTGCTCGAACGTCCGCGTCTCGCCTCGGCGTCCCGCCGTCACCTCGACCGGGAAGATCTCCTTCGCAAAGCGGCCGCTGTCCCGGGCGGCGGCCGCGTGCTGGTGTGAGCGCAGCGCAAATGAGTCGATCTCCTCGCGCGGGATCTCGTACTGCGTCGCGAGGTTCTGCGCCGTCTTGATCATCTCCAAGTAGGCGTCGCGCGCCAGCAGCTTTGGGTTGGGCGGGCCGCCGGCACCGGACCACATCGTGTCCAGCATGAACACGGGGCCGCGCGGCATGAATGGAGCATCGCCCTTCATCAACGCCCATCCGGAGCGGCTCATCGACTCGACGCCGGCCGCCATTCCGAGCGAGATCTCGCCCGCGCCGATCGCATGGGCGATGCCGATCGTCGCCGTCAGCGACGACGCGCAGAAGCGGTTCACGGTGTACGCCGGCACGGCGTCGGGAAACCCGGCGGCCAGCGCCGCCCAGCGTGCGATGTCGCCCATCCCCTCGTGCGCCACGTTGACGCAGCCCGCGGCGATCTCCTCCACCTGCTCCGGCCGCACACCCGAGCGCTCGCATGCGTGGCTCATCGCCAGTCCGAGGAGGTCGTCCGTGCGGATGTGCGACAGCGACCCGCCATAGCGGCCGATCGGAGTCCGCGCGCCGCCCAGGATCACCGCATGGTCAGCGCACATCGCGCGTCACACCGCCCAGGTACGGGTCGGTAGGCCGATGAGGCGCGGCTGATCGATCGTGCTCTTGCCCATTTCCTCTTCAGCGTCTCGATCGGCCGTTGTCTTACGGCGTCACGCCAGAGCCGGTTACGGCCCACGAGGGCGAGCGTGGTTGCTGCTCGACTGGAAGCACGGTCCGAACGCGCGTGCCGTTGTCACGGCTCGTCACGAGCTCGAGGCGTCCACCCAGCGACTCGACGCGGCGTCCGATCGATGCGAGTCCTATGTGGCCTTGACCGAGCGCCTCCGCCGGGCGCGTGGAGTCCATCCCGCGGCCATCATCCGCGACCTCGAACACCACCCCCTCCGCGGCGCGGCGCAGGGCGACGGCGACGTGTTTCGCCGCCGCATGCTGCGTCACGTTGTTCAACAGCTCCTGGGCCAGCGAGATGACGAGTTGCTCGCACACGCCCTCCGCGTCCGGAGCGAGATCCACGGTCACGTCGAAGCCGGAATGACGAGCGTGGAAATCCGCGATCGCTCCGATCGCCGACGATAGACCGCGCTGCTCGCGAGCAACCGGATGTAGAGCGAGCACTACGTCGCGCAGCTCGCTGATCGCCGCGACCACGCCCTCTCTCGCCCGCCTGACGAGCTCCTCGTGGGCGGTTCCAATCGCTTCTGCCTTCGCCAGGTCCTGCCGGGCCGTCAAGAGGCACTGCAGGACCTCGTCGTGCAGCAGCTGCGAGATCCCCTCGCGCGCACGATCCTCGGCATCGAGCGCGTCGACGAGCATCCGGTGGCGATCTTCGGTGAGTCGTGCAACCTGCGCGGCGAGCACAGCCAGTTCGCCCTCACGCCGGTTGAGTGCATGCCCGGCATCGTTGCGCTCGATCGCCAGGGCCAGAGTGTTGGCCACCGCATACAGGAAGTTGAGCGCGTCAGCGGTGAACGTGCGAGGCAGCAGGCTATACGCGCCGAGCACTCCCCACGGCTCCGTCCCCCAGGGCCGGTCACGTCCGTAGATCACCACGCTGACGCCGCTCACGGCACCGTGCCCGAGGAGAAGAGGCGGCGCTCCGAAGCGTCGTTCCGCAGCCAGATCCTTCACCACGACGGCCTCGTCGCGAGCAAGAGCAAATCCAGCAGGAGAGTCCCGATCGAGCCCCATCGTCGCGCTGCCGACCAGTCCTTCCCGCCAGCCGACGCCGGCCCGCAGCCGCAGACCGTCCTCGCCGGGCAGCAGTTGCAGGACCTGGGAGAGCTCTACGCCGAGAACATCCGCCACCAGGACGCCCGCGTGCTCGAGAAGCGCTTGAAGTGGCCCTCCTCCGAGCGCCTCGAGCCCCAGGCGCGCGACGGCAGCCTGCTGGTCCGCTCTGGCGCGCAACAGGCCGACGTTGCCGCCCCGCCGGTGGGCGGCGTAAGCCATCTCGCCAGGGCCGACATGCTGGCGGTCGTTGTTCGGCGGGACGATCGCACGCTTGGCGTCGAAGCCCGACGCATCCCGTTTCTCGGACCCGCCGCTGGTCCGTGAGGGAACTGCCCATTGCCTCATGTCCGACCCCCGAAATCGTGTTGCGAACGAAGATCTCGGAAGTCAGCGGGCGCTGCCCCGGCCCCCTGCAGTGGCCAGGACCCCGACCGGATGCCCTCAATAGCGCCAGTCTAGCGTGCCAGGCCCAATGCTCAAAGGGTCGCTCGGCGGCACTATCAGTCCTGGATCTCGTGCTCGCCGACGAGGTCGCTTGGGGCAAGGATGAATACCTCGCAGATCAGGTCGGGGTGTTGCTGGTTGCCGCTCATGAAACCGATCACACGCCGGCCGGTGGCACGCTCGACGACAGCTTCGAAGCGTTGGCGCATAACCTCCTGGAACGCCATACGCTGGTGGATGACGGCCTCGCCGCGGCCACCCTCCTGAAGGGTCTCCTCGACGCGCGTAAAACCGCCGCGCAGCAGGCAGACCACGAGATCGTCCTGGTAGTAGGTCTTCGCCTGCGTGGGGCCCTTCCCGTAATAGTCCTTGAGCAGCGCCACCAGCCCGTCGGAGATCGTCGTCAGCACATCACCCCGGCCAAGATGGCTGACAGCTTTTCGATGCGGTTCGGACACCAGGCACTCCAAGCGCAGAAGCGCCGCAATCTTAACTCCAAGGGGGATTAGACTGGAAGCCTCGACGTCGGGTTCTCCTTGCTCTCTGCCTTGCGCCGACACTCAACAGAGGGTGAGTGAGGCGGTTGACCATGTCCCCCGCGGATCCTCTGGCCGGCGACGAACTTCTCAACGCGGTGAGCGCGGCCATGGCCGATCTGCACGAGCGCTACCACGGCCGGGCGCCCGTCACGACGAAGAGCCGGATGATGGGCGACGACCTGCTCGCTTGCGTGCTCGGCGGCGTCTACACCGAGGTCGAAAAGACGATGATCGAACTCCAGCGCGGGACCCTCGTCCAGGAGACGCGCAGCGCCTTCCAGGCCGCTATGCAAAGTACATTCATCGCCGAGGTCCAGCGTCTTTCAGGCCGGCGGGTGCTCGCCTTCATCTCAAACCAGCACGTCGGCCCGGACCTCGAGATCGAGCTGTTCGTGCTCGGTAGCCGCCTCTGACCATTGCCGCCGCGCAGCCCCCGGTGAGGCGCGGCAGGGGAAGTAAGAAGCGGCCGCACGTTGACGCTAAGGACTTAAAGGCTGAACTCTACGTCGCCCACAACCAACTGCGGTGCGGCGGTGGAAGGAGAAAGTTCAAATGGCCCAGCACACTGTTGACATTCCA
>Ga0070684_100004421_pt1 | contig 10697 bp, 12 predicted proteins | sample KBSC723LmetaG_FD_65653 | JGI IMG/M metagenome (GOLD analysis project Ga0070684, IMG submission 65653) | Corn rhizosphere microbial communities from Kellogg Biological Station, Michigan, USA - KBS C7.2-3L metaG | ecosystem: Host-associated > Plants > Roots > Rhizosphere ...
GGACTTAGGGACTGGGGACTGGGGACTCGGCCAGGAGCCTTCTACCGCCTCGGTAGTGTCCTCCGCGCTAATAGCATCCCAGCCGAGTCCCCAGTCCCCAGTCCCCGTCCCTAAATCCGCGCCCTCGACTTGCTGCGGATATTCAGCATCTCGACCACAACCGAGAACGCCATCGCGAAATACGTGTACCCCTTCGGGATGTGCTGCCCGATCCCCTCGGCCACCAGGTTGGTGCCGATCAGCACGAGGAAGCTCAGGGCCAGCATCTTCACCGTCGGGTGACGGTCCACGAAGAGACTGATCGGCCCCGACGCCGCGAGCATGATCCCCAGCGCGATCACGTTCGCCGCGATCATGATCGATACCTGATCCACCATGCCGACAGCGGTGATGACCGAGTCAAGCGAGAAGACAATGTCGATCACCATGATCTGGGCGATCACCGCGGCGAGCGATCGTGCGGCCTGCTTCACGGTTTCGTCGTGTTCTCCCCCTTCGAGCTTTTCGTGAATCTCGTGCGTCGCCTTGCCGATGAGGAACAGGCCGCCGATGATCAGAATCAGCCCACGGCCCGACACATCGACGCCGGCCACCGTGAACAGCGGCGTCGTCAGGCGCACGACCCACGCGATGCTCAATAGCAGAAGGATCCGCGAGAAGAACGCGCCTAACAAGCCGAGCCGCCTCGCCTTCGCGCGTTGATCCTCCGGGAGCTTCCCGGCGAGGATCGAGATGAAGATGATGTTGTCGACGCCGAGGACGATCTCGAGCACGGTGAGCGTGAGCAGTCCGATCCACGCGTTTGGGTCGGTGAGCCAGTCCATGTCGTGATCTCACTGGGTGAAAAAGCAGAACGCCCCGCGGAGCGGAGCGCGTGGGAAATCTAGTGGGCAGCGGACAGCCTGGTTCCGACAGCCTAACAACACTCTGACAGCTGGCAGCTCGGGGGTGGCCATCAGGGCGCGAGGCCCGGCTCGTAAGTGCCAATGAATTCCAGGAACTTCGACACCTCGACCATGTCCTTGCCGACGAATCGAATGCCGTGCGAGGTCGTGCGCTGGACGCTTGAAAGGAACGCAAGCATCTCGGCCGGACGATAGTTCTTGAAGATGACGTCGAGCGTCACCGGGGCCCTCACGACGTACGGCTTGAACGCGCTGCGACGCTGCAGCGCGGTCTTCACGTGCTCGCGGATGAGCTGCTGCGCCGCTTTTGGCGTCATCGTCGACGCCGCGTGGAAGCTGATCGCCTGCTTCACGACGGCGCCTTCCACGTCGCCAAGAAGGCGGCGCGTCTCGTCGACCGCTACGTCGTCGCCGGAGATGAAGACGACGGGAACGCCGAATCGCCCCGCGATAGCGGCGTTGATCCCGGCCTCCGGCATCGCGACGCCGTTGAGCGAGACCGAGGCGAGGTTCGCGCTCGAGATCGTATGGGCGCGGACGCCAGCCGGACTGGTGGTCGAGGCGTGATAGCCGACGAAGATCGCGGCCGCGAACGTTGAATCGACGCCTTCCATCATCATCAACGGGCGTGGCCAGGACCTGACGATGCGCACGTCGTCGGGAAACTGATCGATCAGGAGGCTCTCGCCGTTGCCATGCGAGTCGCTCACCACGATCTCCGTCGCGCCGGCGTCGCGCGCGCCCGCGATCGCGGCGAGTGCTTCGCCTGTCATGAACGTACGCGCGCGCTCGTACTCGAACCCTGTCGGACCGAGCTGATCGCCCGTGACCACCCCGGCGATGCCTTCCATGTCGACGGAGATGTAGACCTTGAGGGGACGCTGTGCTCCGGCCACGCGCGGCAAGACGGCCGCGGCAACGGCAACGGTCAGGGCGGTGCAGCACGCGAGCGTGGGTCGTGCGATCTGACGGTACGAACGGCAGTGTTGGCGCATGAGAGCACAGGAGTGGTGGCCTTCGGGTCGGAAACGTCGCGCGCGAATCGTCGCTTGCCATGAGCCCGTTCACAAGGTGTCAGCTCGTACCACAACTTTCGCCGTATAGGGGTTGTGTCCTCGCAGCCCCTCGCCATGTTCGTCGGCGACGGTCGTCGCGGCCTGCGCGCGACCCGATTTCAAACGTTGCTCCCCGCGCTCCGTGACCCTCAATCGCCCGATCGGGATTCAACTACTCGCCGCGCTCCTCACGGTCTACACGATGGCCGGGTTTCTACTGGCGATCCGGACGATGATCGAGCGAGACGACCGTTACCGATGGTGGCTCATCGTTGTGGCCGGGGTCGCATTTGCATTGGCGAGCGGTGCGGCAACGCTGGCGGTATGGCGGGTCGAGAAACGAGCACCGCCCCTCCTGGTCGCGTGCGGCGCGCTCGGCAGCGCACTCTGTCTGGCATTGCCGGCCGCGGTGCCGGACGCGGCGCTGGCGCCCGGCATGTGGCGCGCGGCGATTCAGGGCGCGGTACTGATCTTCGCGTTCCTGTCGCTGGCGGCGTGGTACGTCCGCAACGTCGTCCGCGCCCGGGCGCGAGTGTAGACCGCACGAGTGTTTCGCATCAAGTGTCTGGGGCAGCTGTCCGTCGTCGACGACGCCGCGCAGCCCGTCGCCGGGGCTGCCGCGCAGCCACGGCGGCTGGCGATTCTCGCGTTGCTCGCGCGTGCCGGAGACCGGGGCCTGAGCCGCGAAAAGGTGATCGGGTTCCTGTGGCCGGACTCCGACGAGGAACGAGCGCGTCGCCTGCTGTCCCAGGCCGTGTACATGCTGCGCCGAGACCTCGGCTCCGAGGACGCGATCGTCGGCGTCCGCGATCTTCGGATCGGTTCGGACGTCCTAACGAGTGACGTCGCGGAGTTCGAGCAGGCCCTCGGCGCGCGCGACTACGATCGCGCGGCGGCGCTCTACGCCGGACCGTTCTTGGACGGATTCGTTCTTCCTGGCGCCGCCGGGTTCGAGAGGTGGGTGGAGGAGGAGCGCCGATCCCTCGAGCACGACGGCGAGACGGCCTTCGACGCGTGCGCAACGGGCGCAGAGGTCCGTGGCGATTACGCGGCGGCAGTCACGTGGTGGCGCCGCCTCGCCGCGAAGGATCCGGTCAACGCGCGAGTCGCCCTGCGCCTGATGCGGGCGTTGGCGGCGGCGGGCGACCGTCACGGCGCCATTCGCCATGCGGCCATTCATCAGGCGCTCGTCCGGGAGCAGCTCGATCTCCCCGCCGACGCCGACGTCGTTAGGTTGGCCGACGAAATTCGGGTCGGGATGCACGACCCGGCGCCAGCCGCGGCGTCCCCTGCCAGTCCGGCTCCGCCGCCCTCGGCACGCGAACCGGCTCCGGCCGTGGCGGCCGCGCACACTCACGCGGTCGCGGTCTCGACTGCCGTGGTGACCGAGCCGTACGAGTTGGTCGCCGCGCCTAACGTCGTGGTCGGTTCCGAGCACGCGGTCGAGAGTCCCTCGGTACGCCGTGAGCCCTCGACGGCCCCACCACCTCCACGACCGAAGCGGACTGCGCGACTCATTGCGTCGGGCACGGCGGTGGTCGTGTTGGGTACGATCGGAGTTTGGGCCGTACGCGGTCGCATGACGGTGGAGGCACCGGTGGTAGTGCCGTCGCGCGTCGTGGTCGCACCGCTCGAGAATCGCACCGGCAATCGCACGCTCGACCCGGTTGGCTCCATGGTCGCCGAGTGGATCACGCAAGGGCTGCTGCGAACCGGACTGGTTCAGGTGGTCGACGCGCGCACGATGCTCGAGACCGCGCGCGAGGCCGGCCCATCGCGTGGCGAGGACTACCTTCGGACGCTCGCCGAGCGGACCGGCGCGGGCACCGTTGTGTCGGGTACGTATTTCACGGAAGGCGATTCGCTCCGCTTTCTGATGCGGATCACTGGCGCACCGTCAGGAGAAGTGCGGCACACGGTGGACGTCGTTGATGCGCCACTCGCGCGTCCGACGGCGGCGCTCGAGCCTCTGCGGCAACGCGTGACGGGGGCGCTGGCGGTCCTGCTCGATCCGCGGCTGAACAACTGGACGGCGCGAACGAGCCAGCCGCCGACGTACGAGGCATACGGGGAATTTCTCCTCGGGATGCAGACGTTCGGCCCGGACTACGAGAGCTCGGTGCGCCACTTCGCGAGGGCGGCCCGCCTCGATTCCACGTATTGGCAAGCCAAGTTGTGGGCGGCCATGTCGTACGCGAACCTTCACCGCTACGGGCCGGCCGATTCGCTGTTCCGGATTCTGGATCGCAATCGCGCGCAGCTGGCGTCGTACGATGAGGCGAACCTGGACTACTTCTACGCCGGGTTCGTTCGGGGAGACTGGGAAACGTCCTATCGCGGCGGACGGCGCATGGTGGAGCTTGCACCCGGCGCCGGGCACGCCCTCTACGCAGCCGGACTGACCGCGCAGATCACGAATCGCCCACGCGAGGCCATCGAGGTCCTTCGTCGAATCGACACAAAGGAAGGCTGGGGCAAGGCGTGGGCGCCGCGCGTCTACAATCTCCTCGCCCGATCGTACCATCAGCTCGGCGATTATCGTCACGATCTGGAATGGGCGAAGCAGCTGCGCGCGAGCGAGCCTAACGTGGGGTGGAGTCGCCTCGAGGAGGTCTGCGCGACCGCCGCACTCGGCCACGCGAAGGACGCCCTCGACCTGGCGGTCGAAGGCGCGGCATTCCCGGCCTCCACGGAAACGTGGGAGGACTACTCTGCGGGCGATTTCCTGTGGCAGGCGGGTCGCGAGCTGCGCGCGCACGGCCACCCGGCAGAAGCGCGTCAAGCCTTCGAGCGGGCCGAGCGATGGTACGCGTCGCGGCCCGCGGATGAACGTGCGACGCCGGCGAATCGGCGTGGCATCGCGCGAGTGCTCGCGTCGCTCGAGCGCTGGAACGACGCCCGATCGGTGTACGCGGCATTGTACGCCAGTGACTCGACGACCGTGGAGCATCTCGGAGCGCTCGGCGTACTCTCCGCACGTCTTGGGCGGATGGGAGAGGCGGACAGCATTGGCGCACGGCTCGTCGACGATGCCCAGCCGTACACCTTCGGTGCGCCGCGCCTCTGGGCGGCTCGGATCGCCGCGGTGAAAGGCGATCGCGCGGCAGCGGCGGCGTTCATTCATCAGGCGTTACGCGAGGGCTTCGCTCGCCTCTACCAGCTTCACGCCGACCAGGATTTCGAAACGTTGCGCGACTTCCCGGCGTTTCGGGAAGTTCTGCGATCTCGATCGACCCCGGCTCCATAACGAACGATGAGCTTCATCCTGAAAATGTCCGGCGTCATCGTCGGTCGGTCCGAGCTCGAGAATAGAGACGCAACCCGCCGCCGCGCGACCGGCGTGTTCCGTCCGGGACTCGGCTACGACCTCGTACAGCCGATCTTCGAATTGCTCGAGACGGCGGGGGATAGCGCGGAAGCGATGTCGCGCTACCGCAAATCGCGCGACGCGCTCCGCCTGCAGCTCACCGACTCGTCAGGCAGTGCGCTGACCGTGCACGAGCTCCACATCCGCCGCACTGCGAGCTCCGGTGCTCCGATATTGGAAGTCGAAACCGATGATCCCGGGTTTTGGAACCAGTCTCCCGCCACCTGACCCATGACCGCCACGCGCGTACTGATCGCTTCGCTCACCGCCGTTTTCACGTTCGGCTCCGGCATCACACCGCGGCCCGTCGCCGCCCCGCCAACGGTCGTGCTCCTCGTCAGGCACGCGGAGAAGGCGGCGCAGCCGCCCCAGGACCCGCCGCTGTCCGAAGCCGGATCGGCAAGGGCCCAAGCGCTGGTTGCGGTCGCGCGCGACGCTGGGGTCACGGCGATCATCACCACGCAGTTCGAGCGGACGCGGAAAACGGCAGAGCCCACGGCGGCGGCGCTGCACATCACGCCGCAGGTCGTGGATGCCGGGCCCGCGGCGCAACACGCCAAAGCCGTCGCCGAGCAGGTTCTGAAGCACGTCGGCGGTACGGTGCTGGTGGTCGGGCACAGCAACACGGTTCCGGCGATCGTCGGGGCCCTCGGCGCGCCGAGGCCGCGCGATCTCTGCGACAGCGAGTACGACCAGGTGTTCGTGGTGGTGATCGGTGACGCCGGGCCGCCGCGGTTGATCAGATCGAGGTACGGGGCCGCGAGTGCCGAAGACGCCGCATGCGCCGCGATGTCGCGTTAGGCGCTGAGCCTCGGTCCACTCAGGGGTGCATGTGGGCGGCCGGCACGTCGGCGGTGTCGCCCGCCATGACCTCCGCGGGCACCTCGGAGAGGTGCTCCTGCACGATCACCCACCTCCCAGCGCGCCGCTCGAAGACCGCCGTCCACGCGCCAGCGATCGTGTGAGGCGCCCCCTCGGGTGTGCGATGTGGGACCCGATAAGTCATGGTGATCACCGCCGCGTCCGGTGACAGGACGTCAACCAGCGGACGGCCCCAGATCCACGTCGGGTTCTGCATCCGCTGTCCCACGTAGGTCCAGAACGACCTGATTCCGGATTCGACCGAATCGCGGGTCGTCGTCACTCGCCCACCACTCGCCGAGATCACTCGGCCGGTATCGGGGTACAAGGACATGAACCGACCGACGACGTCGTTCGCTTTCAGGTCGTATGCGGATCGGATCATCGACGTGAGCGTGTCGGCGATCGCTGTGCGACGAGCGGGACTGAGTCGCGATTCCCGATCGGGCTCGCAGGCGAACGATCCGACGGTGACCATGGCGAGCACTACAGCCAGCTTATACTGCGACCGCATGGCGTGGGGTCGAGGAGGGAGATCGAACGGAGTCGGCAAGTAGCTCCACTGTACGCCGATTGGGCCGACACGTTCCGCGTCCGATAAACCGGACGTCCAATTGTCCGCCAGAGTGGACGGCTCGTATGCTTGAGGCCTCCACGGCTGCAACAATGAATGGTGCGCGCTGTGCACTCGCGCTATACTCTTTATACCGCGTTGATTGTCGGTTCATGCCTCCGATGAGGCGACCGGATGCGAGGAGGACCTGTGAACAAAGTCGTAAGATTTTCTGTGCTTCCCGTGGCGGCTCTCGCAGTCGCCTGCGGACGTGGCAAGTCGGCCGACAAGGATGCCGCCCTGACGGCGGATCTGAAACGGGATCTCGCCGCGGCCTCGGCATCGGGCGTGGAGCTCGCGTCCAACGTAGGCGACTATCAGCGCACGAGATTCGTCTCGGCCATCGAGTCGCCTGCCACGAGTGCGCCCGTCCGGAAGCGAAATGTTCACAAACCGGTTGCTCGTCCCGCATCGGCAGGAGAGGGCCAGGTTGCCAAGTCGCCGGAACCGGCGGTTGAAAACAAGGTGGAAGTCGCGCAGCCGGAGCCGTCGACCGAGACGCCAGCTCCAGCAGTGGAGGCGCCGACCGTCGTTGCGGCGACGCCGCGTCCGACGCCGGTGGGCACCGCCCCCGCGACGACGGATGTGGGCAGCGGCGCAGTTGGCGGTGGATCACGCGGCGGCGGCCTTGGTGGGATCGGTGAGGCGATCGGAACGATCATTGGCGTCGCTGTCATTCGTGGCGGCGGCGGCGGTATCGATCACTGCGACCCTCGTACGGACGGTCGGGGGCGCGGTGGTAGATTCCCGATCTACATGCCGCCGCCCGGCGGTAGCAGACACCCGGGCGGTCAGATGCCGCGGGGACCGTTCCCGATAAACCCGTAACAGCGAGGCGCCGCTGATTCCGGCGGTATAGTGATACGACGAGGGCCCGGTGAAATCACCGGGCCCTTTCTACATCGCCAGGCTCGCGCGATCATCGCGGCGGTATCACCAACCTCACCTGATCACCAGGTTGCACCGTGATCTCATCGCTGACCGGTGAGCGATTTCCGCCGATTGGATCGGCGAGGAAGCGAAGTGGCGTTGCGCCGAATATGAGGTTTGCGGGAATGGTGAACGTCGACGTCGAATTCCCCGTTGCCTGGCCGAGACGAACGCGCTGTCCGCTGCGAATCGCGTAGATGGTCATGTCCGAGAAGCCCTGATTCTCGACGCGGATGGTAGTACGCGGCTGCGGAGTCGGCGCGGAGTGCGACTTCGAACCTCCGCACGCGGCGACCGCGACGGCGAGCATCGCGGTGAAAAAGAAGCGCCGTGTGAGCATCCACTCCCTCCGAAATGATGTTGACTGGTACTGATCGTTAGAGACCGCAAGCCTCGTGAATGTTCCGCGCTGCGCACTCGTCAGGCGCGAAAAGCGAGGTGGACAGCAAGATGTCTCGCGTGCAACCCGTTTGCCATGCGTTATGTGGCATACGGTCTGCCGCCCGGGCCGGTACTTTTCACCAGCAGGACACCGTGAGCGAAAATCAGAGCAAGAAAGGCCGTGACGCGATGGAGCCCGAGGCGGCCCGCGAGATTCCACGCGGGAGTGACGAGGAATCCACGACCGACCGTTCGGGTCGTGAGAGCGACGGTTCGACGAAGCAAGCGACGTCTCCCGCACCGCGTCCCGACGCAGATCAGCCGCACCGCAAGTGACCGCTGGCGCAGAGCCACGGGCTTTGGTCATTTTGCGCGCGGACTCGTGACTCTACTTTCAATTCGACATGGCATCGACCACGCGCTCGAAACCCGCGGGGAAAAAGCGCTCCGCACCGGCGGCTCGTAAGCCGTCTCCCTCGAAGCAGCCGAACAAGTACTTCGTTCTCAGGCGCTCCAGCATTCAAGGCAAGGGCGCATTCGCCACTCGGCCCATCAAACGGGGCACTCGCATCATCGAGTACACGGGTGAACGCATCTCGCCGGCGGAAGCCGATCGGCGTTATGACGACGGCGGAATGGGCCGTCACCACACTTTTCTCTTCAGCGTCGACAGTAAGATCTGCATCGACGCCGCGGTCGACGGCAATGACGCCCGGTTCATCAATCACAGCTGCGCCCCGAACTGCGAAGCCGTGGATGAACGCAAGCACATCTACATCGAGGCCATTCGCGACATCGCGCCCGGCGAGGAGCTGACGTACGACTATCAGTACGAGCGCGACGGGACCGAGGACGAGAAGTGGGAGAAGATCTACCTCTGCAAGTGCGGGGCGCCGACGTGTCGCGGAACGATCCTCGCGCCCAAGAAGAAGCGCGGAAAGAAGTGACACTGCGGACGCTTCTCGCACATGCCATCGATTACGCCGGCCTGTTCCCGCCGGCGCAGCTGGACATGCCGGGGGCGGTCGCCGAGTATGAATCGTATCTCGTGTCGAGCGACGCGTGGGCGTTAGGCCGGTTCGTCGTCTCGGCGGCGCGGTTGGCCGAGCTGGCCGACGTTGCAGGCGAGACGACAACGATATCGTTAGGCGCCCCGTACGCTGAGCGCCAGCTGAGCGTCGTACTGGGCGCGGACCTTCCGGCCGACGTGGAACGCCTGCGGGCATTCTCCGACCACGCGAGTAGCGAGCATTGGTGGGGCGGAGTCGATGCGGTCGAGCTGCGCGCTTCCACGCCCGAAGCGATCGCGGACGCAATGCGAGTACTTCCCGACGGCGTCGAGCGATACGTGGAGATTCCCGTGACGGGCGACCCCGCGCCGCTCGTACGGGCGATCGGCGACGCCGGCGCATTCGCCAAGGTCCGAACCGGCGGGACGACCGCCGACGCATTCCCCTCGAGCGACCGCGTCGTGCGGTTTCTCGCCACCTGTCTGCGCGAAGCGGTGCCGTTCAAGGCGACGGCCGGGCTTCATCATCCGCTGCGCGGAGAATATCCGCTGACGTACGAGCCTGGATCTGCCTGTGGCCGGATGTACGGGTTCCTGAACGTCTTCCTCGCGACGGGACTTCTCGCGGCCGGTCTCGACGAGGTCGATGCGCGGCGCCTGCTCGAAGAAAGCGACCCCAGCGCCGTGACCTTCAGCCGGACCGAGGTGGCGTGGCGGAACCACCGCCTTTCGGTCGATCACCTCGCCGAGTCACGGCGCTTCCTCACATCGTTCGGGTCCTGCTCATTCCGCGAGCCGATCGACGACCTCACTGTACTCGGACTACTGTCGGCGTGATCGACGAAACACACGACCCGGATCTCCGCTCATGGGTGGATTCGGCGAACGAGCCCGGGACCGACTTTCCCATCCAGAATCTCCCGTTAGGCAGGGTTCGACGCGACGGGAGCGACGCGGGAACCGCGGCTGTCGCGATCGGCGACGAGGTGGCGCTGCTCGACGTCGCAGTGCGTCTCGGGCTGCTGAACGGATCGGCTCGCGAGGCCGCCGCGGCGTGCGCGGACGGTTTCCTCAATCCGTTGATGGCGCTTGGTCCCGGTTCGCGCCACGCGCTCAGGGCGGGGCTGGTTGATGTGCTGCGAGAGGATTCGGAGACCGGCCGGCGCGCGCGCTCCCACGCGTCGGAGCTGCTGATGAAGGCGTCGGACGTGGAGATGCTCGTCCCGGCGGCCATCGGCGACTACTCGGACTTCTACGCGTCAATCGAACACGCGAAGAACCTCGGCAGCATGTTCCGGCCGGACAACCCGCTGCTGCCGAACTACAAGTACGTGCCGATCGGCTATCATGGCCGCGCGTCGTCCATCATCGCGAGCGGCACCGACATCGTTAGGCCGAGTGGGCAGACGAAGGCGGAGACAGACGCGGCGCCGTCGTTCGGGCCGACGAAACGTCTCGACTACGAGCTCGAAGTCGGCGTGTTCGTCGGCCGCGGAAACTCGTTGGGTGAGCCCATTCCGATCGCTCAGGCGGAAGAGCGAATGTTCGGGCTTTGCCTCGTGAACGACTGGTCCGC
>Ga0070684_100004423_pt1 | contig 10696 bp, 10 predicted proteins | sample KBSC723LmetaG_FD_65653 | JGI IMG/M metagenome (GOLD analysis project Ga0070684, IMG submission 65653) | Corn rhizosphere microbial communities from Kellogg Biological Station, Michigan, USA - KBS C7.2-3L metaG | ecosystem: Host-associated > Plants > Roots > Rhizosphere ...
TTCGGCCATCTCGGGATCACCGCGTGTGTGCCACTCCCCCGAGCTTCTCGCAGCTTACCACGGCCTTCATCGCCTCCGTGTGCCCAGGCATCCCCCACATGCCTTCTCTCGCTTGACTACCAATTCCGCCAAGCAGAACTACGCGCATTGCCTCGCAATCTACCTACCAATGCCCACCTGCCATCCGCGAACGACACGGACGCACAATGAGCGTCGGTAAAGATTCCATTTCCCACGAATCGATCGCCGACGAAAAAGACAAGAAACGCCGACGACCCATCCTCAATCCTTCACTTTTCAAATAGCGTCCGCGATTGGTGTGCTCTCGCGGTGAGCCTTCCATCGTAATCGAACGCGGAGCATGACTCAAGTGCTCCGTCGCTCCCCAACTCCACGGCGAATCATCGCGCGCTCGGAGAAGGGTCTGGAACGTAGCGATTCGCGCGCACGGATTCAAGGGTTTTTCCATCGTGCGCGACACGCGCGCACCACCACGCGCCACGTCACTGTACCTTGCGCCATGCGCAATGCGACGGTCTCCACCAAGGGCGTGCGACGCTGGGCCGCAGGACATCCGTGGATCTATCGGAGCGACGTCATCGCTCCGCCCGACGCCGAGGCCGGCGTCGCGCGCGTCATGGATCAGCGCGGCAAGCCGCTCGGCGTCGCCCTGTGGAGCCCGCGCTCGGAGATCTCGCTCCGTCTGCTCGATCGAGACCCCGACGCGACGATCGATCGCGCATGGTGGCGACGCACGCTCGAGCGCGCCATCGCACGCCGCGGCGAGCTGAGTCGTACCACGAATGCGTACAGACTCGTACATGGCGAAGGCGACCTGATCCCGTCACTCATCGTCGACCGATACGACCGCTGGCTCGTGGTGCAGTTGATGAGCGCCGGCCTCGAGCGATTCCGCACCGACATCGTCGCCGCGCTGAACGAGCTCGTCCAGCCGGAGGGCATCCTCGCACGCAACGATGTGCCGTTGCGACGCAAGGAAGGACTCGACACGGACGTCGAGCTGCTCGCCGGCACCGTACCCGACGAGATCGAGGTGGACGAGCACGGCGTGCGCTATCTCGCGGCGCCATGGCGAGGCCAGAAGACGGGCGCGTTCCTCGATCAGCGCGAGAACCGCGTGCTCGCCGGCAGCGTCGCGCGTGGTCGCGCCCTCGACTGCTTCAGCTATCACGGCTCGTTCGCGCTGCACCTCGCGCGAGGGGCGGAGCACGTCGTGGCGCTCGACGCGAGCGCGCATGCCCTCGTACGGGCGGAAGAGAACTTTCGTCGCAACGCGCTGACGAACGGCGAGTTCGTCGAAGCCAACGCCTTCGAGTATCTCAAGGCGCGCGAGCGAGAGCGCGCCCGCTTCGACACGATCGTGCTGGATCCGCCCGCATTCGCGAAGACGCGGCCCGCGTTGCCGGGCGCGCTCCGCGGCTACAAGGAGATCAATCTTCGCGCGATGCGTATTCTGGCGCCCGGCGGGATGCTCTTCACCGCGAGCTGCTCCTTTCATCTCACCAAGCCACTCTTCCTCGAGATGCTCGAGGACGCGGCCGCGGACAGCGGTCGCCGGCTGGTGCTCCGAGCGCTGCGCGGGCAGCCGCTGGACCATCCGGAAGTGCTGACGATCCCGGAGACGGGCTACATAAAGGGTGCGTTGCTCGAAGCGCTCGACTAGGCGCGGCGCGAGCGTCGCGTGCTCTTCACTGCCTTCTTCACAGCTCTCTTCGCGGACTTCTTCGCAGCTTTCTTCGGAGTCGTCGTTGCGGACTTCTTCGCGGCTTTCTTCGGAGCCCTCTTCGCGGCCTTCGTCGCGGTCTTCCGCTGAGCGGCGGGTTCGCGCGGCTGACAGATTGGGCAGAAATACGTACTGCGCCCCGCCTGCACCGCGCGCTCGATCGGTGTTCGACAACGCCGACACGGCAGCCCTTCGCGATCATAGACGTCGAGCGTGACGGTGTCGTCGTCGGTGTAGCGTGAACCGGTCGCGCGTTGCAGCACGGCGTCGATGGCCTCCCGCAACGCCGTGACGCGTTCGCGCGGAACTGCATTGCTGGGCGCGAAAGGACTGATACGGGCACGCCAGAGCGACTCCGCGGCGTAGATGTTTCCCAGCCCCGCGACGAGCCGCTGATCGAGGAGCGCGGGCTTGATCGGACCTCGCCGACGCGCCAGCTCGTCGGCGAGCTGCGCGGCGGTCCACTCCGGATCGGCGGCGTCGGGACCGAGCCCGAGATCGAGCGCGACACCGGCGGGATGCAGATCGATCGTGCCGAGCGCGCGCGAATCGACGAAGATCAGAGAAGTTGCATCGTCGAGATCGATCGCGGCACGCGCGAAGCGCGGAAGATCATCGGCGGTCTGCACGAGCGCCCAATCGCCATTCATGCGGAAGTGAGCGTGCAGCACGCGCCCATCGTCGAGATGCAGCAACTGATGTTTGCCGCGACGTTCGACGCGTATGATTCGCGCACCGGCGAGCGTGTGCAACTGCGCTGGAGTGAGCCGGCGCTGCAGAGAAGGATGCAGCAGTCGCACGCGTACGATCGTGCGTCCGGTGGTGCGCGTGCGGAGGAATTCCAGGGCGGCTTCCACCTCGGGCAGCTCGGGCATCAGACCTTCTGCGTTGTGTGGACGGCGTCGGGATGGAGTGACGGGAAGATGCCGCAACGAATGCCCACGCTCAATCCGAACGAGATAAACTCGCGCGGCGCCGCCACTTGCGCGATTGGCCGCCGAGTCTACTTTGGGTCTGTCCCCAAACGTTCCCTCTCCACCGTCGCATGCCCCAGCGGCCGTCTCGCTCGCTGAAGCACGAATACGAGCTATTCGTGGAACGCGAGATCGAGAACTACAAGGAATCGGTTCCGCGGAGCGTTCTCCTATCGATCGGGGACGAAGCCGTGCGCGTGCTCGCCGACGAGCAGCAGCTCGCGCTCACGGAGCTGCTCCTCTGGGACGAGGTCGACCGCATCATCTTCAAGCGGTTGCGCCTGCCGAGCTATGCGACGTGGCGGAAGCGCCGGATGAGGCTGCTCAACGAGCTGAAGCGTCCGGAGCACTGGGGGCTGAGCCCGGACGACGTGGTGGTGCGTGCGGTCCAGCCGATGACCGCCGAGGCGAAGGTCCTGGTCGCGGGTGCGCCGGACGAGAACCGCGCCCTGCTCTATCTCGCCGCCCATGGTTGTGAAGTGACGGCCCTCGCGGACGGGTCCGAGGTGCAGCGCGTCATGGATGCGGCCGAAGAGGCCGGACTTGGCGAGCGGATCCGGGCGACGACCGGCGGGCTGGACTCCTGGACGCCGGACTCTCCTCTCTCGGTCGTGATCTACACGCCGGCGGCGTTCATTGGGCTGAGCTCGGCGGAACGCGCACGAGTGATCCAGGTGCTCCAGAGCGCCACCGCCGACGGCGGCGTGCACCTCGTGCAGACGATCGCGGCCGGGAAGCGCGCGCCGGTCTCGCTGGACGAACTTCAGCGCCGGTATCGGGGCTGGGAAGTCACGGTGGAACCGGGCAACGCCAATACCTTCATGGCCCGGAAGGCGCTCGCCTGACGGTGTTTCCTAACGACACACCCTGAAGCGCTCCGTGTCGTGTCCCTGTGACACGACTGCCGCGACCAGCGCGGCGTCCAGCGCCACAAGTCGTTAGGATACAAAGACATATAAATCTGAACTCGCTGGCATCCAAGGTGCCTTTACCGGGGTGTCCCCGACCGTTCCGGGGACACCCCGCATTCAGCAGCTATCCATATGAAGAAGAACACAGGCACGACGCACAACGAGCCGGTTGGGATCGTGATCTCGGGAGGCCATCCGCTTTCCGAGGCGGCTCCCCGCTTCTCGGCTTACATCTGGGCTCCAGGCCCCGAAGAGGAGCGGACGCAGGAGGCGCACGCAGCCTGATCCGTTCTCGAAGTGCGCTCGAAGTGCGAAAGTGATCGTGGCGCCCCGGAAAAACCCGGGGCGCTTTTCTTTCTTCGCTGGGCTCGGTACGCGCCTTGCCCGCAGGAAAGTGTGGACGAACGACCTGCCGAATGGGACGCCGAGCGCGGTGAGCTGCTCGGGAAACGGATCTCCGACCTCGGACTCGAGATTCGCGGGACGCGCGTCGAGCACCTGGTCGAGCGGCTGTATTCGGAGCTCAGCGAGCGAGGCGTGAGCTTCCGCCCGCCGGTGTACCTGAGCGATCAGTGGGGCTGCCCGGACGGAACGCCGTTGATCGGCGTGCCCTTCTACCTCGCGGACCGGCGACTCGAGCGAATCGAGGCCGAGCAGGCTGGCGCGATAGAGAGCGACGAAGAGGCGATGCGCTATCTGCGTCACGAGGCAGGACACGCGGTCAACTACGCGTTCCGACTGTACGATCGCGCCGACTTCGCCAACAACTTCGGCGACTATGCGCGCCCCTACCAGGAGCGATACGCCGCCGATCCCCTCTCGCGCGCGTACGTGCGACACATCCTCGGCTGGTATGCGCAGAAGCATCCCGACGAAGACTTCGCGGAAACGTTCGCCGTGTGGTTGACGCCGAGGTCCGACTGGAGGACGGACTACGAAGGGTGGGAGGCGCTTCACAAGCTCGAATGGATGGACGCGGTCATGCGCGAGCTCGGACCGCAGTCGCCGGCCGTTCCGGAGATCTCGGAGGACGATCTTCCAGTCGCTGCGATGGACTGGACGGTGAGCGAGCACTATGCACTCGACGAGGAGCCATTCCCGTTGGGGGATGGTCGGCAGTTCGATGGTGACCTGCTTCGGATATTCGTGCGGCCGGCCGATTCTCCGGCAGGAGAACCGGCGGCGCGCTTTCTCAGCCAACATGAAGGTGAGCTGGTGACACGAATCGCCTACTGGACGGGAGAGGCTGCGCCCCTGGTGCGGGCGCTGGTGCGCGTGCTGCGCGATCGCGCCGCAACGCTCGCCTTGCGCGTGAGCGGATTGGAAGCGGCGACACTGATCGAGCTGACCGCGTTCGGGACGGCGGTGATGATGCACTGGCGGTATACGCGCGGTGCGCGCGCTCCCGGTCGCGAGGCGACGCGATGAAAGTCACGCTGCTGCACGGTGCGGACGCCGCGGAACCGCCCGAAGATCCCGTGCTGGGACAGATCGAGGAGGCGCTCGTCGCACTCGGACACGACGTCTCTCGCACGGCGGTCGGCGGAGAGGTGACTCCGGTGATCGATGCGCTGCAAGCCGAGGAGCCCGGGTTGGTGTTCAATCTCGCCGAGTCGTTCGGTGGCAAGAGCGCACTGGAGTCGAACGTCGCGGCGCTGCTCAACCTGCTCGGGTGCCGGTACACCGGATCGAGCCCCGCCGGACTGTTGATGGCGGGCGACAAGAGCCTGACGAAGAAGGTCCTGCGATTCCACGAGATCCTCACGCCGCAGTTCGCGACGGTCTTCCGCGGCGCGCTGGACCACGTGGGAGATCTACGATTCCCGCTGATCGTGAAGCCGCCGCAGGAGGATGCGTCGCTTGGCATCACCTCGAAGAGCGTGGTGCGGGACGTGAAGGAGCTGCTCGGGACGATGGACAGTCTGCAGCGCGAATTCCAATCGCCGGTGCTCGTGGAAGAGTTCGTCGATGGTCGCGAGTTCTACGTCGGGGTGCTGGGGAACGAGGCGCCGATCGCGCTTCCCGTGATCGAGCTCGATTTCAGCGCGTTTCCGAGCGATCGGCCGAAGGTCGCGAGCTGGGAAGCGAAATGGGGTGAGGGGGGCACCGGTGGCGATGCGGAGACGGGCGCCGAATTCGCCGGAACGAAGTCGATCTTCCCCTCCGATCTCGCCCCGGAGCTGAGCGAGCGGATGCAGGCGGTGGCCGTGGAGGCATTCAACGCGCTCCGCCTCCGGGATTACGGACGGGTCGATCTGCGCGTGACGCCGTCGGGGGAGATCTACGTGATCGAGGTGAATCCGAACTGCTATCTGGAGCGCACGGGGGAGTTCGCGCGCGCGGCGGAGAAGCACGGGATCGATCACCACGCCCTGATCGGCCGGATCGTCGAGCTGGCCCTGGCGCGCTACGCGCGCTGAATCCGAGTGGGGAGGGGTGGAACGAAAGAAGCCGGCGCGAATGCGCCGGCTTCTCCGTTATGCGACGACGAACGACTACTTTCTGCGGGCGGCCTTCTTCGCGCCCTTCTTCGCGGCCTTCTTGCGGGCGCCGCCCTTCTTCGCACCAGCCTTCTTCGCCGTCGACTTACGGCCACCCTTCTTCGCGGCCTTTTTTCTAGCAGCCATGGTACTCTCCAGTGATGGAGTGAAACGCTCGATCGAACCCCCGGTGGTTCGTACGAGCCAGTGGTCGAACGCCGAAGCGTCCTTCCCACCGCGCCACCTTCTCATGGCGAGTCGGTGACGTCATCGCGTCGCCAGCCTACACGGCGACGCTCACGCTGCAGAAGTGAAAGCGTCTCACCTCTCGAAGATTCAGCAGTAAGACGGCCGAGCCGGCAATCCGCAAATTCTTGACCGCGGTGTCGACTTCGGCCATTGGAGTCGGCGCGGACATCGACCGTGCGTCGCCGTGCTCATCGTGGGCAGGACGCCCTGCGGTTGCACGTTGTAACGCGGTGGCGGCGCGTCGAGCGCGCGTCGTGACGGTGCGCGCGCTCGCGGTGTTCGATGTGGTCTGCAACTCGATGCGGGGAGAACCCACGCAGTACCCTCGTCGGACGCGTCAGTCTCGTCCTGCAGCGCGCGAGTCTCGGCCGAGCCCGCGCACGAACAACGAGCAACTGGCGCGAATATAGGAACCATGCAATTCGCACGCAATAGCGAATCGCGCATCACACAACGAGATGCGCGATCGCGGCGCGTGGTGCGCACAGCTCCCGCACTTCCCTCACTCACTCGCACCGGCGAGGTTTCGAGGGCGCGAACGACCGACGACGCGGCCGTGCGTGCGTGTCCTGCATAGCGAGTACGCAATCCGTGAGAGCGTTGGTGAAGGCGACCCCCGGCCCCGGTTTCGAACTGCGAGACGTTCCGCAGCCCACGATCCGGGACAACGAAGTGCTGATCCGGGTGCGGCGCGCCGGAGTGTGCGGCACCGACGTTCACATCTACGAATGGGACGCGTGGGCGCAGGGGCGATGCCGCCCGCCGTTCACCGTGGGCCACGAGTTCGCGGGCGACGTCGTGCAGGTCGGCCATCTGGTGACGGACGTGCGCGAAGGCGATCGCGTGACGGCGGAGGGCCACATCGTCTGCGGCCGCTGTCACCTCTGTCGCACGGGCAACGCGCACGTCTGCCCGAATACGCGGATCATCGGGGTCGATCGCGACGGCTGCTTCGCCGACTACATCGCGATGCCGGCGACGAACGTGTGGCACCTGGACGAGTCGGTGAGCTACGAGATCGGCGGGATCCACGACCCGATGGGCAACGCCTTCCACACGTCGCTGACGAACACCGAGATCCCCGGCTCGACGGTGCTCGTGACCGGTTGCGGCCCCATCGGCCTGTTCGCCGTCGGGATCTGCCGAGCGGCGGGCGCATCGCGGATCATCGCGAGCGACGTGAACGCGACGCGTCTGGAGCTGGCCCGCACGATGGGCGCGCACGATGCGGTGACGCCGCAGGAGGCAGAGGCGGCGGTGCGGCGCGCGACGGGCGACCTCGGCGTGGACGTCGTCCTCGAGATGTCGGGCGTGCCGAGCGCCATCCATCAGGCATTCAAGCTCGTGCGTGTCGGTGGGCGCGTGCAGATGCTCGGCATCCCGGCCAGGCCGATGGAGATCGACTTCGCCACCGAGATCATCTTCAAGGGGATCACGATCTACGGCGTCGTGGGACGGCGCATGTACGAGACCTGGATCCAGATGTCCCAGTTCCTGCGCTCGGGGCAGTTCGATCCGACGCCGGTGATCACGCACCGGTTCCCGCTCGAGCGATTCGACGACGCGATCGCGGCGATCAAGAGCGGGAGCGCGGGCAAGGTCGTGTTCGAAGTCTCCTGACGCTCCACCCAACGCACCGATGACGAATACCGCGTTCACCGCCGGCCTGGAGGCCAAGCTCCAGCAACTGCGCGACGACAAGGTCTACAAGCGCCTGAACTACCTCGATTCGCCGCAGTCGGCGCGGGTCCAGATGGAGGGGCGCGGCGAGGTGCTGATCCTCTCGTCGAACAATTACCTCGGCCTGGCCGCCGAGCCCGCGGTGGTGAATGCGGGGGTCGACGCATTGCACCGATATGGGGCGGGCACGGCGTCCGTGCGCTTCATCTGCGGCACGTTCACGGTCCACCGCGCACTCGAGGAGGGGCTCGCGCGGTTCGTCGGCACCGAGGCGTCGTTGTCGTACATGTCGGCGTGGAACGCGAACGAAGGCTTCACCGCGACCGTGGTGGAAGAGGGGGATCTCGTCCTCTCGGATGCGCTGAACCACGCCTCGATCATCGACTCGATCCGTCTCGCCAAGTCGATCACGAAGTGCCAGACGGGGGTCTACAGGCACGTCGATCTGGACGACCTCCGGGCCAAGCTGTCGGCGGGACGGTCGGCGAAGCGGCGCATCATCTGGAGCGATGGCGTCTTCTCGATGGAGGGGTCGATCGCGCCGCTGCCGGACCTGATCACGATCGCGCGCGAACACGACGCGGTGCTGGTGATCGACGACTCGCATGCGACGGGGGTGCTGGGCAGGACGGGGCGCGGGACGGCCGAACACTTCGGCGTCCTCGGTGATGTGGACGTCATCACCTCGACGCTGGGCAAGGCGCTCGGCGGGGCGGCCGGCGGGTTCGTCGCCGGTTCGGCGGCGTTGTGCGATTACCTGACGCAGCGGTCGCGTCCGCAGCTCTTCTCCAACGCGCTCCCACCGACAGTCGCCGCGAGCTCGCTCGCCGCGGTGGAGTTCATCGAGGCGCACCCGGAGCGCGTGCAGACGCTCCGCGGCAACGCCCAGTATTTCCGCGAGCGCATCGTGGAGGCGGGCTTCTCACCGTTGCCGGGCGAGACGCCAATCATTCCGATCATCGTGGGCGAGACGGCGGCGGCGATCGAGATGAGCGAGCTGCTGCTCGCCGAAGGCGTCTTCGTGACGGGATTCGGCTTCCCGGTGGTGCCGCAGGGAGAAGCGCGCGTTCGCTGTCAGATCTCCGCAGCGCACACGCGGGCCGATCTCGAGGAGGCGATCGCCGCGTTCGTACGCGTGGGGCGACGACTGAAGTTGATCTGAGCGCGTGCGCCGCCGCTAGACGCGGCGCACGGCGATGACCAGCCGCTTCCAGCTCTCCGTACCAGGCTCACCGATGCTGCGCACCCGCGCACCATAGCGCGCGCCTTCCATCATCTTCGGCGCGAGCCATCGGTTCACGTCCGGCGAGAGATGTCCGACGACGTCGCCACCGGGCGCGTGGACCCACACACTCGGTTGCTCCACGCCGGGTGGATCGGGAACGAGGATGAGCTGGTCGCCTTCGCGCAGGCGGAGCACCACGCGAGCGCGGTCGCCGAACACCGTACCGTACACGGGTGTTTCGAAGCTCGACGCATCGGGGAGGATGGACGACACTGGCTCCTCCGGGCGGCATGGGGGGTGCTGCGATCGTCTCAGTCAATAGTATGGCGCGATGTGACCGCGGTAACACCCCATGCACTCGGTGTTCCAGCGCGGCCGAGCGGCCGCGCCCGTGACCCGGGACCGCCCCTCCTCGTCACAGACATGAGCCCGCAATCGCCGGCGGCTGCGGCATTCGCTCTCTCTCTTCGAGGTTTCTTACAATGCGACTCCTCCGTGTCTTGACCGCGGCCATCGGACTGGCAGCTCTGCTGCCGCGGACGGGTGCTGCCCAGGAAGGGCGGCCTTTCAAGGACGCGTGGTTCTGGGGCATCAAGGGTGGCGGCCAGCTCTATTCCTCCGCGAGCACCGAACACTCCATCGCGCCGTCGGTTGGTGCCGAGTGGCTGATCACGCGCTCGCGTGCGGGCCTGTACCTGAGCTTCGACCAGGCCTTCCTGAACACGACGGGACAATTCCTGGATCGTGATCCGGACAGCACGTTCTATCGGAGCGTGGCGCTGAAGAACGTGCGTCGCTTCCAGATGGCGGCGATGGTGTTTCCGATGCAGACGCCCAAGTACCATCCGTACTTTGGCCTCGGGCTCGGGTTGAGCCAGATCGGCAGCGCGACGTTCACCGGGAGCTTCGCGACGCCGGCGCGCTATCAGGTGGCGCTCGACAGCGTGCAGTCGAAGAAGACCAGCTTCTCGCCGACGTTCCTCGGCGGACTGCAGGTGCGGCTGACGCAGTTCTCGGTGTTCGGGCAGGCAGTCGCATCGCCCACACAGCAGAGCTTCTTCCTCACCACGCCGAACAACGGAAGCGCGGTCAGCTTCGCGCTCGAAGGCGGCGTCCGGTACAACTTCGGCAGCTCGATCGATCGGGTGCGGTGATGAGGGAATGAGGGAATGGGGGATGAGGAAATGAGGAACGGCCTCGGGACGCGTCGGCGTGCCGGGGCCGTTTGCTTTTCCAACGACGGAGCGCGGATCAGGAACGGAGATGCCGCGGAAAGGGCCGGATCCGCCCTGTCCCTCCTGCGCGTGACGATGTTGGCTGACCGCTGAGCGCTCGCCGCTGTCCGCTCGCCGCTGGACCTCTCAACCGCTCGGTGCTCGCTGCTCGGCACGTGCAGATCCCTCGACTCGCTGCGCTCGCTCGGGATGACAGCG
>Ga0070684_100004425_pt1 | contig 10695 bp, 9 predicted proteins | sample KBSC723LmetaG_FD_65653 | JGI IMG/M metagenome (GOLD analysis project Ga0070684, IMG submission 65653) | Corn rhizosphere microbial communities from Kellogg Biological Station, Michigan, USA - KBS C7.2-3L metaG | ecosystem: Host-associated > Plants > Roots > Rhizosphere ...
CGGGCGCGACGGAGCCGGGCGCGACGGAGCCGGGCGCGACGGAGCCGGGCGCGACGGAGCCGGGCGCGACCGAGCCAGCCACGACGGATGCGACCGAGCCAGCCGCGACGGATGCGACCGAGCCAGCCGCGACGGATGCGCCGAAGCCAGCCGCGACCGAGCCAGCCGCGACGGGCGGCGCGACGGGTGCGTGAAACGGCTGCTTGACGGGCTCCGGCTGGCGCTGACCACGTTCACGGTCGCGCCGATCCGGGCCGGGCGGGTCGACCGGGCGGCGGCCGGGGTGGCGATGACGCTGGCCCCGTTGATCGGCGGACTGCTCGGCGCCGTCCTGGCCGGGATCGGGCTGGCGACGCGGGCCGGCGGGGCGTCGCCCCTGCTCACGGCCGCCGTGACGGTGGCACTCGGGGTGCTGCTCACGCGCGCCCTGCACCTGGACGGGCTGGCCGACACGGTCGACGGGCTCGGCTCGTACCGGGGCGCCGAGGGGGCCCTGGCGATCATGAAGCGGCCCGACATCGGACCCTTCGGGGTTGCCGCCGTGGTGCTCGCGCTGCTGATTCAGGTCGCCGCGGCCACGACGGCCTACCAGGGCCGGTGGCCGGCCACGCTGGCGACAGTGGTGGCCGCGGTCGCCACGGGACGGCTCGCGGTGACGCTCGCCTGCCGCCGTGGGGTGCCAGCCGCCCGGCCGGAGGGTCTCGGGGCCCTCGTCGCCGGGACCGTCACCTGGCCGTGGGCGGTGCTCGGCGCCGTGCTGGTCGCCACCGTGGCGATGTTCGCCGTCCCTGGGCGACCGTGGCTCGGCCCGATCGCGGTGTGCGCCGGGCTGGGTGCCTCGGTGCTGCTCGTGCGCCACGCCACCAGACGGCTGGGCGGCATCACCGGCGACGTTCTCGGCGCCGCCCTGGAGTTGGCGACGACGGTGGCCTATATCGGCCTGGCCCTCGGCTGATGCCACTACTTCCGCGAAGGTGACTGCTCAGGCGGCGGTGGTCGACCCAAACCGTTCGAGGTGAACAAATGTTGAGAAATCCGCGAAAACCAAGCACAGAATTCGCGGATTTCTCGATGTGGATCTTCGGCGCTCACCAAGATCGACCTAGCCCATCGCCGGGCGGCCGCACCGCTTCCCCCGAAGTCGTGGCTTGCGACTCAGCGGACCGATGACTTCACGAACGGCGGTCGCACGACCTTCACCGTCGACTTGCGGCCCCGCACGTCCAGCGTCAGCTCGTTGCCTTCCTCGGCGTCGTCGAGCAGGGCCAGGCCGATGCCGACCTTGCGGGTCGGCGAGAACGTGCCGCTGGTCACCTCGCCGACCGGCTGGTCGTCGCGCAGCACGGTCATGTGCGGGCGCGGGATCCCCCGGTCGAGCGCCTCGATCCCCCACAGCAGCCGCCGCGGTCCGCGGTCCTTCTCGTCGACCAGCGCGTCGCGGCCCCAGAACTCGTGCTTCTTCCAGCCCACCGCCCAGCCCAGGCGCGCCTGAACCGGTGTGATCTCGCGGCTCAGGTCCTGGCCGTGCAGGGCGTAGCCCATCTCGGTCCGCAGCGTGTCACGGGCGGCCAGCCCGCACGGGCGCACCCCGAGCGGCTGGCCGGCCGCCAGCAGCGCGTCCCATAGCGGGTCGGCGATCGGGATCGGGGCGATCAGCTCGTACCCGTGCTCGCCGGTGTATCCGGTCCGGCAGACGATGATCTCGACGCCCTCGAACAGGGCCAGCTGGAAGCTCATGTACTCGTGGTCGGCCGGCAGGCCCAAGCCGGTCAGCAGGTCGGCCGAGCGGGGACCCTGCACCGCCAGTACGATATGATGATCATGCTCATTGGTGACCGCCAGCCCCTCGGGCGCGGCGTGCGACAGTCGCTGCACGACCTCGGCCGTGTTGGCCGCGTTGGGCACGAGGAAGACCCGATCGTCGGCGAAGCGGTAGGCGATGATGTCGTCGACCACGCCCCCATCGTCGGCGCAGCACAGCGTGTACTGCGCCTTGCCGGCCGCGATCCGCTCGAGATCGTTCGTGAGGCAACGATTGACGAAGTCGACCGCGCCCGGCCCCTCGACGCTCGCCTTGCCCAGGTGCGACACGTCGAAGATCCCGACCGCCTCCCGCACCGCGGCGTGCTCCTTGAGCACCCCCCCACCGGCATACTCAAGTGGCATTTCCCAGCCGCCGAATGCCGCGAATTTGGCCCCGAGGGCCACGTGCCTGGGATACAACGCGGGGTGCCGCAAGGGTTGCGTCATGCCCGCAACCTACCGTGTTGGTTAAGGTTGCCAACAATTCGACCTGTGGAGTTTTCGTGACCACTCTGGTTCTGGCCGATACCGACCCGACCAAACTGGCGGTCGACGCCATAGTGATCGGCGTCTATTCCGGCGACGATGACGGCAAGGTGGCGCTCGCGGCGGGCAGCGACAGCGTTGCCGGCGCGTTCGGCGGCAACCTCACCGAGACGCTGCGGATGCTGGGCGCGACCGGAGCGGTCGGCGAGGTGACCAAGCTTCCCTCGTTCGGGGCGGTGGCCGCGCCGATGGTGGTCGCGGTCGGACTCGGCGCGGTTCCTTCTTCGGGGGAGACGCTGCGCCGGGCGGCCGGGTCGGCCGTGCGGGCCCTGGCCGGCAACGCGTCCGTCGCGCTCGTCCTGCCGATCGGCGACGACGAGGTCAAGGCCGTGGCGGAGGGCGCGCTCCTCGGTGGTTATCGATTCACCGGGTACAAGTCGAAGCCGGTCACCGGACAGGAACCGGTGCGGCGGATCCAGCTGGTGGTGCCGGACGCGGCGAGCAAGGTGGCCAAGGCCGCCACCAAGCGCAGCGCAACGGTGGCCGCCGCGGTCGCCCGCACGCGGGACTGGGTCAACACGGCCCCGAACGACCTGCGCCCGCCGCAGTTCGCCGACTCGGTGGCCACGGCGGCCCGCGAGGCCGGCCTCACGGTGCAGGTGCTCGACGAGAAGGCGCTGGCGAAGGGCGGCTACGGCGGGATCCTCGCGGTCGGCCTCGGCTCGGCCGCGCCGCCGCGGCTGGTCCGCATGGCCTACGAGCCGGCCGGGGCCCGGCGCCGGGTAGCGCTGATCGGCAAGGGCATCACCTTCGACACCGGTGGCGTGTCGATCAAGCCGGCCGCCGGCATGTGGGAGATGAAGTCGGACATGGCCGGCGCGGCCGCGGTCGCCGCCACGATCCTGGCGGTCGCCGTGCTCAAGCCGAAGGTCGCCGTGGTCGCCTACGCGCCGATGGCCGAGAACATGGCCTCCGGCTCGGCCTACCGGCCGGGCGACGTCGTCTCGATGTACAACGGCAAGCAGGTCGAGGTGCTCAACACCGACGCCGAGGGCCGGATGATCCTCGGCGACGCGATGGCGCGGGCCTGCGAGGACGAGCCGGACTACCTCTTCGAGGTGTCGACGCTGACCGGTGGCCAGGTGATCGCGCTGGGCAACCGGATCGCCGGGGTCATGGGGTCGCCAGCCCTGTGCGAGCGGGTCCGCGACGCCGGCGACCGGGTCGGCGAGCCGGCCTGGCCGATGCCGCTGCCCGAGGACGTGCGTAAGGGAATGGACTCGGACGTCGCCGACATCTCGCAGACCAACGCGAAGATGGACCGGGCCGGGCACATGCTGCAGGGCGGGGTGTTCCTTTCGGAGTTCGTCGCCGAGGACGTCTCGTGGGCGCACATCGACATCGCCGGCCCCTCCTATCACTCCGGCGAGGCAACCGGCTACTGGACCAAGGGGGGCACCGGGGTGCCCGTGCGGACGCTGATCGAGCTGATCGAGGAGATCGCCGGCGAACGTTAGGGGGTCGCGTCGCGCTTCTTGCGCTCGTTGTAGTCCCGCATGCGCTGGGGGTAGCCGACCAGGGCGATGTCGTAGATCGGCATGGCCATGCGGTGGGCGAACTGGCGCGCCGCCTCCGGGCTGGCCACGCGCCGCCGGGTCCACTCACCGTCGTGCGCGATCAGCAGCAGCGTGGTCTGGGTGACTGTGGTGCGGGGCTCGATGAAGCCCTCGACGCCGCGCCGTGTGCGCACGAACTCCTCGAGGTAGGCCAGCTCTTCCCGGCTGGCACTGCGGCCACCGACCGTCGGCGACTTTCGCCGGCGAAAGAACGCCACGAACCGCTCCTCCCGATCCCGAGGGCCGTCCGGCGACGGCACCGCCAAGGGTACGACGACGAAGACGTTTTCACCGACCTCAGAGGTGGCCGGGGTCCCTCGGCGAAGGAGCCGTGCGAGTGACAAGATAGCTAGGTCATTCCGCCCCAAGACCTGGGAGATTCTGTGAGCGACGCGGCGCGCCGTGCGGCCTCCTCGGAAGACGGCGACTAGGGCGCGGTGCATCGCGACCAAGGAGGCATAGTGAGCGACACGTTCGACGTCGTTGTCCTGGGCGGCGGGAGTGGCGGCTACGCGGCCGCCTTCCGGGCTGCGCAGCTCGGCCTGTCGGTCGCCCTTGTCGAAAAGGACAAACTGGGCGGAACCTGCCTCCACCGGGGCTGCATCCCGACCAAGGCGCTGCTGCACGCCGGCGAGGTGGCCGACGCCACACGGGAGGCCGAGCAGTTCGGCGTCCAGGCCACGTTCGGCGGCGTCGACATGAAGGCCGTCAACGCCTACAAGGACGGCGTGGTCAGCAAGCTTTACAAGGGGCTGCAGGGTCTCGCCAAGGCCCGCAAGATCACCTATCTCGAGGGCGAGGGCCGCCTGGTCGGGCCGAATGCCGTCGAGGTCGGCGGCACCCGCTACGAGGGGCGCAACATCATCCTGGCCACCGGCTCCTACGCGAAGACGCTGCCCGCCCTGGTCATCGACGGCGAACGGGTGATCACCAGCGAGCACGCGCTCGCCCTCGACCACGTCCCCGAGTCGGCGATCATCCTCGGCGGCGGCGTGATCGGCTGCGAGTTCGCGAGCGCCTGGAAGTCGTTCGGCGCCGATGTGACCATCGTCGAAGCCCTCCCCCGCCTGCTCGCCGTCGAGGACGAGGCCAGCTCGAAGGGGCTCGAGCGGGCGTTCCGCAAGCGCGGCATCGCCTTCAAGGTCGGCAAGCCGTTTGAAAACGTCGAGCGGACCGACTCCGGCGTCAAGGTGACCATCCAGGGCGGCGAGGCGTTCGAGGCCGAGCTGCTGCTGGTTGCCGTCGGCCGGGGCCCGTCGACCGCCAACCTCGGCTACGAGGAGCAGGGCGTCAAGGTCGAGCGCGGCTTCGTGATCACCGACGAGCGGCTTCGCACGAGCGTCCCCAACGTCTATGCGGTCGGCGACATCGTCCCCGGGCTCCAGCTCGCCCACCGGGGCTTCCAGCAGGGCATCTTCGTCGCCGAGGAGATCGCCGGGCTGAACCCTCCGGTGATCGACGAGGCCGGCATCCCCCGCGTGACCTACTGCGAGCCCGAGGTCGCGTCCGTCGGGCTCAACGAGTCCAAGGCTCGCGAGCAATACGGCGACAAGATCGAGACCGTCCAGTATGACCTGAGCGGCAACGGCAAGAGCCAGATCCTCAAGACCCAGGGCTTCGTCAAGCTCGTCCGCGTGACCGACGGTCCGGTCGTCGGCGTCCACATGGTGGGCAGCCGGGTGAGCGAGCTGATCGGCGAGGCACAGTTGATCTTCAACTGGGAGGCGTTCCCGTCCGACGTCGCCCAGCTCATCCACATGCACCCGACGCAGAATGAAGCGCTCGGCGAGGCTCACCTCGCCCTCGCGGGCAAGCCGCTGCACGTTCACTAACTTTGAGGAGTCGTTTCAGATGTCGGTAACGGTCACCATGCCGCGGCTGGGCGAGAGCGTCACCGAGGGCACCGTCACGCGCTGGCTCAAGCAGGAGGGCGACACCGTCGAGGTTGACGAGCCGCTGCTCGAGGTCTCGACCGACAAGGTCGACACGGAGATCCCGTCCCCGGCGGCCGGCGTGCTGACCCGCATCGTCGTGCATGAGGATGAGACGGCCGAGGTCGGGGCCGAACTGGCGGTGATCGGCGACTCGGCCGACGACTCGGGCGGCTCCGCTGAACAGCCCTCCGCGCAGGAGGCGCCCGCGGAGGAGGCGCAGGAGGAGCCCTCTGAGGAGCCTTCTGAGCAGCCGGCCGCCGAAGAAACCGAACCGGAGCCGGCCGCCGAAGAGTCGTCGGAGCCCGCCGCCGAAGAACCGGCGCCGGCTTCGGGTGGCGAGGGGACCTCGGTCAAGATGCCCGCCCTCGGCGAGTCGGTCACCGAGGGCACCGTGACCCGCTGGCTCAAGCAGGTCGGCGACTCGGTCGACGTCGACGAGCCGCTGCTCGAGGTGTCCACCGACAAGGTCGACACGGAGATCCCGTCGCCGGTCGCCGGCACGCTGCTGGAGATCAAGGTCAACGAGGACGAGACGGTCGAGGTCGGCGCGGTTCTGGCCACGATCGGCGCGGCCGGCTCGGCACCGGCGGCCGAAAAGCCGGCGTCCGAAAAACCCGCCCGCGAAAAGCCGGCCGAAAACGAAGAGCTGGCCGAAAAGACCGCTGCCGAAAAGTCGGACCAGGAAAAGTCGGGCCAGGAAAAGTCGGCCCCCGAAAAGACCGCTGCCGAAAAGGCCGAACCCAAGCCCGAACCGGAGCCCGCGGCCAAGCAAGAAGCCGCGAAGCCGGAGGCCACCGCTTCCACCGGCCCGACGATCGAGGCGAGCGCCGATCGAGTGGAGCCGGCCCAGAAGTCCGGCAACGGCAAGGTCGACGGCGATGAATCGGCCGCCGGCTATGTCACTCCCCTGGTCCGCAAGCTGGCCGCCGAGAACAACGTCAACCTGGCCGAGCTCACCGGCACCGGAATCGGCGGCCGGATCCGCAAGCAGGACGTGCTCGACGCGGCCGCCCGCCAGAAGGAGGCGGCCGCCAAGCCCGCCGCGGCTCCGGCCGAAAAGCCGGCCCCGGAAAAGCCCAAACCCACTCCGAGCCCCCTTCGCGGCCGCACCGAGAAGCTGTCTCGCATGCGGGCACTCATCGCGCGGCGCATGGTCGAGTCGCTGCAGATCTCGGCCCAGCTGACGACGGTCGTCGAGGTAGACGTCACCAAGATCGCCCGCCTGCGCGACAAGGCCAAGGCGAAGTTCCAGGAGACGCACGGCGTCAAGCTGTCGTTCCTGCCGTTCTTCGCGCTGGCCGCGGTCGAGGCGCTCCGCGTGCACCCGAACGTCAACGCGTCGATCGACGTCGAGGCCGGCACGGTTACGTACCACGACGCCGAGCACCTCGGCATGGCCGTGGACTCCGAGCGGGGCCTCACCGTCCCGGTCATCCACAACGCCGGCGACCTCAACCTGGCCGGCTTGGCCCGGCGGATCGCCGACGTGGCCGAGCGGACGCGAGCCAACAAGCTCACCCCGGACGAGATCTCGGGCGGGACGTTCACGCTGACCAACACCGGCAGCCGGGGCGCGCTCTTCGACACGCCGATCATCAACCAGCCGCAGGTGGCGATCCTCGGCACAGGGGCGGTCGTCAAGCGCGCCGTCGTCGTCAACGACCCCGACCTGGGCGAGGTCATCGCGCCACGGTCGATGGTCTACCTGGCCTTGTCCTACGACCACCGGCTCGTCGACGGCGCCGACGCCGCCCGCTTCCTCGGCACGATCAAGGAGCGGCTGGAGGGCGGCAACTTCGACGCCGAGGTCGGCCTCTAAGCTGCGTCGATTTGTGTAGCCGCGGCGCCGGTCCGGGCATGATGACGGCGTGAAGATTCTGCTCTCCGGCGCCTCCGGCTTCCTCGGCTCCCGGCTCATCCCGCACCTCCGCGACGCCGGCCACGAGACCGTCCAGCTGGTCCGCCGGGAGCCGGCCGACGCCGGCCAGCGCCGCTGGAACCCGGCCGCCGGGGTCATCGACCGCGCCATCGTGGACGACGTCGACGCGGTGATCAATCTCACCGGCGCCAACGTCGGCTCGCATCGGTGGACCGCCGCATACAAGCGGCTGCTCATCGAGAGCCGCGTCGACGCGACCACCACACTCGCCCGGGCCGTTGCCGCCTCCGAAAAAACCCGCACGTTCATCAGCTCCTCCGGCGTCGACTTCTACGGCGACACCGGCGACACCCCGGTCGACGAGCAGTCGCCGCCCGGCGACGGCTTCCTGGCCGACCTCTGCCGCCTTTGGGAAGCCGCGACCGGTCCGGCCGAGGACGCCGGCTGCCGCGTGGTCCACACGCGTACCGGCTTCCCGCTCGCCAAGGACGGCGGGCTGCTCAAGCCGTTCTACTACCAGTTCAAGCTCTTCGCGGGCGGGCGGATGGGCAGCGGCCGCCAGTACATGCCGTGGATCTCGCTCCCGGACTGGCTCGCCGCCATCACGTACCTCCTCGACCACCCCGACATCGCCGGCCCGGTCAACGTCACCGGCCCCGAACCGGTGACCAACACCGCGTTCTCCGCCGCCCTCGGCCGCGCCCTGCACCGGCCCAGCCTCGTGCCGGTGCCCGGGTTCGCGCTCCGCCTCGCCGTCGGCGAACTGGCCGACGCCACGCTCGAGAGCAAGCGCGTTCTTCCCCGTGTACTGGCAGAGCACGGTTTTCCCTTCGCCCACAAGACCGTGGACGAGGCGCTCAGCTGGGCAGTCGGCTGACCACCACACCCACCACGAAGCCGAGTCCCACCAGGCCGAACATGACGATGGCCACCTTGCGGAACCGGCGCTGGACGGCCGGCAGCTCCTCCGGCAGGGCGAACACCCGCTGCGGCCAGCCCCGCCAGGAAACCCACCAGAACACGGCGCTGGCCAGTACCAGTGAAAGCACCTTGACGGCCAGAAGCACCCACCAACCGCGCGGATGGTCACTCAGCGGAACGAGGGCCACGCCCGACAGGGCGAGCGCGGCGATCAGCGCGACCACCCGCCAGCGGTTGCCGGCCGCGAGCTCGCGGTAGACGTCCTCGGCCGGCCCGGCGGCCAGCACGCGCGCGACGCGCGGCTGCACCACGAAGAGGCTGTAGGCCATCGAGCCGAGCCAGACCGCACCCACCCCGGCGTGCACGAGTGCCAGCAGGATCCCCATGGCACCATTGTGAGAGTGACCGGAACACTCGAGTTTTCCGTGGTGCCCGCGGGGACGGTCGACTACCGCGCCGCCTGGGACGAGCAGCGGCGCATCCACGACGGCGTGGCCGAGGGCACCCTGCCGAATACGGTGCTCCTGCTCGAACATCCCAGCGTCTACACCGCCGGCAAGCGGACCGAGCCGGGCGACCGCCCGGTCGACGGCACGCCGGTCGTCGACACCGACCGCGGCGGCAAGATCACCTGGCACGGGCCCGGTCAGCTGGTGGGATACCCGATCCTGAAGCTGCCGGACCCGATCGACGTGGTTGCCTACGTGCGCCGGGTCGAGCAGGTGCTGATCGACGTCTGCGCGGAGCTGGGGCTGGCCACGACCCGCGTCGAGGGGCGCAGCGGCGCCTGGGTGGCGGCTGACAACCGCGGCCCGGACCGGAAGGTCGCCGCGGTCGGCATCCGCGTCTCCCGAGGCGTGACCCTGCACGGGTTCGCCATCAACGCCAACTGTGACCTGGCGGTGTTCGACAAGATCGTGCCGTGCGGCATCCGCGACGCCGGGGTGACGTCGATCTCGGCCGAGCTCGGCCGGGACGTGACGGTCGCCGAGCTACTGCCGGTCACCGAGCGCCATCTCGGGAAGCTCTTCGGCGACTGAGCGGACGCTGACCCGATAGCCGACGACCGGGATCAGGCCCGGGTCGACGTCGTCGAGGTCGGGCTCGTCGCCCGTGTCGATGCCGAAGAACTCCTTGCAGGCGGCCTCGCCGAGCTCGTCGTACGTGTCGTACTTGTGCTCGAACCCAAGGTGGTCGCCGACGTCCTCGATGACCCCCGGGTCCGGGCCGGCACTGTAGGCGCGGACGAGTTCGCCGTCCTGCCAGACGCCGTACGAGCACCAGTCGGCGTCGGCGTGCAGCGCGTAGAGGTAGGTCTGGCGCCGCCCGGTGGCCCCGCGCACGGAGGGATCGAGCAGCGACGGACGGTCCGGCATGACCTTCCAGTTGCAGACCAGATCGAGCCCGGCGAAGCAGCCGAGGTAGGCCACTCCTTCCGGCGGGTCGAGCGCGTCGGCGAGCAGTTCGTCGCCGATCTCCTCGATCTCCGCGCCGGGGAAGAGCCGCTCGGCAAATGCCCTTGTGGCAGGCTTGTCGAGCACCGGATAGGCGCGCAACACGTCCTTGGGACTGGAGTCGGCGTAGATGATGAGCGCGCTGTTGGACGACACCCTCCAGTGTTAACCCAACGTGCCTCCGGAGAAACACTCGTTGTGAACGTGAGCTGGGTCGCGTTGCCGGGCAAAGCGGCAAAACCCAGGCGTACGCTGGGCCCCGTGACCGCCGTTGTTCCAGAGGGGCGCCGCCTGCTGCGCATCGAGGCTCGCAATGCCGAGACCCCGATCGAGCGCAAGCCACCGTGGATCAAGGTGTCCGCGAGGATGGGCCCCGAATACACCCAGTTGCGCGGCCTCGTGCAGCGCGAGGGCCTGCACACCGTGTGCCAGGAAGCCGGCTGTCCCAACATCTACGAATGCTGGGAGGATCGCGAGGCGACCTTCCTCATCGGCGGCGACCAGTGCACGCGCCGCTGCGACTTCTGCCAGATCGACACCGGCAAGCCGGCCGAGTTCGACGCCGACGAGCCGCGCCGGGTCGCCGAGTCGGTCGCCACGAT
>Ga0070684_100004426_pt1 | contig 10694 bp, 7 predicted proteins | sample KBSC723LmetaG_FD_65653 | JGI IMG/M metagenome (GOLD analysis project Ga0070684, IMG submission 65653) | Corn rhizosphere microbial communities from Kellogg Biological Station, Michigan, USA - KBS C7.2-3L metaG | ecosystem: Host-associated > Plants > Roots > Rhizosphere ...
TGTTCACTTACTCTCATGTTTCCTAATTCGCTTGCAATTTTGCTCCCCACTACGCCTGCCAGCACAATGCAAATCAAAGTGGGAGCAAATTCGAGAATTACGGTATCGCGGACAATTTGGGCTATGGCCGATTTGGGAATGAGCGGGCTCACCAACTGGTAGGCAGTTTGAACAGTGGACACGGCTCCCATGAAAATTGAAATAACGATAACAATTCCTAAAGAACCTATACCAATATCGGAACATTGATGAATAAATTCTTTCCAGTACATCTTCATGTTCTCTGGCTTCGAAAACATGCCTTTGATCATCAGGAGGTAGCCGCCAATTTCACTAAAAATGGTCATAAACTATGGTGCAAGATACTTGATGAAGAGAGAAGGAACAAGAGACAAATGACAAGGGACAAGAAACAAGGTACAAGACAAGATATGGGAAAAATTTGCAATCGGGAACCAATGGGCAGTTGGCAGGAGGCCATTGGCAACAGGGAGGTGGCAAAATGAAAGTTGGCGATCCGTATCGTTATTTACCCTCATCCATTCACCACTGGCCATTCACCATCACGCTTCTCTGCTTGCTTTTCTGAACCGCTTCCACCATCCTGATCTTTCTACGATCTCATCTGTGGCTACTTGTGATTTCATTTGAGCATCCACAACCGCGATAAGTGCCATGTTAACGATGCTTCGGACCGAACTTCCTAATTGTAGAATATGAACCGGTTTCTTTAAACCCAATAAAATAGGACCAATTGCATCAGCAGTTCCTAATTCTTTTAATAAATTATATGCGATATTCCCCGATGCAAGATTTGGAAATATAAGTGTATTGACATCTTTATCAACCAACTCCGAAAAAGGATAATTTTCCTTCATCAATTCATTGTTAAAGGCAACACTCGCCTGCATTTCGCCATCCACGATCAACAAGGGCATTTTTTGTTTTACAATTTTTCTTGCTTCAGCCATCAATCTTGCTTCCGGCGAATTACTGCTTCCGAAATTTGAATAGCTTAATAAAGCAATTCTCGGGATGATATTGAAATTGCGGATCTCTCTCGCCACCATTATGGTAATGTTGGCCACCTCTTCAGCCGTTGGATTAAAGTTAACCGTTGTATCAGCAAGAAATAACGGCCCTCTTTTTGTCAGCATTAAGTACATGCCTGCGATCTTTTCAACACCATCTTCTGTACCAATTGCATGGAGTGCTGGACGTATTGTATCAGGGTAGTTCTTTGTAAGTCCGGAGATCATCGCATCGGCGTCACTACATTCGACCATCATACACCCAAAATGATTTCTATCACGCATTATCTTTTTTGCTTCATACAGATTAAGACCTCTGCGGCCTCTCTTTCTGAAGAAAAGTTCGGCATATTGATTTCTTTTTTCTTCATTGGCATCACTTCGCGGATCCAGAATGGGAAAACTTTCTATATCAACGCTGTTCGCGGCTGCAATATTCCTGATGTTGTTCTCATCACCCAATAAGATTGGATACCCGACGCCGTCATCAAAAACTATTTGCGCAGCTTTTAAAATCTTTACGTTATCCGCTTCTGCAAAAACAATTCTTTTTGGATTGTTGCGCGCCTTGCTTCCAATAATGCGCATTACCTGGTTGTCGAGCCCGAGTCGTTTGTCGAGATCATTTGTATAAGTCTCCCAATCCGTTATTGGATGTTGGGCTACTCCACTTTCTATTGCCGCTTTGGCCACCGCCGGCGCAACTGACGATAATAGCCGCGGATCAAGAGGCTTGGGGATAATATAAGCAGGGCCGAACGAAATTGTTTTTTCGCCGTAGGCCAGGTTCACAATATCAGGAACAGGAGTTTTTGCCAGTTCAGCCAGAGCATTGACTGCGGCGAGTTTCATAGCTTCATTGATTTGTCTTGCACGGACATCCAATGCTCCGCGAAAAATATAGGGGAAGCCAAGAACGTTGTTTACCTGGTTTGGATAGTCGCTACGACCTGTAGCAACGATCACATCCTTCCTCGCAAGGATGGCATCTTCCCAGGCAATTTCGGGATCTGGATTGGCCATGGCAAAAACGATCGGGTTCTTCGCCATGCTTTTTAGCATGTCAGGGGTTACCACATTTCCAACACTTAATCCAATAAAAACATCAGCATCCTTCATTGCATCACTTAAACTCATTTCCGCGGAAGCATTGGCAAATCTTTGTTTCATCTCTTCCATGTCTGCTCTTCCTTTGTACAACACTCCCTTTCGATCAAACACTAAAAAGTTTTCATGTTTTGCACCCAGGGCTATATACAACATTATACAGGCCATAGCTGCGGCACCCGCTCCATTCACAACAAACCTTGCTTTTTCAATTCTCTTTTTTTGGATTTCCAAAGCATTCAACAAAGCAGCGGCACTGATAATGGCCGTTCCATGCTGATCATCGTGCATTACGGGGATATTCAATTGCTCTTTTAATTTTTTCTCGATGTAAAAGCATTCGGGCGCTTTGATATCTTCCAGATTAATTCCACCAAACGTGGGTTCTAACGCTTTCACTATTTGCACGAACTTTTCGGGATCTTTTTCGTTGATTTCGATATCGAATACATCTATGTCCGCAAAAATCTTAAACAGTACACCTTTACCTTCCATCACCGGTTTACCTGCCTCTGGGCCGATGTCTCCCAAACCCAACACCGCCGTACCGTTACTGATAACGGCTACCAGATTCCCTTTCGCGGTGTATTTGTAAACTGTTTCCGGTTTTGCATGAATTTCCTTGCAGGGCTCGGCCACGCCCGGCGAATAGGCAAGAGAAAGGTCACGTTGTGTTTTCGCTTCTTTAGTCGGGACTACTTCAATTTTTCCGGGCCGGCCTTTTGCGTGATATTCGAGAGCTTGTTGTCTTCGTAGATCTTTTTGCATAGCTGGTTTTTAATTGTGTAGCCCTCCTTCGGTTCTTTCTTCAAAGCCTGTTGTGACGCTCACTTGTGCGTTCGGTAATTCTATTCAACAAATGAGTGATCAGTGATCAATGATGAGTTGATCTCGATTTGCTACATCTTTCATCAAGATTACAAAATCCTGAGAAGTTTTCTCAATTTTCAAAAACGGGATGCAATGTACAAAATAAAATTTCGAAGGAGATTTTGAACGATCGACGATTTTATTGCCTTGTAAGTATTAGTTCGAAAAAGAGCGCTACATCTAGTCAATCGATATTGCTTCCCAGCCATGCCATGATCCCCATGCCAATCTCAATGGCATTTTCGTCTATATTAAAATGAGGAGTGTGTACTCCGGCACTGATCCCTTTTTGCTTATTGCCGGTACCTAACCGGTAGAAACACCCAGGGATCAACTGCGAGTAATATCCAAAATCTTCTGCCCCCATGCGTTTTTCAGTTTCTTCCACATTTTCTTTTCCCATGAATTGTTCGGCTAAAATTTTGGCATTTTCATTCAATGATTCATTATTATATACAGCCGGGTATCCTTTGTCGATATGGAGATCAACTTCACCACCCATTGAATGAACCAATTGTTTTGTTGTTCTTTCAATTAATTCATGCGCTTTGCTTCTCCATTCTTCATTCATTGCGCGGAAAGTGCCCATCAATTTGACTTCGTCCGGAATTACATTAGTTGTGGTTCCTCCATTGACAGCGGTTATAGAAAGGACTGACGGATCAAATGGATTCCGGTTGCGGCTGATCACTTGTTGCAAACTAATAATAAGATGTGATGCAATTAGTATGGGATCAATGGTTGTTTGTGGTGAAGCCGCATGACCACCTTTTCCTTTGATCGTAAAGTATAATTCATCAGCACTGGCCATTACTTTGCCACTACGGAAACTTAATTTGCCGGTCTCCAATTGAGGATTTACATGCAAACCAAAGATGGCCTGGGGTTTGGGATCTTCCAGCACACCTTCTTTTATCATAATGCTTGCGCCGCCGGGATTTTTTTCCTCACCAGGCTGAAAAATTAATTTTATTGTCCCCTCCCATTCGTTTTTTAGATCATTCAAGATTTTTGAGGCGCCTAATAAACACGTAGTGTGAACATCATGGCCGCAAGCATGCATAATGCCATCACGTTTTGACTTATAATCAACGTTATTTTCTTCTTTGATCGGTAAGGCGTCCATATCCGCGCGAAGGGCGATAGTTTTTTTTCCCGAATTCCTTCCTTTTATCAAACCAACGACTCCAGTGGTCGCTTTTATTTCGAAAGGAATTTCAAACTCTTTTAATTTCTGCTGAATGAATTTTGACGTTTCAAATTCCTGGTAACTTAATTCCGGGTTGGCATGGAGGTGGTGCCGGATTTGAATAAACTGGGGAGCATATCCTTTCGCGAGGCTTTTAATTTTCTCTTTAAGCATTTGTGAAAAATATCAAATTTCAAATCTCAAATAAATATTCGAAGCTGTTAAAGCTCAAATGTATTGAATCCATTCTGGTTTGCTTTTGAATTTATTTCGAAATTGTCCGTGTAGAGTCTCTAATGGAGAAATTGGCACTTATGTTACTGGCTCACTTCTTCAGTATCCTTATCAGGCTTTACTTCGATCATGTCATTCATGACAAAAACGCCTTTGGGAAAAAACGCATTTAGTTTCTTTTGGTAACTTTCGGCATCTTTTCTTTCTTTAAAATTGCCAGCCTTCAACTTAAAATAAGGTGATTGATACAGCAGGTATGATTTTAACTCCGGAAAGTACTGGTATAATTTTGCCTTTGCACTGATGGCCTCATCGCGTTTGTTGGTATTGACAACGAGCAGCCGAAATCCCCTTGTTACTCTTCTCGCATTGCGGGTAGTTTCTTCATTAATCTCGGCCTGTTTTTTTACAAGGAGATCAATTCGCGAATCTTTATGGATCACTACTGAGGAAGTATCTGAAGTGAGTTGTTGTGCATATATATTGATGCTGACAAGGGAAAAGAGACAAATAAAAACTGATTTCATATAACTAAGATAAAGTCATGTTGGCAAAAACCTGACCAATTTTTATAACGCTTCCAGGTTGAGGTTTAATGTGGAGACATTCTGAAAGACTTGTTAAACCGGTGAAAGGTTAATAGCCACCCCCGCCACTCCCAATATTTTCGATGGGATGCCAGGTCGTTTTTATTTCCTGCAGGTCCAAAATGTAATATGGGGTTTGTACTTTTTCGCTCAACCAGTTCACATCTTGATAGATCAAAACCCTTTTGACATTTCCGGCTGCCTTTTGTTGTATTTCTTTTTGTATCAATTCATCATTTCCGCAGTAGACGATAGCATTTACATCCATATGGGAGGCGAACTGAGAAAACAATTCAGAAGGCTTACCGGTTAAGATATTGACAACACCTCCGGGAACATCAGAAGAATTCATTACTTCTGCAAAACTCACGGCGCACAATGGTTTTGTTTCCGAGGCGAGAATTACACAGGTATTTCCCCCGGCAATGATTGGTGCAATAGCAGAAACCAATCCTATTAAGGAACTTTCCTGGGAGGCAATAGCGGCCACCACCCCGGTTGATTCAGGAACGGAAAAGTTGAAATGCGAAGAGGCGACCGGATTTACGGTTCCAAATATCTGCTGGTACTTATCACACCAGCCTGCATAATAAATGAGGCGATCAATAGACAAGGTGACTTCTTTCTGGGCTTGTGCTTTTGATGCATCCTGTTTAACCAGTTCTTCAATGAACTGAGCCTTTCTCCCTTCGAACATTTCAGCAATGCGATAAAGGATCTGACCACGATTAAAAGCGGCTCTTGCCGACCATCCTTTAAAAGCATTCCTTGCCGACACCACCGCATCCCGAAAATCCTTTCTCGAACTTAAACATACATTGGCAAGCTGCTCGCCTTTATTATTTGTGGCAATATAATAGCGACCGGACTCCGTTCTCGGGAATTGGCCGCCAATGTAGATCTTATAGGTTTTTAAAACTTCAAGACGTTTCTTAGGGCTGGTCTTTTCCAGCCCGTTTTCACTAATTAAGAATTTCGAATTTTTTTCTACTGTCTTGCTCATTGTAATGTTGCTCTCTTTTAGGAGATTAAACCTTTAAGTATGCAGATAATCCGTGCAAACCACCTTCTCTTCCAAAACCACTTTCCTTGTACCCGCCAAATGGAGAAGTTGGATCAAACTTATTGTAAGTATTTGCCCAAACAACACCAGCTCTCATTTTTGTCGTCAGGTTAAAGATTTTTGAACCTTTATCGGTCCATACCCCCGCACTCAATCCATACGGCGTGTTGTTTGCTTTTTCAATAACTTCTTCATCTGTTCTGAAGGTTTGTATAGCAAGCACCGGTCCGAAGATTTCTTCCTGCGCAATACGATTGCTTTGGGCGACATTGGTGAACAAAGTGGGTCTGAAAAAAAAGCCCTTATCGGGTATCGGGCAGGAGCTTTGATATATTTCCGCTCCTTCCTTTTTACCAATGCTTACATATTTATTGATGGTATTGAGTTGAGTTTTTGAATTGATCGCACCAATGTCCGTGTTCTTATCCAATGGATCTCCTACAATTAATGTTTCCATCCTGTCCTTTAATTTTCTTAATACGATGTTGTAAACGGATTCCTGGACAAACAATCTTGAGCCTGCACAACAAACATGGCCCTGGTTAAAATAAATTCCATTGATGATTCCTTCTACTGCCTGGTCAAGTGGCGCATCCTCAAAGATGATGTTGGCTGCTTTGCCACCCAATTCCAATGTTATTTTTTTATTTGTTCCGGCAACAGCTTTCTGAATAATTTTTCCAACTTCAGTTGATCCCGTAAAAGCAATTTTGTCAATATCGGGGTGATTCACAATGTCAGCACCGGTTTGTCCAAAACCTGTAATAATATTTACGACTCCTTCCGGCAATCCTGATTCCTGTACAATTTCTGCCAGCTTCAAAGCGGTGAGGGGAGTGGTTTCTGCAGGTTTCAGGATAACCGTGTTCCCGGTTGCCAGAGCGGGCGCTATCTTCCAGGCAGCCATCAACAAAGGAAAATTCCAGGGAATAATCTGTCCTGCGACTCCAAGCGATGATGGAACACGACCCGGGAATGCATATTCCAATTTATCAGCCCATCCCGCATAATAAAAAAAATGATTTGCTGCGAGGGGTATATCCACATCTCTCGATTCCCGAATGGTTTTGCCGCCGTCAACGGTTTCGATCACGGCAAATTCTCTTGCACGTTCCTGTATCATCCTTGATAGGCGGAAAATGTATTTTGCTCTTTCAGCGGCCCGCGTTTTTTTCCATACTTTTTCATAAGCATTTCTTGCCGCTTTTACTGCTTTGTCAACATCAGCAATATTTGCCTCAGCTATTTCTGCGATCGGTTCTTCTGTAGCGGGGTTAATCGTTTCAAAATATTTTCCGGATGATGGCTTTACAAATTTTCCATTTATAAAAAGATCATAGCGGCCCTTTAATTTTATATGGCTCTTGCTTTCTGGGGCTGGGGCATATTCCCAGCCGGAATTAAATTTTAATTTAGGCACACCATTATTATTCGAAGAGACCTTTTTATTTTTTTTCGTTGCCGTTGACATTTGTGATTCTTTAAGATTGCTTGCGATATAACTCACCCTCTTTTCCCTCGCCAGCTGGAGGGATGACACTACTTTTTGCAAATCCAAAACTATAACGCCCCCACATCAATTTAATACCTGTCCAAATCGTGAGAGATATTCAGTCTAAGTTCCTATTGGGGACACGGGCTTAATCGATTGGAAAATAATCCCCGCTCTGATATACACCCGTTTTTTCTTTCACCAGTTGCATCAATACATCGTTCGCCAAACTGCTGGCGCCGAAACGGACCCAGTGATTATTCATCCAGTCTTCACCCAATACTTCATTCAGCATCACCAAATAATGTAAGGCCAGTTTTGATTTTGAAATCCCACCGGCAGGCTTCATCCCGATCATTTTCCCTGTACTATAATAATAATCACGAATGGCTTCCAGCATTACTAATGTCACAGGCATTGTTGCAGCAGGCTGCACTTTGCCGGTCGATGTTTTTATAAAATCCGCACCGGCATACATGGCAATATCACTTGCTCTTCTCACTTTATCAAAAGTGCTTAATTCACCTGTTTCCAGAATTACTTTCAATCTGGCTTCACCACATGCTTCCTTAATGGCGGCAATTTCATCAAAAACGAAGTTGTATTCGCCTGCTAAAAATTTTCCCCTTGATATAACCATATCCACTTCATCGGCGCCCTCACTTACGGCGAATTTTGTATCCTCAATTTTTACTTTCGAAGGCGCTTGTCCGCTTGGAAAAGCTGTTGCTACAGAAGCAATTTTTATCCGCGACCCCTCGAGGGATTTTTTTGCCACTCTCACCATTGATGGGTACACGCAAACGGCGGCAACTGTTGGTAAGCCTTGATAATTGTCCAGAAGGTGCTTTGCTTTGTAACAAAGTTGTTTCACTTTGCCGGGTGTATCCTTACCCTCTAACGTAGTAAGATCGATCATACTCAACACCAGTTTCAGTCCTTCTACTTTAGATTGTTTTTTAATGCTACGTTTGGTAAAACGGGACGCCCGTTCTTCCACCCCGACCTGGTCAACGCGAGGAGACATTCGAAAATCAGGAATGACAATTCTTTCTCTAACCCCTGGCATATTTTAATTTTCGTCTCACCAAAAATAGAACTATTTGCGGGCATTTGGGAGCTATTGACGCCTCCTAAGTACTCGCCTGGAAATCGTCAGTCGTCAATGGATGATTGGCCCCTTTATTTACCATTTGGCTCTTCACTAATATGGAACCTTGTTTATAAGTTGATTGTTGTCACTAAGTGTTTTTACTGTAAAAGGATACGGTTCTTTTAACGTCAAATCACAAATTTTTCCATTGAATTTCTGTGAAAAGATTTTTTGATGGTATCCTTTTTTCAATGACTTTCGAACAAAAATTTTCTGCTATGAGAAAACTATTCAACGGTTTTAATTGGAAAATAATTAAAACCGCAGCTGGTGCATTGGTACTGTGCCTTTTTGCAAAAGCACAGGTCACTTTCCCGGTGAACGGAATAGCCGATCCCCGAACCGGCTGTTACGCTTTTACCCACGCAACGATTGTAAAAGATGGTTCAACGACATTCAACAACGCTACTCTTGTTATTCGTGATGGAAGAATAACGGGTGTGGGTTCTAACGCTTCCATTCCAAAAGATGCAGTGCTGATCAACTGCGGCGGCAAGTATATCTATCCATCACTAATAGATATTTTCAGTGACTATGGCATTCCGCAGCCACAACGCCCGACTCCGCCAGCGGGTGGCTTCTTTGCACCGCAGCAGTTTACATCGAACACCAAAGGCGCATACGGCTGGAATCAGGCAATTAAAAGTGAGATAAATGCCGCTGATATTTTTGCCGTCGACGATAAAGCGGCTAAATCACTCCGTGATATTGGTTTTGGTTCGGTCCTTACTCTTCAAAAAGATGGGATCGCAAGGGGCACTGGGGCCGTTGTTACGCTTGCCACCGAAAAAGAAAATCTGGTAATAGTAAAAGATAAAGCCTCCGCAAATTATTCATTCAGCAAAGGAACGTCCACGCAGAGCTACCCTGGTTCAATGATGGGAAGTGTAGCCCTACTTCGCCAAACTTATCTTGACGCAAAATGGTACAAAGGAAGACCTGCTAAAGAAGGTGTCAATATGAGCTTGCAGGCATGGAATGATCAACAAAACTTACCTCAGATATTTGATGCCAATGATAAATGGGCTGATATAAGAGCTGACAGGATCGGCGATGAATTTGGTATACAATATATTATTAAAGGTGGCGGAAATGAGTACCAGCGCATTGCAGACATTGCTGCCACAAAGGCTCCGTTCATTTTATCGCTTAACTTTCCCCAGCCTCAGGAAGTGGATGATCCCAATGATGCAAAATACATTTCCCTCGCCGATTTAAAACATTGGGAACTTGCACCAACCAATCCTGCGGCACTTGAAAAGGCAAATATTCCTTTTGCCTTAACATCAGCTGACCTTCGTGAAACAAAACAATTCTGGACAAATCTTCGCAAAGCAATTGAATACGGATTAAGTGAAAGCAAAGCTTTTGAAGCATTGACAAAGACACCCGCGACATGGTTAGGTGTATACGATAAAGTCGGAAGCCTTGATGAAGGAAAACTCGCAAATTTTTTAATAACAACTGGTCCCTTGTTCAATGAAAAAACAAACATCATTGAAAACTGGGTACAGGGCGATAAATATGAAGTGAAAGAGGAGGCATGGACAAATGTCGCCGGCACTTACAATCTTGTTTTAAATACTGCAAGCGGGACGTTAAATTATACTCTTGACGTAAAAAATGAGAATACTGCGAATGTAATTGCAAAGGATACTTTCACTGGAAAATTCAATTATGATGGCAAGTTGGTGAAGCTGAGTTTTTCAGCAACACCTTCAAAGAAATCCAAAGATCAAGAACATGGCGATAAAAGTGCGCCTGGAAACGGAGGGGCAACTATTCGTTTGAGCGGTGTAAGCAACGGTGATGTATGGCAGGGAAACGGAGTTGATACACTAGGCAATCCGTTAACATGGACAGCAACATTTATCAAAACGAATGAGCCTGTTGATAGCGCAAAAAGAAAAATGGCGCTGACGCTTGGCAAGGTTACCTATCCATTCGGTTCTTATGGCTGGGATTCGT
>Ga0070684_100004428_pt1 | contig 10692 bp, 8 predicted proteins | sample KBSC723LmetaG_FD_65653 | JGI IMG/M metagenome (GOLD analysis project Ga0070684, IMG submission 65653) | Corn rhizosphere microbial communities from Kellogg Biological Station, Michigan, USA - KBS C7.2-3L metaG | ecosystem: Host-associated > Plants > Roots > Rhizosphere ...
CAGACGACGGCCGCGGCGACGGCCGAGCTCGCCTCGCGGAGGATCCCCTCCAGGCGCCCGTGGGCGACGGGGATCGAAACTCGGCCGGACAGCGACGGGGCGTCGGGCATTCGCCGCAGACTACCACCGTCGACAAGACTCGACCGGCGCCTCGCCCGTCCTCGGAGGTCGCCTCACATCAGGTCGCCTCTCATAAGGACGGGCACACGGGACCCGGCCCCCACCACGTGCCGCCGTCGCCCCCTACGCCGCCGCGGTACCCCTCACACCACCCCCACGGCGCCGAGTCCCGTGTGCCCAAATCACCAAGTCGCTTGCTGTCGCACGCTTCTCATTACAACCGGCGTGCCAGCCGGTCGCCGGCGCGCCACCGTCGATTTTTCGGCCCGAACGGCGCGATCTCCGTCGAGCCCCGTTCGATCGCGGTAACGACACGGGCGTCGGGTCGTAACCCGGCGAAGTCAGGGTGCGGCAGCGGGTTCCCCGTCGGTGGGCGATGAACAGTTTTCGCGAGGAGGAGAGAAACCGATGAACAAGGACGAGCTGAAAGAGAAGGCCGATCACCTCAAGGAACGCGTGAAGGAAGCCTTCGGGGACACCAAGAAGAAGGCCGAAGGCTACATGGACAAGGCGCGCGAGAACGCTCGCGAGAAGACCGACAAGGCCAATCAGAGCGTCCCGCAGCGCGACGTGCCCCGGGACGAAGACGACGAATAGCGGCCTGAACGGCTGGGCTACTTTCGGACGCAGAACGCGTTCGGTCCGCAGAGGCCGGACGGGCAGGCGTTGTCGTTCGCGCAGCTCCGGGGTGCGCAGACGCTGACCGTCGATCCGTCCGTGCCGTCCGTGCCGCCCGTGCCCGCCGCAGGGGTCTGGGCGCAGGCGACCAGGGGATCACCCCCGCAGTCGGCGTCCACCCGGCAGGAGAGCAAGCAGAGCTGGCGCCCGTCGGCGAGCCGCGCGCACGAGGCCTGAGCCGGACAGGCGAGGGTGTCGTCGCAGTCGGCGCTGCACACGCCCAGCGCGCCGACGTCGGCGCATGCGCCCGTCGCGCACGCGCGGTCGGCCAGCGCCTCGTTCGCGTCACGACAAGAGGCGCCGACATCGCCGACCAGGCCGAGCGGCAGACAGCCGTGCGTCCACCGGCTGGCCGGCGCCGTCGATCCGACGGGCAATGTCCTGCACACGAAGCCGGGCGCGCAGGCGGCCGTCTCGCAGGACGCGAGGCACAGCGGCGACGGCGGGCCAGCGTCGGCCGGCGGACCGACCGCGACGGCGCCGCACACCGCGTTCGGCTGACACGCGGCCGTGTCGCAGGCCGCCGAGCAGACGCCGCGGATGAACGCTCGCGCGCAGCCTGTTCCTTGCGCGCACGTGCACGTCAGACCAGCGCCGCACTGGGCGTCGACGTCGCAGGGCGCGCCGGTGGCCAGCGCCTCGACGCGGACCTTCAGCGGATCGGGGGGCACCACGGAGCTCGTGCCGGCGCCGCCCTTGACGACCACTTCGTATTCGCCGATGTGCGCATACGTATGCGACGGCGCGCGTTCGGTCGTCTCCGGCGTGTCGTCGCCGAAGTTCCACCGGAACTGCGTCAGCTCGGGCGAGCCGATGGGCGCGAACGACAGCCCGAGCGGCGGCGGCCCCGCGCACAGCGGCACCGTCGCGTCGTACGTCGTGCAGCCGGTCACCGAGATGCTGATCGACAGCGGGCTGGTGACGTCAGCCTTGATCGCGTCGGTCGCGGCGTCGCGCGGCGCGCTGCCGTGATCGCGGCAGCCCGCCCCGACGAGCGTCAGGCACCCGACGACGACAGCGAACGATTGACGAGCCGAAGCCACGTCCCGAGCCTCCCGCGCGGCGCCGGTCCGGTCAAGCCGACGATTGCGCGGCGGCGGCGCGCGCGGCCGCCGCGAGGCGTGCGGTCGCGCGACCCTTCTCGGTGAAGGCGAGGCCGACGCGGTTCGACGCGGGCACGATGCTCTTCACGATGACGGGCACGCGCGGCTGACCGCTGATCTGATCCAGGTGCAGGACGCCGGCGTCGCCGACGCGCAGCCGCAGCGTGGTCTCGACAGCCGCGCCGCTCTCGGACACGTCGCGCACGCGGACAGCGGTCATCTCGGTGGCGAGCTCGAGCGACGCCGCCCAGTCGACGGGATAGCGGGTGTGCCTGCGCGCGTAGCCCTCGACCGCGGCGGGCAGCGGCGCGATCGGGACGTCGATCGGCTCGCCGTCCAGGGCGCACACGTGCTCCCCGACGCGCTCGTCGTTCATGATCGCCTCGGCGATGTGGTCGAACTGGCGCACGTTCCCGTCGATGCCGCGGCGGGCGATCAGCGGCTGCCGCGCCACGATCGACTGGGCGACGCGCTCGCTGGTCTTCAGGCAGCCCACGACCGGCAGCGGGATGCCGAGGTGCTCGCGCACCAGACGTGAGAACGCGTGAAACGTCTCCTCCTGCTCGGGCGCGTCGATCGAATTGCCCACCAGCCCGCCCGCGAATCGTGTCAGCGCCTCGCGCGCGTGCGCGCCGTGCTTGCGCTCGGCGCGCAGCGCCGCGCTCTTGAGGAAGGCGTACGTGGCCTGGAGCGCGGCGGGTGCGCGCGACGTGACCAGCAGGCGGACCGCGTTGATCGCGAAGAAGTCGAACAGGTCGTCGCGGTTGTCGGCGCCGACGTCGATCAGGATGACGTCGCTGTCCAGGTCGTTGAGCTCGCGGACCAGCGCCAGCCGCTCGTCGCGCGAGGGTGGGGTGGCGTCGCCCGCCGCGGGGGCCGGCAAGAGCCTCAGGTTGCGCACGCGCGTCGCCTGCGCGAGCTCGTCCTGGCGGGCGCGCTTCCGTTCCAGCCACGCCTGCAGGCCGCCCTCCGGCGAGGTGACGCCGAACAACGTGTGCTGCCGCGGGGCGCGGTAGTCCAGGTCCACGACCACCACGCGGCGGCCCAGTCCTGCGATCGACGCGGCGAGGTTCGAGACGACCACGCTCTTGCCCAGGCCGCGCGCGGCGGAGCCGACAGCGATCACGGTCGGCATCAACCGCGTGTCCATCGGGGCGTGCCAGCGGCCGCTCGACAGCATCCGCACGCGGCGGAGCGACTTCGGTGCCGCGGACGACATCCGCGCGTCGCCACCGGAGCGGGTCTGGCGTTCAGACATTCTGCGGCCTTCCCCCTGACCAATTTGTCGTCGGATCAGGCCTCCAGCTAAAGCATTGTCTCAATAAGCCGATGGGTTGGGGCATGTCCTCATCTGCCCATGCTGTGGTGTCGTTGGGTCAACCGGTGGTCGACGCCGAGCCGACCCCTGAGCCTCAACTCGCCGTGGCGGTGAACCTGCCCGTCGACCTGCCCACGATGTTGCGCCAGCTCGAAGACGCGTACATCCGCGCGGCCCTGACGCGGACGCAGTTCAACAAGAAAGAGGCCGCCAAGCTTCTGGGGATGGGCCGCACGACGCTGGTCGAGAAGCTGCGCCGCCGCAACCTGGCCGCGTCGCGCTCGGCCTGAGCCAGGCGCGCGGGCGGAAGCCGGCCTCGCCTGCTCGCGTACGCAAACTGACCGCTCGCGCTCGGAATCTGTAGTCGCGCCGCAGGCCTTGGTAGATTGGCGGCGTGTTAGGCCGCAAAAGCGAAACCCTCGCGGGCTGGGGCCGCGCACCCGTCGTGCCCGGACACGAGGTGCGCTCGGAGGACCTGGCTCGCATCGCTGACGGCCGCCCGCTGTCGCGCGGCCTGGGTCGCTCGTACGGCGACTCCTCGCTGCCCGCCCCGCGCGATCACGAGGTGGTCTCCACGGTGCTGGCGGACCGCATCCTGTCGTTCGACGCGGACAGCGGCCTCCTGCGCGCCGAGGCGGGTCTGTCGCTGGACGACATCTATCGCCTGTTCCTGCCGCGCGGCTGGTTCGTCCCGGTCACGCCCGGAACGAAGTTCGTGACGCTGGGGGGGATGGTGGCCGCGGACGTCCACGGCAAGAACCATCACAAGCTGGGGTGCTTCGGCGCGCACGTCCTCGATCTCAAGCTGCGCGTCGCCGACGGCCGGACCGTGAGGTGCAGCCCGACGGTCGAACCCGATCTCTTCCGCGCCACGATCGGCGGCATGGGCCTGACCGGTCACATCCTGGAGGTCGCGTTCAAGATGGTGCGCGTCCCCTCGCCGTGGATCTGGCAGGAGAGCGAGCGGATGCCGAACATCGAGGCGTTCGTCGCCGGCCTCAAGGCGGCCAGCGCCGACTGGCCGATGACCGCCGGCTGGATTGATTGCCTGTCCAGCGGGCCGAAGATGGGGCGGGGAATCCTGTTCAAGGGACGATGGGCGACGGCTGAAGAGGCGCCCAAGCGCGCGCCGCGGCCGAAGCGCCGCTTCACCATCCCGTTCGACTTTCCCCAGTTCGTGCTGGGGTCGCTCAGCATCCGCGCGTTCAACACGCTGTTCTACTGGAAGCATCTGCGGCGCATGCAGCGCCGGATCGTCCACCCCGAGTCGACGTTCTATCCGCTGGACATGCTCTGGCACTGGAACCGGATGTACGGGCGGCGCGGGCTGACGCAGCACCAGTGCGTGCTGCCCAATGAAGCGGGCGCGGGCGCGGCGCGGCGGTTCCTCGAGGTGCTCACCGCGCGCGGCGGCGCATCGTTCCTTTGCGTGATCAAGGATTGCGGGCCCGAGGGCGTCGGCATGCTGTCGTTTCCGCGTCCCGGGATCTCGATCGCGCTCGACATCGCCGTACGAAAGGACACGCCCGCGCTCATCGACGCGTTGAACGAGTGCGTGGTGAAGGAGGGCGGCCGGATTTACCTCGCGAAGGACGCGTTCACGCGCGCCGAGCATTTTCGCGCGATGGATCCACGTATCGACGAGTTCCAGCGCGTGCGGCGCATCTGGGATCCGAACCGGCAGCTGCGCAGCGCGCAGTCGGTGCGACTGTTCGGGGATCCGGCGTGAGGAAGGTCGTCCTGCTGGGCGCGACGAAGGGGATCGGGCGCGCGCTCGCGCGGCAGCTCGCCGCGCGCGGGGACGCGGTCTTCCTGCTGGGACGGGACCCGACCGACCTCGCCGCCAGCGCCCGCGACCTGGAGATTCGCGCCGGGCGTGCGGAAGGATCGGTCGGTACGGCGCCCTGCGACCTCGAGCGGCCGGATGATTTCGGGGCGGCGCTGGACAGCGCGGACGTCGTGCTGGGCGGCTTCGACACCGTGGTCGTGACGGCTGGGTTGTTCGCGACCCAGGATCGCCTGGAGGCGGAGCCGAAGTTCGCGCGGCGCCTGCTCACCGCCGACTTCGCGAACACGGTGATGTTCTGCGAAGAGGCGCGGCGCCATCTGCTCGCGCGGGGCGGCGGCACGCTGTGCGTGTTCAGCTCCGTCGCCGGCGAGCGCGGCCGAAAGCCCGTCATCCTGTACGGCGCCGCAAAGGCTGGGCTGACCCATTATTTGGAAGGGCTCGATCACAAGTTCCATGACAAGGGCCTGCGCGTGGTCTGCGTGAAGCCGGGGTTCGTTCGTACCGGAATGACCGCTGGGCTGCCGACGCCGCCGTTCGCCGGCGAACCCGACGGCGTCGCGCGCGATGTCGTTCGCGCGATCGATCGCGGCACGCCGGTCGTGTACGCGCCGCCGATCTGGCGGCTGATCATGCTGGTGATCCGCATGCTCCCGCGCTTCGTGATGCGCAAGATCGGCTTCTAGCCCTCACGGCGCGTACGTAATTCCCGGACAGCACCTCGGTTTTTCCGGAGCGGACGCGATCGAAAAACTCGGGATCCGTCCCGTGTTTCCGTTCGAATGAGGCCGCAGCAAAAACTGCGCGCACGAACGCGAAAACTTCTGTTGACGTGGCACCCCAGTTCGCACTAAATGCTGCGCGACGAGGATGAGTCCTCTCTTCCGCCCACGACACAACACCCTGGCGCAGATCTCGCTGTTCGTAGTCGCCGCCGGTGCCGCCGGCGTGCCCTTGGGTCTCATGTTGTACGCGCGCACGCCTTATGCGCGCGGCATGCAGGAGCCCGTCGAGCAGCCGATCCAATTCGACCACCGGCACCACACCCGGGACGAAGGCATCGACTGCCGCTACTGTCACAACACAGTGGATCGGTCGCCGGCTGCCGGCCTCCCCGCGACGCAGGTCTGTTTGAACTGCCACTCGCAGGTGTGGAACAAGAGCCCGCTCCTCGAGCCGGTGCGTGAGAGCTTCTTCAAGAACACGCCGATCAAGTGGACCCGGGTCAACCAGGTTCCCGAGTTCGTGTACTTCAACCACTCGATCCACGTGAACAAGGGCGTCGGCTGCGTCACCTGCCACGGCCGCGTCGACGAGATGCCTGCAGTCGAGAAGGCCACGCCGCTGACCATGGGCTGGTGCCTCGAGTGCCACCGCCGTCCCGAGCAGAACATCCGCCCGCTCGAGGAAGTCACGAACATGGAATGGCACCCGGAGGGCGATCCCGAGGAGGCCGGACGGCTGCAAGCGGCGAAGAACAACGTCCACACCCGGACGAGCTGCACCACCTGCCATAGATGATGACCTCATGAGCTGCGACGACAACCACGAGGCACGTGCCAAGGACCGCGCGAAGCGGCGGTCGCTTCCGATCGCGGGCACGAGTGAATCGCCTGCCACGCGTGAATCGTCGGCGCCGAAGTACTGGCGCAGCGCCGCGGAGCGCGACCGCAAGGGGCCGCCGGTTGGCGCGGCCAACGAGTTCGCGGGCGGCACGTTCGACGTACCTGAAGCGGGAAGCCCCGACGCATCGGAGGACGCGAAAGGCGTCTCCCGCCGCGGCTTCATGCAGGTCGCCAGCCTGTCGACGGCGATGGCGGCGGTCGGCGCGTGCACGCCGACGCGGCACAAGATCGTTCCGTTCGTGCGCCGCCCGGCGGAGGTGACGCCAGGGAACCCGCTGCACTTCGCGACCGCGTACGGCCTGGACGGCTACGCGAGCGGCCTGCTGGTCGAGAGCCACGAGGGCCGCCCGACGAAGATCGAGGGCAACCCCGCCCACCCGCAGACGCTGGGCGCGACGACCTCGTACGAACAGAATTTGGTCCTCGGTCTCTATGACGACGACCGCGCCAAGCAGATCCGGTCGGGGACCCGCCCGCTCGCGTGGCGCACCTTCCTCGCGGAGACGGCGGTTCGCGCGAACAAGCTGGCGGAGACGCGCGGCGCGGGGCTGCGGTTCCTGACCGCCCCGACGACGTCGCCGTTCCTCGCCGACCTGCGCAAGCGGGTGCTCGAACGATTCCCGAACGCGAAGTTCGTCAGCTACGCCTCGCTGTCCGACGACGGTGCGGTCGACGGCAACAAGCTGGCGTTCGGCAAGCCGCTGATCGCGCGCCACAAGGTGGCGAACGCGAACGTGATCCTGGCGCTCGACTCGGACTTCCTGGGCGAGGGCAGCGAGCAGACGCGCCTGTCGCGCGAGTTCGCGGCCCGCCGCGAGCCGAGCCGTCAGATGAACCGCCTCTATACGATCGAGCCAGCCCTGACGATCACGGGCGTGATGGCGGACCACCGCCTGCGCCTGCCGGCCAGCGAGGTCGGTTCGTTCCTGGCGTCGCTGGTCTCCATCCTCGCGAGCCGCGGGATGGGCGCGCTGGCGCCGCTCGCGTCGCTGGCGCTCGGACAGCGGCGCTGGGATCCGAAGGTCGTGGTCGCGATCGCGAACGATCTCGAGCGCGCCCGCGGCGGCAGCCTGGTCATGGTTGGCCGCCGGCAGCCGGCCGCCGTTCACGCGATCGCGGCCGCGCTCAACAACGCGCTCGGCAACGTCGGGAACACCGTCGAGTACGCCGCGCCGCTGACCATCGACACGAACTCGGGCGTCGCGCCGCTGGGCGCGCTGGCCCAGGAGATCGCCGCCGGCGGCATCGACACCCTGGTGATCACGGCGTCGAACCCGGTGTACGGCGCGCCCGTCGACTTCAAGCTAGCGAAGCTCCTCGAACGGGTGCCGAACTCGATCTACCACGCGCTCTACGAGGACGAGACCGCCGCCGCCTGCAAGACGATCATCCCGGCCGCCCACCCACTGGAGTCGTGGGGCGACCTGCGCGCCACCGACGGGACCACGTCTATCGTGCAGCCGCTCATCTCGCCGCTGTGGGGCGCGATCCAGGAGGCCGACGTGCTCGCCGCGTTCATCGGCGAAGGTGACGTCGGAACGCACGCGCTGCTGAAGCGCTTCTGGCAGGCCCAGGGCAAGACGACGACCGACTTCGAAGGGAACTGGGAGCGCTGGCTGGCCGACGGCGTCGTCCCCGGCACCGCTGCGGCGGCCGAGACCGGTCTGAACGTCGACGGCGCCGCCGTCGCGCAGGGCGCGGGTCCCGTGCTCGCGGCGGCGAAGCAGGGGATGGAGATCGCGTTCGCCAGCGATCCGAAGGTGTACGACGGGCGCTTCGCCAACAGCGTGTGGATGCAGGAGCTGCCGCATCCGATCACGAAGCTGACCTGGGACAACGCCGCGATGATCTCCGAGGCGACGGCGAAGGGCCTGGGCCTCGAGGACGGCGACGTCGTCGAGATCAGCTATCGCGAGCGGCACATCGAAGCGCCGGTCCTGCTCGTGCCCGGCCACGCCGACGACGTCGTGACGCTGCCGCTCGGATACGGCCGCACCGGTGGCGAGAAGGTGGCGAGCGGCCTCGGCTTCAACGCCGGCGCGCTGCGCACCAGCGACGCGCCCTGGTTCGATCGCGGCGTCACCCTCGCGAAGACGGACCGCAAGGTCGAGTTCTCGATCACGCAGGACCACTGGACGATGGCGCCCGACGGCCGTACCTCGCCGCCGCCCGCCGTCGACACCACCGTCGCCGAGGTCCTGAACCCGCACTCGAAGTTCTACGAGGAGATCGGCGAGCGGCGCCCGAACCCGGAGCACCCGCAGCCGACGATCCACGACCCGGTCGACTACAGCACGCAGCCCTACAAGTGGGCGATGGCGATCGACCTCAACAAGTGCACCGGCTGCAGCGCGTGCGTCGTCGCCTGCCAGTCCGAGAACAACATCAACACCGTCGGCAAAGAGAACGTCCGCAAGGGCCGCGAGATGCAGTGGATCCGCATCGACCGGTACTACACGGGCTCGTTCGCGGACCCCGAGGTTGTCAACCAGCCGCTCGGGTGCGTGCACTGCGAGACGGCGCCCTGCGAGTACGTCTGCCCGGTCAACGCCACCGTCCACAGCGACGAGGGCTTGAACGAGATGGTCTACAACCGCTGCATCGGCACCCGCTACTGCAGCAACAACTGCCCGTACAAGGTGCGTCGCTTCAACTTCCTCAACTACATCGAGGACTACACCGCGGCCCGCGAGATGGGCATGAACCCGGACGTCACCGTCCGCACCCGCGGCATCATGGAGAAGTGCACGTACTGCGTGCAGCGCATCGAGCGCAAGCGCATCGCGACGCGCATCGAAGGCCGCATGATCCTCGACGGCGAGCTGGAGACGGCTTGCCAGCAGGGCTGCCCGACGCGCGCGATCGTGTTCGGGTCGCTGAACGACGCGAACTCGAAGGTGTCGCAGCTTCACGCGGACCCGCGTCGCTACGATCTTCTCTTCGAGATCGGGACGCGTCCCCGCACCGTTCACCTGGCGCGCGTCCGTAACCCCAATCCCGAGCTCGGTACGCCCGAGCGCGCCGCGGAGCACGAATAATGGCCGCCCCGCAACTCGACGTGCGCGACCCGCTCGAACCAGCGCCGCTGATCGACGGCAAGTACACCGACAAGGGCATCAATGACAGCTTGCTCGCCCACGTCTGGCGCGGCGCAGGCAAGGGCTGGTGGGCCTGCTTCGGCGTCGCGCTGTCGCTGCTCGGCCTGCTGGTCATCTCCATCTCTTGGACGCTCTACAAGGGCATCGGGTCGTGGGGTAACAACATCCCGGTCGGCTGGGCGTTCGGCATCATCAACTTCGTCTGGTGGATCGGTATCGGCCACGCCGGCACGCTGATCTCCGCGATCTTGCTGCTGTTCCAGCAGAAGTGGCGCACGTCGATCAACCGCTTCGCCGAGGCGATGACGCTGTTCGCGGTCATGTGCGCGCTGCTGTTCCCGCTGATCCACACGGGCCGTCCGTGGTTCGCGGCGTACTGGCTGTTCCCGTACCCGAGCGTTCAGGGCATCTGGCCGCAGTTCAAGAGCCCGCTGACCTGGGACGTGTTCGCGGTTTCGACCTACTTCACGATCTCGCTGCTCTTCTGGTTCCTGGGCCTGGTGCCCGACCTCGCGGCCCTGCGCGATTCATCGGAGAGCAAGGTGAAGCGGACGATCTACGGCCTGCTCGCGATGGGCTGGCGTGGATCGGGCCGTCACTGGGCCGAGTACAAGTGGGCGTACGTGCTGCTGGCAGGCCTGTCGACGCCGCTGGTGCTCTCGGTCCACACGATCGTGTCCTTCGACTTCGCCACGTCGGTCATCCCCGGCTGGCACACGACGGTCTTCCCGCCGTACTTCGTCGCCGGCGCCGTGTTCTCGGGCTTCGCGATGGTCATGACCTGGATGATCCCCGCGCGGCGCTTCCTCGGCCTCACGCACGTCGTGACCATGAAGCACCTCGAGAACATGAACAAGATCATGCTCGTGACGGGGATGCTGGTCTCGTACGGCTACGTGATGGAGCACTTCATCGCGTGGTACAGCGGCGACCCCTACGAGTACGCGCAGTTCTTCCTGGTCCG
>Ga0070684_100004429_pt1 | contig 10691 bp, 11 predicted proteins | sample KBSC723LmetaG_FD_65653 | JGI IMG/M metagenome (GOLD analysis project Ga0070684, IMG submission 65653) | Corn rhizosphere microbial communities from Kellogg Biological Station, Michigan, USA - KBS C7.2-3L metaG | ecosystem: Host-associated > Plants > Roots > Rhizosphere ...
GCTCTTGAGCTGGCCGGTGGCGGCCATGCTTGCAGCCATGTTCCTGATCATTTATGTGCCTGTGATTGCTTCGGAGGAACAGTTTCTGCGGTCGACTTTTGCGGATTTCGACGCGTATTGCCGGAGGGTGCCGAGGTTGATTCCGAGGATTTCGGCCGCAAATACAGTAACGGGACAAACGGAAGTTTCGATGGGTAAGTTCTCTCTTGACCTTTACTTGCGGCACCGCGAGTACAATGCAGCTATAGGAGCCGCCCTGCTCTATCTCAGCCTGCTCTTCCTCCGGCCGGCTTTGGGTCTTTTTGCACGCTTGCCGCAATAGCGGCCGGTCAAGCCGGGTTAGCCGGTTTCGCGCCGAATCAGTCCAATTCCAAGGAGCAGAGCCAAGCGGTGAGAAAGCGCACAGTTTGTGAGATGATTTTTGGCGCGCTTGTTCTCGCCTGCATGGGCCAAAGCCAGCAGCCGGCGCAGCCTACGCAGTCTCTCCCACCTTTGCCTCCGCCTCGACCAGGGTTCAGCTTTCCTCAGAAGCAGACGCTTACCTACACGGTGGACTGGCGCGTTTTCTCGGCGGGTACCGCGGTGATTCGATTTGAAGAATCGGGAGATCGCGAGAAGTTGAGCGCCGATGCCAATACGATTGGCGCAATCAATATGCTGTTCCACGCCAGCGATCACTTCCAATCAAGTTTCGACCGCGCAAAGGGATGCACGTACGAATTCGACAAGCAGACGGTGGAAGGAAGGCGTCAGGTCAATTCCACTCTGAAGATGGACTACGCGCAGGGGAAGTCGATTCTGGACGAGAAGAACATGGTGAACGGGCAATCGAAGCACGTTGAGTCGCCGATACCCGGTTGCATGACGGACTTGCTGACAGGAGTGTTCTACGCTTCGTCGCAGCCGCTGGAAATTGGGCACAACTTCGCGATGCCGGTGGTGGATGCGATGCACAACGTGCCGGTGACCATGAAGGTTGAAGCGCGCGAAGTGGTAAAGACGTCGCTGGGTACGTTCAAGACGATTCGAGTGCAGCCGACCGCGGACGCGGGCGTGGTGAAGAATCGCGGCAACATATGGATTTGGTACACAGATGATGACCGGCACCTGCCGGTACAGATGAGAGCGAGACTCTTCTGGGGAACGATTACGTTCCGGCTGACTGGGAATGAAAACAAGTAAAAATCAGCTCTTAGCCGTTAGCTTTTAGCTTTGTTATGGTTCGATACTGCTTCCCCACGCTCATGACCACAAATCGAGTTCACTGCATGCGGTAGCGTTCTCGCATCAGGCGTTGGAGGCGCGGCCAGTAGATCAGGTTGAAGGCGAGTTCCTTATCGGGGAACATGAGAAGCGCGGCCTTTCGAGTATCGGCGACCATTTCGGATGCTTCCTCCACACTGAGCGACGAGTCCTGCGCGATGACCTGCGTGACCATGTTGATCATGATCTGAAGGCGGCGGATCTTCCGGCTCTCTTCCTGGAGTTCCTCAGGCGATTGGGCTGGCTGCTGGTGCGCAGACTGGGCCTCTAATGGGGAAGCTGGGACGGCATCATTCTGCCGTTCCCAGGGGTCTCGAGATAAACCCATGCGGCAATTCCTCCTGGGTATTGGATGAAATTGTCGTGCTTTCAGTGCATGGTAGCAGCGGAATTGATGGGTGGCTGTTGCCAGAGGCAGTAGGAGACTCTAGCGAGCTACCCGGAGCGGCACCGAACCCGAGTCTTTCCAACTTGTGACGCGATTGTTCTGGAAATATATGTGGGAGTTGCCGTAGCCGAACTCGTTGTCGGAGAAGAGGGTTGGTGTGCCCTGCAGGGCGATGACGTCGCTCTTAGTTGATCCTATTCCGAAGGTGCTCAGGCCGGGAACGGAGGGTGTCTCAGACCAGAGCTTGACCCGGATGGGACCGGCCGGATCGATCTTCCATCCACCTACCTGCCCGTTCTTGAAATCGATCTCGGAGTTGCCATAGAACATCTTCTCGCCGTTTGAGGATGTGGGATTGCCGAGCACGGAAATGACTTCCATCGGAGTGAGACCTGCGGTGATGTAAGGCTTTGCTCCCGATAAATGATGGGTTGCGGGCCGAGCAGAAGCTGCTTTCTCCTCCGATGCTGCAGGGGCGGGGGGTATCTGTGGAGCAGCCGGGATGGTCGGCGCTGGAGCGGGAGCCGGTTGCTGCGCTTGTGAAGTTGAACTGGATCCAAAGTGCACCGCCACATCGTGTTGCACTTCGAGCTTCAGCTGATCCCAGGCGCGCGATGTTACCTGGTTGCCGGAGAGGAATGAATCTCCGGTAAACCACAGGACGGCCAGGACGGCGACTGCGCCGAGCGCAAAGCCGATTTTAAGCAGGATTCCGGGAACATTAGATTTCTGGCGGCGCCGGAGAATTCTTCGAATCTCCTCCGTTTCTTCGCCACCGAGGTCGGCTTCCGAAGGAACAAACGGCTGTTCGGGAATTGACGGCCTTTCAGAAGGGCGCGGCGGTTCCTGTTTAGGGTGCGAAATCAGATAATCGTGAGCCCCGTTGATCTCTTTCAATTTTTCTTCAGCGTCCCGGCTGAGTCTTGGGTCATGCGCGAAGCGATCAGGGTGCCAGACCTTGACCAGGGTCATGTAGGTATTTTCGATCTCTTCCGGCGTCGCGTGGGAGCCGAGCCCGAGCGTCTGCAAGGAAACGCAGCGGTCGCACATGCCGCCGAAGGTGTCGGCTACCATTCCGCACGCGCAGAGGGACTTTCCAGCTTTGGATGGATCGAAGGCCATAGGTGACTCGGAATCAGTTGGTTTTGCTGAAATCGTAGCATCCGGCGAGGCCCGAGGGAACAAATGCGGGATGATGGATTGAACTTCGGTTACCGTTGCAGGGGCTTACTTCTGTCCCGGTCAGTAACTGGTTTCGTGGCGAGTGGGACGATTGGGTCCGCTCTTATCTTGCAGTCGGACGGCAAGTTAATCGCTGATGATTGACGAGGGCACACCCTTGATGTGAGAAGAGCCGTCATGCGCGGATTTTGGAGTCCGTAGAATAGGATTGGATGGCTTTCACCGAACAGTACGACATCGCGATAGTGGGCGCGGGACACGCAGGATGCGAGGCGGCGATGGCGGCTGCCCGAATGGGGCTGAAGACCGCCCTGATCACGATGAATCTGGACCTGATAGCGCAGATGAGCTGCAATCCGGCGATTGGCGGCGTGGCCAAGGGGCACCTGGTGCGCGAGGTGGATGCGCTGGGCGGCATCATGGGTGAAGTTGCGGATGCAGTTGGGATTCAGTTTCGGCTGCTGAATACTTCGCGAGGTCCGGCGGTATGGAGTCCGCGAGCACAGTGCGATAAGCAGCTTTACCGCGTGAAGATGCGCGAGGTGCTGGAGGGGCAGCCGGGGCTGCATATCCGGCAGGCGGAAGTCGTCGATCTCGTCTTCGAGGAAGTCGACTCAGAGATCAGGGATCAGAATCAGGGACCGGGTACCAGGGACACAGGGACTGCGGAAATACCTCGACCGACGCGGCCATCTCGGCGGGTGCTGGGGCTGAAGTTGCGGGATGGGCGGCGGTTGATGGCAGGAGCGACGATTATCACCACCGGGACATTTCTGAATGGATTGATTCATTGCGGCGAAGAACGGTATCCGGCAGGGAGAAGTGGTGAGCCGGCATCGGTCTTGCTGGGAGAGGCGCTACGGAGATTGGGACTGAGGACGTGCCGGTTGAAGACGGGGACGCCACCACGGCTGGATGGGCGCACGATCAAGTGGGAGATGTTTGAGGAGCAGCCGGGTGATGCGGAGCCGACTCCATTCAGCTTCAGGACGAAGAAGATTGTGCAGCGGCAAGTCAGCTGCCATATCGCGTTCACGACACCGGAGACACTGCGGCTGATCCGCGAGAATGTGCACCGATCGGCGATGTACTCGGGGCAGATCGAGGGGATCGGGCCGCGGTATTGCCCATCGATCGAAGACAAGGTTGTGAAATTCCCGGACAAGACGCAGCATCAGTTCTTTCTCGAGCCAGAGGGACTCAACACGCACGAGGTCTACGTCAACGGAATGTCGACGTCGCTGCCGATGGAGGTGCAGTGGCAGATTGTGCATTCGATTCCGGGTCTCGATGAGGCGGAGATGCTGCGGCCTGGATACGCGATCGAATATGACTCGGTGGATGCGACGGAACTGGACCGCGGTCTGCGCGTGAAGTGCATGGAGGGTTTGTATCTGGCGGGTCAGATCAACGGGACGTCGGGGTATGAAGAGGCAGCATGCCAGGGAATCATGGCCGGGATCAATGCGGCGCTTTACTTGAAGGGTGAGCAGCCGTTCACGATGGATCGGACTGAGGGGTACACGGGGATCCTGATCGACGATTTGATTTCGAAGGGGACAAACGAGCCGTACCGGATGTTCACTTCTCGAGCCGAGTTTCGGCTGCATTTGCGCATCGACAATGCTGACCGGCGACTGACGCCTTATGGGCGCAGGCTGGGATTGATTAATGATGAGGCGTGGGGGGAATACGAGAAGAAGCAGGCGCGGATGGCAGCGCTGGCCAATGCGCTGACGACGCGCAAGGCGGATGCGGAAAAGCTGGCTACGGTGGGCATCGGAGATTTGGGAGCTGTGATTGGACAGACCTGGGCCCAGCTGTTGAAGCGGCCTGAGGTGACGATCGAGCCGGTGCTGGCCGCGATGCGTTCGGATCTGGAGTTGGATCCGCTGCTGTTCGAGCTTGCGCACGTCGAAGAAGATCCTGCGGTGCAGCGGGCGATGTTGCGCAATGAGGCGCGGGCAGTTGAAACGGAAATCAAGTTTGCCGGGTATCTGGAGCAGCAGAAGAAAGCGATTGCGAAGTTGAAGGCGGCGGAGTCGGTCGCGATTCCCGAGTGGCTTGATTACGACGTGATCAGCGGGCTGTCGCGCGAGATGCGGGAGAAACTGGAGCGTGTTCGGCCGGGGACGATTGGGCAGGCGAGTAGGATTCCCGGGGTCACGCCGGCGGCGTTGTCGCTGGTGCATGTGTCGATCCGGGTGCAGGGGGCGGGTCGAGTGAGAGCCGCGAGCTGAGTTACAGGCGTGGATTTCGTCCCTCTCCTCAAACCCGAGACTCCTCGGCATGCTCGAGATGCGAACCCATATGAAGGCAGGCGAATCGCGCTGAGCTGCTGTAGATTTGGGTATGCTCACGCCTGCTCGAATCGCTCTCACTGTTCTGTGTCTTGCTGTGCTGCCAATCCTGGCGCAGCCACCGGACGACAACAAGGTGCGGGCGCGCGAGCTGGGAGTTCCATTCGAAGGAACGCCGGGACATCTCAATGCAATCACGGATGTTCCAGGTGTGGAGGTCGGCGCCACGACTTTGATTCGGGGCGACGGCCCGTTGAGAGCAGGCGAAGGCCCAGTTCGGACCGGCGTCACGGTGATCTTTCCGCGCGGAAAGCAGAGCACCGATAACGTGTATGCAGGATGGTTCAGCCTCAACGGCAACGGCGAGATGACCGGCACGACGTGGTTGGAAGAAGCCGGGCTGCTGAAGGGGCCCGTCGGAATCACGAACACGCATAGCGTGGGAGTCGTGCGCGACTCGATCATCGCGTGGGCCGTCCGGCAGAACCTGATGAAGGCGGACGAATGGTCCTTACCCGTAGTCGCGGAGACGTGGGATGGATGGCTGAACGATATCAACGGATTTCATGTGAAGCAGGGCGATGTTTTTGCTGCACTCGATTCGGCGAGGACGGGCCCGGTAGCTGAAGGGAATACCGGCGGTGGAACGGGAATGGTCTGCTATGGGTTCAAGGGCGGAACCGGGACCGCGTCGCGCGTGCTCTCGAAGGAGACCGGAGGCTACACCGTCGGGGTTCTGGTCCAGTGCAACTGCGGCAGGCGGCCGCAGCTAACAATTGCAGGAGTGCCTGTAGGCAGGGAACTGACCGGAAACGAGCCCTATGCAGAAGCGAGGGAGCCGCAGCTGCCGGGGAGCGAGGTAAAAGGTGATGTTGGCTCGATCATTATCGTGGTCGCAACGGACGCGCCTCTGCTGCCACACCAATTGAAACGTATTGCGCGGAGAGCGTCACTGGGGCTTGCGCGAACAGGATCAGTCTCGGGGAACGGATCGGGAGATATTTTCATTGCTTTCTCGACCGCCAATCCACACGCAGATGATTCTCCCGGACCGAACGCGGTTCAAACTGTTTCGACGGAGAGGATAAGCCCGTTGTTTGAGGCCACAGTGGAGGCGACTGAAGAGGCCATTGTGAATGCGATGGTTGGCGCAAAGACAATAACGGGCATTAACGGACACACGGTCGTGGCGCTTCCCCACCAGAAGCTTCAGCAGGTTTTGAAGAAATACAACCGTTGATCCGCGATGGAAGGCTGGTACACCGGCCTATTTGTCGGACTTGCCGAAGATGGGGAAATGGAATGGTAGTTCGGCATCGGATTTCTTTTTTCCTTTTCCACTGTCTTCTTTGAGCACGGTGCGTTGCGAGTTGACGCAGAGCCATCCATTGTGAGCCCGCTCGAAGACGTGGGTGAAAACGCCCTTTTCGTTCACCTCGCCGGATGAGCCGCGATGATGGAGCACGTAGGTGCCGTTGGCGATAGCAGTATCCCCGAGCATGCGTACAGTAATGACCTTTTGTTCGAGGTGAAGCGATTTGTCTTCAGTAGCGATGATGAAGGCGAGCTGCTGGTTGCGAGTGGTGACGTCGCCGGAGCCTGAGACATCGAGAAACAAAGGCGAGAGCACGTTTTCCAGGCTGTATTGATCCCGGCGATTGACCGCCTGATCCCAGGCGTCCTCGATTTTCTGAAACTGTGCAATCTCGGGGGAGGCCGCGGAGGTTACGGGAGCCTGGGCGGGGACAGCGGTGTTTGTCGGGGCCTGGGCTAACGCGAAGCAGGGAAGAAGAAGAGCAGTGATGCAGGCAAGAATTCTGTTCATGAGCGTGCGGGAAACTCCCAGATACGATGATATCTCTTGGACGGAAGGGGCGGGGATTAGGGAACGGGACAGGGGACGAGGGAACGAGAAAACAAGGGAACAGCGAGCAGGGGATAGGGACGAGGACCTGGGTATGAGGAAGACTCCTGGACTACGCGCGAATTATCTCCAATGGAGCGACTTGATTAGACCAAGCTCTGGAGTTTATCGGGCTGATGGAGGGTAATCATCGAGTCTTCGATTGTGATGGAGCCCTCTTTGCGGAATTGACCCAATGTGCGGGTGACGGTTTCGCGCGTGGTGCATGCCATGGAGGCCATCTCTTCATGCGTGAGAAGCAAGGGGAATCGGTAACCTCCGTTTACGTGTTCGCCGATCTGGTGGGCGAGTTCGAGCAAGAGACGGCCGAGGCGGCCTGCAACGGTCTCGGAGAGGGCGATGCGGCATGCGTCCTGGAGAGCAAAGCGATATTCCTGGCAGATGCACTGAACCGCGCGCATCTGAGCTTCGCGATGATTACGAAGGAAGGTGAGGAAGCGCTCGCGTTCGACCGGACGAAGTTGCGCGGATGTTAGTGATTCGGCGGAGACTTCGTAGACGCCGTGAGAAAGAGCCGCATACAGCCCCAGGACGGATCCTGGACCCGCGACGCGAACGATCATCTGCCGGTCCTGCGCGCGTCCGGCGGTCAGCTTGAGATATCCGGAGCAAATGAGATAAAGGCAGCGGGCATCCTCGCCCTGGCTGAAGAGAGCCGCCTGAGGAGGAAGGCTGATGGTACTCGAAACGAGTTCCAGGTCGGCCAGAACAGCGCTGCCGAGAGAGCAGAACCAGCCAGGCCGGCGATTGGAGCATGATGCACAGCCGAGCGGAGATTGACGACCGATGCTCTTCTGTCGCCGTGTGGCCGGTGGAATTGCCAAGTCTGCCATTTTCTTGCCTTCCATACAGTCTGCCCATCCCGCAGCCCGGTGGATGTGATGGGGCTCACGCTCGCGCCCTGAGCTAAGGTCATTCCGGCGTTGGGAATAGGAATCATTCCTTTGGGGAAATTCTGCAGCACCAATGCGTGCCGATGGCGAAAAGATGGGTTGCGAGAGGCAAGTGTGACGGGAGGCATTCAACGGGATTTGGCGAACGCCCAGATCGGCCTTGGCTGGGGGGGGTTCAGACCCATGAGGTCTTTTGCACGAAAGAAGGTCCGCATGATGTATGCCGCTGAAAACACGGCCTATATACACAAGCAGTCTCCAAAATTCGCTCCTACGTGAGTTGGCGAGTTGAGCCTTCGGAGCGGGAGGCTGTCTCACGTGGATACGTGCCAGGTGCGGGATGTGATGGGGGTCACCGTAAGGTGAGTTCCCAGCGAGTTACGATCTCGCCCATAAGGTGATGCTCCGCACAGGCGCAGCCGAGTAGCAGCAAGTGAAGTCGTTCGAATCAGCAGATTCCCTAAGGGGAGGCATCGAGCGAGGAGTCATCGAGCTGGGAAAGGTTGGCCGGGAGTTTCTCAAGGTGGGCATTGATGCATAGAGAACGGCTAATTTCACGAAAGCAAGACTATTCAAGTCCGGGAATGACACTGGCTGTCTTCGTCTTCCTTCTGCTGTTTCCGGCTTTGATGTACTCGCGCGCGGCGGTCGCAGCGCCGGCTAAAGGATCTACTCCGAGCGCGAAGACCCAAGCTGCGACTTCCGCGCCGGGAGACTTTGTAGGACAGGAAACATGCGCCACTTGCCATGAAGAGGTGGCAAAGGGCTTCTCCTCAAACCCCCACACCAAGCTGGCGGAGATGCATGGAAAAACCGGTGCAACCTGCGAAAGCTGTCACGGAGCGGGTAAAGCGCACGTCGATGGTGGCGGCGATGTCACGAAGATCTTTAATCCTTCGAAGGCCTCAGCGAAGGAGATCGACGCGCGTTGTTTGAGCTGCCATCAGGGGCAGCATGCAAATTTCGAGCGTACAGCGCATGGCGAGAACAACGTGAGCTGCATCAGCTGCCACAGCGTTCATCACAGCAAGACAAGCGAGCAACTGTTGAAGGCTGAGGAGACGAAACTCTGCTTGCAGTGCCATTCGGAAACGAAGTCGCAGTTCAATATGCCGTTCCACCACAAGGTAGAGGAAGGGCTGATGAAGTGCACGGATTGCCACGATGCGCACGGCACGTTCAATCGCAAGAATCTCCGTTCTTCGGCACAAATGGATTCGGTCTGCACGAAGTGCCATAGCGAGACGGCAGGGCCGTTTGTGTATGAGCACTTTGTGGTGAAGACAGAGGGTTGCACGTCGTGCCACTTTCCGCATGGCGGACCTAATCCGCGGCTGATCAATCGCGCGAGCGTGAACACACTTTGCCTGCAATGCCACTCACCGTCGCCGAACTTTACGGCGAGCCAGCCTATTGGGCCGGCGCACAACCAGGCAACTCAATACCAGGCTTGCACGACATGCCACGCAAGCATTCACGGATCGAACACAAGTCCGATCTTCTTCAATTCAACGGAGTAAGGGGCGAGCGATGACGAAACAGATTGAACACGAATACAGTCTGGTTGGGTCGTCTGCCGGAAGCAGGTTTTTCCGGTTGAACGCCCTGACTGCAACAGCAATCCTGGCAATTGGCGGAGCACTTGGCGCGTGGGGGCAGCAGTCCCAAGCGGTTCAGACCGAGACTGCGAAGCCAGCAGCTGAAAAGAAGCCGGCAGCCGAGCCGAAAGAGAAGATGGTCGGCAACTACACCATGCACTCCAGCGTTGAGCTGGGCGGAGTGCTTACGCAAAAAGACGGCAGCAGCGCGATGTGGGCGACGATGATCAATGAAGGCACAGGAATGCGCGTTCTGAATCAGTCGCTCGAACTTCGCTCGACTAATCCAGCGAAGACGCGCTTTTTTGACAGGCTTTCGTCGGCGAGCTTTGGTTATGGCGGCGAGCCGAACAACGTGTCGTACCTGAACATCTCGAAAGGGCGGTGGTACGACTTTGCAGGAAACTTCCGGCGCGACCGGAACTATTTCGATTACAACCTGCTGGATAACTCACTGCTGTCTACCGCTTCAGCAACAACTCCAGCGCTGATTGCGGAGCCGAGTTCGCTGCACGTCTTCAACACGGTGCGGCGCAACACGGACGCGCTGATCACACTGGCTCCGTTGTCGCGGGTCAGCTTTCGAGTGGGCTATAACCACAACACCCACGAAGGGCCAACGTATGCGAACGTACACGGCGGCGGTGACGTGGTGGTGTTGCAGTGGTTCAGGAACGCGCTGGATACCTACACGGGCGGCGTCGACTTCAAGCTGGCGAAGCGCACAACGTTGAGCTATGACGAATTGTTCGCGCTCTATCGAGGCGATTCTCCGTACGTGCTGGCGCCAACGCCATTCACGCTTGCGAATGGAACGCCGACCACGGTGGGTGTGAATACACTTGCCACAGCGACGTGCGGAACAGGGGCAAATCGGACGGCAGAAGTGGTGAACGGGATTGTCAATCCGTTCTGCAGCCAGACACTGGTGCAGAGCCAGGTGGCACCAACTCGAACGATCTTCCCGACGGAGCAGTTGCGGTTCAGTTCCCACTACTGGGACAAGGTGGCGTTCAACGGACGTCTGGCGTATAGCGGCGGCGTGTCGAATGTGAACCACTTTAACGAGACGTTTACCGGGCTTGTGGCGCGTACATTCAATCGCCAGGAGATCGACACAGGCGGATATGCGGATGGCCGATT
>Ga0070684_100004430_pt1 | contig 10690 bp, 10 predicted proteins | sample KBSC723LmetaG_FD_65653 | JGI IMG/M metagenome (GOLD analysis project Ga0070684, IMG submission 65653) | Corn rhizosphere microbial communities from Kellogg Biological Station, Michigan, USA - KBS C7.2-3L metaG | ecosystem: Host-associated > Plants > Roots > Rhizosphere ...
TCAGACGCATGCAGCGTGGCAACTCGGGAGCCCGTACTGGACCGGAGCGTCGAATCGCATCCAGGTGCGCACCTCCGGCCGGGTCAGCCGTGTCCGTGCGTACTACGTCTGGAGCCCCGTGCACGAGAACCGGCTGAGGACGCTCTCGAAGGCGGGGTCGCCGCTGATCATCACCAGGGCCGCCTGGGGCGCGGACGAGAGGATCCGGCGGCGCAAGAAGCCGGCGTATGCGGACACGGTTCGGTTCGCGGTCGTCCATCACACGGTCGGCACGAACTCGTACGGCCGCGCGCAGTCGGCGTCGATCGTGCGCGGGATCGAGCGCTACCACGTGCTCGCGAACGGCTGGGACGACATCGGTTACAACTTTCTGATCGACAAGTACGGCCAGATCTTCGAAGGCCGTTGGGGCGGGGTCGACCGGAACGTCGTGGGGGCGCACGCGCAGGGGTTCAATCAGGGATCGGTCGGGGTCGCACTGATGGGGACGTACGACTCGGCTTCGATCACGCCCGCCGCTCGCGCCGCGTTGATCAAGCTGCTCGCCTGGCGTCTCGACGTCGCGCACGTCGATCCTCTTTCGACCTTCAGCTGGCGCTCGACCGGCAACCCGAAGTACCCGGCGGGGCGCATGGTCACGCTGCGAACGATCTCCGGGCACCGCGACACGGGGTACACGAGCTGCCCGGGGAGCCGGTTGTACGCCGACCTGCCCTCGATCGCGCGCACCGTCGCGCAGACGGGCTTGCCGAAGATGTACTTCCCGGCGGCAACCGGCGCGCCCGGGGGATTCGTTCGCTTCACCGGCACGCTCACACAGTCGCTGCCGTGGTCGGTGATCGTCACGCAGCCGGACGGGAACATCGTCGGGACCGGGTCGGGTGAGGGCACGACGATCGACTGGACGTGGGACGCGCGCACGATCCCGGCGGGGAAGTACCTGTACGCGATCGATGCGGGGCCGACGGTTCGGCCCGCGACCGGCGTCATCACGGGCACGTCGACGCGCTCGATGCTGACGGCGCTCGCCAAGCCGGCGCTCTTCACCCCGAACGGCGACGGCAAGGCCGACTCGACCCTGGTTCGCTACCAGGTGCGCGAGCCGGCGATCGTGACGGGGACGCTCGTCGACCAGTTCGGCGCCCCGATCACGACGCTCTTCGTCGAGTCCAAGACGAAAGGGTCGTACGCGTTCCGGTGGGACGCGGGGGGGACCGCGGACGGGCGCTACGGGATCGTGCTGACCGCCCGGAACGCGATCGGGATCGAGACGACCGCAACGCTGGCCGTGGTCGTCGATCGCACGACGGCCGGGTTCCAGGTCTCTCCGCAGGTCTTCTCGCCGAACAACGACGGCAGGCTCGACACGACGCGCTTCAGCTTCACGCTCGACAAGCCGGCTCGCGCAACGCTCACGATCCGGCGCGGGCAGAAGACGATCGGCCAGGTCTATTCGGGCCAGCTGCAGGCCGGGTATCAGGCGATCGACTGGAACGGACGCTTCCGACGCGGGGTCGGTGAGCACGAGTTCCGGGCCGACCTGCGGGTCACCTCGCCGGTGGCGACGATCACGAGCACCGTCGCGTTCGCGACCGACACGACCGGGCCCAGGCTCAAACGCGTGTCGTTGTTGCCGCTTCGCTTCACCGTCAACGAGCCCGCGGACGTCACGGTCGTCTTCGACGGCACGAGGACCGTCACCGTCCGCCGGCTGCGCACGGGCAAGTTCACTTTCCCCGCGGGCGATCCGTTCACGTCCTTGACGGCCGTAGCCCGGGACTTCGCCGGGAACGACGGCCGGCCGATCAGGTACCCGTAGCCGCGATCCAGCGGTCGTAGGCGCGCTCGAGCCGCTCGAGGAGCTCGACGAGGAGCTCCGCTCGGTCGACCTCGCCCCCGGTCTCGAGCAAGAGCGACGTCGCGGGCGGGTCGATGCCTTGCGGCAGGTCGGCTGCGGACACGTTCACGTTGATCCCGATGCCGAGCACGACGCGGCCGTCGCGAGCCTCGGCGAGGATGCCCGCGGTCTTCTTTCCGGCGACGAGGATGTCGTTCGGGAGCTTGATCTCGGGCGACAGACCGGTCACCTGCGCGACCGCCTCGGCCGCCGCCTGACCGGCGAGGAGCGTCAGCTCCGGAAGGCGCGCGGTCTCGACTGGCGGCTCGAGCAGGAGGGAGAAGAGCAGGCTCACACCGGGCGGTGACAGCCACGTGCGGCCGAGCCGACCGCGGCCCTCGGTCTGCTCCTCCGTCAGGGCGACGGCGCCTTCGGAGTGCTCGTCACCGAGCAGCTTCTGTGTCGACGGGCACACCTCTACATAGAGGTACGGATCACCGAACCGCCCACGCAGGCTGGGTATGACTGTCTCCGGCATCAGTGACGAGGGCAAGGCCCACTACACTAGGCCGCCCGTGCCGATTGCCGCGCTCATGACGTTGCAGGTTGAATCCGACCTGGTTCGACCGGTCAGTTCAGACGAACGACCGAGCAAAGCCCGGTCGCTCTGATGTCGGCAACGCAAGCGTTGCCCTGGTCTCGTGCGGAGATCGAAGAGATCCTGCCGCACCGCGAGCCCTTTCTCCTGATCGACGAAGTGGTCGAGCTCGAGCCTGGGCACCGCGTGGTCGCTCGCAAGACCGTGCGCCCGGACGAGTGGTATCTCGCCGGGCACTTCCCGGGGCGGCCGATCATGCCCGGCGTGCTCATCGTCGAGGCGATGGCCCAGACCGGCGCGGTGGCCGTGCTCTGCAGCGAGGAGAACCGCGGACGCCTCGCGCTCTTCGCGGGTATCGACGGTGTGCGCTTCAAGCGGATCGTCGAGCCGGGTGACGAGCTCGAGCTGACCTGTGAGCTCGAACGTGTGCGCGGGCCGATCGGCAAGGGCCGCGCCGAGGCGCGCGTCGGCGGCGAGCTGGCCGCGCGCGGGACGCTGACGTTCGCCGTGGAGCAGGAATGATCGGCAGCGCGACCTCGAACGGCCGCGTCTCGATCACCGGCATCGGCTCGCGCGCCCCCGAGCGCGTCATGACGAACGACGAGCTCGCGCAGATGGTCGACACATCCGACGAGTGGATCGTCGAGCGCACGGGCATCCGCGAGCGGCGCGTGGCAGCTCCGGACGAGGCGATGTCCGACCTCGCGCTGCCGGCCTCGCTCGCCGCGCTCGAGCAGGCGGGCGTGAAGGCGTCCGACGTCGACCTCATCGTCGTCGCGACCGTGACGCCGGACATGTTCTTCCCGTCGACGGGCGCGATCCTCGCGGATCGCCTCGGCGCGAAGGACGCGGCCGCGTACGACCTCTCCGCCGGCTGCACCGGGTTCGTGTATGCGATCGCCCAGGCTCACTCGATGGTCTCGAGCGGGCTCGCCAACCACGTGCTCGTCGTCGGCGGTGACGTCCTGTCGCGCATCGTCGACTGGACCGACCGGAGCACGTGCGTCCTGTTCGGCGACGGAGCGGGTGCGGTCGTGCTCGAGCGTGTCCCCGACGGCGGGTTCCTCGGGTTCGAGCTCGGCGCAGACGGGTCGGGTGGGCCCCAGCTGTACATCCCTGCCGGCGGCTCGCGCCAGCCCGCGTCGGCCGAGTCGGTGGCCGCGCGGCAGCACTTTGCGAAGATGAACGGGCGCGAGGTCTTCAAGTTCGCGACCCGCGTGCTCGTCGACTCCGCCGAGAAGGTCTTGCACGAGTGTGACGTGTCCGTCGAGGACATCGACGTCTACGTGCCGCACCAGGCGAACGTCCGGATCATCGACCACGCGCGCAAGAAACTGGGGATCCCCGAGGAACGAACAGTGGTAAACGTCGACCGCTTCGGCAACACTTCGTCCGGTTCGATTCCGCTGGCACTCGGGGAGGCCGAGGCCGACGGGCGATTGGTGCCTGGTGAAATGGTGTTGATGACAGGAATGGGCGCGGGCTTGACCTGGGGGTCGGCCCTGATCGAGTGGACGGCGAACGGGAAAGGTGGGCATTAGATGAGCAAGGTCGCATTCTGCTTCCCGGGTCAGGGGTCGCTGGAAGCGGGGATGGGCAGGGAGATCGCCGAGGCCGTTCCGGAGGCGATGGCGGTCTTCACCGAAGGCAGTGAGGCCGCGGGCCTCGACCTGCCGCGGCTCTGTTTCGAGTCGCCGCTCGAGGATCTCGTGCACACCGAGGTGCAGCAGCCGGCGCTCGTCGCGACGAGCCTCGCCGTGCTGGCGGCGCTTCGCAAGCGAGGGCTCGAGCCCGACTACGTGGTCGGCCACTCGGTCGGCGAGTTCACCGCGCTGGCGGCGGCGATGTCGCTGACCCCGTTCGAGTCGATCGCGCTCGTCCGTGAGCGCGGGCTCGCAATGGCCGAAGCGGCCAGGGTCAGCAACGGTTCGATGGCGGCGATCCTCGGCCTCGAGGACGAGCTCGTCGAGCACCTCTGTAACGACATCGAGGGCGTGTGGCCCGCCAACTACAACTGCCCCGGGCAGGTCGTCGTCTCGGGCCAGCAGGAGGCCGTGAACGAGGTGTGCGCCAAGGCCGAGGAGCTCGGTGCGAGGCGCACTGTGAAGCTGAAGGTCTCGGGCGCATTTCACAGCCCGCTCGTGGCCCGCGCAGCGGACCGGCTCCGACCGGCGGTCGAGCGCGTGCGCTTCCGCGACCCGATCGCGCCGTTCATGTCCACGGTGACGGCGAAGATCGAGCCTGCGCAGCGCTTCGCGTCGCTCCTCGTCGAGCAGCTGACCGCGCCGGTGCGGTTCACGCAGGCGGCGAGAGGGCTCGCCGAAGAGGGCGTCAAGATCTTCGTCGAGGTCGGGCCCGGAAACGTGCTCAGCGGCCTCGTCAAGCGGATCGACCGCACCGTGAAGACGATCTCGGTCAACAACCTCGCCGGGCTCAAGAAGGCCGAGGAGACCGTCTCTGCCTGAGTTCTGTTCGCTTGAAGGGCGAACGGCCCTCGTCACCGGAGGGTCGCGGGGCATCGGACGGGCGATTGCGGTCGAGCTCGGGAGAGCCGGCGCGTCGGTCGTGGTCGGCTACAACGCAGGAGCCGAAGAGGCTGAGCAGGTCGCCGGTGAAATCGGCGGGCGCGCCGTGCAGGCCGACGTCTCGACTGCCGAGGGCGCGCAGCGACTCGTCGAGGAGACGGGTGACGTCGACATCCTCGTCAACAACGCGGGCACGACGCGGGACACGCTGCTCGCACGGATGAGCGACGACGACTGGCGGGCGGTGATCGAGACGAACCTGAGCGCGGTCTTCTACACGTGCCGAGCAGTCGCGCGACCGATGATGAAGAAGCGCGGTGGCGTGATCGTCAATGTCTCGAGCATCGTCGGCCTGCGCGGGAACCTGGGCCAGACGAACTACGGCGCGTCGAAGGCCGGGATCATCGGGTTCACGAAGTCGCTCGCGCGCGAGCTGGGGAGCAGAAACGTGCGCGCAAACGTCGTGGCGCCGGGGTACATCCACTCGCGCCTCACGGATGTGCTTCCCGAGGAGGCGCGCGCAGCGATGCTCACGAACACGCCGCTCGGCAAGCTCGGAGATCCGGAGGACGTGGCCGGAGCGGTACGGTTCCTGTGCTCTGACGAGGCGTCGTTCATCACGGGCGAGGTCCTCGTCGTCGACGGTGGGTTGGGAATGTGACTGAGTACACGCAAAACGGACGCCGCCGGGTCGTCATCACCGGCCTCGGCGCCGTGACGCCGCTCGGCAACGACGTCGAGACGTCATGGGAGAGCCTGATTGCCGGAAAGTCCGGTGCCGCTCCGATCGTGCAGTGGGACGCGAGCGAGTATCCGGTCACGTTCGCGTGCGAGCTGAAGGAGTTCGACCCGCGTACGTGGATCGACCACAAGCAGGCACGGCGCATGGACCGTTTTGCGCAGATGATCGTGGCCGCCGCTCGTCAGGCCGAGGAGGACTCGGGGCTCGAGGTCGAGCCGGAGGCCGAGCGGATCGGCGCGTCGATCGCGACCGGAATTGGCGGCCTGCAGGCGTTCCAGGATTGTTACGACGTGCTGCTCAAGCGGGGGCCTGACCGCGTAAACCCGTTCTCGATCCCGCAGATCATCCCGAACATGGGCGCGGCCTGGGTCTCGATGGAGCTCGGGACGCGCGGGCCGCTGTCGTCGCAGTGCACGGCGTGCGCAGCCTCCAACATGGCGATCGGCGAGGCCGCGGACATGATCCGGCTCGGCCGCGCCGATGTCGTTTTCGCGGGCGGGACCGAGGCTGGGATCACGCCGGTCGGGATCGCCGGGTTCAGCGCCATGCGCGCGCTCGCGCGGCGGAACGAGGATCCGGAGAGCGCGAGCCGCCCGTTCGACGCGGAGCGCAGCGGGTTCGTCATGGGCGAGGCCGGAGGCGTGATCGTTCTGGAGGAGCTCGAGCATGCTCGCGCCCGCGGCGCGAAGGTCTACGCGGAGATGCTCGGCTACGGGCTGTCGTCGGACGCGGCTCATGTGACCGAGCCTGATCCGAGCGGGGCGAATCCCGCGCGGGCGATGAAGATGGCGTTTCGCGATGCGGGGATCACGCCCGAGGACGTGGACTACATCAACGCACACGGCACCTCGACGCCGCTCGGGGACGCGAGCGAGACGAAGGTGATCAAGACCGCGCTCGGCGAGGAGGTGGCGCAGAACACGCCGGTCTCGTCGACGAAGGGCGCGACCGGGCACTGCCTCGGCGCGGCCGGCGCGGTGGAGGCGATCTTCACGACGCTGGCCGTGACCACGGACACGCTTCCGCCGACGATCAACTACGAGCACCCCGACCCCGAGTGCGATCTCGACTACATCCCGAACGAGTCGCGCCCGGCCGAGGTCAAGGTCGCGGTCTCGAACTCGTTCGGCTTCGGCGGCCACAACGCGTGCATCGTGATCCGAGAGCTGAACGACTGAGCTTCGGCTCGAAGTCGGCGCAGACACGGCACGACCTTCCGCATATGCTCGGCGCGGGGAGGAGGCTGGATGCGCCTTATGACTAGGGTGCACGGACATGGGAGCGCAGCGCTGGGCCACCTTTGATTGCTACGGCACGTTGATCGACTGGAACGCGGGCATTCGCGGCCAGTTCGAGCAGCTGTTCGGCGTCCAGGAAGCGCCGCGGCTGCTTGCGCGCTACCACGAGCTCGAACCGGAGATCGAGTCCGAGGACGAGCCGTTCCGCACCTATCGCGAGGTGCTGACGCTTGCGCTCGAGCGATTGGCGCAGGACGAAAGCGTCCAGATCCCGGAGGGCGAGACCGATGCGCTCGCGAGGTCGCTCCCTGGCTGGCCGCCGTTCCCGGACGTGCCCCCGGCGCTCGCCGAGCTCCGGAACCGCGGCTGGATGCTCGCGCTTCTGTCGAACACCGACCGCGACCTGATCGAGGCCTCGCAGCGACAACTGGGCGTCCCCGTCGACCTCGCGATCGTCGCCCAGGAGGTCGGCTCCTACAAGCCCGCGCACGGCCACTGGGAGCGTTTCTTCGACGCGACGACAGCCGACCGAGAGAGGCACGTGCACGTCGCCGCGAGCCTCGTCCACGACATCGCCCCTGCGCGTGAGCTCGGCCTGCGGACGGTCTGGATCAACCGGCTCGAGGAGCAGCCGGAGCCGAAGCCCGACCGCGAGCTGACCGATCTGTCGAACCTGCCCGACACGCTCGACGAGCTGGTGCCGGCATGACGCTGGTCCGACCCGCACGCGAGGAAGACGTCGAGCTGGCGGCCGCGATGTTGAACGAGCACTCACGCCGGCTGTACGGCGCCGACGACATGACCCCTGCCGACCTGCTCCTGTACTGGACGTCACCGGACGTCGAGCTCGGCCAGGACGTCTTGCTCGCCGAGAGCGCAAGCGGCGGGCTCGGCGGCTACGCGGACCTCGGAGTCCACGGAGACGCTGTCTGGTTGGACATCCGAGGCATCGATCCGAACACGCTCGCGGAGCTGCTCGAGGCGATCGAGCAGCGCGCGATCGCGAAGGAGCCGGACAAGAAGCTCTGGAGCTACAGCGCGGCTGACGACGCGCCGCTGAACGACCTGCTCGAGCGGGCCGGCTACCGGACGGTTCGCCACTCGTACCGCATGCGGATCGACCTCAACGGCGAACTGCCCGAGCCCGAGTGGCCCGCAGGCTTCTCGGTCCGCACGATGCGAGAGGGCGAGGAGCGCCGCTTCTACGACGCGCAGATGGCGTCGTTCGCCGACACCTGGATGTTCGCCGTGGAGCCGTACGAGGCCTGGTTCCACTGGATGATCGAGGAGCCGTCGTTCGATCGCTCCCTCTGGTTCGTGGCCGAGACCGGCGGGGAGCTCGCCGGAATCGTCATCGCCCGGGCTCCGGAGAACGAGCCGGGCGTCGGTTGGATCCGCATCCTCGGGGTCCTGCCCGAGCATCGTCAGAAAGGGCTGGGGCAGGCTTTTCTGCGTCACACGTTCGCCGAGTTTGCGCGGCGCGGCTTCAAGGCGGTCGGGCTCGGAGTCGACGCCGCGAACCCGACCGGCGCGGTCCGTGTCTACGAGCGCGCCGGCATGCACGTGGAACGGACGAACCTGATCTTCGAGAAGCAGGGATAATCGGAGACGCCGTGGCTGAGCCGCGCATAGACGTCTCGATCGAGCACAAGCATCGCCCCGAAGAGAACTCGGACGGAGCAAAGCAGCACCCGAACACGTGCCCCTCGTGCGGGTCGCACTACCGCAACGACGAGCTCGAGGCGAACCTGCGCGTGTGCACCCAGTGCGGGCACCACTTCCGCGTCCGCGCGCACGAACGGATCGCACAGCTCGTCGACGCGGGGACGTTCCAGGAGGAGGCGAACGACCTGCGCTCGGAGGACCCCCTCCACTTCTTCGACCTGCGTCCGTACACGGAGCGGCTCGCGGAGGCGGAGGTCTCGACGGGTCTCGGCGACGCGATGGTGATCGGGAGCGCCGCGATCGAGAACGAGCCCTGCGAGCTCGCGGTCATGGACTTCGCGTTCATGGGCGGCTCGATGGGCAGCGTCGTCGGCGAGAAGCTCACGCGGGCCGCCGACAGCGCGGTCGAGCGCAGGGTGCCGCTCGTCGCCGTCACCGCCTCCGGCGGCGCTCGCATGCAGGAAGGGATCCTCTCGCTCATGCAGCTGCCGAAGACCGTCTGCGCGATCGAGGACCTCCGCGACGCGCGCTGCGGCTTCATCGTCGTCATGACCCATCCCACGACGGCCGGCGTCCTCGCCAGCTTCGCGAGCCTCGGCGACATCATCGTCTCCGAGCCCGGTGCGCTCCTGGCGTTCACGGGCCCTCGCGTCGTGCAGCAGACGACCCGCGAGAAGCTTCCCGACGATTTCGGCCTGGCCGAGTCCAACCTTCGCTTCGGGCACCTCGACGGGATCCTCCAACGGACCGAGCTCAGGCCGTTCGTCGGCCGCACTCTGCGACTCTTCCGCAATGGCCGGTGAAGACGAACGACATCTTCGCGAGCGGTTGAACAAGCTGCGCAGCCTGCCGCTCCTCCGCGGCACCCGCCTGTCCGACGACGCCAAGCGCCTGCAGACGCAGCTCGACCGCATCGAGGCCGAGCCGCCCGACGACGAGATCTGGCGGTCGGTCGACCTCGCGCGCCACGCGGAGCGGCCCTACACGCTCGACTACGTGGAGCGGCTCTTCGAGGACTTCGTCGAGCTGCACGGCGACCGCGCGCGTGCCGAGGACCCCGCGCTCGTGACCGGTCTCGCGCGCTTCGCTGGGCGGACGATCGCGCTCATCGGACAGCAGAAGGGACGCGACCTCAACGAGCGCCAGCGCCGCAACTTCGGGATGGCGCACCCGGAGGGCTACCGGAAGGGCATGCGCCTGATGGAGGTCGCGCAGCGGCACGGGTTCCCGATCGTCACGTTCCTCGACTCGCCGGGGGCGTATCCGGGCGTGGCCGCGGAGCAGCACGGGCAGGGCGGGGCGATCGCGCGCTCGCAGGCGCTCATGGCGCGGCTGGCGATCCCGCTCGTCTCCTGCATCATCGGCGAGGGCAACTCGGGCGGTGCGATCGCGATCGGGCTCGTCGACCGCGTGTTGATGCAGGAGAACGCGATCTACAGCGTGATCTCGCCCGAGGGCTGCGCTGCGATCCTCTGGCGCGACGACGCGGAGAAGGAGAAGGCCGCGCTCGCGCTCAAGCCGGACGCGGCCCACTGCCTCGAGCTCGGCGTGATCGACGAGATCGTGCCGGAGCCGCAGGGCGGCGCGCACTTGAATCCCGACGAGGCGGCGCGCCTTCTGGGCACCGTCCTCGCTCAGACGCTCGACGAGCTGTCCGCGGTGCCCGGGGCCGAACTTCGTGCACAACGTCGCGAGCGCTACCGCCGGCTCGGGATTTACACGCCCCGTCGGACGGAAACCGCTCTACGAAGCGGTTCCTGACACTTTTCCACAGATCCCGCCGGCCGCGCTATCCACAGCATCCACAGTGTTTTCAACTGCCCGGAGCAGCCTCGAGGCCAGCACAAAGGCCGGCCTCGAGTGTGACCCCCTGGTCTAGGGATGAGCTTTTCAGATCGTGCTCGCCCACTTTCTAGCCGGTGTCTTCCCGGCCGGCCCGACTCGAAACATGTGTCAATTGGTTTCTCTCCAGGCCCGGCTCGGTAGAGAGAAACCATGCGACCGATCTGGAGCGGATCGATCTCCTTCGGGCTCGTCACGGTGCCCGTGCGGATGTTCTCCGCAACCGAGTCGAAGGAGCTGCGC
>Ga0070684_100004431_pt1 | contig 10690 bp, 9 predicted proteins | sample KBSC723LmetaG_FD_65653 | JGI IMG/M metagenome (GOLD analysis project Ga0070684, IMG submission 65653) | Corn rhizosphere microbial communities from Kellogg Biological Station, Michigan, USA - KBS C7.2-3L metaG | ecosystem: Host-associated > Plants > Roots > Rhizosphere ...
GACGCCGTCTGTCCCGGCCTCACCTTCGGCAAGGGGAAAGCCGTGGTGGCCGGCCACGCGATCGACGCCGACACCGACCAGCCGCTCGCCGGCGCCGACGTCGTCGTCACGTGGACCGAGCTCGTGGTCGACAGCACGCTCAAGTCGCACAGCCAGGCGTTCTCGGCGGCCGTGCAGACGGGCGAGCGTGGCGAGTACCGGTTGTGCGGCGTGCCTTCCGACACGCGCCTCGCGCTGCAGCTCCAGCACGCCGGCCGCGCGAGCGCCGCCGTCGACGTCACCGTCGCGACCGAGGCCGGCGCCGAGGTGCGCGACCTGTCGCTCAGCGCGCGCAGCGCGGCGACGATCGCGGCACTCGACTCGATCGAGACGTCGCGGCGCGACGCGGCCGACGCCGACGAGCTGCTGCTCACCGGCACGGCCAGCATCACGGGCATCGTGCGCGGCGCGACTGGATCTCCGCTGGAGAACACGGAGATCCGCGTGCGCGGCGCGCGCTCGTCGGCGGTGTCGGATGCGGTGGGCCGGTTCACCGTCGCGGCACTCCCGGCGGGCACGCACATGCTCCTCGCGCGCCACATCGGCTATGAGCCGACCGAGCTTCCGGTGAAATTGCGCGCGGGACGGAGCATCGAGCACGACGTGAAGCTCGCCCGCGCCATCCTGCTCGACTCGGTGCGCGTCGTGGCGATGCGATCGCAGTACCCGGAGTTCGAGTACAACCGTCGCGCCAATCCGTTCGGCCGATATCTCACCCCCGACGAGGTGGAACGGCGGCACGCGACGGACGCCAGCGGTCTGCTGTTCGGTGTGCCGGGTCTCTACATCGCGGGACAGGGATCCTCCGCCAAGGTCGCATCGACGCGGCGGGACGTGGCTGCGGTGGCGTGAAATACTTCGTGGATGGCACCGAGGTCCCCACGCTGGACGGCATCATGGCGAGCCAGATCGCCGCCGTGGAGATCTACGTCGACGGCGCGTTCGCCCCTTCGCGCTACTCCATCCGCGGTGCGTGCGGCGTCGTGGTCTTCTGGACCAAGGCGCAGCGCCGGGTCCAGCCGCCCACGCCAGCGACGGCACCCACGTCGCCGTGACCGTAGGTTGCTCATGATGACGCATCGGATTCCCTGCCTTTTCGCACTCTCCGCGCTCGCGATCCTCACGCACGCGCCGGTGCCACTGGGCGCGCAGGCGACGGGGCGCATCGAAGGCACGATCACCGACAGCATCCACGCGGGCCCGCTCGCGAACGCCAACGTCCTCGCCGTTCGCATCGAGCCCGAGCCGTCCATGTCGTCCGGCGCGACGACCGACGCGCGCGGCCGCTATCACGTCGATTCGCTGTCGGCCGGCCGCTACATGGTCGAGTTCGCGAGCCCGCTGCTCGACTCGCTCGAGATCACCCTGCCGCCGCGCGAGGTGAGCGTGACGGCGGGGAAAGCCACGCGGGCCGATTTTGCTCTTCCCTCGGGGCAGACGCTGCGTCTCGCGGCGTGCCCCGGGCTGGCGCTCGACAAGGGGACCGGCGCCGTCGTCGGCCGGTTGAGCGACGCAGACACCGACCGGCCGCTCGCGGGGGCGAAGGTCGTCGTCGCCTGGCACGACCTCTCGGTCGACCGGCAGACGATGAAGCCAACGATCGGCGAGCGGACGGGCATGGTCACCTCCGACAGCCTCGGTCGCTATCGGCTCTGTGGCGTTCCGACGGGCGACTGGATCGTGATCCAGGTGCAGGCCGACGGCCGTTCGGGGAGTGCGGTACGGCTCCAGGTACCCGATAGCGCGGGGGTCGTCGTGCGGCATCTCTCGCTCAGCGCCGCTGCGGCTCGGCCGATCACCGATTCGACGAGTACGGCGGCTGCCGACACGGCGCCTCCTCCTCCACTGACGGGGACTGCGGGCGTCTCGGGCGTCGTCCGCGGCGTCGGCGGTCTGCCGCTGAACGGCGCGCAGGTCCGCGTCGTCGGGGCGCGCGGGACCGCTCTCAGCGACGAGCGTGGGCGGTTCGAGCTCCGTGACCTGCCCGCCGGCACTCAGGTCATCGAGGTGAGGCGCATCGGCTACCTGCTGGCTCAGCAGCCCGTCGAGCTGCGCGCCGGCCGCGCGGTGACCCAGGACGTTCGTCTACAACGCATCGTGACCCTGGACTCGATCCGCGTGCTGGCCCAGCGCTCGCGTTATCCCGAGTTCGAGCAGCATCGCAAGATGAACGGCTTCGGCACCTTCCTCACCGCGGACGAGGTCGCGCGTCGAGCGTCGTTCGAGACGAGCGATCTGTTCCGTATGATGCCAGGATTCAGGGTGTCCGGTTATGGACTCGACGCGAAGGTGACCAGCTCACGTGGCGTCACGTCGCTCACGGGTGCATGCTCACCGAACATCGTGATCGACGGGATGCCGGGCCAGGAGATCAACCTCATCCACCCGAGCAGCATCGGCGCGATGGAGGTGTACCGTGCGGGGCAGCCCACGCCGGTGCAGTACGACCGAGGCTGCGGAGCGATCGTGATCTGGTCGAAATGAGATGACCTCGGGCGCGGCGGCGACACGCGACAGGACGATGAGCGACGGGCCTCGGCTCGTGCGCGTCGTGTCGCTCGTCGTCTCGCTCGGGTGCGCCGCACCACTCGTCGCGCAGCAGCCGACGAGCGTCGCCACGACGGGGGTGGGCCGCGTGCACGGCACGATTCGCGAGACGATGCGCCCGCGCTCGGTGCGCGACGCGTCGATCACGCTCGCGCGCCTCGACCCGGAGCCCTCCATCTCGTTCGGCGCGAAGCCGGACGCGAAAGGGCACTACCAGCTCGACTCGCTGCCCGCGGGCCGCTACATGATCCAGCTCAACCACCAGGTGCTGGACTCGCTCGAGCTCGCGCTGCCGGCCGAAGAGCTCTTCGTCGTCGCCGGCAAGACGATCGAGGTGCCGTTCAATCTGCCGTCGGGCGCCGACCTGCGCGAAGCGGTCTGTCGCGGGCTCACCGTGCGTCGCGGGACGGGCGCCGTGTTCGGTCGCGTCGTCGACGCCGACGACGAGCATCCGCTCGCCAATGCGGACGTGGCGATCAGCTGGACGGAGCTCGCCGTCGATCGCAAGACGCTGCACGCCAGCGCCGAACAGCACGACGGCTCGGTGCGCACGGGGCCGCGCGGCGAGTATCGCATCTGCAACATCCCGACGGGGAGCTGGGTGCTGATCCAGCTCCAGTACGCCGGCCGCTCCGGCAATGCGGTCCGCGTCTCCGTCTCCGGTGACGAGGCGGTGATCGTTCGCAACCTCTCGCTGAGCGTCGCCGACGCGCCCACGCTCGCCACCCTCGATTCCGTCGGCGCGACGGTGCGGGGCCTCGACAGCGAGCCGACGGCGGACGACACCGTACCGCAGCTCCTGCTCACGGGGAACGCGTCGGTGAGCGGCATCGTGCGCGGTGCGGAGGGGCAGCCGCTCCCGGACGTGGAGATCCGTGTCGTCAATGCGCGTCCGACCACGCGCACGGACGCCGTGGGCCACTACACCCTGAGCGGGCTGCCGGGCGGGACGCAGCTGCTCGCGGTCCGGCGCATCGGCTATCTCATCGGCGACGTCGCCGTCGAGCTGCGCAATGGACGCATGGCGCACCAGGACGTCGTGTTGCGGCGCGTCGTCTCCCTCGACTCGTTGAACGTCGTCGCGAAGAAGCGGAAGCCGTTCGCTGACTTCGAGTACCGGCGCCGGAACAACCCGATGGGCCGCTTCGTCACGGCGGACGACATCGAGCGCGTGCATCCCACCGAGCTGGGGATCTACATCCAGCGGCTCGGAGGCTTCCAGATCAACGGGGTGGGCCCCGAGGCGCGCATCTATTCGACCAGCGCGCGGGCCGGCCGGCCGAACTGCCGCGAGGCGAACGTCGTGATCGACGGCGTGGATCAGGCGCAGGTGAACACCGTGCCGCCAGCCGAGATCGCCGCGATGGAAGTCTACGCCGAGGCGGCCAGCGCACCCGGCCAGTATCGCGCCGAGTGCGGGCTGATCCTCATCTGGACGAAGAAGTACGGCGCTACGCCTCCGACATGAACGGATAGCGGTAATCGAGCGGCGGCGCGAAGGTCTCCTTGATGCTCCGCGCGCTGATCCAGCGCACGAGGTTCAGCTTCGAGCCCGCCTTGTCGTTCGTTCCCGAGCCGCGCGCGCCGCCGAACGGTTGCTGGCCCACCACCGCGCCCGTCGGCTTGTCGTTCACGTAGAAGTTCCCCGCCGCGTTGCGCAGCGCCATCGCCGCCTCCCGCACGGCGCGCCGGTCGTTGGCGAACACGGCGCCGGTGAGCGCGTACGGCGACGTCGTGTCGACGATGCGCAGCGTCTCCTCCCACTTCGCGTCGTCGTAGACGTGCGCCGTCACGACCGGTCCGAAGATCTCCTCGCAGAGCAGGCGGTAGCCGGGATCCGCCGTCTCGACGAGCGTCGGCTTGATGAAGTAGCCATCCTTTCCTTCGGCTACGCCACCAGTCAACACCTTTGCATTCTTCCTCGCATCGTCGAGGTAGCCGCTGATCTTCTTGAAGGAGCGGTCATCGATGACCGCGCCCATGAAGTTCGTGAAGTCGGTCACGTCGCCCATCTTGATCTCGTCGATGATGCCGACGAGTCGCTCCTTCAGCGCGGGCCAGAGCGAGCGCGGGATGTAGACGCGGCTCGCCGCCGAGCACTTCTGCCCCTGATACTCGAACCCGCCGCGCGCGATGGCGACGGCGAGCGCCTGCACGTCGGCCGACGGATGCGCGACGATGAAATCCTTGCCCCCCGTCTCGCCGACGATGCGCGGATAGCTCGCATAGCGGGACATGTTCGTCCCGATCGTCTGCCACATCGAGTTGAACACCGCCGTGCTCCCCGTGAAGTGCACGCCGGCCAGGTCGCGGTGCGACAGCGCGACGTTGGAGATCGCGACCGGATCGCCGGGGAGGAAGTTGATCACGCCCGGCGGGAGCCCCGCCTCCTCGAGCAGCTTCATGATGTAGTACGCCGAGAGCATCGCCGACGCGGCGGGCTTCCAGATGACGGTGTTCCCCATCAGCGCCGGCGCGGTGGGCAGGTTCCCCGCGATCGACGTGAAGTTGAACGGGGTCACCGCGTACACGAACCCCTCGAGCGGCCGGTAGTCGAGCTGGTTCCACATCGTGTTGGTGCTGATCGGCTGCTCGTCGTACAGCTCCTGCGCGTACGCCGGGTTGAACCGCCAGAAGTCGATCAGCTCGCACGCCGAGTCGATCTCGGCCTGGAACACCGTCTTGGACTGGCCGAGCATCGTCGCGGCGTTCACCGTCGAGCGCCACGTCGTCGTCAGCAGCTCCGCGGCGCGGAGGAACACCGCGGCGCGATCCTCCCACGCCCAGTTGGCCCAGTCGGCGGCCGCGTTCCGCGAGGCGGCGATCGCCTGCTCGACGTGCTGCGGCGTCGCGCGATGGTAGTCGGCGAGCACGTGCCGGTGGTCGTGCGGCATCATGCTCTGCGCGGTGTCGCCCGTGCGGATCTCCTGCCCGCCGATGATGATCGGGATGTCGGCGCGCTCCTTCGCCATCGACGCGAGACGCGCCTTGAGCGCCTGCTTCTCCGGCGAGCCTGGTGCGTAGCTCTTCACCGGCTCGTTCACCGGCGGTGGGACGCGTCGCGTGCCGGAGAAGCCGGCGAGCGGCGCGGAGGTGGGCGCGATCGCTTCGTCGGCCTGGTGCGACGCGGCCGCGCCACGAGCGGGCGCGGAGCGATCGGTAGCGGCAGTGCTGGCCATGGCGTGTTCTGGTGCGAGTGACGTCGAGGGATCTGCACTCAAAGATAGTCGATGCGTGCCCTGGACCGTGCTTCTCACACATCGGCACGCCCGTTATCCTCCGCCCATGGACCGCGCCACGACGCACCTGGGCTCGTCACGCGTCGCCGCGCGCGCCCTGCGCCACGCGTGCGCGGCCGCGCTCTGCGTCATCCTCGCCGCGTGCGGCGACGAGCCGGTCGACTGGAGCGCTGCGCGCGTGGACGCCGCGCGCGGCGCCGTCGTCGTCACCGCGGACGGGACCCTGCGCCCCGACTCCCTGGCCGCGCTCGCCGCGCGGCTGCCGTCGCCCGATGCAGCGATGTGCCCCGGCTCGCTCGTGGTCGCCCCCGCCGCCGGCCACCTGTTCGCGGCATGGTGGCACGCGCGGCCGGACAGCGGGGCCGTGCTGCTCGCGGCGCGTACCGACGACGAGGGCCGCCACTGGAGCACGCCCGCGCCGGTGGACACCACCGACGTCGGCGCGATGGGGTGTCGTCGCGCGCCCCCCGCGATCGCGGCGGATTCGGCGAGCGGCTACGTGCACGTCGCCTTCGCGCTCGTCGGGAAGGAGGGACCGGGTCTCTTCTTCGCCCATTCGATGGACGGTGGCGCGACCTTCCACGCCGCGGTGCCGATCTTCTACGGCGAGCAGCTCGGACGCTCGAGCGTCGCCGCGGACGGGGACCACGTCGTCGTCGCATTCGAGGATCCGAACAGCCGTCTGCCGCGCGTCGGGCTCGCCCTGTCCCGCACGATGGGGCACATTTTCGAGGAACGCATCCTGCCGATCTCCGACGACAACGGAGCGGCGACGAACCCGCGCGCGGCGATCCGCGGACGGCACGTGGCGGTCGCGTGGGATCGGCGCCCATCGAGCGACAGCGCGGCCGCGCTGGTCGCCATCCGCGCCGGCACGCTGCGCTGACTCGAGAGCGTTCACCCGCGACCAGGAGACGCGTGGAGCATTACTTCGGGGCACACACGATCGACAACGGCGGCATCCAGATGGCGGTACGGCGCGCGGGCAACGCGGAGATGCGTGCCATGCAGCTCTTCACCGCCATCCCCAAGTACTACGGCGACAAGGTGTCGATCAAGCCCGAGCGCGTGGCGCGCTTCCGCGACGCGCTCGCCGCGACGAAGATCGCCCCCGAGCGCGTCGTCGTGCACGCGGCGTACGTGCTGAACGTCGCGACGCCCGACACCGAGAAGTGGACGCGCGCACGCGACGGCCTCGCGAAGGAGCTCGAGCGCTCGACCGCTCTCGGCGTGGGCGCGGTGTGCTTCCACCCCGGTGCGGCGACGGACGACGACCGGGAGGCGGCGGCCGAGCGCATCGCCGCGGCGATCGTCCACGCGCTCGACGGCGTGCGCGGGAGCACGCGCCTCCTCGTGGAGAACACCGCCGGCGCGGGGCGCACGATGGCGCGCACGGCCGAGGAGGTCGGCGCGATCCTCGCGCACGTGCCGAAGTCGCTGCGCGCGCGCACGGGCTACGGCCTCGACACCTGTCACCTGTTCGCGAGCGGCTACGACCTGCGCACCTCGCGGGCCGAGGTGACGCGCGTCCTCGACGCGTTCGAGGAGGCGACGGGGGAGGCGCCCGGCTTCTTCCACCTCAACGACAGCGAGGGCGCGCTCGGCTCGAACAAGGACCGCCACATGCTCATCGGCGACGGCGCGATCGGCGTGGAACCGTTCAGCTGGCTCCTCGCCGATCCGCGCACGCGCGGCGTTCCGCTGATCCTGGAGACGCCGCAGCTGAACATGGATATCGGGGAGGACGATGATTCGCCCGATCCTTATGACGTCCAGATGATGGAGTTGCTCGCGAGGTTGTAGGCCGCTCACGTACCACAACTACGAGTAGCGCGTAGCGGGTACTCGGTAGCGGGACTGGCATTCTAGCTACCAGAAGTAGGGGCCAGACCTTGGGGTCAGATTCCGCTGCGCGGAGCCTGACCCCTCTGGCTGTTGAGCTCTCAGATAAACCCAGCGGAGAGCGGCGAGCCGTCAGCGAGGGAGCGGTGTCTGCCCCTCGGTGTCTGACCCCAGGTGTCTGACCCCAGGTGTCTGACCCCGATTCCTGCCGATTCCCGTGTGGGTTGGATGCCAGTCCCGCTACCAGGTACCCGCTCCTCGCTACGGATGTTGCTTTTGCGATTCTATAATTAGCTAATTAGCTTATTGTAACATGGATGCCGCATTCCGAGCCCTCTCCGACCCGACCCGCCGCGACATCCTGCGGCTCCTGCGCGACGGGCCGCGGACCTCGGGCGAGATCGCCCAGCACTTCGATGCCGCCTGGCCGACCGTGTCGCGGCACCTCGCCGTCCTGCGCGAGGCGAAGCTCGTCGCCTCCACCCGCGTCGGCCAGCAGATCGTCTATGAGCTCAACATGAGCGTCTTCGAGGAAGTCGTCGAGCACCTCTACTCCTGGCTCCATCCCGGGGGGCGCCGTGAGTAGCCGAGTGAAGCGCTGGTACCCCGTCGGGCTCGCGCTCGTCGCCGTCGCGATGTCCGCGGCCGTCTACACGCGGCTCCCGGAGACGATGGCCGTGCACTGGGACATCGCCGGGAACCCCAACGGCTGGATGCCGCGCGCCATCGGCGCCGCGTTCGGCCCGGTCTTCATCATCCTCCTCGCCGCCCTCCTGCGCTTCGTCCCGCACATCGACCCGCGCGCTGAGAACTACGCGCGCTTCCGCGAGGCGTACGAGGTCATCGTCGCGTCCGTGCTCGTGATGATGCTCGTCATCCACGGCATCGTCCTCGCCCTCGCGCTCGGCTACCACGTCTCCGTCACCCGGATCGTCCCCGCGCTCGTCGGCGCCCTCTTCGTCGTGATCGGGAACATGATGCCCCTCGTGCGGCCGAACTGGTGGTTCGGCTTTCGGACGCCGTGGACGCTCTCGAACGACCGGGTCTGGGCGCGCACGCACCGCCTCGGCGGTTGGTGCATGACCGCCGGCGGGATCGTCATGATCCTCGCCGCGCTCGCGCTGCCCCCCGCGCTCGGCATCCCGGTGCTGATCGCCGTCGCCATCGCCTCGACGGTCGGGCCGGCGCTCTACTCGTATCTCACCTGGAAGCGGGAGGAAGGACGATGAACGTCGGCATCCGCGTGGGTGGCGCACTCCTCGCGCTCGCGCTCCTTCCCACCGCGGCGCTCGCCCAGGCCGGCGACGCCAGCGCCGTCTTCCTCGTCCGCCAGAACACCGATACGATTGCCGCCGAACGGGCGACGATCGGCCCGCGACACGCCGAGAGCGTGATGCGCGTCCGCGCCTCGCAGCAGCAGGTGCGGCAGCTCGTGGAGACGGACGCGTCGGGCGCGGCGCAGCACGTGATCACGCTGGTGGGGCGTGGCGCGCGCGGCGACAGTGCGGCGAAGCAGCTCGAGATCACCGTCGACGGCGACAGCGGGACGGCGCAGCCCTTCGACGCGTTGGCCCCCGCGCCGCTGCCCTCGCAGCGCATCGGCGTCCCGCGCGGTGCCGTCCCCTTCGTGAACCTCTCCGGCCTCTCGATCGAGCTGATCCTGCGCCGCGCCCATGCCATCGGCGGCGACGAGGCATCGGTGCCCCTGCTCCTCGGCAATGGCGCGTCCACGCGCGCCGCGGTGCATCGCGTCGGCGCCGATTCGGCCACGATCACGCTCGGCGGCGTCGTCCTGCGCGCGCGCACCAACGCCGAGGGACAATTGCTCGGCGCCGTCGTGCCGGCGCAAGGTGTCGTGTTCGAGCGGTTGCCCGGCGATGCGCGCGCGGGCGCGTGGGCCCCCGCGCCGACGAGCTACGCGCCGCCGCCGGGCGCGCCGTACACGGCGGAGGACGTCACGCTCACGACGCGCGCCGGGATCCGACTGACCGGCACCATCACCATCCCGCCGTCGCGCACGGGCGCGCGGCATCCTGCCGTCGTGCTGATCACCGGGTCGGGCTCGCAGGACCGCGACGAAGCGACGCCCGCCGTGCCCGGCTACCGGCCCTTCCGCGAGATCGCCGACACGCTGTCGCGCCGCGGCATCGTCGTGCTGCGGCTCGACGATCGCGGCATCGGCGGGTCCGATGCGGGGCCGCCCACGGCGACGAGCGCCGACTTCGCCGACGACATTCGCGCCGCCGTGACCTGGCTGCGCGCGCGTCCCGAGGTGGATCCGGCGCGCGTCGGGCTCGTCGGCCACAGCGAAGGGGCGATCATCGCACCGCTCGTCGCCGTCGAGGACGCGCGTCTGCGCGCCATCGCGCTGCTCGAGGCGCCGGCCGAGCGCGGGCGGCTCATCCTCGCCGAGCAGCAGCGCATGCTGCTCGGGAGCGACTCGGCGCGCACGCCGGCGGAGCGCGATTCCGCCCTCGCGCGCGCCGCGCGCGCCACCGATTCGCTCGTGAAGGAGCCGGGCTGGCTGCACTGGTTCGCCGAGTACGATCCGCTCCCCGCGGCGCGGCGCGTGCATGCGCCCGTGCTGATCATCCAGGGGGAGACCGACCGGCAGGTGCCCGCATCGCAGGCGCGCACCCTCGCCGCGGCGATGCGGGCGGCGGGAAACCAGCGCGTCACCCTGCGCATCTTCCCGCGCATGAACCACCTCATGCTCGACGATCCGTCGGGCGATCCGCGCGGTTATGCGACGCTGCCGACGAAGACCGTGCGGCGCGACATGCTCGGTGTGCTCGCCGATTGGCTGGTGCGAACGCTCTGATCTCGACGCGCCGAACACACGCGCGCAGGGCGTGCGCAGAGGGAAAATTGCACGAATTCAGAGGGGAGCGAGGCAATTTCCCTATTGCGCGCCACAGGGTGGATTATATCTTGCGCCCCGTCGTACAGCGTTTCTCTCAGAGTGAGAACCTGTTCACCATCCCAGGAGAAAAGCATGGCCGCGAAGAAGAGTGCGAAGAAGG
>Ga0070684_100004432_pt1 | contig 10688 bp, 11 predicted proteins | sample KBSC723LmetaG_FD_65653 | JGI IMG/M metagenome (GOLD analysis project Ga0070684, IMG submission 65653) | Corn rhizosphere microbial communities from Kellogg Biological Station, Michigan, USA - KBS C7.2-3L metaG | ecosystem: Host-associated > Plants > Roots > Rhizosphere ...
GGCAATGACAATGAAACATCGTCACCTGAGGTTCGGCCCGACATCGATCGGCACCGTGGGTATCGGGGTCGGCGTCGGCGCGCGGACGGAGGAAAACCTTTGCCTCATCGTAACTGAGTCTGCTGGTGATGACCTCGAAGCGAAATCCTTGCGGAACGAGTGCGAAAGCCAACGATGAAAGAACGTCACCGGTGGGAGTGTGGTCGGCGTAGAAGTAGCGATTGATAAGGATGCGATACCGTCATAGCGTGCTCTTTTGGGCGACAACCACGCTACGGCGCCAGTCTCGCTGAGCTCAAAAAGATGGCTGCTCGAGTCAGATTTCTCATGAACTGACTCAGTTTACTGTCATTCGCGCCGCAAAAACACTCCAGCTTTCACGTTGAAGGTTCCGTTCCGCTAGCACGCCCGTTTCAGATGCAGTTGGGTTTATTTTGAGATAGACTAGCCTTTCGGCACGCTAATGGAACGTTACCAAACGACAAAATTCAAGACCTCCCTTCAGGGGATTTCGCTATTTGCGGGTCTCGAATCTCACGTTCTTGAGCAGATTCACAAGAACTGTGCCTGGCGTTCCTACGAGCCGGGAGACTGGATCGTCAATTACCTTGATAATTCCAATGATGTGTTTTTCATTGCCAATGGGGAAGTTCGCGTCACGATCTACTCGGTTTCGGGGAAAGCAGTGAGCTTTTGCGACCTGGGCACTGGAGAGGTGTTCGGCGAGTACGCAGCCATTGACGGACAATCCAGGTCCGCGAGTGTGCAGGCTCGTTCGAGCTGTGAAATCGCTTCCCTGTCGGCAGCCAGCTTTCTAAAGTTACTGGGCAATGAGCGTGTCCTGAACGAGCTGCTACGCAAGTTGGTGAAGACTATTCGTATGCTCGACAGACGCGTGTACGAGTTTAGTACCCTGGCCGTGAATAGCCGCATTCGAGCGGAATTATTGCGAATTGCTAATTTGTCGCCACGCAAAGGCAAGTGCGCACAAATTGTCCCCGCGCCTACACATGTTGAGATCGCTAGCCGGGTTAGTACACATCGAGAGGCAGTTACCCGCGAACTTACCCGCCTCACCCGCCTGGGCATTCTCGAGCGCCAGGGCCACGTTCTAGTGGTCAAGGATGTCGACCGCTTGGAATTGATAGTTCACGACGCAGTTGGCGAATAAATCATGTTTGACATACTGTATGCTCCTAACCGGATTTAGCGCGTTCAGATAAGTAGCGGCAGCGAGGTTGGGAATTTCAGATTGTTGTCCACCGAGATTCGAGAGTAGGTATTGCAAGGGCTGAGCCATGGCAAACAACGAAAACTGGCTGTCGAAAGCCTGCCAGAGGCTGGCGTTCCACCAGGCACGACTTGCCACAATTCAGAAGGATCGAAACCAGGCTCGCCAGTCAGCACGAGGCTCATATGGTGGGGCAGTTGCGGCTTCGGAAAGCAGGACTCGGTCCCTCCACTGATGCTTCCGCCCCAATGACACCGATCGCTCAGCGGCTTAACGATGACGACATCAGGGCCGTCTCCGCCTACTTCGCCATGCTTCCACCGGCGCGATAGTCACCTGCCGTGATGAGGGGCGGCCGAAGACTTGTGTTTTAAGGGTGCACGGACATGAAGAAGGAAATATGTTCTTTTGTGTTTATGGCGCTCGCGATTTTGATTTCGCCCAACGTAGCTCAGGCACTCCCCGACGAAACAGGCGAATACACGAAATTGGGCGTGGGGAATCTTGAGTGCGGTCTATGGACACAAGCGCAACAAATTGGCGATGTGAATGCTGTTTGGTGGAAGACGCTTATCCTTGGTTGGGTCCAGGGATTTTTGAGTGCTTACAATTTCTACGTTCCTGGAACCTCTAATATCACTAAAGAGACTGATTCCCAAGGTGTTGCGCGATGGATAGACGACTATTGTCTGCACCATCGGGCTGACAGCATTTCTGATGCCGCAGAAGCTCTGGTCGCCGAGCTTCTCAGACCGCACAGAGCCCAGCTACAAGGGACCCCATTCACACCGCGGTAGCCGCATTTGCCGGACAAGATCTGCGACATGCAGAGTTGTCCGTGGCGCAGATCTATTAATCCACGATGCGCAGCACACCGCCGTGGAGTATCTGGCCAAGACAGGCTGGGGCCAGAGCACACCGCATCGAGCGTGTTAATGCACGAGGCGTCTAAGTGTACGGTTCATTTTTGCCAGTTGATTAAACAGGTCGTTATCTAATTTGACCGCCGGAGCCCACATCGGGCTCTTGAAGTAGAATGACAACCAATCTTGGATTCCTTTCATTCCCGCGCGCTTCGCGAGATCGATGAATAACGCCAGATCAAGGATAAGGGGGGCGGCTAAAATTGAATCCCTGCACAGGAAATCTACTTTGATTTGCATCGAATAGTTGAGCCAGCCCGTAATGTCTATGCTATCCCAACTCTCTTTGTTATCGCCACGCGGTGGATAATAACTGACGCTCACCAAGTGATGGAAATCCCGAAATAGTTCTGGATATAGTTCTGGCTGGACAATATGATTGAGCACCGAGAGCTTGCTCGCTTGCTTGGTCTTGAATGACATCGGATGATCGAGAACTTCGCCATCCAGATTGCCGAGGATGTTCGTTGAGAACCAACCTCTCAGGCCTAGAAGGCGCGCCTTCAGGCCTGAAGCCAGCACCGACTTGACGAAGCTCTGACCAGTCTTGAGATCTTTTCCCGCTACCGGTATCCGCTTAGCTTCTGCGAGTTGAAGAAGGGCCGGAATATCCGCGCATAGGTTGGGTGTCGCGTTGACGAAGGGAACATCGCATTTCAAGGCGGCGTACGCGTATACCATACTCGGGGCTATCGCTAAATCGTTTCTCTGCAGGCCGGCTTCGAACTCTTGTATTCCCCTGTGCACTTTAGCTTTTTCGATGAAGACCTCTGTTGACCCACACCAGATCATGACCATGCGTTCGACGCCCCTTTCGATTCGGAAACGCTCGATGTCGTTGATAAGGCCTTGGGCCAAATCCATCTTGTTCGTTTCCGACTTGATATTTGTTCCACCGCGGAGCTTTGGCACGTAGGCGGGGTCGAACACTGCCGCCATAGGCTGGATTCCTTGAAGGAATTCCTTCACCGACTCCAGATGAGTCTCGTTCAACACTCTTGCCTTCAAAGCTGCGGTGTAGCAATCGTCGGAAAATACGTCCCATCCCGCAAAGATTAAATCGGAGAGGTTCGCAAGGGGAATAAGGTCCCGGATTTTTTGCTGTTTTGCAGCTTTTCCCCATCTCATTAGGCCTAACTGAGTTACAGATCCGATCGGCACTTCCCACCCTTTCCTCACCATTTCAACACCGGCCATAAAGGTGGTGGCTACTGAACCCATTCCCGGCAGCAGCACGCCGAGCTGTCCCGACGCCGGAGCAACCTTTTTCATTCTTTATTTTTTCTGGACTCAACAATCGATCTCGCCCCCGGATCACGAGTCTTTACGACCAAGAGGACGTTTCCGTCAGTCCAATGGATTCGGTCTAAGTCCGAAAAGTTGCTAATTATGCGATCTCGAAAATTTGCAATGCTACTTTCGAGACGTTGTTTCTCGTAGAGATTGAAGGTGGAATAGTGCCTAGCGCGGGCCTTTTCGGTGAGACATTCGAGGGAACTGACTCGATCGAATTGGAAGAGCTTGATCGAGTCAAGCCGAAGGCGCGGGATATTCCGAATGGCCGCCTCCATGCTGTCAAGTGACCGGAGTCGACGTTCCAGTGTGGTGAAGTCTGGAAAGTACTTTCCCCAAATGCTTGCCGCGTTCTGAGAGGGAAGGCGGGTATAAATTACGATTGTACCGTCCTTTTTCAGAACACGTTGGGCCTCCTGCAAAAAGGCAGGAATAATAAAATGATGGATTGCATTGAAGGTGAACACCACATCGATCGAGCTCGATTCCAGAGGGAACTCGCTAGCATCAGCCAGGACGCACTTGAATCGGGATATGTTGGCGACTTGCAAGAGACGAGTGGTCTCTGCAAGCATATTCTGATTTCTATCGAGGCAGGTCAGATGAAGCTGCGGCATCGTCTGCAGTAGGAGAAGGGAATATCGGCCCGGACCGCAGCCAACGTCTACGGCGACGCAACTCTCATAATTGGAAAGCAAGGTCTTGATGTACTCGAGCGGTTGGGTGTCAGTCGTGCGAATCTCATTGTAATTGACTGCTAATTCTGAGAAATGCTCGTCAATGCTTTTCATGGTCGAGCTTTCAACTCAGATATTTTGTAGAGGCCTCCACGTCGCAATACGCATAATTTGGCAATCGCAGCTCGAGTACAAGTGGAATCAATGCCATTGGTATTACGCGGCTAAGGCGAGGTAGATGGCAGCGCTATTAGTAGGTCAGAAGCGTCGCTCTGAACTTGAGCTCGGGGAATAGCAGACCACCCTAGGTCCACAGTGAAGAAGCTCCCGTCGCACATCCGCCAGGCAATCCAAGATCTCATCAAGGATGAAGCGGGGGCATCATATCGACTTGTAGACGGGCTTTTGAGCCTCTCGTCTCGTGATGTTGAAATCACCGAACTTGGGGAAACTCAGTTGCGCCTCTGCGAAGCCGGGAAGTCACGTTCTCGATTCCGGATTCATCCTCAGGGCATGGAGATCGATAGAGAAACCGGTCTTCTCTACGTAACCGCGGTTGAAATCATCGAAAATAGAGACAAAACTCGCCAATATTGGGGTGCGGGCAGGGCACATCTCTTCGAATGCAACATTGAAGGAGAGACCGTACGATCAGTCAATCTTAGAAGCGAAAATGAAAACGAATACCACCCTAGCGGGATGGTACTCATCGACGGCGTAATGTTCATCGCTTTATCTCAGTATGGACCAGAAACGTCTGCCACAATCATTAAATTTAACCTCAAAAAGTGGACGTACGAAAAGCTGTTCAGTATTCCAGACCACGTGGGTTTGGTCGTACCCAATTTGGCCGGGGACGAGCTTTTTCTCGGAACGTGGGGATCCCGCGACTATTACTGTACAGACCTAGAGGGTCATATTAAGGAAAAACGACCGACTCCATCCCCCGATGGGCTCGAGCATCAGGACGCTCAGCTGATAACGGGAAGGATAAAACGCCTAGGTAAGGTCAACCCCGAGAAGCTCGGGGCCGTCGGGCCTGAAAGAGAAACACTAATGTTGGCAACCGGAGTTACAGCTGGAGGGATGGAGCATTTCGGTCTCGATGTTGTCGATATCACGACCTGGGCGCTCAAGGCATCCCTTCGATGGTCGTCTAATCAACATTTGACAAAAGGCGGGTGGCCGCCTTTCGCGAATCCTACCTATCTTTGGATTGATTCTTGTGACCGCATTCTTGCACTCGCCATTCCGGACGACCAGAAAGCCGACAATGACACGACACTGCTCCTTTACACCCTTGGTGGGGTGAGTGATCGCTAGCAGCTCGGGGCTGCCGGGCCCAGCAGGTCCGTCCTCATATTGACCAACTCAGCCTCAATGGCGGGGCTTTTCTTCGGGCTCCAGGCATTTCCAAGTTCAGCGGCCGCCAACTGGAAACGGCTCAGGAGGAGAACCCTAGCCGCTCTCCATTAGTCGTCCAATGTCGCAAAATGGAAAAGAGAAGAAGCCTAAAACGAAGGGGCGCAGTGACCCGCTTGAGAAACTGTTTCCCCCCGCCCAGGAACCGGTGGCGGATGATCATTCCGCCAATGGCAGCTAGGAAGGGATAATGAGGCAAAAATCAATGTTTGTGTGACAATTGTCACTCCGAGGCGAAATTCACAGCAATTCCGGGATAAAGTTTTTTTGCAAGTGTGGCAATTACCACCGCGCCAAATCGAGCGATGCTTTACGATTCTCCTCATGCTCAAGAAAGGTCTTGGGCAGGAACTTCGGAGGATCAGTCATGGCCCCGCAATCAGACACCAGCACCCTTTACGTTTTGGTCTGCAGCTTGGCCGGCACCGTCCTGAGCTTGGCCACAACGTGGATCGTCGTTGCGCGTTCCTTTGTGCAGCCCATGGTCGCCTAAGTTTTCCTCGGCTTCGTGGGATTGACTAAATGATGTGCTACCAATCAAATCGCGGGCACACCATAGGTGCAGAGCGCAAGGGGAGCATCTGGTTCACCGCTGCCTCCCAAAAACATTGGGGACTAGCCGATAAAGACGCACCTGCCGATCCTGAATATCGGCTCTGAGACGAGGACGCGCGAAACGCCTGGAGGGTGCCATGACCGACAAACTAAACTTCACACCACAAGAATGGACGAAGGTTTTGGAAAGCGTAGCGCTGGTAGGCATCGCGGTTTCGGCTGCAGATCCGAACGGCTTGTGGGGCCTAACCAAAGAGGCCCTTGCTAGCAGGTCGGCCTTAATTGCTTCGAAGCATGACGGCGAGTCCAACGAACTCATCAAGGCTGTCATCACCGACTTTGAGTCGAAGGCAGGGCGATCAGTCGTGCTGGAGGCGTTGCACAAGCGGTTTGCCGGTGCCGAAACGGCTGATATTCTCCAGCGTTCACTCGAAGATCTTCGTCAGGTTTCGGCACTCCTCGGTACCAAGGCTCCCCACGACGCAGTTGCCTTCAAGGGCTTGCTGCTTGGCATTGGCCAAAAAGTGGCTCAGGCCTCCATGGAACATAGTTTCCTCGGTTTTGGGGGCGTTCTAGTAAGCGATGCCGAAAAGGCTACTCTTACAGACATTGCAACGGCCCTAGGCACAACCGTGTAGGCCAAACAATTGGTGCTAAAATTGGTTGAACAGCGAAGATCTCTATCAAGGGGAGGAAGATCATGGCGTCCGTCAATTTGATTATTGTACTGATTGTAGGCAGTGCAGTCGGTGCACTTACGGGAATGGCGATTGGGGGCGCGGTCCCTGCGCTTTATCTGGCAATGATCGCTGGTCTTTTGGCCACGATTGTTGCCGGCATCGTTCGCAACACCATCCTCACTCGAATAGGCATGGAACCCGACTCATCGGGAATGCCTAAGCTCATCATGATTTATACCGCCGTTGCCATTGACCGGCGGATTCCTGTTCGCGTGATCATCTACTCTGCGATAGCCTCTCTTGCTGGGAGCGCGGCGGCAGTACAGATCGCCAATGTGGCCGAACTCAGTTCGTCGGTCTTAATTGGAACATTGGCCGGGCTTTTAGCCGGAACACTGATGGCGATGTTAATGATGGTTTATGACATGAATCCGCGAGCGTCGGGCGAAGTACCAATAAACTAAACTAAAGGAACGCGTGTAGAGATTTTTTGCTGTCCTTGTGGTGAGTGCTTTGGATGGTGCCGAGTGCTGGTTTTTACCAGCCAACATTTCGCGCATCGCATTCCTCACAATTGCCCAGGCGGGCGGTCAGGTTGAATTTACAGGGAGACAAAGACTCGAGCCGCTAAATTGTGCGCTAATGCGCCGAATTGCCCTCTCTACTTCTGGAACTTTCAGAGCAGGCCCTCCCATCTGGGACATTGAAAAGGGAAGGGGAGCAGTCACCCGCTTAAGAAACTGCTTCCCCCACCCAGGAGCCTATGGCCCGGAGGATCATTCCGCCACCGGCCAGGCAACGTGATGCAAGATGGATCGATTTACGTGTGACAATTGTCCCTCCGAGCCTATTTTTACTGCTCCCAAAAGCGGACATTCGTCAGCGGATTGAGCATGTCTGCTATGTGCCAATAGCAGATTAGCCTTGGAAAAATCACACTCCAGAAGCGCGGGTCAAGGAAGCCCGCCTCACGAAGCCCGGTAAGTAGATCGCGGCACGAAATGCATTCCAGGCTTCCCTCCAGCTAGCATCGCGCCATTTTGGCTTTCCAGTTGTTGGCGAAGCCATCAATTTCAATAACGTCTTCAAAACGCTGCCTCGGAGATACGGATGTTGCTGACCTTGATCTTCTGGGCGAGTTCGCGTCCCAGAAGCTGATAGACAAGGCCCGCTACTTCCGCTTCATTGCGGAAGAACTGGTTGAGTTCGGTCCTCTCGAAGACGAGCGCTCGCACGCTATCCTCGGCAACGACGGTCGCTGTGGCTGGCTTCTCGGTCAGGAAAGCGATTTCGCCGACGAAGTTGCCCTTCTCCACGTGCGCGATCTCAGATCCTGCGACAGTGACCTTTGCGTGACCCTCGCAAATAAAGAACAGCGTTTCGAGCGGCTTGTTTTCCTCGGTCAGCGTCGTGCCCTTGGCGATATCATTAAACTGCCCGGCGACGAGCAGCCGCGCAATCTGTACGTCGTCGAGGCCGGTGAAGACACTGCGGAGCAGCTCGCGTTCAGCCTCAGGCACGCGGAGCGACCATTTCGGCCGTGGGACTTCGTAGGCCAACAACATTATCGCCATCAGAGCCGAAGCTGTTGGAGCGCCGATCTCTGACTTGGTTTCGAACCGGCGGCGACAACGCGATGCAAACTGCACTGGTAATAATTTTGCTTCTCGCCATCCTGGCTGGAGCGGTTTTCGTTGGCCACTACGGATGGGTATCAGACTGGCGACGTCGCATGCCTGCATGGGGCTGGCTGATGTGGGACTCGGTATTTTCTTTGCCCTTTTGGTTGGCTGCGGTCTTGGTGTTCTATAGCAGCCGTGCCGGCTTCGATGAGCCGCCTCAGGCCGCACAAGAAAAGAAGCATCGAGCAGCCCAGGTGGACGAAGACGATTCCAAAGCGCAACAAAAGGCGCTCGTCCTCGCTATTTAGCCACGAAAAAATCAGTCCGGCGGATGCGTTGGAATGTCCGCTATGGGTCATTAGCGGACTACTCTGGCCGATGTCGCCGCTCCGACCGGCCGAAGTCCTTTCGCCGGCGAAACTTTACTCAAGGGCTTCAGGAACGAACAAGCGAAGCCTTTGCCCGATCATCGTGCATACGACCGAGATTTGCGCAGCCTTCGAGTGCTCAGCGTTTGAGTTTTAAACTGATTTAGCGAAGTCACGTAAGCCGATGAACTGGCGCGCGGCACCTTTTTGCTGTGGAAAATTTACGATAATTCGAGCTTGTACGGGAACACACGAAAGTACGAGGGGGTTTGCTGGTTGCAATGTGACCTCTTGCGACGAGCCTATCAATGGGCGTCGCCAAAAATCGGTAAAAAAATTTGACGGAGGAAAGGTCATGCAACATCTCCCCAAGCAAGCAGTATTCCTGGGGCGAGGCCTACAGGCACGCTTCGACTGTTGTTACCAGCCCTTACCTGATGAGTTGAACGTCCTGCTTTGGTTCCTTGATGGAGCTGAACGGCGAGGACGTATCCAAGCAACACTCAACGCTAGGCAAAGGGTGAAACTCGATCTGCCTGCCGACGTGCACTGGATGCCAGCAGATCAGGTGCCCGAGGCTAGAGCCGACTGGCGCGGCCATGAACGACATTTTGAGTCCTTGCGCAGAGCCATTGATTTCGTGATGCAGGAGCTGACCATCGCTGATCGGGCTAACGTGACGATTACGACGGAGGACGGCAATCTGACGATCGAGCAGATTGAAAAGCTCCAGTAGAACGGCGCGCGAATTAGGCCGTGTACTCGCAAATCGTGTTGGGCAGTAGCCGTCATCTAATGTCCGTTTTGCAGGCCAATTGCGGGTTAGGCCAGAGTTCTAGTCTAACGAGGTAAAAGCTCGGTTCGGTATTTCGGAGCAAGGGCTTTTACCTTCGCTAAGAACACTGCCTCGGCCTCCTCGTCCAGTGGGGGTGGCGATGTTGTCCGCGTCGCCACGGGAACGCCAACTTCTTTAAAAAACTCTTCCTGCCCGGCCGGCGAGCACAGACATAGCAGTCGCGCCGATTGCCCTCTCTTGTTTTGGAATTGGTGAGGTGCGCACGCTGGAATGTTGATGGTTTCGCCAGCTCGAATCTGGGGCGATGACATCGGGGGCTTCAACATCAGCGCCTACAATCAGGGCCTGATGGGCTACCGGACACCGAACATCGACCGCATCGCAAAGGATGGGGCGATGTTTACCGACTGGTATGGCCAGCAAAGCTGCACTGCTGGGCGCGCCGCATTCATCACCGGCCAATCGCCGATCCGGACCGGATTGACCAAGGTCGGCCTTCCCGGCGCACCGGAAGGCATGAAAGCGGAAGACCCGACCATCGCCACGCTGCTCAAGCCGTTGGGCTATGCAACGGGTCAGTTCGGCAAGAACCACCTGGGTGATCGGGATGAGATGCTGCCGACCGCCAATGGCTTTCATGAATTCTTCGGCAACCTCTACCACTTGAATGCCGAAGAGGAGCCGGAAAACATCGACTATCCGAAGAGCTCGGAATTCAAGAAGAAGTTTGGGCCGCGCGGCGTGATCCATTCCTGGGCCATGCCGGATGGAACTCAAAAGATCGAAGACACCGGTCCACTGTCAAAGAAGCGTATGGAAACGGTCGACGAGGAAACTACGAAGTCTGCACTCGATTTCATCGATAAGGCGCATAAGGACGGCAAGCCGTTCTTCGTCTGGTGGAACTCCACCCGCATGCACATTTTCACCCACCTCAAACCGGGGTCCGAGGGCAAAACCGGCCTCGGCATTTATTCCGACGGCATGGTTGAGCACGATGGCATGGTCGGTCAGCTGTTGGACAAGCTGAAGGAACTTGGCATCGAGGACAACACCATCGTCATGTACTCAACTGACAACGGTGCTGAAACCTTTACCTGGCCTGATGGTGGCACCACGAT
>Ga0070684_100004433_pt1 | contig 10688 bp, 9 predicted proteins | sample KBSC723LmetaG_FD_65653 | JGI IMG/M metagenome (GOLD analysis project Ga0070684, IMG submission 65653) | Corn rhizosphere microbial communities from Kellogg Biological Station, Michigan, USA - KBS C7.2-3L metaG | ecosystem: Host-associated > Plants > Roots > Rhizosphere ...
CGCTGAAGCTCGGCTCGGCGTGGGTCTCGCACCTCGTCGGCGACCACGAGCACGCCCGGCGCCTGGTCGGCGAGACGTGGTCGGTCGTCGAGGGCACGCACTACCGCGCGCCGGGCGTCGGCGCGAAAGAGACCGTGCTGGTGATGGCGGCCGGGTTCGCCGACCGGTGGCGGGAGCGCCACCTCCGGAACGCGCCGACGCTGCGTGTTCGGGCGTCGCTGCTGATGCTCGACGGGGACCCGGTCGGCGCCGCCGAAGCATGGGCGCTCGTCTCCCCGTACGACGAGGCGATCGCGCGGCTCGACGCCGCTCGCGCACTGGGGACGCAGGGCCGCCGCGCCGAGGCCGAGCTCCAGCTGCAGCGCGGCCTGTCGTTCTTCAGCGCCGTCGGCGCGACCCGGATCGTCCAGCAGGCGGAGGGGCTGCTAGCTCCCGCCGCAGCGGCGGAATGAGTACGTCTCGCCGCGCCAGGTCGCGATCCCGCCGCCGAGGACAGGTCGCGCGTCGACGCCGACCGACCGGAGCACGCTCGCCGCGATCGCCGCGCGCGCCCCGCTCTCGCAGATCGTCACGATCGGCAGCTCGTCGCAGAGCCCGTTCGCGGCGGCGGCGCGCACGTTCCGGTAGGGGAGATGGGTGCTGCCGGGGATGAAGCCCTCGTCGCGCTCGCTCGTCTCGCGCACGTCGACGAGCTGGATCTCACCGGCCGCGAGCCGCCGCTCGAGCTCGTCCATCGTCACCGGCTCCGTCGGCTCGTCGTCGCCGGGCTCCCGCCGGCCCGCGAGGTCGAACAGGCCGACGGCGTGCAGCCGGGCGGCCGCCCGCTCGGCCTGCTCCTCGCTCTCCGCCTCGAGCAGGATGGGGCGGGACGGCGGCAGGACGAACGCCGCCTTCGTCCCGAAGGACGCGCCGTCGACGGGGACGTTGACCGCCCCGCGCCGGTGGCCACGCGCGAAGACCTCGGCGTCGCGCACGTCGAGCACGACCGCCCCCGGGGCGTCGTCCACGTGCACGAGCGGCGGCGGCGCGCCCATGAACGGGCCGCGGTTCAGCTCGACGATCGCCTCCATGTTCGGCGGCCGCGGCGGCTGCGGCCCGGTCGACCGGCACATGAACTCCTCGTGCGTCGCGACGAGCGCTGCGTTCTGCTCAAGCTCCCGGCCGATCGTCGTCGACGGCTCGGGACTGAGGTGGGCGCCGCAGAGCGAGCCGGCCATGTGCCCGGGGTAGACCGCGACCGCGTCGCCGAGGCCGACGAGCCGTTGCAGGGAGCGGAAGAGATCCTCGGCGCCCTCCTCCGCGTCCACGGCGAGATCGGGACGGGCGGCGTCGCCGACGAACAGCGAGTCGCCGGTCAGCACCGCCTTCGGCTCGCCGTCCTCGAGCACCTCGATCGCGCAGTGCTCCGGCCGGTGGCCCGGCGTGTGCACGACCCGCAGGACGACCTCGCCCAGCACGATCTCATCCCCGTCGCGCAGCGGCTCCTGTGGGAAGGTCGCGCCGGCGGCCTCGTGCACGCGCACCGGCAGTCCGTGCTCGAGCGCCAGGCGCCCGTGCCCGGAGACGTGGTCGGCGTGCGTGTGCGTCTCGACCACGACCACCGGCCGAACGCCCGCGCCCGCACAGGCATCCAGGTAGCGCTCGATCGCGTATCCCGGATCGACGAGGGCCGCGACGCCGGCACGCTCGTCCCCGACGAGGTACGAGCCGCACCCCAGGTCGTCGTCGACGAACTGCCTGAACAGCACGATCCGCGACGGTACCACCGCCTACGGCTATCAATCTCAAAGTGAAAACCCTGCTCGCCGCGGTGATCTTGGCGCTCGCTCTGCCCGCCGCGGCGGCCGCGCACGCGACGCTCGTCCGCACGGTGCCCGCGGACGGCGCCATCCTCGACCGGGCGCCGTCCTCCGTCCGCGTCGTCTTCGACGACACCGTCGAGAGGGGGCCGGGCATCGCCGCGATCCGGAACGGCGGCGGCTCGGTCCTCGCCGGGAAGGCACGCGTCCAGGGTGGCAGGACCCTCGTGATTCCGCTGCGCGCCGGGCTCGGCCGGGGCGCGTACACGGTCCGCTGGGGGATCGTCTCCGACGACGGGCACCTCGAATCGGGTGTGCTCGCCTTCGCGGTCGGCCGGGGCTCCGCCCCGGTGGCGGCGCTCGGCGCGGAGGCGACCGGCCCGCGCGTGCCGGACGTGATCGCGCGCTGGCTCTTCTTCCTCGGGGTGCTCGGGGCCGTGGGGATCGCGTTCGCGGTGCTGCTCGCACGCCTCGACTCGCCGAACGTCCCGATCGCCCTCGCGACGTCGGCGGTGCTGGCGGCGCTCGGCGCCGCGGAGGAGGCGAGCCGCGTGGGCCTCGGCACCCGGGCGGGGGCCGCGCTTGTCGCCGGTTCCGCGTTCGCGGTCGTCGTCGCGCTCGTCGCCGCCGCCGCGACGCTCGAGGTGCGTGCCGTCCGTCCCGCAGTCCTGCTCGCTCTCGGTCTCGTCGCCGTCCCGACGGCCGCCGGGCACGCGCTCGACAACGGCCTGCCGCGGCTGAACGTCGCCGCGGACCTGTTGCACGTGGCCGGCGCCTCCGCGTGGGCCGGCGCGCTGCTCGGTCTCGTGCTGGGCGGCCCGCCGCGCAGGCTCGTGCGGCTCGCCGGCGCGGGCGTGCTCGTGCTCGGCGTGACGGGCGTCGTGCGCGCGCTCTACGAGCTCGTGCATGTGTCGCAGCTCTGGGAGATCGGCTACGGCCGGACGATCCTCGTCAAGACCGGGATCCTGCTCGGTGCGCTCGCACTCGGCGTGCTCCTGCGCGCCCGGATCCGCCGTCGCGCAGCCGTCGAGCTGGTGCTCGTCGCCGGGCTCCTCGTCGCGGTCGGCGTGCTCGTGCTGCAACGGCCCGGTCGGAACGCGGAGGCCGTCACCGCGCCGCCGCCGGTGTCCACCCGGCCGTTGCCCCCGCCCCCGCCGCCGCCGCGCGGCGCCGTCGTCACCGCGCAGGAGCTCGGCCCGTACGGCGTCGCGCTCGCCGCCGAGCCGCAGCGGCTGACCGTCCTCGTCCTCTCGCCGGCAGGCGGCGGCCTGAGCGGCCTGGACGTGACGATCGACGGGCGCACGGCGGCGGCGTGCGGCCAGGGCTGCTACCGCGTCACGGGGCGGCCCGGAGCGAGCGCCCGCGTCACCGTCGACGACCGGGAGGCGACGTTCGCGACTCATCTCGACGCGCCGTCGGTCGACCCGCTCGTCCGCCGCCTGGCCGCGCGCTTCCGCGCCTTCCAGAGCGTCGAGTACGTCGAACATCTCGCCTCGAGCCCGTCGCGGGCGATCACCGCGCGCTGGCGGCTCGAGGCGCCGAACCGACTCGCGTACACGATCCGCGGCGGCGCCGCCGCCGTCGTGATCGGCGCGACCCGCTGGGATCGCAATCCCGGCAGCCGCAGGTGGGTGAAGTCGGCGCAGACGCCGCTGACGATGCCGGTGCCGCAGTGGTCGGAGGAGTCGAACGCGCACCTGATCGCACCCGGCAAGGTTGCGTTCGTCGACCGGTCGACGCCGGCGTACTTCACCGTCGAGTTCGATCCCGCCACGTTGAAGCCGCGCCTGCTGCACATGACGGCGGCGGCGCACTTCATGACCGACCGCTACGTCAGGTTCGACTCGGGACCTGCACTGCGTCCTCCTCGCTGAGCAGCCGCCACACGTAGTAGCCGATCGCGAGCAGGAAGACGAGCGTCTGCTCGCCGTTCATCAGGATCCCGCCGAGGTTCTGGTCGCGCACGGGGGAGAGGCCCCACAGCCGCGGCGTCGTCTCGTAGTACGAGTACAGCGGGCGGCTCGAGAAGATCAATGCGAGCCCGAGGAAGGACGACGCGACGAAGCCGGCGCCGAGGTACGCGAGTGCCGCCGGCGCGTGCAGCCGACGGGAGACGAGCGGCCACCAGAAGAGAAGCCCGCCGGCGATCAGCAGCGCGTGCTCGAAGTTCAGCGGCCACGAGTTGCGCAGCGCGAAGTCGTAGAAGTTCGCGGCGTGCGTGCCGTACCAGGCGATCAGCCAGGCCGGCAGCGTGTAGCGCGCGCGCAGCCGATGTGCGCCGTGCGCGTTCAGCCAGTCCCGCATGCGCGACGTGAGGCCGAGGAGGATCAGGAGCGGCGCGATGTCGGCGATCAGCGCGTTCTGCAGCAGGTGGATGAGCAACAGGCGCTTCGCCGCGATCGTCTCGAGCGGCGAGTTGAGCGACGCGGCGATCAGGAAGAGCCCGAGCCCGTAGAGCGCCGCGCGCCACGCGGGCGGACGGTCGTCGCGGGCCGCCCAGACGTACGCGGCGGCTGCGAGCACGGCGGCGCCGAGGAAGAACCACTCGAACGTCCAGCTCGTCGCGCTCATGCGGTCACGGCGCGGACGTGGCGGAAGCGGGGTCGCAGGAGCACGAACGCGAGCGTGCCGAGCGTCAGTACCTGCTCGGCCATCATCACGACGCCCGCGAGCTGCTGCTGCGACAGGCTCGGATACGCGGGATAGATCGGGTGGAAGGTGAAGACGAGGACGTCGGTCAGGATCGTCCCGGAGGCGAACATCGCGGCGGCGAGCGCGACGCGACGGCCTGCGCTGCGCCGGTCGTCGAGCAGGACCGTCCACGCGAGCAGGCCGACGATCGACCAGCACGCGTGCTCGGTGTAGTGCACCCACTCGTGTGCCACGGCGATGTCGTACAGCCACGGCACGTGCCAGAAGGCGAGGTTGCCGGCCCAGAGCGCGTACGCGACGCGTGGCCGCAGCAGCGTCGAGAGCAGTCTCCGCAGCGGGCTGCGCGCGAGCGGCGCGAGCACGGCGGGCGGGAGCAGGAAGAGCGACAACGGCCCGCGGGTCGCGAGCACGAGCAGCGCGACGGCGAGGTCGCCGATCAGGACGTGCTGCGTCATGTGCGCGGCCAGGTTCTCGTCCGCGAGGTCGTCGAAGGGGACGAGCGCGACCACGACCAGCGCGATCCCGAGCGCGAAGAGCCCGACGCGCGGCCCGGAGGCGAGGTCGGGGCGGCCGCGGCGGCGCAGCCGGACGACGGCCTGCGCGAACAGCACGCAGGCGAGCGCGCAGAGCGCGAGGACCGTCACTTACAACCCCAGCTGCTTCGCGATGACCATCCGCTGTACCTCGTTCGTGCCTTCCCCGATCTCGAGGATCTTCTGGTCACGGTACAGGCGGGAGATCGCGAACTCCTCCATGAAGCCGTAGCCGCCGTGGATCTGCAGGGCGACGTTGACGGCCCGGTTGGAGAGGAGACCCGTGTAGAGCTTGGCCTGGGCGGCCGCGAGACCGAACGGACGTCCCTGGTCCTTGAGCCAGGCGGCCTTGTGGACGAGCTGCCGGCCCGCTTCGATCTCGGTCGAGAGGTCGGCGAGCTGGAACTGCACGGCCTGGAACTTGGAGATCGGCTTGCCGAACTGCTGCCGCTCCTGTGCGTAGGCGAAGGCGAGGTCGTAGGCGCCCTGCGCGAGGCCGACGCCCATCGCGGCGACGGAGATCCGGCCGCCGTCGAGGATCTCCATGAACTGCGTGAAGCCGCGGCCGCGCTCGCCCAGCAGGTTGCCCTCCGGCACGGCGCAGTCCTCGAACGAGAGCTCGCGCGTGTCGGAGGCGTGCCAGCCGAGCTTCTTCATCGGCGGGGAGATCGTGTAGCCCGGCGTCCCGTTCGGGACGATCAGGTTGGAGATCTCGTCGTCGCCGGTGAGGGCGGTGATCGTCACGCACGCCGAGACGTCCGTGCCGGCGTTCGTGATGAAGATCTTCGCGCCGTTCACGATCCACTGCCCGTCGCGCAGCTCCGCGCGGGTGCGCGTGGCGCCCGCATCGGAGCCGGCGTTCGGCTCGGTCAGCCCGAACGCGGCGAGGCCCTGGCCTGACGCGAGGCGCGGCAGCCATTCCCGTTTCTGCTCGTCGCTGCCGAAGAGATAGATCGGCATCGTCCCGAGCGACGTGTGCGCGGCCATCGTGATCGCGACCGACGAGTCGACGCGCGTCAGCTCCTCGACGGCGATCGCGTAGGAGACCGTGTCGGCGCCGGCGCCGCCGTGCTCCTCCGGGATCGGGATCCCCATCAGCCCGAGCTCGGCCATCTCGGCGACGAGCTCGTACGGGAAGCGGGCCTCGCGGTCGAGCTCCTCCGCGACCGGGGCGACGCGGGTGCGCGCGAACTCCCGCACCGTGTCGCGCAGGAGCTGCTGCTCCGCGCTCAGCTCATAGTCCACCAGCGACCAGTTCTGCTAGCTGGGCAATGAGGCGCACGCCGTAGCCCGTGCCCCCGGGCACGCGCAGGTAGTCGCCGCGCGAGCGCTCGAGGAACCCGGGGCCGGCCATGTCGACGTGTGCCCACGGGCCGTCGCCGGCGAACTCGGCGAGGAACATCGCGGCGAGCGCCGGTGAGCCCTGCCGGAGGGTGGAGCCGTTCTTCATGTCGGCGAACGCGGAGTCGATGTAGCGGCGGTAGCGCTCGTGCAGCGGGAACCGCCACGCGAGGTCGCCGCTCGCGTCCGCGGCGCGGCGGATGCGGTCGCCCCACTCGTCGTCGTTCGTGAAGTAGCCGGCGTAGAGGTCGCCGAGCGCGAGCTCCATCGCGCCGGTCAGCGTCGAGAGCTCGAGGATGTGCGTCGCGCCCTCGCGGCGCGCGTACCAGAGGCCGTCGGCGAGGACGAGGCGTCCCTCGGCGTCGGTGTTGATGATCTCGATCGTCTTGCCGTTGGCCGCGCGGAGGATGTCCCCGGGCCGGAAGGCGTCGCCGCCCGGCATGTTCTCGGCGGCGGCGAGCACGGCGATTGCGCGCACGGGCAGCTTCAACGCGGCGACCGCGCCGATGCCGTGCAGCGTCCCGGCGCCGCCGGCCATGTCGCCCTTCATGTCCTCCATCTTCGCGCCGGGCTTGAGCGAGATCCCGCCCGTGTCGAAGGTGATCGACTTGCCGACGAGGCCGAGCACGATCCCGTCCTGCGCGTTCGGTGGGTCGTAGCGCAGCACGATCAGGCGGGGCTCGTTGCGGCTGCCGCGGCCGACGGCGCTCAGCGCGCCCATGCCGAGGTCGTCCAGCTCGCGGGTCGCGAGGACGTCGCAGGTCAGGTGCTCGTGCTCGCGCGCGAGCTCCCTCGCCTTCTCGCCGAGCGTGTGCGGGTTCAGCTCGTTCGGGGGCATGTTCGCGAGGTCGCGCGCGCGGTTCGCCCGCTCCGCGAGCAGTGCGGCGCGCTCCGCCGCCTCGCGCACGCTCTCGTCGCCGAAAGCGATCGTCTCGACGGCGCGCGGGCGTCTGTCCTGCTCCTCCGTCTTCCACGCACCGGGCGAGTAGCCGCCGAGCACGGTGCCCTCGACGAGCGCGGCCGCCTGCTCGGGCAGGGAGAGCGGAAGCGACGGGTCGAGGTGCCACGCGAGGCTGCCGCCGACGCGCGCGAGCGCCTGGGCCGTCACGGCGGCGGCGGTGCGGAGCGCGTCGGCGTCCAGCTCGTCGCCGGCGCCGACCCCTGCCGCGACGAGCCGCGGCTCGCCGTGGACGACGACCGCCTCGCCGCGGTCGCCGCGCAGCTCGCCGCCGTCGACCAGGTCCTTCAGCCGATCGTCGAGCCCCTCGGAACGCCCGCGTGAGACGAGCACGCCGAGCGTGTCGGCGGTCTCGCTGATCTCGATCGGCACCGGACCCACGGCCGGGCGATGCTATCTACAGTTGCCGCCTGAATCGCCGTTCAACGACGAAGGAGCCCGAGATGGCCGAGTCCGTGCAGGAGTTCTTCCAGACCCTCGCGTCGCGCGCCGACACCTCCAAGACCGCCGGGATGAACAACTCGTACCTCTTCGACATCGAGGGTGCCGGCCAGTGGAAGGTGGACGTCGACGACGGCCAGGTGACCGTGACGGAGGGCGGGGGCGACGCCGACGCGACGATCCAGGCCTCGCAGGAGGTCTTCGAGAAGATCGTCGCGGGCGAGCAGAACCCGACGAGTGCCTACATGACGGGGAAACTGAAGATCAAGGGCGACATGGGCGCGGCCATGAAGCTCCAGAAGCTCTTTTAACTCGAAGGGGAGCCGCCTGCTTTCAAGCAGGCGGCAGTCGTTGCCGATAGCGGACGTATGCTGAGACGCCTCTTCGGCTTCGGTCAGGCTCATCGCTCCGTGCCGCTGCGCACGCTCCGCCGCTTCGCGAACGCGAGCTGGCGCGACGCGGCGATGCACTGGTAGCCGAGCCGCTCGTACACGCCCTCGGCGGTCGCGTTCGACGCGTCCGTGTAGAGGAAGCAGAAGCGGCCGCGCTGCAGCTGGCGGCGTGAGACGTCCGCCGTCACCGCGCCGGCATACCCCTGCCCACGGTGCTCGGGCGGCGTGTAGACCGGCCCGATCCGCATCCCGTTGGGCGTCGGGCTGCCGTAGCCGCACATCGAGACCGGCTCGCCGCCCACCTCCCAGAGCGTGACGCCCCCGGCGTCCGACCCCAGGCGCTGCTCGACCTGCCGCCGGACGAGCTCCTCCTCGACCTGGAACCAGCCGAACCAGTCCAGGATGAGCTCCACGTCGTCCCGGGTCGCCTCGCGCGGCCGTCCGTTCGTCGGCGGGGCGGGTCGGAGCACGCGCAGTTCCCAGATGTTGTCCTTCCGGGTGGGCGTCGCCGGTCGGCCCCAGAGCTCGGCGAACTCCTCGGCCTCGGGCGACGCGGCGGTGACCCCGGGAAGCACGCCGTCGATCGCAGCGACGAGTGCGGCGAGCGCCTCGCGATCGCGCGGCTTCGCCACGATCGCGTTGTACGGCGGCGTCTGCAGCGCCGCCGCGCCGTCCACGACCCAGAAGCGCGCGTCGGGATAGAGGTGCGGCAGGTCGCGCACCGTGCCGGCGACGCCGAGGATCAGGTTGTGCCGCGCCTCGTCGGCGAGCAGCAGCGGGCCGGCCCGCTCCAGGAACTCCCCTGCGTTCATTCCCGCTCCCGGCGTCGGCGGAGCCGCCGCCTCCGCTCCCTGATGAGCTCCGTCGAGCCTACGCTCATTCCTCGAGCTCCACGAGCACGGTGCCGCCCGCGACGCGGTCGCCTTCGGCGACGTGCACGGCGCGCACGGTGGCGTCGTAGGGCGCGACGAGCGGGGTCTCCATCTTCATCGCCTCGAGCACGACGAGCGGCTGCCGGGCGGTGACGCGCGCGCCCGCCTCGGTGAGCACCTTGATCACCGTGCCGGGCATCGGCGCCGTCACGGACGCCTGCTCGGTCTCGCCGCGCCGGGAGGCGGCCGCGTCGTCGACGCTCGGCACCGGACGTGGCGCCGGCGCGGCCAGGTTCAGGCGCCAGGCGCCGCTCCAGGCGGCGTCGGGCGCGCGCGGCGGCGGCTCGCTCAGCGGCGGGTGCTCGGTCAGGAACGCGGTCGTGACCCGGCCGGCGCGCACGAGCGGGTGCGAGACGAGCCAGCGCAGGAAGGGCAGGTTCGTGGTCACGCCGGTGACCTCGGTCTCGCGCAGCGCGGCCGCCAGCCGGTCGAAGGCGTCGTCGCGCGTGGAGCCGTGCGCGATCAGCTTCGCGAGCATCGGGTCGTAGGAGGTGCCGACCTCGTCGCCTTCGGCGACGCCCGCGTCGACGCGCACCGAGTCGGGGAGGCGCAGCCGCTCGATTCGTCCCGCCTGCGGCAGGAAGGTGCGCGGGTCCTCCGCGTACAGGCGAACCTCGACGGCGTGCCCGACCAAGTTGCAGTGTGTTACGTGCAGCGTTTCGCCGCGGGCGATGCGGAGCTGCTCGCGGACGATGTCCACGCCCGTGACGAGCTCGGTGACGGGATGCTCGACCTGGATCCGGGCATTCAGCTCGAGGAAGTAGAAGTCCCTGCCGTCGAGCACGAACTCCGCCGTGCCGGCGGACACGTAGCCGATCGCGCGCGCGAAGGCGGCCGCCGCGCCGCTCATCCGCGCGCGGAGCTCCGGGTCGAGGGCGGGAGAGGGCGACTCCTCCAGCACCTTCTGGTGGCGGCGCTGGATGGAGCAGTCGCGCTCGCCGAGCGCGACGACCGTCCCGTGCGTGTCCGCCAGCACCTGGATCTCCACGTGCCGCGGCCGCTCGAGGAAGCGCTCGAAGAAGACCGTGTCGTCGCCGAACGCCGCCGCGGCTTCGCGCTTCGCGGCCTCGACCGCGTCGTCGAGCTCCTCGGCGGAGCGCACGATGCGCATCCCGCGCCCGCCGCCGCCCGCCGCCGCCTTGACCAGCAACGGGAAGCCGACCTCCTCCGGCGAGCCGTTCGGCAGCACGGGCACGCCGGCCGCGCGGGCCGTCTCCTTCGCCGCCAGCTTGTCGCCGCCGGCCCGGAGCGCCGCCGGCGGCGGGCCGACCCACGTCAGCCCGGCCTCGAGAACCGCCTCCGCCAGGTCTGCGCTCTCGGACAGGAAGCCGTAGCCGGGGTGGACGGCGTCGGCGCCCGACTCGCGGGCGGCGCGCACGTGCGCGGCGGGATCGAGGTACGAGTCGATCTCGACGACCGCGTCCGCAGCCCGCGCGTGCAGGGAGCCGCGATCGTCCGGCGCCACGACGGCGACCGTCTCGATCCCCTCGAGCGCACAGGCGCGAAAGATCCGCAGGGCGATCTCACCCCGGTTGGCCACGAGCAGGCGCTGCATCTCGCGGAGCCTAGAGTGCGGTACCCTGCCGCGTCTTTGTGAGACGCACCGGGGTCATAGCCGTCCTTGCGCTCCTCCTGGCCGC